>Ga0307426_1002468_pt1 | contig 11505 bp, 5 predicted proteins | sample SalMarWE160340MG_FD_202165 | JGI IMG/M metagenome (GOLD analysis project Ga0307426, IMG submission 202165) | Salt marsh sediment microbial communities from the Plum Island Ecosystem LTER, Massachusetts, United States - WE1603-40 | ecosystem: Environmental > Aquatic > Marine > Intertidal zone >... | reverse complement strand
CCAGCAATTCGCCTTTGACGGTTGTTATACAATATCATCTGCTCAGCAATCCGGCGATAATCATTGCCAATCGCGACACGCTGTTCGAAGAATTGTACGAATGCGGTCAGGGAATCGATCCGCCCGTACTTAAGAAGTTGACGATTTATAACGGTGGCGGGGAATCATTCGATTTCGACATAGAGCATTTTGCCGACTGGCTGTCCCTTGATCCATCGTCCGGGACCGCCCCTCAGACCATCACACTGGAATATGATTATCGGGCATTGTCGCCGGGGACATATTATGATTCGCTTTTCATATCGGCCATAAATGCCATTAACAATCCTCTGCTCGTGTACGTTGTCCTGACTATTTTGCCGACTGATATGACGCCGGAAATATATATTGATTTTGAAGGAGATACGCTCATTTTTGCCGCTCAGGAAGAAAGAGAGGGGAAGGAATATTTTGTAAACGTAAATAATGTGAATCCCGGCTGCATGGATTGGCTTCTTGAGGAGAGTGTTCCCTGGGTAAATTTTTATATCGACTCGTCGCATAACAAAACATATCCCTGGCAGATAAAGTTCATTCCCAATGGCTTCGGATATACTATAGATGAGTATAATGACTCCGGTTTTATTACATCGTCGACCGCGTCGAATACACCCTTGAAATTAAATTTCCGAAATTATGTATGGAAATTTCATGGAGATCTTAACTGGGACGGTATGATAAATATCCTGGACGTGGCCTACTTCATAAAATACCTTTATAAATTTGGTCCGCAGCCGTTTCCGGAACGAGTTGTAGGCGAATGCAATTGCGATCTGAAAGTGGATATTCTCGATATTGCCGCCATTATTGATTACCTGTATTTCGGAGGCGGACCGCTCTGCGGCAATCCGTATTAGCGAATGAGTATATTCAATGATTTAAACCGCCGCCGTTTAAACGACGGCGGTTTTTTACGCGAGATTTATCGGATTTATCATGTAATTTGATAAAAAGCGGCTCCTATAATCCGACAAGATAAAATATAAGTTCTTGACATAATTGGAAATAGAATTATTTTTCGGTGGTACTGCAACAAAACATAAAATAAATTGTTTTGTTAGTAAAGCCTTAGCCGCCGCAAATGATGAGGATTAGAATGTCTTCTAAACGGAAGTTGCTTATCGTTTTTTTAATCTTGATTTTTAGTTACCTGCCGATATCTGCCCGTGACAAATACAGTGATGATACCGATTACAGCCGCTTGCCGGCGTCCGAAATCCATAAGATATTGGGCGAAGGCAAGGCCCGCCAGTTGGAAAAGGCACGGCAATTCGCCGCCTCGCTACCGAAATCGACGCCTGCTTACGATCAAACCGAATTTGATGTGAATTACTATCGAATTGGATTACGCGTTGATATCCCGAGCGAAATCATCTATGGGGTGGTTACGATGGAGGCAAAATCGAATATCGACGGGCTTGATTCGGTGGCGATTGACTTATATCCCACTATGGTTGTCGATTCCGTTTACAATGCCTCCGGATTGTTGGGATATTACCACCTGCAAACGGTCAATGTCGAGCTTGATCGGCTTTATGATTCCGGCGAAACATTTTCGGTAACGATAAGCTATAGCGGTCATCCGACCGGTTCGGGTCTGGACGGTTTTTCCTTTGATGTTTATAATGGAAATCCGGTGGCGGCGTCGTTGTCGGAGCCCTATGCCGCGCGAAGCTGGTGGCCGTGCAAAGATCGCCCTGATGACAAAGCTGATTCGCTGGATATTTTTGTTAGCTGTGACACCGCCTATTATTGTGCCTCCAATGGCAACCTGATTGATACGGCTCAAAATGGTGACGGCACCCGGACATTCAATTATGAAGTTCGATATCCAATTACGACTTATCTTTTTTCGGTGGCCATTTCGAAGTATACTGTCTGGTATGATTGGTATCATTACGGTGACAATGATTCCATGATAATCGTCAACCACGTTTATCCGGATAAGTATGCGACATCTTTAAGTTCATATGGAATCGCACCCGAGGCAATCGGTATTTACGCAAGTTTGTTTGGCGAGTATCCGTTCGTTAACGAAAAATACGGCCACGCTAATTTCGAATGGTCAGGAGCGATGGAACATCAGACAGTATCATCGATGGGCGGCGGCAATTTCGCTTTTACTATTCCGGTAATTGTCCATGAATTATCGCACCAGTGGTGGGGCGATATGATTACCTGTAATAACTGGCATGAAATCTGGCTCAATGAGGGTTTTGCTTCTTACTGCGAGGCCTTGTATTATGAGGCGCTCGATGGGGTTAGCGCTTATCACACTTACATGGCCTCGATGGCTTATACGGCCGGAGGCACGATTTATATTTATGACACAACCAATGTCTATAATATTTTCAGTTCGCGCGTATACGACAAAGGGGCCTGGGTATTGCATATGTTAAGACATGTCGTCGGCGATTCGACATTTTTTGAATGCCTGCAGGCCTATTATAATAGTGTTCACCAGTACAGCGACGCTACAACCGAGGATTTTAAGAATATCTGCGAGTCCGTCTCGGGGATGGACTTTGAATATTATCCGCGTTATTATTGGTCATATAACAGCCAACTTGATCCGACCGACAGCAGTTATTGGAATTACATCAGGATAATCCAAACCCAGGGGACAAGTCCTCTGGTTTTCACGATGCCGATTGATCTCGTTTTTACATCCAACAGCGGCGTCGATACGAGCGTTATATTCAACGATGTGGGCGATAGCATTTATATCATCAAAACCGATGACTATCCGGTCGATATCGAATTTGACCCCGATTCCTGGATTCTAAGATACCGCCAGCAGACTTCATGGATTTATAGTTTGATTCCTTTTCCGTTGGATAGCGGCATACAATTAATTTCATATCTCGATTCAGTCGTGGCCCGAGGCGGGTCAAACCAGCATTATTTCGGTTTGGTCTCGGGATCATTGCCGACCGGACTGGAACTTGATACGTTGACCGGCCATATCTCCGGAATTCCATATGATACCGGTCGGTTTGAATTTGAAGTTTACGCTACCGACCGATATAGCTCATCGGCCGATACGGCCGATTATAAAATTTATATCGAAGAGGGTAATGCTATGGCGGGCGATGTCAATGATGATGACGTTGTGAATATTTTTGATATAACCGGTTTGATAGGTTATCTATATCTGGAAGGGTCCCCGCCGCCGATTCCGGTGCAGGCCGATCCTAATCATGATTGTATCATAAATATTTTCGATATTACCTACCTTATCGACTTTTTGTATCTGGAAGGACCGGCGCCCCAAATCGGCTGCGCTACCCTTTGATAGGGATACGTCCGGGCGGATAGCATTTACGCACTCAATATTTGACTTTGCATTAATAAATAGAATCTTTATCTTTATATTCATGAAACTATAATACCGGCCGCCAAGCCGGAGAATCCGGGTATATGGAAAGTAGTTATAAAATATTGACGTTTGGATGTCAGATGAATCTGGCCGATTCGGGTACGCTTACGACCGTGCTGAATACCCGGGGCTATGAGCCGGTCGAAAATGAAAATGAGGCTGACATCATTATTCTGAATACCTGTTCGGTCAGGCAAAAGGCGGAAGAGAGGGTTTTTGGACGGCTGGCCGAGTTAAGTGCCTTAAAAAGGAAAGATACTTCGAAAAAAATAGCCGTCGTCGGGTGCATGGCGCAGCGTCTTGCCGGAGAAATCCTTAAGCGAGCCCCGTATGTTGATATAATTTTGGGCACCGACCGGCTGCTTGACCTTCCGCGATATCTCGAAAACGGCAGGATGTCTGGGAGTTCGATCATCCATACCGAATTCGGCCATGAAAATTATGATGAAATTATCCCCACTCAGGACAGCCAATATAGCGTCTTCGTGACTATCTCGCGCGGATGCGATAATTATTGTACTTATTGCGTCGTGCCATATGTCAGAGGGCGGGAACGCTCTTACCCGATGGCCGGCATAATAAATCGGATAAATAATCTGGTTGAGAATGGGACTCTTGAGATAATGCTTCTGGGTCAGAACGTCAATGCATATAAAGACGGCGACACCGATTTCCCGGAATTGCTTAAAAAAGCGGCGACGGAGACTGATATAAAAAGAATCCGCTTTATGACCTCGCACCCGAAAGATATGTCGCCGAAACTGATTGAGACGATTGCCTCCCAACCGAAAATGATGGCACATGTTCATCTTCCGCTGCAGTCGGCATCGGACCGGATATTAAAAAAGATGGGACGGGGGTATACATTCGAGCATTATTTTTCATTGACGGAGCAATTAAAAAGGGCGGTTCCTGATATAGCACTGACGACCGACCTTATCGTCGGTTTTCCGACCGAAACCGAAACCGAATTTCGGGAAACGCTCGATGCCGTGAAGACGATAAAATTTGATTCGGCCTTTATGTTTCGCTACTCGCCGAGGGAGGGGACATCCGCGGCCGGGCTTGAGGATGATATCCCCGAGCCGGAAAAGATTCGCCGATTGGCAAAATTAATTGCGCTGCAAAAGGATGTCGCTTTTGAAAAAAATCAATCCGAGCTGGGAAAAATCAGATCAGTCCTGGTCGATGGCTTTTCGCGCCGAAGTGAAAAATTATTGAAAGGCAAAACCGAAGGAAATAAAACTATTCTTTTTAAAGCCCCGCCTGAATATATTGGGGCCATAAGAAATATTAAAGTGGAAAGCGCCGATAGCTGGACGCTGCACGGCCGGGTGGTTAATTGATATGTCGATGGCTCAGATTATCTCGATTTTATATCCGATAATTATAATCGCACTATCAATTTTTATTGTCTTCCGGCTGAAAATCGGACGGGCGCAAAATGCGGCGGGGAGCGGATTCGTCTACGCCGGTCTGGTATTGATATTCGCCTCATCGCTTATTAATTTATTAACTCAGCACCCGGATTATTCTTTTTGGTTTTTGGCCGGTGTTTATCCCATTATCGACCTGTCGATTTTTCTATTCCTGATCGCCGGGGCCATCCTTTTTCTGATCGGCCTGGCTTTGTTTTTCAGTTTCTGGGGCGATCGCGACATCGAGGTTGCCAATCATCTGGAGAAACTTAAGCTTCTTGATAATATTCAGCAGGAAAGTCGCTATCCTCAGCCGTTGCCGGAATTGCTCGACCGGGCTTTGAAGAGTATCCTGGGCGGGATGGGTGAAGAGGCCGGCGCTGTCTTTCTGTTAAACCGAACCCAAAGAAAATTTGTTTTGGTTACCGGGGTCGGTTTGACCAAAGAAGAAACGACGTTGCTGGAATATTACCCGTACGGCAGGAATATTATCACGCAAGCCATCGAAGATGAATCGCCGATGGTATCATCCGATTTTAGGTCTCTGGGCGGTAAAGCCCAGCTGGCGGTATCGAAGTTCCGGTCGATACTGGTTATGCCGATGATATCGGGCCGCAATCGCCTCGGAGCATTGATATTCTTTTCCACCGAAGGGCGGCATTATTCGCGGGAATATATATCGATTATTTCACCGATTTGCGAATGGCTATCGGAAAAAATTGAAGTCAGCCGTCTCGGCCGGGATATGAAAAAAAGCTCAGCGGAGTTTGAAGCCAAAAGTCGGCAGCTCGATGACTTTTTCAGAAAACTGGGGAATATTCTGAAATTCGAGGGTGAAATACCGTCACCATCTGAATTCGCCGGGCGATGTGTCGGTTTCATAAGTTGCGAAGAAGTCTGGCTCCTCGGTCTTGTTAACGGCAAACTTAGCTTCTACGGCGGATCGGAGAGTGTAGCCGATTTTTCCGAAAATTTTAAAACCGCGATGATAAACTCATTGGCTCAAAATAAGGCGGTTATTCTTAATCAGGAGAGTACCGACGAGGCCGGCAATTCGTTCATTTCTCGATCGACTCTCCTGCTGCCGGCCGACAACAAAGGCAACGCTATTATGTTACGCAAAAGCGGTGGTGCCATCTCCGTCGATGACGAAGAATTGCATGCGTTGGAAATGATTGCCGATGTAGCCGGGATGGTGATTTACCACTCGTCAACTCGGACGGTTAGTTTATCTCGTAGCCGCGGATTGGAAACATTAGCCGGAGTGCTTCACTCGACTATTTCCAAATCACATCCGGGAAAAGACATCCGGAGTTTTACCGAAAAGATCAGGGAAATAATATCCGATAAAACGGTACTACTGCTATTTCGACGAAATGGAAAGCATTACGAGGTGATCAGTTCTAATGTGGAGTCTGAAGTGCTGAATGAATTATCTATTGCAATCGGTGAGGGGAGCACCGGCCGAACGGCGGTCCTGCGTTCTGAAGCGGCTTTTTTTGATGCGCGCACCGTGGCGGATAATCTGGCTCAATACGACGAGGAAAATCGAAATTGTCTGTTTCAAATATTTGAAGAAAAAAAGACGCCTGCATTCCAGGCCGATTACCCCATTCTGTTAAATAATAACATTGAATTTATAGTAACGCTTTTTGGTTTTAAAGAGTCCCCATCGGAAAACATGGAGTTGCACCGGCTGATTTCGCTGCTGGTGGCGCTTCTCAATCTGAGAATAGAAATTACTTTTGCACCGGCATTTGTAAAGGGAGCGACACCGGTCGTACCGGAGAAAAATCTTTTCGGAGAGAAAATAAACGAGATAAATAACAGCCTTTCGGCTATCTCCGGTTTTTGCCAGTTGGGCGCCCGCGATCCCAATATTTCAGGCAAGGCGGTTGCTGCTTTTGATTCTATTCTGGCGCAGACCGAAGAGCTGGCCGACAGTCTTAACAGGTTTGTATCCGAAAAACAGATACAGCAGGCCGATTCCGAGCAGCCGGCCGACCCCCGCGGGACAATCCGGGATGTATTCGAAAAGAACAGTATCTCCGGAAATCTTCATATGATCGAAGGTAAGCCGTATTCCGTAAACCTGGATTTGCATGATGTTCCGGTGATCAATGTTCGACGGGGTGATTTTGCAAATTTCGTTAATAATGCCGCCGGGGCGTTTGCGGAAAATGTCGACGAGGACGAGATTATCAGTGTCAGTACATATTCGCGCGACGGTTTTACTTATTTGGATATCTCGAAACATCGGGAGAATTTTCCCCCGGTCGAAGCAGTCGCCGGATTCGGTAACTACCTGCAGCCTCAAGCGGCGAAAAATCAGTTTAAGAATCCCGGTTTTCTCCGTGTACTAGAAAGTCTTTCCGGGGAATTCGCTTTTGACAGGCACAGCCGCAAACCGTCTTATTATTCGTTTCGATTTCCCCAATCATATAAATCATTGCCACCTAAATCGGTCACCAGAATAGATGCGCCGAATATTCTTGCGGTTGATGATCAGGCCGTTATCCTCGATCTTCTGGCGGGTATGTGCCAGTCTTTGGGTTATGGGATTTTAACCGCCCGCGACGGGGACGAGGGATTGAAGGTCTTCGAAGACCATCGACCTGATATAGTCATCACCGACCTGGCCATGCCCAGAATGTCAGGCTGGGAGCTGGCCTCCCGGATAAAAGTGATTTCGCCGGAAACGCCTATTATACTGATAACTGGCTGGGGAGTATCAGTGGACGAAGAAAATATGAAGCGAGCCGGTGTCGACTTTATTCTTCGCAAGCCGTTTCGCCTGGAACAGCTTTCAGAGATGATAACAAAAATCAGATTTTCTCGTATCAATTAACCTGTTTCCGCTTGATATTTATTTCCGTTTTCCGATGTATATAATGTATGAGTATGACTGGAATAAATTACCCTCACTCTAACGACATCCGTCGGGATATAATCGAAAAAAGTGACTTGCTTGCCCTTCCGGAGGCGGTTGTAAAGGTTTTGGAACTGACGTCCAAGGATGAAATCGGAATCGATAAATTATCATCGGTTCTCGGGACGGATCCGGCCTTGACCGGGCGTTTGTTGAAAATCGCCAACTCACCCTTTTATCATCTAAGCCAGCAAGTTGTTTCTATTCAGCAAGCGGTAATGATTCTGGGTGTTACGACCGTTAAATGTCTTATCCTTTCGGCGGCTTTATTTGACCCGAAAAAGATACGAGATAACATTGGATTTGACATTAAAGCTCTATACGGAAACATTGTTTCGGCCGCGTCAACCTGTCGCAAACTCGCCGTCGCCTGCGATTATCCTTCGCCGGAGGATGCTTTTACCTGCGGGCTGCTTCATGAGATCGGCCTTCTGTTCTTCTTGCAACACTATCCCTCTGAGTATCTTAATGTTATCGGCCGGGCGGGAAACTCAGGAAGTTTGATTCCCGAGGAAAGGTTGGCTTTTGGAATTTCACACCCCGAAGTCGGGCAATTGATTGCGGAAAAATGGAAACTGCCGGAAGATATTTCGACCGCAATCGGCAGCCATCATTCGTTCGGCTTTGCCGGATCGAAACCACTCGATGACATCCTGCGTTTATCGGTCGCCTTGAATAGGGAGTATTTCATTCAAACGGATGAAGATCTCGAAGAGAAAATCACGAGGATCAGTACGGTTTCAGACAGATTGGGTGTAAAATCTCAACAACTTGATGATATCACGGCCGGCATTGTCAAAGATACGATCACTTTTGCGCGCGCGGTTGATATAGAAATTTATGATATCGAATCGATCCTTTCGCGGGCCAATCATGAAATTTTCAGAACATATATATCAATGCAAAAGCTCTTCAAAGAAAGACAAGAACTGACGAAGAGTATTCTCGACGAAGAGAGGGCAAAGGGTATACAAGAGGCTAAGCAAATTGCCATCTCGACGCTGTCACATTATATAAATAATGCGGCAATGATTATTTCCGGCCAATCCCAGGTGGCGAGGATGCTGATCGGCAAGAAGGATGCAAAGAGGCTTTTCGATTCTCTGCCAAAGTCATTGGAAGTAATCGATGATTCGATTCATAAGATAACGGCCGTCCTTGATGAGATTTCCGAGCTAAGTTCATTGAGTGATGTGGAATATTTCGACAAATCGAAAGTCCTGAATATGGATGAAAGAATTAAAGAACGTGTAATCCGGATGAAAGAAAAATTATCATTGGACGAACCTGCCGCAACCGAATCCACCGTGAAATTAGAAAAATTACCGCACATATAAATCGTAATAAATTTCTTGGCATGAGCATGTCTTCATGCTATTTTTAATCATGTGCACTAATCTCTTGGAACCTGACGATAATCTATGGATTGGGGGAACCTTATGAAAATCCAATCGGAATATTCCGGCTTAACGGACATAAAGGCCTCATCGTTGGTCAAATTCTGTACCGAGTCGGGTTACGGCAATGATTCCCGGCTGAAAAAACTCGATGAAAAACTCGGCGGTGTTATCACGAGAGCTTATGATAACGGTGAATTCGAAGGCAAGCTGAATCAAATCATGGTTATATATAGCCTGTCACGCCTGCCGTCCCATCGTATTGTCCTTGCCGGTGTCGGCGATAAAAAGAGATTAAATCCTGATAGCTATCGGCAGGCAACCGGGACGTTATCAAGAATTCCGGCGATTAAAAGCTCCGAGTCCATCGCTTTCTTTCTTGATACGGGAGATATCGAGAAAATATCGGCCGCGGTCGTCGAAGGATTTATGCTGGGCCGATTTGAAATGCTTGACCATAAAAGCGACAGAGATAAGAGCCAGGAAAAAACAAAGAATATCCGCATAATCGGCAATAATCCCTCATATATACCGCGAATCGACCGGGGAATATCATACGGGTGTGTATCATCCGACAGCGTCGTTTTGGCCCGGCGCTTAGCTTTTCAGCCGGGGAATTATCTTCCCCCGCGGAAATTCGCTGCCGAGGCCCGGACTCTCGCCAAAAAACATAAAATCAGGTGTAGAGTGCTGGATGAAAAGCAGATAAGATCGGAAAAGATGGGCGCCCTTCTTGGTGTCGCTCAGGGTTCGGCCGAGCCGCCGCGCTTCGTCATACTGGAATATAATGAAGGTAAGGCAAATATGAAACCGATTGTTCTGGTGGGTAAAGGCATCACCTTTGACTCCGGCGGTCTCTCGCTGAAGATTCCTGAAAAAATGCCGGAAATGAAAGGCGATATGCAGGGAGGAGCGATTGTATTATCGGCCGTGATTGCTGCGGCCCGATTGCAGTTGCCTTTAAATATAGTCGGATTGATTCCGCTGGCTGAAAATATGCCCTCATCCGGAGCATTGAAACCGGGAGACATTGTTGTTTCGAGGAAAGGCAAGTCTATCGAGATTATCAGCACCGATGCCGAGGGGCGTTTAATCCTGGCCGATGCGCTTGATTATGCCGACAGTTTCGAACCGCAGGCGGTTATTGATATTGCCACACTGACAGGGGCGGCGCTTTATGTCCTGGGTTATTCCGGAGCGCCGATTTTGGGAAATAATAAAAAACTTATGGATGCTATTCGATCTTCGGCCGATGCTACCGCCGAGAAAGTCTGGGAAATGCCGATATGGGACGAGTATCGTGACCTGATGAAATCTCCTATCGCCGACCTTAAAAATTCCGGCGGCAAACCGGCCGGGACTTGCACGGCCGCGGCCTTTTTGGAGAATTTTATCGGTGATTGGCCCTGGGCCCATATAGATATTGCATACACCGATATGGAAAAAACGGGCCAGCCTTATACACCCAAAGGGGCCTCCGGATTCGGAATGCGATTATTGATTCACTTACTTTCCAACTGGGGAAATTAATTAATAAAAAAATCCCCCCGCTATTAGCGGGAGGATTTTATTCAAGGAAAATCCGATCTATTCTGTCTTTGACCAGGCCGGTGCCGAATTCAGTCCCGGGCCGGTTATTTGTTTTAGCTGGTTACCGGTAATATCGATAATCCATAATGAACCGTCTGATGTCCCGAAGGTTAGCCATTTTGAATCGGGCGACCATGAGAGAGGGAATGTCTGAAGGTTCAAGCCAGCCGTCGGCTTATAGACCACAAAACTCTGGGATAGGTCGGGCGTGACAATATGAATCGCCTGATCCGTTATACGATAGTCGACATAGGCAATCCATTTTCCATCAGGCGACCAGGCCGGGCCGGTAGCCCCCTGGATCAGTTTTAACTTCCCTCCGGAAAAATCCGCGTCGTTAAAGGTCTTCTTGTCAAGCGACGAAATCACGACCCCAACCGGATTTATGCTCTTGTAAAGAACATAAGCAACCTGTTGACCCGGACCGTACGTCGGCATCAAAGAATAATACTCGGTGCCTTCGTAGTCTCTTCTTTGGATCCGGTAGGAACCGCCGGTTGTATCCATAAAACATGTCTGGTAATTAGGATAAACCGGATTGGCCAGATGAGCATTCAGATCATTCGTAAACATGATTTGCTTGCCGTCGGCCGACCATTCCGGATAGCGCCCTCCCAAACCATCGGTCAATCGAAACCAAAAGTTGGTGTTTGATTGGGCCGAATCAAGGTAACCGATAAAGATATCATAGATGCGGTGCGATCCGCCGAGCAAATCGGGCGATTCGGTCGTTACAGTTCCGCTTCGCGAAAA
>Ga0307426_1002467_pt1 | contig 11508 bp, 3 predicted proteins | sample SalMarWE160340MG_FD_202165 | JGI IMG/M metagenome (GOLD analysis project Ga0307426, IMG submission 202165) | Salt marsh sediment microbial communities from the Plum Island Ecosystem LTER, Massachusetts, United States - WE1603-40 | ecosystem: Environmental > Aquatic > Marine > Intertidal zone >... | reverse complement strand
CTGGGCACCTCCAGACCCATCGCACTTAACTCAGCGCTTTCAATCTCAAAGGATTCCTTGCAGTGAATGCAAATCTTTCGTACAAGACGCTGTGCCATCACACCGATGAGCGTGGCCTGGATCAGAAATGAGGGTATACCTAAGTCAAGGAGCCTTGTAATAGCCGAAGGAGCATCGTTGGTATGAAGGGTAGAAAGGACCAAGTGCCCTGTCAACGCTGCCTGAATGGCATTTTCCGCTGTCTCAAGGTCCCTCATTTCACCTATCATTATAATATCCGGGTCCTGCCTCAGAATATTTCTCAAGATTGACCCAAAGGTTATACCAACCACGGGCTGCACTGCAATCTGGTTGAAATACTCATGTACCATCTCGATGGGATCCTCAATAGTCGTAATATTGATCTCAGGTGTTGAAAGCTCCCGAAGGGTAGAATAAAGGGTCGTTGACTTGCCGCTGCCTGTTGGACCGCATACAAGCACAATACCATGAGGCATGCTGATAAATTGCTGGAACCTTATTAAATCTCCCGATGAAAATCCGAGCTTTTCGAGGTCCTGGAACAGGATATCCGGATCCATAATCCTCATTACCACTTTTTCCCCAAAGGCAACAGGAATCGTGGATACCCTAATCTCTGCCTCCACGCCACCCTTATCGGTCTTAATCCGTCCATCCTGAGGCCTTCTCTTTTCAGCCATGTCTAAACGGGAAAGAGCCTTTATGCGACTTACAATAGCGGAGTGTACGGTCCTTGGAAGTGTATAAACTGTATGTAAAACACCATCAATACGCATCCTCACCAGGCTAACGTTCCTTTTGGGCTCCAAGTGTACATCGCTGGCCCGCTGGTCAAAGGCATAGCTCAGGAGATGATTTACGGCATTGACAATGTGCTGATCATCTGACGGGAGTTCGTCCGCGGATTTCAACCGAACATATTGTTCCAAATTGCCTAGATCAACAGAGGGTCCCGCGAACTCATGCTCTGCTGCCGTAATAGAACGCTTGAAGCCAAAAAACTCATTCATGAGTTTAATGATATCGGTCTTAGGGCTGACAACCGGTTCCACCTTCATATGACTCACGCGGGAAATATCTTCAATGACCTCTACATCAAAAGGGTTTGCCATAGCAACGGTAAGGCATCTGTCCTTGACCTTTATGGGAAGGGCCAGATGTTTCATGGCAAATGAATGAGGGATGGTACCGGTTACCAGGTTGATATCCAGCTTCAAAGGATCAATTTTTTTGTAGGCAACACCCCATTCCTCCGCCAAAATCTGATAGATTGTCTCTTCATCAAGTTCCTTCTCGGGATCATCCGCTCTATCAAATTTCAGTGCGGCAATGACATCGACGATAGTTATGGGACTTAAAATTTTTGCCTTCGAAGAAGTGGAGGCCTGCCGCATGGACCGCAATTTCTCCAGCTTTGTCTGAAGACCATCCCTTTTTCTCAGAATCTCCTGTTCCTGTTCAACAGATATGAGTCCATGCTTTAAAAGGATATTGCATACACCTTCAGGAGAAAAACGATTATTCAGTATTTTCGGCATTTAACAGCCCCTCTGACAGTAAATGTTACATGAAGCATCTGTGACTACTCCCGTGGTCAGGCTGAAGGTGCTTAGACTGAAGACTATCCACCCTCCGTCGCAAAGCTACTGCGGAGGACGGGAAGGGAAAAGAGAACCGAAAGAGTTCTTTTCAGGGATAAAGCAGTTACAGTAATACAATAATAGGAGCCCCATTTGTAACACGTTCAGCCCTTTACTAACAGCCTTCAGCCTAAATAACCTGAGTAGTTACCAGGATCTTTTTCTTGCAGCATATGAATATTGATAGAACTACACACATGATTATCCTATCATCATACGCACTTCAATTAAAGACTTTTTTGATACGGGCGGGAAATCATGTGGTGAAAAATAGTGGATGATTCTAACTGTGAACCGTGAGTTTGAGAACCCTAGTAGTTACAAAAGGTTATGCCCTACTTAATCAACCAAATTGATTCAATTTTATTCTCTCCGTTCAGGATGTAGTACACGGATTGGCCTTCGCGCAAGAGACTCCGTGATACGTTCATACCATCAGGGGTGTTGAAAATAGCGAAAGGGGAAAGTCTGTACCAGGTGTCATTTATAACTATTTCATCTGTTGCAATTCTGTCAATTTGCCCCTGACCGCTAAATTCATCAGGATAATACTGAGGCAAATCCGTTCTTTCCCTTTGCGCTCCCTGCACTGCACTTACGCCTGCCAGCAAGCCAACCGCAATAAGGCAGATTCCAATCCCCATAAGGATACGCTTTTTCTTTTCGTGAGACATCTCCTCGTCCTCCTTGTGAATTATGCATTGCGGAATTTTGCGAATATCAGTTGACGGTCTCGCAAAAAGTCATTAACCGAGGTCATTGCGAGGGCGTTAGCCCGAAGCAATCTTATGAATACAACCACTTATGGTACACGAGATTGCTTCGCGGAGTTTATTCCCGCCCCATAGGGGCGGGAGCTCGCAATGACATGCATTTTGACTTTTTACCAATGCATCTCAATTAAATAATCCACATTTGTTATAAAATACCGATACAGCTTTCTGTCGGCAACGGACAACCAAAAAAACCTGTTTAATCATGCTCTCTCCAGTAGATCATCCCGATGCGGGCCGCCTTTTCAGTCAGTTCTTCAATAACTCCACCAGATGAGCTGAAATACTTCTTTTCCGAATCAGTCCTTGGCAGTCTTAATATGACCGGGGGCTGAAGCCTTCCTTCAAAGCGTCTGCCCGTAGGAGGGACCAGTATATATTGTCCAGGATTATCCGGGTCCGGGATACGAATATAATCATTCTCGTCAATAACACCATCGTCATTAATATCAAACTGCGCATAAGGAAGCCTTCCACCGGTGCAGGCGTCCATCTCCATAACCATTGAATCTCCTCCGGCGCTACATGGGGAGTCTGCCGGGGTATAGGATATCAACACAACGTTTCCGAGTCTGATGAGCAGGTCACTAACCACCCTCTCTCCGGTAATGGGAAAATCAAAATACCATCCCACATCATTGACCGGGTCAGGATCACTGCCGGTGCTGTTCGGATCACAGGGGATTATCCCTGTATTTTCACCGCAGGATGCATCGCCGGGGTCCACTGTTGTGGTCTGCCAGTCTGGCTCATTTGCGCTTAATACCCTGAAATAACCGGTAACACCACCAACGTCCACATAGTCATCAAATATGGAAATCTGCTCTAACATGGAGATGTCATATAGGGGCTGGTTTGAAAGCAGAGGAGTCGATCCCCTATCAAAGGAGCCTAAGTATTCTGTGTTGTCATCATCTTGATATTGGTAGTCCCATATGCCGTATATAGTTTGCGTTGAGGTGTCAAGAAGATCATCTCCTCCCAAATAGATTCCCGTGCCGAAAACCACCATGATTCCTTCCTTTTCGCAGTGAAACATGGCATCTGGTTTTGTTGTTATGTGTTGAGTTTCACCATTCGGGCCTTTGGCCTGGAATAGTGGTTGAGGGCTTGCTCCCGACTTATAGGCAACGTCCCAGTCGCTAAAATTATTGCTTGTCAGATCAAATTTCCACAGGTTACCCTTCAGATCTCCGGCATAAATGAAATCAACCTTCTCATCAGAATCATAATCAACCAACAAGGGAGTAGAAAGTCCGTTACACGATCCAACCTGCGTGTCTATCCTCTTGAGCAGCGACCCATCCGACGGGTTAAGGATTAAAAGGACCGCATTGCTGTTTTCACTGTTATAGCCGTTACCGAATACAACTATCCACCGCGCATTGGTGGGGTCATTCGACTTGACGACAAATGCCTTGCTGAAAGTGTACCCCAGGTCGTCTCTTTCACTGGTAGTTGTACCTGAATTCGGGTATTCCCACATGACCCTGTTAGCCAGGATATTTTCCGAGCTAATGACACAGGGATCATTGGATACGCCTGATATGTCAAGACAGTAGTAACCCTTGCCACCCTTTCCCAGGCCGCCCACAAGTAACGTCTTCTGGACACCGGATACCATTACACCGCTTTTCAAGGAAGGCGTCAGGTCAACAAAAAATTTATGCTGGTAATCGGGGTTCCCGAATTCCTTCAGGTTTTCATACACAAGATTCGGGACATAGGCAAAAAGCTCACGACCGTTTTCCGCATTAATGGCATGGAGCATTCCGTCGTTCCCGCCTACATACAAAACGCCGTCCCTATGTAAAGGCGATGAGTGGACAATGTCCGCCAGGGGCTTCAAACGGTTCCTGAATGGACCACCGTTTTTCGCCTCATGGGTTTCATCACCTCTCAGATAGTTTATCAGGTTCTCGGGTGTGGCTACAACCGGATCTCCCCAATCGGGCAGAAGGTAATTCTGCTGTTCCGTTGAGCCGCTGGTAGATATATTTGTATACCTGAATGGTATACCTGCGTGCGAAACGTCACTGTAGGTAGCCACTATCCGGCTGGTGTGCCCGTAGGTATCGAGATCGTTCTCCAGAATATCGACAGCCGACCACAGAGGAGTGTCCGTTACTCCGCCTGTAATTTCATCAATAGCATAGGATTTAACATCGCCGGTCATGGTACCACTGGAATAACTGGCCTGAAACATTCGGATATTCGCGCCGACCGTATCGTAGAGTTCGTCCCCGTTAATGGAAACAGACGATGCCGATCCTGTCCTTGCCGAAATATTTTCCATAATCGCCAACAAAGAAGATATCAACTCCTGGGGATTGGACGCACTCAAGAACATGCCCCTCCCGTTTACGGAGGCATGCCACAGATCATCCAGGGTCGTGCGGTTATCAGGAACTACCTGCGGCCATGGGACCGTAACGCCGCTGGAAAGGTCATAATCAGCAGGATTCAGTGTCCCGGTCACCCCGAAAGACACGCCATAGGTGACCATGTGCTGGTGTTCGGCGTTGTCCTCAGGGTTTTGGGGCACTTTATTATCAAGGAGCGATGCAAGATCGTTCTCATAGTAGTACATGGCCACGTCCGCCAGGGTATGAGAGTAACTGTCGCCATACGGCACACCGTCATACGCGGTATTCCCATCTCCGTCTTCGTTATCCGCATCCGGGGTACTCCCATTCCAGTATCCGTCTGTCATGACAATGGCAAAGCACTGCTGGCATTCGCCCCCTTCGCCGTTTGCCTCATAGGGCGAATCACCTATCCCGCCATTTGTTGGATCGTCTTCCTGGTTATAGTACTGCCCGACCTTTTCAAGCCCGCGCCTTAGCGGCGTACCGCGAGCCTGCTGGACGTATGAGTATAATGCGGTCAGGAGTGTGGCCGTCTCGTCATTAGCGCCGACCTTAATGGGCAGCACCTCCTGCACGATGTCCCCGTTAATGCCGCGGATACCGATATTAACGCCCTCCATCTGGTAAATTACCTGAGACATGGCGGCAATGGCCGTATGCATACGTCTCCTGTAAAAGGAGTACCAGTTGGCAAAGTTTTGTCTCTCCTGCTCATAGGTTTTATCCGACCCGTCAGCATTTTTAGGCCTGACCGTAGCCGGGACATCAACAGTCGGGTCAAGAGCCGAAGATAGATCACCCGAACCCACGATATCATCATCCAAATTTACCTGATAGTATTGTATGGTTGAGGTTCCACTATCAAGGGTGATAAGATAAACGGTCTCTCCGCTTTCCAGTTCACCATTATCATCATACAGCTTGCCATTTCCATTGTAATCATACCACGTATAATAGTGGGCGTAAGGAATCTCAACCTTATTTGTAACCGAGGTCGGCACAAAGGATACTGCGTCCGCGCAGGTATTGTCGTTGTCATTTTGGCGGATTATTGAAACCCTGGCGGGCGTTCCGGAATCAAAGTGGTAGGAACCGCTCCCAAGTTGAACCCATTTCCCGCCGTTATATCTCTGGTCCTTCTGTATAGTGGTGCTCCCTCCGTCATAGTGGATGGTGTATGGCGCATGTGTGGCGCGTGAAGTATAGCTGGTCCACCAGGCGTAAACCTCATAGTCTCCAGTGGGAAGTGTCGTTGTCCACTCAGCCGTTGCGTTCAGCTCATTAGTGTATATTGACCTTGGAGGATCCGGACCGTACCAGGGGGATCCACCCGAGCTTCTCCAGGTCCCGCTGGTGACAAAGTTAGGCCCTGAATCCTGAAACACGCCACCAACAAAAGTCCCCTCATTATCTACATTATATGCCTGCTGAACCGTATAATATGTATTGCTCAGGTTAAGGGTCCCGGTTCCGTGGTATGGGTGAGACAGGGGCTTGTCGATATCGGCGTCACTTAGTGTGGGCCACGGCTCATATTTGTTTTTCGGGTTGTAATACATTTTATTATAACCGGACCACTGGGACTTCCATTTTCCGCGGTCAGCCTCGGCCAATATATAGCTGTTCGCATATTTATTGTCACCCGGATTATTAAAAACATAATACTTGTGTTCAAACAGACCGTCGGCTTCCTCTGTAATAAGCTCCCAGTCCATGCTCCCTGAATCGTCCAGGACAAACATAATATTGGCCGGGACCCCGACCATCATGGTATTCATGGTCACATCTGAAATATCATTACAACTGCTCGGGGGCAGTGAAAATTGCGCCAGGATAGTATGGTTTGCTGTGACATTGTTGAAAGTATACTCGGTCACCCTACCCACTGATACGCCGTCCACTAATACGTCTTCCAAAGTATTGCCGACGTCCGGTGTAATGGTGAATGTTATGTCTGCACCGTGATTGACGATGTTGTCCCCTGCCGGATCAATGTGTCCACCTGTCCGGGCGGTAGCGCGGATAACATGCTGGCAGGTGATATTAAGTGTATAGTTCCTTTCCGAATATGACCGGTCAGGATCCTGCCTTACGGCAATGTAATAGGTCCCTGCTGGGAGTTCCACGTCCACGAATTTAAACTTGTCCAAGTCTCCGCTGGCATCATCCTCTGCAATGGGACTATCGGTCATGCAACTGGCGTCCAGGATATAGCCGTACGTATAGTTGTCACCTGTTGCCTCAATGGTAAATATCCCTCCGCCTGTCTCAAGCTTGAAATAGTCCCAGTCATCGGCCGGACTGATTTTTCCGTCTAATGAGTCCCCGCAGGTTATGGGCGTTGCATTATCGCAATCATCGCCGTGATCTTCAAAGGTCGCCTCTATTGTCCGGGAACTCAATACGTTTGTGAAGGTATAGGTGGTAACACCTGCACCTATGGAGCTATCATCTATGAGCACATCATCCACACCGTAGCCCTCGTCAGGAATAATATCGAATGTGATGTCTGATCCTGAAGCCACCGTAAACACCTGCGTTGTTTCGCTTTCAACGGTCACACCGGATGAGAACAGTACGCCATGGGACCCCGCAGTGGCGACTATAGCCTCACCCATGTGGTTGTTAATGCAATATGGCGCGTGATAAGCGCGTGTTCCGGACTTGGTCCACCAGGCGTAGACACGGTATTGTCCGGCCCCCGGAAGCGTGGGCCTCCATGTGGCAACACCCGGAGTGGAACTGTCTGATGAGTATCGGGACTGGGTACCGTAATAATTGGCACCGGAGGAATTGCCCCAGGACCCGGACTCAAAATAAGGATCATTCGGATCCTGTTCCGCAAGTGATTTATTTGTATTATCAACAATGATTTCCGTGCCGTCGCTCACTCTGACAAACCTGACAGCATCCGCGCAGGTGCTTGATTGGTCTGCCTCGCGTGTCATTGTGACATATGCCCCGGTTCCCCCTGGAAACATGAAAGTGCCCAAGAGGTTCCACTGGCCGTAGTTTTCATTCTGGTTAACATCGATACAGGTCATGCTCGGCTCACCAATGCCGAAATTGACTTCTATTGTATGGTCGGTTGTCACGTTGTAAAAGGTATACTCAGTCACACCGGCACCTATATCAAATCCATCTACCAGCACGTAATCTGTTATATAACCTGCATCCGGTGTTATAATGAAGGTTATGTCCGCTCCCGTGGCCACATACACGTCACCGGATGGTGTGATACTGCCATTAGGCCCGGCCGTGGCCCTTATCATTTTACCTGTATGGTTGACGATACAGTATGGCGCGCTATGATCACGGTCCGAGTAGCTGTTCCACCAGGCGTAGACACGGTATGCTCCGGCAGAAGGAAGATCGGGTGTCCATGTGGCATAATCCCCGACATTGTTAGTGTAGCGAGCTGTCGGGCTTGAGTCCGAGGCAGGGCCCCAGGGGTTGGGACTGCCGGAATTAGTCCAATTCCCTGTCTCAGAGTATGAACCGTCCGGGTTGTTGCTGTTCTCATTGTCAACGGTAACACCGCTTGTGCCGTCGGTCTTCTCAAACCACACAGCATCGGCAAGTGTGCTGCCTCCATTTGAGGCATCATTTTCGCGCGTTACGGTCACGTAGGCGCCCGTGCCTTCGGCAAAATAGAAGGTTCCGATGAGATTCCATTGGCCTCCGTTCACCCCCTGATCCATGTCAAAACAGGTGGTGCTGGCATCGTCAGGGACAAAGCTTGCGTTAATCGTATGGCTACCCCCGACATTATAGAAGGTATAGGTATAGGTGGGCGTTGCGCCGCTTGCATCTCCTATTGATACTCCGTCCACATTAAGAACATCTACAATATAACCCGGGTCCGGTGTTATGGTATAGGTAACGTCATCTCCGGTATTTAGGGTTGTGGTGCCGGATGGCGAGATAGTGCCGTTAGCCCCGGCGCTGGCTGTTATGACATGACCACTACTGTATCCATTAACGCAATAAGGCGCACTATAGTCACGGCCAGAGTTCCCTGCCCACCAGGCATAAACCTCGTACTCTCCTGCCACAGGCAGGTCTGGCGTCCAGGTGGCCGTCGTCCCGTTGGAATTGGTGTAAAAGGACTTTCTGCCACTGCCATAGTCATGCCCATATCCACCCAAGACACTGGATAAAGTCCAGGTTCCTGTGGTTGTGTATTCATCACCATTGGGATTATCCGGGTTATAGTCATCTATGATAACCTCAGTGCCACCGCTCGTTTTGCGAAATCTGACGGCATCGGCGCACGTGTAATCCCCATGACCTGACTCACGTGTCAGGGTCACGCTCCCATTTGAACCGGAAGTAAACTCGAAAGTGCCGAGAAAATGCCAATCCGAAAGAACCTCTCTCTGGTCCACACGGTAACAGGTCTCAGTCTCTTGTGCGCCAAAGGCAGCGCTTATAGTATGGTTTTCTGTTACACCGCTAAATGTGTATGAACCTAAAACAGGCGCCTGGGAATAGCCGTCCACCACTACGGATTCTATGCGGTACCCTGCATTAGGAGTCATGTAGAAAGTCTTGTCTGTTCCATAATCAACGGTCTGTACAACGTCCGGAGATATGCTGCCGTTGGCGCCAGCCGAGGGAGTCAGTGTGAAAGTGGCGATAAAGTTGGCTGCGATACTCATGTCGGAGATGACATTGGTTACTGTCAGGGGGTTATCCGTGCTTGAAATAGAGCCCGACCATCCAACGAAGCGATAACCAGGATTTGGAACTGCCGTTACCGGCGAGCAGTCATCGCCCTCACTTAATGTCTGGGGATTTTCACCGGTGATAGTTCCACCGGTCTCTGTTGCAGGTGTGGTTGACACCCCAAATGTGACAGTATGATCATTATCGTTGATCGTGCCCGTTCCCGTGTCCGTGAAGTTAGTGCTGCGTCCTCCCAAATCCGTAGCCGTGCTCAAAGACGCCGTGAACGTCTCTGTCGCCTCGTTGATGCTGTCGTTCGTGATCGTCACCGTTACTGTTTTGTCCGTCGTGTCGCCCGCAGCAAAATTGGCCGTATCAGCCGCCGAATCATAGTCCGTACCACCGCCCGTGGCCGTCACGTCCGCGTAGCTCACATCCACTGTCACCGCAATGTCCAGCGCATTGTCAAGCGAGACCGTGAACGTCATTGTCCCGGCATCCTCGTTGACGGTCTGGTCGTTGATCGTGAACGTCGCCGTTTCATTATCGGAGATATTCAGGCTGGCATCGTCATTGGCCCCATCGATTGAAATCTGAAAATCGCCGCTGGTGATGCCGATCAGCGTGACCACGACCGTCTCCGTAGCCTCCACAATTCCGTCGTCGGTTACCGGTACAGTGATCGTGGCCGTGGTGTCCCCGGCCGATATGGTGACGCTGCCGCTTAACGCCGTGTAGTCGCTACCGGACGTGGCCGTGCCGCCTACCGAGTAGCTTAACACCGTGTCCATAGAGCTCACTGCCGTCTGGGTCACGGTGAACACACCATTCACCGGTCCTGCCTCATTGCCATCGGTGGTCTTGGCAATGCTTACCGTAGCCGAGTCATCATCGTTGATCGTGCACATCCCCTGGTTGTCGACGATATTTCCAGTGTTACCCGGCATCACACTGACACCGCTGAGATCTACAAAAAAGGTCTCTGCAAGTTCAACAGTACCATCATCAATAATCGCTACATTGACCAGTTTCGTTTCGTCTCCGTCATTAAAAGTCAGGGTCGTCAGACCGATTGCGGTATAGTCGCCGGGTGCTACAGCAGTACCATCTGATGTTGCATAATCGACCTGAACACAATCATCATGACCGACCTTATTGACCGACACAGTAAATTGGGCCGTTCCAGCATTTTCATTGACGGCGACGTCGTCAATTGAAATATTATAATCCTTTGCCCCGGCAACACCGGCAAATCCATACAATGACAGCCCCACAAAAAGGCAGGTGATGGTCAGCAGCCGAGCCCATCCCTTGGGCGTGCCTAACGATAATGCAGTCATATACTTTCTGTTATGGAACATAGTCTTTGCTCCTCTGTATTTTATTTCACCGGTCTATAGTTTCCTTGCACAAAAACACTAATAACTGACAACCGGCACATCCCTAAATTGCCTTCCTATAACCAACACCAATGATAACCAGTCCTTCATTACGGGTACCCCGGCCGAATACCCTGTATTCATAGACAGTGGATTTGGTCATATCCAGAGAAGAGCCTTCCGCAATCCCCTCATAAAAAGCCATGAACCGGCTGTTTGCATCTAACATTGCCACCTCGCAGGACTTCCCGAGTCCCGTGTCACGCCAGTTCTCAGAGTCTGTTATCGTATCAGCTCCGGGCACTGTTACCCCGCTTCGATTAGAATTATCTGAACCATCAATCAGCCAGACATCCCGAGTGGAGGTCATTTCCTTCATCTCCTCGCCGCCGTTCTCCATCCGCTGAATACATTCCATGCATGCGCCCTCGGCCACGCTGAGGTTCTGCTTGTAAATCCTGTCGTTCGCTGAAATCTGCACCTCAATGGTTGAAGTAGTGGTAGCCGAGATCCCTATAAGGGTTAACAGGACCAGCATAATCATGGCAATCGCTAAAACAGACCCGTCCTCGCTCTCGGGCATGCATCTGTTCACTATATTTTTCACATTCACCATTCTCAATTCAGCACCTCATCTTTTTCTACCTGAGTTTCTTTT
>Ga0307426_1002466_pt1 | contig 11520 bp, 10 predicted proteins | sample SalMarWE160340MG_FD_202165 | JGI IMG/M metagenome (GOLD analysis project Ga0307426, IMG submission 202165) | Salt marsh sediment microbial communities from the Plum Island Ecosystem LTER, Massachusetts, United States - WE1603-40 | ecosystem: Environmental > Aquatic > Marine > Intertidal zone >... | reverse complement strand
ATAATCAGGCCCGTCTCCGGTGATACCATTACAACGACGTACTCGATAGTTGGCTCCGCCTACTGCCGCGATTTCGACCACTTTATATTGGATTATCGGCCGTCAACGTCGCCCGAAAACTGGACTGAGATTGTATATTCAAGTCGACCGATTTTTAACGACGAAATGGCGAACTGGGATACCAATGACCTTCCCAAGGAGTGGTACTATCTGCGCTTAAGGCTGTTTTCGGACACCGGTCAGGTCGATGTCGATTCTACTATGGTTTATGTTCGATCGCTTTTCTCTTACGGAGATAACTGGAAATTGGCAAATGAACTTGACGTTACCCCCTGCCCTAATTTCTGTGACATTGATAATGACGGCAACAATGAAATCATTCTCGGGCGAGACGGCGACGTCCTTTTTATTAATCCTGATGGGACATTGAAAACTGACGGTGTGCCCGTATTACCGCCCGGTGATTACAGGGTCCCGGCGGCGGTTGGCAATCTTGACAATGACGGTCACGATGATTTTGTTATTTGCAACGAAACCCATATTTATGGTTTTCCGTCAAGCGCACCATCCTTTGAAATCACCCTTAGTACCACACCCCGAATCGAAGAATTCGAAAGTGGTGAAGATTGGCGTTTTCCGTGTTTATCTCTTAAGGACGTCGACTCCGACGGTATGGATGAAATACTCCTTTATGCCGGCGCTCAATCATTGTCGCCGCGCTATTGCGTCTATGAGTCGGATGGTTCGCCGATTGTGGAAGTGACTGGCGATTACGGCACCTATCAATCTGCTGATCTCGATGGCGATGGTCAGGATGAGATTTACATGACCTATGAAAAACTCTATCAAGCCAGTATGGACGGGACGATTTTGGATAGTTTTGATCTGGAGGAGATGGTTCCCGAATATGGAAACTGTAAATATCTTTCCCCCGTGGATATCGACGCTGACGGAAAATTCGAATTGATCGTGACGGCTATCGGAGATAATTATTTTTGGATATATGCTTTCGATGAGAATCTCTCTCCAAAAGAAGGTTGGCCACGCAATACCTCGGTCAGTTCATTTCTGGTCCCGTCGGAACCGGTATTTGTCGATATGGACCGTGATGGCTTGTTGGAATACTTCATTACCTCTTATGAATTAATCGAGGGGACTGCCTATGGATGGAGAATCGACGGTACTCCTTTATCGGGAGATAGTCTGAATCCGTTGTTCGCTGCCGCACCCCATCCGGCCAGATTATACGATCCGGTTTTTGCGGATGTCGACGGCGACGGTTTCCCCGAACTCATAGCATCTGCGGGCGCCAATGTAATGTGTGATATTGCCACGAATCGCCTTATCGCCTGGAATAATGACGCGGAAATAGCCGATGGCTGGCCAATCACCGTGGCTGCCGACAATTGTTTTCATACGCGTCGTTTTACTCCGACCGTCGGGGATATTAACGGCGATGGCGATATTGATGTGATGATGACAACAATCGAGAATGAACTGATATTTTTAAGTTTCGATAACATCCCCTATTCAGAGGAGACATCGCCGGCGCCTTTCTGGAGATACAACCGGCGTGTGAATAATTGCGGGCCGATTTTTAGACAAATCTGCGGTGATGCTAATCTTGACGGTTTAGTGAATATTTTTGATATCAGCTTTATTATAAATTATTTATATATTTCGGGCCCTCCACCGGTTTATCCGGATATGATCGATGTTAATAGCGATGGGAATATCAATATATTTGATATTGTCTATCTTATACAATACCTTTATCTTAATGGCGCCGAACCGAACTGCGGATAATTAAAGAAAATTACAGATTTTCTTGGTTGTTAGCGGGTATGAGCCTTAAGGGGAGGGAATCTATTAGATTGGCGGGATTTCGAGTATTCCGGGAAATAGACAGCAACAATCCGGCAGCCTGTGCAAAGAAGAAATTGACACTACTTCCCGGTTTTGCATAAAAATGTAGCAATATCCTCTATTTTAAAAAAAATCGAAAAAAATGCTTGAAATAATTGTGATTAATGTCCATATTGGAACGATTTTGAACGTATAATTGATGTTAGGTATTACATTCAAACAGGAGAAGTAACGCAATATGCAGCTATCTAGAAAATCCGATTATGCACTCAGGGCGGTTATGCATCTTGCCGGTTTGCCCAAAGGTCAACTGGCTTCAATTGGGGCTGTGGCTGAAGCTCAGAGCATTCCCCGGGAATTCCTGGCCAAAATACTCAAGGACTTAACCTGGGCCGGAATTCTGGTCTCATTTCAGGGAGTAACCGGCGGTTATCGTCTTGCGAGGGCTCCGAAAGATGTAACGTTTCTTGATGTTATTGAAGCTATGGACGGGCCGGTTACACTTAATCTGTGTGTCGTAAATCCGAAAAATTGTGACCATTCCAAGAATTGCACCATTCGGGAATTTTGGCTTAAGGAGCAGGAGCATTTTGTAAGAGTTCTCTCCAAAGCCAATTTCCAAAAATACAAAGCTGTTTCAAAAAAGAAGTAAAGAAATAAACTTGAATTTTATGCCGGGCGAGGATTCATATCCGCTCCCGGCCTTCAATACCCGACAAAAAACGACACCTTTGTCGGCCGATAATCGAACCTGGTACCCTGGTTCATTTTAATCAATACTTTCCATGGCCGTATATTACTGTAATGGGGGTTGCTTTTTCGGTCGTGATATTGTAATATTTATCAGAAAATTGGCGGATATATTTTCGCTCAATTGAAGAAATATTTTTGGAGGTAATTGAAATGAACTTCGAAGATAAAGATTATCAAGTACGCGTCGGATTGGCCGAAATGCTCAAGGGAGGCGTCATCATGGATGTTACCGGACCTGAGCAGGCTAAAATCGCCGAACAAGCCGGTGCGGTGGCGGTGATGGCTCTCGAAAGAGTCCCATCCGATATTCGGGCCGAAGGCGGTGTCGCACGAATGGCTGATCCCGAGATTATCGAGGCCATAAAAACTGCCGTTAGCATTCCGGTCATGGCCAAATGCCGTATCGGCCATTTCGCCGAAGCGGAGATTCTTCAGGCTCTGGAAGTCGACTTTATTGACGAATCCGAGGTCCTGACCCCGGCCGATTACAAATATCATGTGAACAAATGGAAATTCAAAGTTCCCTTTGTTTGCGGCTGCCGTAACCTCGGCGAAGCCTTGCGCCGAATTTCCGAAGGCGCCGCCATGATTCGCACCAAAGGCGAAGCCGGCACCGGCGACGTTTCCGAAGCGGTTCGCCATCTTCGGGAAATCAACGGCGCCATGAAGCAATTGACAACGATGTCCGATGAAGAATTAAATGGCGCCGCTAAAGAGATGTCGGCTCCCTTGACGGTCGTAAAAATAGTCGCCCGGCTGGGCAAATTGCCGGTTCCCAATTTTGCGGCAGGCGGTCTCGCCACCCCGGCCGATGCCGCTCTGGTCATGAAACTCGGCGCCCAATCGGTTTTTGTCGGAAGCGGCATTTTTAAATCCTCGAACCCGGAAAAACGGGGTCGCGCCATCGTAACCGCGGTAGCACAGTACAATGATCCTGCTGTCGTCGCCGAATGCAGCCGCGGACTCGGCCAGGCCATGAAAGGCGTAGCGGCTGCCGGCATACCGGAAGAAGACCTTTTGCAGGTTCGTTAATCCGATTGTTATCGCCTTTTGAATTATGTTTTCCCGGTTGACAATGGGCGTCCTCGCCCTGCAGGGTGATTTCGAGAGGCATTTATTTCGCCTTGGATCTTTGAATGTGAACTGCCGCGAAGTTCGCACGAATAACGATTTAGACGGACTTGACGCATTAATTATTCCGGGTGGCGAATCGACAACAATGACCGAGTTGATCGACCGCTTTGGAATGCGTCAGCGACTGACCGATTTTTGCAGGCGAAAGGCTGTCTGGGGCACATGTGCCGGTTTGATTATGCTGGCCTCGAAAATCGATGATGAACGTGTTCGCCCGCTACGAATAATCGATCTCGATGTAATTCGAAACGGATATGGCCGCCAGATTCATTCGGCTTACGCGGAATTCGAAGCCACTTTTAACGGCACCCCGACAATTCTGAAGGCATCATTTATCAGGGCCCCGATTGTAAGAAGTTACGGCCCGAAAGTCAGCGTTATATCGACATATCATAATAATCCGGTCCTTCTCTCATCTGATAAATGTCTGGTCAGTTCATTTCATACGGAATTGCATGATGATCTCACACTCACGAGATTTTTTCTTGAGAAATTCGTTTCGGGCCATAAGTAGTCAAATATATGGCGAAGAATGGCCAAATTAATGAATCTGACGTACCGTATAAAAAGTAGGTGATTATGGCATCGGTCAATTTGAAAAAGATTATTATCGCCGAATATTACGGATTTTGTATGGGCGTCGAAAAGGCCATTTTAACTACCCGCGAGGCCATGCGTCGTAATGGAAGGGTCACTATTTTAAACGAAATAGTCCATAATGACGCTGTTGTCGAGGAGTTTTCCCGCGCCGGGGTCGGGCAGTCGACATCGATCGACAAAATTAAAACCGGGACCGTGATAATTTCGGCGCACGGGGCATCGCCTGACATCCTCCGGAAAGCCGAGGAACAGGGTCTCAAAATAGTCGATGCCACCTGTCCCCTGGTAATTCGTATTCATAAAATTGTCAAAAAATTGGCCGAGGACGGTTATTTTATTATTCATTTCGGTGATCCGGAGCACGACGAAACCATTGGTATCGTCGGGCACGCGCCCGAAAAAATGACCGTAATACACGATCGCGCCGCCCTGAATGCGCTGAAAATCTCCAATGGAAAACTCGCTCTGACATCGCAAACGACGGCCCGCGTTTCCGATTTCAACGAAATTGAAAAGGCCGTTCGAAAAAAATATCCTCAGGTCAAAGTCTTCAATACCATCTGCAACGCCACCTGTCAAAGGCAGGCGGCCATAATGCAACTTGCGCCCCGGGTCGATATGATGCTTGTCGTCGGTTCAAAAACCTCGGCCAACTCGAAGCGGCTGGTCCAGATATCTGAAGCTATTTGCGGGCGAAGCTATTTGATTGACTCGGCCGATGATATCCGGTTGGAATGGCTTACGCCCGATGATAAAATTATTGAAAAAATCGGCCTCACCGCCGGGGCCTCCACACCCGATTTTCTCATCGAAGGCGCCATCGAAAAATTAAAATCACTCGCCGGGCATAACGTTAAAATCGTCTATTCCAGAAAAAGGAAACGAAGAAACAAACTCCTTATACAAAGCAACTCGTTTTAAAACACATTATCCTGATTTAATACGCAAAAATATCAATTTCCGGTTCCCCCTTCTCTTCCCGGGAAAAATCAATTCAATAATGGGTATATCGGTGGAGTTAATATGTCGTGGATTAATTTGCCCTATATTAAACGGCTAAAAAAAATGCGTAAAAATGTCACTTTTGACTTGCCAAATTTATTTTAAATGTTATAATTTACTCATTGGGACATTTTTGAAAATTGCTTTAATGTAAATAATGGTATCGCGGGTGGATAAACCCGCATACCTTCCCCCATATAGTTAAGTTGTATCGGATGCAACTGACAGGAGAGAGAAAGCGGTAAAATTGACGGCATAAATGATAACGGCTGTCAGATACATTGAAAAATGGATTAAGTGAAACATATTTATTAAGTAAACCCGGTGAAAAGATTATTCGTAAAATAGATATATGGATTTATCGAGGGATGCCGATAGAACAATTGTAGTCCCTTTGATTTAATAATCGGGAAAGTAATATTTTATTTCAGGATGAAAGAGCATTCATTTATAATATAATTCGGAGGTTCCATGAAGAGAGTAGTCGATTTATACGTGGCGCCGGACGACCCAGACTGCACCGAGATTAAAGAACTCCTCGAACAGCAGGATTTGAAACTGGAAATTCGCGATCTGTCCATAAAGCCTCTTGAAGCCGATGAAATCGCCGCTTTGATTCGGCATTTCGATCTGAGACACTTCCTGAACACGTCCTCCAAAACTTATATCGGGAAAAAACTCGATAAGACGATCCCCGACCGAAATGAAATCATTCAACTTATGGCCGACGATAACGATCTGATAAAAAAACCGATTATTGTCGCCGGACGACTTATGGTGGTAGGGCCTAATCGCCATAAGATAATGGAGATGCTTCAGCTTAAGCCGAACGGTTCCGATCCGATCGAGCGACGGCCGCTCGGCGAGAATGATAAAAATTCAAAAAAGTGAAAAAGTATTCCGTTTTTATTCCGCTCTGATTATATTCGGTCGTAAAATATAATCGAACGTTAAGATTGAGGAATAAAAATGGACATCCAAAGAGAAACTCTCGAAGCTGACATCCTTATTATAGGCGCCGGTCCCGCCGGTCTCTCGTTCGCATATCATCTGGCTGATCTGGTCAAAAATTCCCACGGGGCGGTCGCGATGCCTGAAATCGTGATTATTGAAAAGGGTTCCTATCCCGGGGCCCACAGTCTTTCGGGCGCGGTGATGGATCCCAAAGGCCTGCAGGAATTAATGCCCGACTTCAAAGAGAAGGATTTCCCTTATGAAAAAGAAGTAAAATACGATTCATTATATTTTCTGAGCACAAAATCATCGATAAAATTTCCATTTCTCCCCAGACCTTTAAAAAATCATGGTCACTATATTATTTCCCTGAATAAATTTGTCAGTTGGTTCGCCGAGCTGATCGAAGCCATGGAGATAAATATATTTCCCGAAACCGGCGGAATGGAATTGCTTATTGAAGATAACAAAGTCACGGGTGTGCAGACGGTCGATCAGGGACTCGATAAGGAGGGTCGGCCAAAATCGAATTTCGAACCCGGTTCCATCTTGAAAGGCAAAGTAACCATTCTCGCCGAAGGCGTTCACGGCTCTTTAACCAAACAGGCCATAAGCAGATTAAACCTCCGGGAAAACACTCAGCCGCAGGCATATTTGACAGGCGTCAAAGAAGTCTGGGAAATCCCGGAAGGTCGTCTTAAAGACGGCGAGATTATTCACACCTTCGGATGGCCGCAGCCGGCGGAAGAATACGGCGGCGGATTTATCTATGATATGTCGGGTAACATGGCTGCGGTCGGTTACGCCGTCGGACTCGACAGCCCCAATCCTGCCAACGATCCGCATTACAAATTTCAATTATTCAAGACTCATCCGTTTGTCAAAAAAATCTTCGAAGGCGGCAAGATGCTTAACTACGGCGCCAAGACGATTCCCGAGGGCGGCTACTTCGCCATGCCTCGGTTGTATCATGACGGCTTGCTGTTGATCGGCGATGCCGCCGGATTTCTGGACTCCCAGCGTCTGAAAGGCATTCATCTGGCCATTAAATCCGGGATGATGGCCGCCGAGACTGTTTTCGAGGCGCTTAAAAAAGATGATTTTGGAATTGAGGCACTCAAAACAATCCAGGATCGGTTCGAATCATCATGGGCAAAAAAGGAACTGTACGCTGTCAGGAATTTTCATTCCGGGTTCGAAAACGGACTCTTCGCCGGATTGGTTAATTCCGGTTTGCAGATGATTACCGGTGGACGCGGCTTTTTCGATGGCCGCCGGGTCAGGCCCGATCATGAACACATGATGGAAAAAACAGCCTATGCCGCCCGCAACGGCGATGACGGATTAAAACCCGGTCTAAAGCCGGATAACAAGTACACTTTCGATAAATTGACCGACGTCTATCACTCCGGTACCAAGCATGAGGAAGATCAACCGCCGCATCTGGTAATCGCCGACTACGATATCTGTAATAATCGCTGTACCGAAGAATACGGCAATCCCTGCCAGTACTTCTGCCCGGCACAGGTTTATGAAATGGTCGATGATGAAATCCGGCCCGGAAAGAAAAAGCTGCAATTGACACCGTCAAACTGCGTGCACTGCAAAACCTGCGATATCGCCGATCCGTATCAGATAATCACCTGGGTCGTTCCCGAAAAGGGCGGTCCCAATTATACCAATTGTTAATAATATTATTGAATCTTATTCGTAATCGGCTTCGAGGTAATCTTTCGTCATAGACTGACGATGGATACGCTCACTGAGACGTTTGGAAAATTCGGCGGCCGTGTTTTCACCGTATACTTTCAGCATGTGATTCATCGCAATCACTTCCGATATAACCGTAATATTTTTCCCCGGAGAAATCGGAATCGTCACCTGCGGTATCGAAACGCCCAGTATTGTCGTTCGATGTTCCTCGATTCCGAGCCGCTCATAATCAAGATCGTCGCGCCAGAAAGTCAGATGCACCTCGACTTCGATACGTTTCTGAAGTCGAATAGCGCGGATACCGAAAAGTTTCTCGACATCGATTATGCCGATACCGCGGATTTCCATGTGTTGCCCGAGAAGTTCCGAACCGGTGCCGACAATCAAATCCGGCGCCTTGCGGGTAATATTGATAACGTCGTCGGCCACCATGCGATGACCGCGCTCGACTAAGTCAAGCGCGATTTCAGATTTGCCGACACCCGACTTACCCGTATACAATAGCCCGACACCGTACACATCGACGAGCGTCCCATGTATGGTGATGGTCGGGGCGAAGATGGTATCGAGCACGACCGAGAGCCGATTGGTCAACTCCGAAGTTGACAGCCGCGACGAAAAGACCGCTGTTTTATGTTTATCGGCTATGGCGAGCAAATCGATCGGCGGCGTGATGCCTTTGGCGATTATAACCAAGGGCAGGTTGTTACAGAAAATTTTCTCGCACGTGTCGATCAACTCATCCGGTTTCAATTCGCCGATATAGGTCATTTCCGTCTCGCCGAGGATCTGCGCCCGCTGACTGGGGAAGCGTTCCATAAAGCCGGTCAAAGCCAGACCGGGTCGATGTACCTCGGGATTATTAATTATCTTCTTAAGATTCTCATCGGAATTGAGAAGCGTCAGTTCGAAAAAGTCCTTGCGGTCTTTGTATAACTTACCGACGGTCAAATCGGTCATGGCCATCCCTTTCAATATCTGCTTCGGTAAATTATAGTCTCATCCGGGCATTGATGCAAATAAAAAAATCCCCCGGCTCCTTTTAAACCGGGGGATAATGAATTAAAGGTTCACGATTAAAATGCAAAAACGTATTTAAACAAACCGGTCCGTTTATTCCAGTTTATTCTTTAAATCTTTCAGTTCCTCCTGGAGTTCTTTTAATTCCTGTTCAATCCCCTCGCGCCATTCCTGCATGTCCTGGGCATCAAAGACATCATTATCGGAGTTGCCCCGGAAAAGACCTTTTGTCCGCGGAATGAAAAGATAATTGTTATCAAAATCGGGCTTCATCATATTGGGCATCGAGTAAAAATTATCGGGAGCTTCGGCCACCTCGAGTTTGAATGTTTTTTCGGCCTTATCCCTCAAAACGGCAACTTCGATTTCATCGCCTTCGTCGGCCTCCTGCACCGCCTCCTGAACATCATTCGGCCCTTCGACCTTATTACCGTCAATCTCAATGATAACATCACCGGCTTTAAGACCGGCTTTTTCGGCCGGAGATTCAGCCAAAACCTCAGTTATCAGCGCGCCCCGGCCATCCTCGACACCGAAATATTCGCCGAGCTGCGAATTGAGATTCTGAAGGCTGAGGCCGATGTAAGTGTCCGAGTATTTGGAATCGTCCCGCTGATATTGCCAGCTGTAGCTCTTTGGTCCGTTTTTATCAAACCACTGTAATGCCTTGTTATAATTATTGTATGCCTTGGCGTAACTGTCATGATCATCCCGATTATCAAGTTCCACGACCAGCGTCTTCTTATCACCATCACGGATTAAGACAATATCAATTTTATCACCGGCCTTATGCTGGCTGACCGACTCGACCAGTTCGTCGGCATTGCGCACTTTCTTGCCCGCAAACTTGAGGATAATATCCCCCTGTTTCAATCCGGCTTCATCGGCGGGTGAATCGGGGATAACCGATTTGACGATAACGCCATAATCGACATTCAGATTAAAGGCCTCTTTGAGGTCCTTGTCGACCGTCTGCGTATAAATACCAAGCCAGACATCGGATTGCTTATCTTTTCCGGCGATAACCATGACAGGAATTATCAATAAGACGGCAAGGGCAATTAGCAAGAATTTCCTCGACATAATTACTCCTTTCATCGGTTTTAAAAAATTTCAATTTCAAGTATTTTTACTCAGGAAAACCGGCAATGGTTCCGAAAACTTTTGGCGCCATAATGCTGTTTTTGTATAGTAAAAAACTGTGTCGAAAAACTGAACAGCCGGATGAGGAACAAATGTCGTTAGTTTCCCGGATAGATATTAATCCGGGCTCCAAGAGTTGCTTTTGTTGTTGTCTGGAAATCCAGTTTTTCACCGCGCATTACTACGCCAATCGATAGTGTTTGCTGCAGCGGGACAATGATTGCCAGTTGGCCGAAAAAGCCCTCTTTCGATCCTCCGCCGCGAAGGCCAAATGAAGGGATACCCTCAACACCGTCAGGATTCTCGTATTCTCTTCCACCGGCGTATCGGGACGGGTAAAAGTTGATATCACCGAAGAAATCATCAGTATGTTCAGGTTTGCTTTCGCTATAATATTTACCGCCCGCGCCCAGCGTTAAATTGGCTGAAACAGGCATCAGCGCACTTAAACTCAATTGATATATTGGCTGCCCCGGATCGGCGTCGGCAATCCTTATCGAACCGCCGACAGATATTATCGGCGCTCCTATTTTGCCGTCGGGATTGCAATTGATCGGCGCTTTAGTCGGGTCGGCCGTGTATTTCTTAGCCAGAATGGAGAAATCATGAAAAAGCGAATCGTCATGTTCCAACGAGTATGAACCTGTGAGAGTTGCAGTTTTGGCAAAAGGAAATATCAAACCTGCCTTAATTTGAGTAATATCCGAAACGGCTGCACCCCTCTCAGCAGTAACCGATGTATAGCGGGCGCTTATCTGACCGCCGGGGCGGCCCAGATTTCCATCGGGATGAAAAACTACGGAATCGGCAGAGACTCTGTTATTTATTAAAAATAAATGGCAGAGTATGCACATCAGTGGAAGGACCTTACAATAATTTTTGAAAATATTACCGCCCATAAACACCCGGTGAATATAAACAAATCGGCTTTGAAATAGCAAGGGACAGGAGATGAATAATTACGTAACCATTCGGATGCGACTTTCGGTCGAAAATTGCAATTTCCAATTATTCTGCCTTGACAAAAAGGGAAAAAAGATTATAATATCTGGCCTGCCGGGCAGGCGTTTTTTGATAGAGGGACGATATATATTAAAGCTGCACTCCCCTGTAGCTCAGTTGGTAGAGCAGGTGGCTGTTAACCACCGGGTCGCAAGTTCGAGTCTTGCCGGGGGAGCATACTTTTGTAAGCACTTATCACACACATAGTTAGGTGAATTATATTTGAGTTTCGAGATGAAATATTCAATCTCCTATATCATCATAGTCACATTTTTGTTTAATCACTTCGTTTGTACACTCCCCAATATAAAAGACAAATATTCAAGATAAAAA
>Ga0307426_1002465_pt1 | contig 11521 bp, 6 predicted proteins | sample SalMarWE160340MG_FD_202165 | JGI IMG/M metagenome (GOLD analysis project Ga0307426, IMG submission 202165) | Salt marsh sediment microbial communities from the Plum Island Ecosystem LTER, Massachusetts, United States - WE1603-40 | ecosystem: Environmental > Aquatic > Marine > Intertidal zone >... | reverse complement strand
GGCGGGCGATTACCATTCGCGGAGAGGCTTCAGGAAAGACATCGGGCTCGGGCGGATCTTTTGCTGACCGCCTCGCAAAAGCAGCACGAAAAGTATTCGAATATGTATAAAAGGGCGAAATTTTTCGGCAATGGTCTGGCGCGAAATACATATGAAAGATTGATAAAGGCCAATACCGGTGGTTGCCCGGAGATAATGAAGATAAAAGGTCCGCGAATCGGTTATGTCGGGATGATTTCGGAACGGCTGGATTGGGAGCTCATTAAAAAAATGGCGGAGAGACGACCGGAGTGGAATTATATTTTTGTCGGTCGCGTTGCGGACGAGATGATAAAGCAGAATATGATTAAGTACACCAATGTCCATTTTATGGGTGAGTACGAACCGTCGCAGATTCCGGCGGTGCTGAGGAGCTTTGATGTCGGCTATATGCCTTATCGGGATAACGATTTTTTCCGGTATTCCAATCCCTTGAAATTTTACGAGTATGCCGCGGCCGGATTGCCGTCAGTGTCATCGAATATGGAGGAGTTGAATAAATTTCCTTCGGAACTGGTGAAAATAGTACCGAACGAAAATCCGGAAGAATGGATTGCGGCCATCGATAATTATATCGAAGTCGATAAAGCGTCAGTAAAAAAAATCGGTCGGGAAATAGCGTCGCGGTACATCTGGGAGGAGATGACGGCGGAGTTGCTGGGGTATATTAAGTCAGAATATTTTTCATGAAGGATGCGGCGGGTCACTGCCGATAAATCGGGGGCAAGACCCGCCGCAACATGCAACGTTCATTGTTTACTCTGTTCGTAGTACTTCATTGCTTCGGGGATTAACGCCTGGATTTTTTGTATCCGTTTTTGATCCGAGGGATGCGTGCTTAAAAATTCCGGCGGGGCCGAGCCCTGCGAAAGATTGGCCATCCTTTGCCAGAAATCGACCGCGGTTCGTGGATCGTAGCCGGCGATGGCCATGAATATCAAACCCATATTATCGGCTTCCGATTCGTGCAGGCGGCTGTAGGGGAGAAGGACACCGACCTGAGCGCCGACGCCGTACGCCATCATAAACAGGTTCTGCGTTTCTTCCGGTTTGTTTTTTAAGGCTTCGGACAGGGCGATGCCGCCCATCTGAGCGAGCAATCCCTGGCTCATCCGCTCAGCGCCATGATTGGCGATGGCATGCGCGACTTCGTGGCCCATCACCACCGCCATGCCGTTTTCGTCTTTGGTTATCGGAAGTATACCGGTGTAAAAAGCGACCTTGCCGCCCGGCATACACCAGGCGTTGACAACGGAGTCATTATCGATAAGATTGAACTCCCACTTATAGCCGCTCATCGCCCCGGCCATGCCGTTATCGTTCATATATTTCGTGGCGGCATCTTCGATTCGTTTGCCGACCCGCTTAAGCATCTGCGTGGCCGCCTGATCGGTGCTAAGCTTGCTGCCCTTGATAACCTCATCGTATTGCTGGAAACTCATCGAGTTGATGGTCGATTCCGGGACCAGATTAAGCTGCCGCCGCCCGGTAACCGGCACCGTCGAGCACGATAAAAGGAATAATAACGCGGCAAATATCGCTATAAGAATTCTTTTTTGTCTCATAAGGTCCTTCCTTTTTGATTTTGTCTTCCGTTATAACACGTATTGAATTTAAGATTTATGGGTGGGTTTGGCAAGGGGGGATAGCTGAATTATTGGCATTAGTGCGATTGTCAGGATCGCCCGTCGCTTCGCTCGGGGCCCCTCGATACCTCGCTAAAGCTCGGTCCCTCGGGCACGGATCCTGACCTACTGAAGACTCGGGCAGGGACCCTGACCTGCTCCTTTTGTTTTGTTGGCGCACGAGGACGTACGCCAACCACGGAATTTTCTTACTCGTCTTTTGCTTCTTGCCACCAGGCTTCCAATTCGTCGAGGGTGTAGGCATCGAAGGATTTGCGGGACTCTTTGACCTTTTTTTCGATATAAGAAAATCGTCGAGAGAATTTGTCGAGCGTTTTATTCAAAGCCTGCTCCGGATTGATTTCGAGTTTGCGGGCCAGCGATGATATGGCGAACAGCAGGTCGCCGATTTCGTTTTCGAGTTGGTCACTATTGTTTGATTGCAATTCAGTTTCGAGTTCGCCGATTTCCTCTTTGACTTTGGCCATGACGTCGGAGGCCTTCTCCCAATCGAATCCGACCCCGCCCGCTTTCTCACCGAACCGAAAGGCCTTTATCAATGCCGGGGCCGATTTGGGGATACCCGATATGACAGAATCTTTTTCGCCCGATTCGATTTTGATTTTCTCCCACTGATCGCGAACTTCCTTAGGTTTCAAGTCTTTTTTCTCGCCGAAAACATGCGGATGGCGATTAATTAATTTTTCATTTATGGAGTTAATGGAATCATCAATATTGAATTGACCGGATTCCTCGGCAATCCGACAATGGAAGGCGATCTGGCACATCAAATCGCCCAATTCCTCGCACAAATCGTCCGGATTTCCATTTTCGACGGCCTCGATGACCTCGTAAGTTTCCTCGATTAAGTACGGAAGCAACGATTTATGGGTTTGTTTACGGTCCCAGGCGCATCCGCCGGGAGCCCGCAAAGTGGCCATTATTTCTCGTAACCTGTTGAACGGTGTGCTATTATTATTCATTTATAAAATTTCCTTTCTTATCCTCGACTTTTGACGATAATACCGTATAATACTTAATTGTTGCAGATAAATAAATAGATTTTAGATTAACTCGGTATTGACAAGGAAACCGGATGGCGATATTATGCCTGTTTTTGAAGGCTGACGATGAGCACGAAGACGAAGATTAAAAAGAACTCAAAGGCGCAGCCGTATGATCCAAAGACGGTCGAGGACCGGCTGTATACCGAATGGATAAAGAACGGCTATTTCAGGGGCGAGATTAAGTCGGATCGCGAGCCGTACTCGATTGTCATCCCACCGCCCAACGTCACCGATATTCTGCATCTGGGCCACGCCCTGAATAACACCATTCAGGATATCCTGATTCGCAAGAATCGTATGTCGGGCAAAGAGGCTGAATGGATGCCGGGCGCTGATCATGCCGGGATTGCCACGCAGGTGGTGGTCGAAAAGCAGCTCAAAAAAGAGGGCACCACGCGCCGTGAGCTGGGCCGTGAAAAATTTGTCGAACGAACGCGCGACCTGGCCTATAAAAATAAAGATTATATCCTGAATCAGTTAAAACGTATCGGCTGTTCCTGCGATTGGGAACGGACGCGTTTCACAATTGACGAGGCGCTGTCCAAGGCGGTTATTAAAGTTTTTATTCATCTCTATGAAAAAGGGTTGATTTATCGGGGGCATCGGATAGTCAACTGGTGCCCGTCATGCCAGACGTCGCTTTCGGATGATGAAGTCGAATACAATGAGAAGGACGGCCATCTCTGGTATATCAAATACAAGATGAAGGGCAGCGATAATTATTTAACCGTCGCGACGACGCGTCCGGAAACGATGCTGGGCGATACGGCCCTGGCGGTGAATCCGAAAGACAGCAAGTATAAAAAATATGTCGGTAAGACGGCTATTTTGCCGATTCTCGAGCGGGAGTTGCCCATCATAACCGACAGCTATGTCGACCCGGAATTCGGAACCGGTGTCGTTAAAATAACTCCGGCGCATGACCCCAATGATTTTGAGATCGGTAAACGGCATGATCTGGAAGAAGTCAATATTTTGAATATCGACGGTTCGCTTAACGCCAACGCCGGAAAATTCAAGAGTCTGGACAGATATGTAGCTCGAAAGCAGATTATTAAGGAGCTGGAAAAGAAAGGCCTGCTGGAGAAAACCGAAGATTATCATCTATCAGTCGGGACCTGTTATCGATGTCATCAGGAGGTTGAGCCGTATCTGTCGGACCAATGGTTTGTCCGCATGGCGCCGCTGGCCAAACCGGCCATCGAGGCGGTCAAGAGAGGATTACTTCATTTTCATCCGGACTACTGGTCGAAGACATATATGCACTGGATGGAGAACATCCGGGACTGGTGTATCTCGCGGCAACTCTGGTGGGGGCACCGGATTCCGGTCTATTACTGCGAATGCGGGGAGACGATTGTCGCCGAAGAACAGCCGAAAAAATGCCCCAAATGCGGCAAAGCAGAAATCACGCAGGACGAGGATGTTCTCGATACCTGGTTTTCGTCGTGGCTGTGGCCGTTTTCGACATTCGGCTGGCCGGAGAAAGACCCGTTACTGGAGTATTTTTATCCCACGAAAGTGCTGGTAACCGCATCGGAAATCATATTCCTCTGGGTCGCCCGGATGGTCATGGCCGGATATGAATTTGTGGGTAAAGAGCCGTTTGGTGATGTCTATATACACGGGACGGTTCGAGACGCGAATGGCATCAAGATGTCAAAATCGCTGGGTAACGGCATTGATCCGCTGGAGATTATCGATCAGTACGGCGCCGATGCTCTCCGAATCTCGCTGGTTCTGGCGACGCCGGATGGGCAGGATCCGTGGATATCGAAAAATACTTTTGAGATCGGGCGGAATTTCGTCAATAAGCTTTACCAGGCGTCGCGCTTTGTGATGCTTCGAACCGACAAAGCCGATTTTAGCATCGATTCGATACCGACCGATGATCTGATTTTGGTCGATAAATGGATATTGTCGCGTCTCGAAAGAACGATTGAGACAGTTGATCGCAATATTGCGGAGTTTAAACTCTCGGCGGCGGCCAAAAACTTATACAGCTTTACATGGAATGATTTCTGTTCCTGGTATATCGAACTGATAAAACCAGATAAACCCGATATGCCGATCCGGGCTGCCTCGCTGAATGTCGCTTATTACGTTCTGGATAGAATACTGAAGCTTCTGCATCCGTTTGTCCCTTTTGTAACCGAAGAGATCAATCTGAAAATGGGTGAATATTTTCCGAAAAAAGATAAGACCTTGACTTTCGGACCCTGGCCGGCGCTGACGACGAATTTCATGGATGACAGCCTGGAGGCATCATTCGAGTCGATTCAGGCGGTGGTGAATGAGGTCAGGTCGATTAGAGCCGAGATGAATGTCCCGCCGGGTAAAATCGCCGACCTGCATGTTCGGGTAACGGATGACGAAATGGGAGTGGTCCTTGAAAGTTATCAGGATTATTTCCGTTCGCTGGCCAAAATAAATAAGTTGATAATAGGGAAGGATATCAAGAAACCGGGCCTGTCGGCCTCCGGGATTATCTCCGGCGCGGAATTATTTATTCCTCTGGAGGGATTAATCAATGTCGATGCGGAGAAAAAACGACTTGAAAAAGATCTGGCCGGTCTGAAAAGTCATCTCGAGAGGTTATCAAAAAAATTGGCCAATCCTGATTTTCTCAAGAATGCCCCTTCGGAGGTGGTCGACAAAGAAAAGACCCGTAAGGCTGACCTTGAGGAAAGGATAGAAAAGATTAATGAAAACTTCGAACAATTGATGGGTTGGTAGGAAACGAATTTCTCGATTTATAGGGAGATGCTCTGAAATCTCCTTTTTTTTAAATATAAAAAGCCACCGATTGTCGGTGGCTTATCTATTGACCATAAGTAAATGCTGTCTTAACTGGAAAACTCCTCCAGATAACTGGCGACCGAGCGGGCACCGGCTGCGTCCGGGAAAGATGAAATCTCAACGGGAACGAGATAATCGGACGGCTTCCTGAAATAGTCGGTGCAAAATTGATTAAGCGAACCGGAGATTCTACGCGCGGCAGATTCCGCACCCTGTCGTGTTGTCTCGGGAAGAAGCAGACCTATTCTGGTTCGATTTTGATTGGAAATGACATCGACTTCGCGAGCGATCTTGCTGATTACATTTCTGACCTGATTAACGAAATCGTTTCTCTGTTCTTCAAGTCGAAGTTGACCGTTTCCCCCCAGATCAACAATAGGGCCGACATTAAATACAACCAGAGATACAAAGTAGCGGTATCGTTCCGCCCTCTTTAATTCGTAATTGATTCGCGCGGCGAAGTCGGATTCTGTCATACTGTTCATTACATCTATAAATGCGTCCCGAGCAATAATACCCCCGTTGCTGTTTACTCTAACCCTTTTTAAGTTGCAGCAACTATTATTCCGCTAATATGATTATTTAGCATTATCCGGCATATTTTTATAAAATTATTCAGGAAACGCTTATACCGTTGATTACTAAAGGATATAAAATGGATAAATTGTCATATAGATTGTTGAAAAAAATCGGAATAATTTCGATGGTAGTTAAACTATGCAAATATTTGCGGTTTTAATGAAAGAAAATGTCAATGGTGAAAACCTGATTTCATATCAGGAATGACAGATCTATTTGGCACTATTAAGGTTGTATTCCTTAATCTTGTAAAGCAGTGATCTATAGCTTATTTCCAGTAAATCAGCGGCTTTGCGGCGGTTCCAATTGGTTTTATTAAGGACCGAACCGATTAATTTTCTTTCTTCCCGCGCGACGGCAGCCCCGACCCGCTTTTTAAGTGAGTATGAATCATCCTGTCCGACGCCGGTTTCGAACTCGAATCCGTCGCTGGAATTAATGTCACCCGAACTGGCCATGGTGTTTGAAAGCAGCTCATCGATTATAGATTCGTCACCGCGGACAACAACCTGCTTGATAAGATTTTCCAGTTGGCGGACATTACCCGGCCATGCGAACATCATCAGCCTTGACATTTTCTCGGAAGATAACTCGGTGCAGTTTTTGTTGTACAGTTCGTTATAACGATCGATAAAGTAATTGACAAGCAGCGGAATATCTTCCTGCCTATCCCTGACCGGAGGAAGATAAATGGTTATCTCATTTAAGCGATAAAAAAGATCGTCGCGGAATAATTGTCTTTTGATGGCGTCCTCAAGATTTTTGTTTGTAGCGCATATAATCCGCACGTCGACATTGATATTAGTGATTCCTCCGACTCTGACAAACTCTTGCTGTTCAAGGACCTGCAGTAATTTTGATTGCAACTCCAGGGGCATATCGCCGATTTCATCAAGAAATATGCTTCCTTTGTTGGCAACTTCGAAACGGCCCGGTTTCGTTTTATGAGCTCCGGTGAAGGCGCCTTTTTCATACCCGAACAATTCGGCTTCAAGAAGATCCCTCGGAATCGCGGCGCAGTTGACTTTGGTGAATGGTTCATCGGCCCGACCGGAGAGGGTATGCAGCATTCGCGCAACAATTTCTTTACCGGTACCGGATTCGCCGCGAATCAGAACCGTTAATTCGGAATCGGCAACCTGCTCGATGATATTTTTAACCTGGACCATTTTGTGTGAATCACCGATAAACTGGCCATATTGGTTGCGTGATTTGAGCTCGGTCTTAAGATTTTTGACTTCCTGTTTTAGCTTTCCCTTTTCCAGCACGGTCTGAATATGAATCTCGACTTCTTTGACATCGAACGGCTTGTTTATAAATTCGGCGGCACCGAGGTGCATCGATTGGACTATGTTTTTCGTCTCGCCGTGACCCGAGAGCATTATGACTTCCGGCCGCGTGGGGAGCTTATTAAGTTTTTCGAGGACTTCCAGGCCGCTCATTCCCGGCATTTTAATATCCAGCAGAATGAGACCGGGCTTTTCGGTCGATACCATCTGGATACCTTCAATACCGTCGCGAGCAGTGACAAAATCATAATTAGAGGATATTCCCTCGGTAAGGATCCAGGCGACTTTAGGGTCGTCATCAATAATCAATATTTTGGTTTTTTCTTTTTTCATTCTATGTACGAAATATTTTGCACTTTTTCAATATATCGTCAAAGAAATCTAAAAATCAACCGTTTTCAGCGATATTGCTGCCATTTTTTTGCAATGTTTTGCATTCATTTATTCGGGAAATAGAGCGTAAAATCAGTTCCCTTACCGACTGTCGAATTCACTTCCAATGTCCCGCCGTGGGCGGCGATAATTCTTTCGACGACCACCAGACCGAGGCCGGTCCCGGTGTCTTTGGTCGTGTAATATCGGTCGAATATTCGAGACAGGTTTTCTTTCTTTATTCCCTGCCCGTTATCGGAAACAGTTATGGCCAGATAATCTCTTTTCTTGAAGGAGGGCCGTCCGATTTTTCCGGTAACATGAATCGTACCGCCCTTATCCATGGCATCGACGCTGTTCAGAAACAGGTTTAAGAATACCTCGAGGATCTGGTTTTTATTCATGACGATTTCATAACTTCCGTCTTGATAGTCTTCGGAGAATGATACGCTTTTTTTTCTGAATTCCGGACCGATTAACTCCGAGGCTCTTTTGATTATCTGCCGGATATCTTTAATCTCGGTTTCGTATTTATGCGGTTTGGAAAAATCGACCAGTTCTTTGACCAGGTCATTCAACCGGTGTATTTCTTCTTCGGCCATTGCGAAGAAATTCGCGTCCTGGGCGACGGCCGGATATTTTTCGCGAAGAATCTGTATCCATCCTTTAATATTGGTCAGCGGCCGACGCAGATCATGCGAGATTTCGGATATCATGTTGCCCATGGTCAACAATCGGGTAGCGTTAAGGAGAGCTTTTTCCCGCTCATATATTCCCGAAGCCTGTGAAATTATCAGCCGGGCCAGTGATAATTCCTGATTTATATACGGCCTATCGTTATCGGAACCGATGCAAAAGACATGTTTTAATTCGCCTTCCTGTAAGACCGGAAGAGCGGTAAAATTCTCACCCGGTTTGGGGTAGGCGGGGCAGTCGGCGATTTTCTCGGCAAGGTAGACCGACATAGCCGGGATGTCGTTGGGCTCGATTTTATCCAAAGCCAAATCCTGGAGTGTGATTTCGTTGCTTTCGATTTTATCCAGATTAATCGAGCCGCTGTCGGTCAAGGGGATACCGGTACCGACGGCGCCCACCGGGCGCAGACAATTCTGAACCGGGTACCATTCGAACCACAGGGCATAATCGACCGGCATCAGTTTTTTAATATTTTCAAAAATGGCATTGCGCATGGCCGAAACCGAGCCGACCGTGGAGAGTTTTTGCGAGAGTTCGAAGAGAATGGAGAATTCTTTCAGTTTTTTCAGGTTATCCTCGAATTGGCGGGCGTCATCGATGGCCACGGCCGCCTGCGATGCGAAAGTCGCGGCCAATTTCAAATCATGATTATTGAAAACCTGACCATCTTTCTTATTGGCGAGATTAATCACACCGAGAACGCGATTGGTAATTTTCAGGGGAAGACATAAAAGCGAGGCCGATGTGTATCTTTCCCGATTGATACGCTTGAAGCGTTTATCTTTTTCGACGTTTTTAACGATTAAGGCGTCGCCCGATTTTGCCACATAACCGGCGATCGAGGAGCCGATCGGCAGTTTGACGGTTTTGGTCAGTTTCGGGTCAAGGCCGATTGAAGCTTCGATTGTCAGATATTCATTGGTCGGACTGATGAGCATTACCGAGCCGATTTCGGCCTGAGTAACTCCGGCGGCAAGTTTGACGATTTTATTCAGGAGTTCTTTAAGATCGGCGGTATGCGCCAGTGATTTACCGGCCTCGTATAGCGCGTTGATTTCCTCGACATAGTTATTGAGGTGCAGGTTGGCGATTTTAAGGTCTTCCAGTAATTTCTTTCGAGACAAGTTGGCATCTCTAATTTCGAGACCCCGCTTGACGGAGATTTCGAGCTGCGCGAATTCGACCGGCTTCAGATGGTACTCAAAGGCGCCGTGCCTGATTGCCTCAAGAGCCGATTCCAGCGAGGCGAAGCCGGTCATAAGGATGATTATTATTTCCGGATCGACTTCTTTGGCGGTTTTAAGGATATCCAGCCCGGAGATGTCCGGCATTTTGATATCGGTGACGACAAGGTCGAACGGCTCATTTTTGATTTTTTCGACGGCCTCGACCGACGACTGTGTGGTTGAGACGTTATAACCGCTGCCGGAGAATAATTCATACAAAGACTCGCACATCCGTGCTTCATCATCTATGACCAGTATTTTCTCAGATTTGCCAATCATGCTCTGTATCCGTTTGTTCTATCGGCAGTTTTATCCGAAAACATCCGCCCTTATCGGTATTGTAAAAATCGATAATCCCATTGTGATTTTTTATAATGCCGAAACAAACCGATAAGCCCAGTCCGGTTCCGGTACTGCTCTCGCGAGTAGTAAAGAAGGATTCGAAAATGTGCGGTATATGCTCCTCTTTGATGCCGGGTCCGGTGTCTTCGAAAGTTATCTGAACAGTTTGGGCGCGAGGAGTTGCCTTGACTGAAATTTCGCCGCCACCCGGCATGGCATCTATAGCGTTATTAATCAAATTTATAAAAACCTGCTTCAAACCGTCGGCCCAGGCGACTATTTCGGGAATTGTTTTGTTTACCCGAAATGTAATCTTAATGTTCGATGATTTTAATCGTTGACTGCTCAGGGCGATAACTTCCCGGATAGTCTTCTTCAGATCCAGTTTTGTAAAATTGATATGCATCGGCCGCGCCATATTCAGCAATTGCCTGACTATGGCCGAGATTCTATCTATTTCCTGGCGGATAATTTCGATATACTCGTCGCCTTTGCCTTTTTTGTCTGCCGATCGTGTCAGAAGTTGCAGATAATTATTGATAATACCAAGAGGATTGTTGACTTCATGCGCCACTTTGGCCGAGAGTTCTCCGAGAACGGCCAGTCGTTCGGTCTGAAGCAAAAGTCGCTGGATTTTCTGGAGCTTATCCAGAGCCTCCTTTTCCGATTCATAAAGCCTTGCATTTTCAATCGAGACGGCGGTCTGGTTGGCGAGGATAGAGAGAAACTCGATATCTTCATCATGAAACGGCTGCCCCGATTCTTTTCCTGATATAATCAGAAGACCGCGAAGTTTTGTTTGAAAAATCAGCGGGACGATCAGGCCATCGACAAAATATGTTCCTAATTTCAGCTTACCCACGGCCGGCAATTTATTTTCGATACTTCCGATATAGACAGGCCGATTGTAATCAGTAATATATTTTCCGAATTTGCCATCAGGATCGAGTAATAATTTTTTTTTCGGAAAGGGAGCGGCGCCTTTGCTTCTGGCCAGCTTGAATTTCTTCTTTTCGGTTTCGGCAGGAAGGTATAAGGCTCCTTTGGCCGAGCCCATCTGACCCAGCGATGTCAGGATGAAAGAATCCAGCAGGGTCTCATAATTCAAGACAGCGTTGAAATTTCGACTGAGTTCGAAAATCGTGTAAAGATCAAAAATCCGGCGTTTGAGCTGGCGATTGGCCCTGGTAAGTTCAACAGTTCTATCCTCGACCAAAAGCTCCAATTCCTGATGCGCCTTTTGCAGAAGTTCCTCGGCCTGCTTACGAACGGTGATTTCCATAAAGGAAACGAAATCGGCATTACTCCCGTTGTACTCGACCGTTTTTGAATACTGGTCAATCCACTTTATTTTTCCCGATTTGGAAATTATTCGGTATGAATATCGAGCAACCACATCGGTTTCGCCCGCCTGCTTTTTTCGAGCCTGTTTCAATGCGAAAGCTCGATCTTCGGGATGGAGCACGTCGGCAAACCGGTTCGGTTTC
>Ga0307426_1002461_pt1 | contig 11536 bp, 7 predicted proteins | sample SalMarWE160340MG_FD_202165 | JGI IMG/M metagenome (GOLD analysis project Ga0307426, IMG submission 202165) | Salt marsh sediment microbial communities from the Plum Island Ecosystem LTER, Massachusetts, United States - WE1603-40 | ecosystem: Environmental > Aquatic > Marine > Intertidal zone >... | reverse complement strand
CGCGGGTCCGCAACCAGCTCGACCTGTCCCTCGAGAGTCTCCTTGCCTTTGATGAGCTTGAAGGTGTACGTGCCCTCGGGGACACGGGGGCCGAGGAAGGCGGGTACCAGCGCCGTGGCCGGTGGGACCTTCGGTGGCTTCAGGCGCATCGGCCAGTCGACCCGGTTGAGGCCGCGCCGCTTCCTGCCGGGAAGGGTCGTGATGAGCTCGCCGTCTGCATCGTAGACCTCGATCTTGAGGTCGCCGAAAAGGTGGCGCTTGTTGAGCCAGTAATCGATGGTTGCCGCCTCCGAGGGGTTGCGACCCACGAACTCGTCGTCGGAGCCGAACCATTCCTCGATGCCGGCCAGCACCATCGGTGATGGCCGCGACGGCAGGACCGCGACAGTCGACTCGAGGATCTCCGCGGTCAGGCTGCGAAGTGCGGTGAGATCGTCGATGATGTAGATGCCGCGCCCATGGGTGGCAATGATGAGGTCGTGCTCGGTGGGATGGATGGCGAGGTCGTGGACCGCCACCATCGGCAGGTTCTCCTTGAACCGCGCCCACTGTTGGCCGCCGTCGAGGGAGATGTAAAGACCGAACTCGGTACCGGCGTACAGCAGCTCCGGATTCACCGGGTCCTGTTTGACAACCCAGGCGTAACCTGTAATGCCCTCGCCTGCGAGCGACTGCCAAGTCTCGCCGAAATCGCTGGTGCGAAAGACATAGGTCGACATATCGCCGTTGCGATGGTCGTCGACTGTGACGAAGGCGGAGGCCTCGTCGTGCGGGCTCGCGGTAACCGACGAGATCCAAGAGCCCTTCCGTAGATCCGGGTTATTGTCCGAAACGCGGGCCCAGTTCTTACCGCCGTCTCGCGTGACGTGGATGAGCCCGTCGTCGGAGCCTACCCAGATGACCTGCGGATCTTTCGGTGACTCGCTGATGGCGTAAATGGTCGTGTTGTTCTCGGCGGTCGAGTTGTCGATCGTCAGACCGCCCGATTCCTCCTGCCGCTGGCGCTGGGGATCATCGGTGGTGAGGTCGGGCGAGATGGTCTCCCACGACTCGCCGCGGTCGGTCGAGCGATGCAGGTACTGGGATCCGTAGTAGATCGTGCCAGGAACGGTCGGGCTGAGGTGGATGGGCGTGTTCCAGTTGAAGCGTAGCTTCTCCTCGCCCTCACGGGCATAGGGTCGGATGCTCTTGGATTCGCCGGTCGCGACGTTGACCCGTGACAGATTGCCGCCCTGGTACTCGACGTAAAGGGTGTTCGCGTCTCGTGGGTCGGCGAAGGCCCAGAAGCCGTCGCCGCTTCCGACCACCCGCCAGTCGCCCGCGGTGATGCCGCCCGGACTCCGCGACGGTCCCTTCCACGAACCGTTGTCCTGGAGGCCGCCATAGACGTTGTAGGGCCATTCCATGTCGTGGGCCACGTGGTAGAACTGCGACACCGGCAGCGACCGCACGTGACGCCAGGTCTGGGCCCGGTCGTAGGAGATGTAGGCGCCGCCGTCGGTGCCGAGGATCAGCTGGTGTGGGTCCCCGGGGTTGACCCACAGTGCGTGGTGGTCGGGATGGACCACGCCAAAGGTGAAGCCGGCGCCGAAAAGGCCCGAAAAGGTGTTGCCACCGTCAGTCGAGACGGTGAGGGTGAAACCGGGTTTGTAGAGCCGGTTGTGATCTGTCGGGTCGACCACCAGCTCCGAAAAGTAGAAGGGGCGCATCTGTACGTTGGATGAGTCATCGGTTTTCTTCCAGCTCGAACCGAGATCGTCGGAGCGATAGAGTGCGGTGTCCTCGGCTTCGACGATGGCGTAGATCACCGACGGGCGTGAGGGTGCGATCGCGACCGCGATCCGGCCCTTCTCACCCTCGGGAAGTCCGTTGCTGAGCTCGGACCAGGTTGCGCCACCGTCGGTCGATTGATAGAGCCCGCTGCCTGGACCGCCCGATGTGAAGAAGTCGGGAGAGCGGCGGAACTGCCACATTGCGGCGTAGAGGATTTCCGGCTCCTGCGGATCCATGTCGAGGTCGGCGCAGCCGGTGTTTTCGTCGATGAAGAAGACCTGCTCCCATTGCTTCCCACCATCGGTGGTCTTGTAGACTCCACGCTCGGCGTTGGCGTCCCATAGATGGCCGGTAGCGCAGACATAGACGGTGTCGCTATTCGTCGGGTCGACTGTAATCTTGGCGATGCGCTCGGTGTTCTCGAGACCGAGGTGTTCCCAGGTGTCGCCGCCGTCGGTCGTGCGGTAGACCCCGTTGCCGACCGATACGCTGTTACGGACCCAGGTTTCACCGGTGCCGATCCATACCGTCTCCGAGTCAGAGGGGTCTACCCTCACTGCACCGATCGACTGGGGGCGGTCGTCGAAAACCGGTTTGAAAGTGGTGCCGGCGTTATCCGACTTCCACACTCCGCCGCTGGCGGAGCCGATCCACACCGTGACCGGGTCAGCAGCGCTGGCGTCGATGGCCGAGATGCGGCCGCTCATGACCGCCGGACCGATGTCCCGCGCCCGGAGGCCGCCGAAGGTCGCAGAGTCGATCGCAATCGACGGCTCCGCTGCGATCAGTGAAATGCTTATCAGAACCAGACATCCGAGAAACGAAAAGAACGCGCGACGCGCCATGATCTGACCCCCTCTGACGGCCCGCGCCGGCGGGCCTCATGATCTTGTTGTATGGTCGCCGATCGCTCGGCGGAGAAACCCAGCCGTTTCTATTCGCCGGTCGCTTCGTCGGTCGCCTTCGGCTCCGGCATCGCGAAGCGATCGTCGTCGATCTCGGGATTGAGATCGATGTTATCGATCGTGATCACCTGCCCGTCCGGGTTGCCGGCAAAGCTCATTTCCATCGAGTGCGCAAAGAGCAGGCCATCAACTTCCTTGTAGTCGCCGAAAACGGTCGATACCTCGACCTCGCTGCCCTGGACCTCACGCTTTGTGTCGGCCTTGAACTCGATGTAGTACTCCTGATCGAGGTAGAGATTGACGACGTCGCCGTTGGCCTTGGTCACCTTGAGTTTGTAGGCGGGCGTCCCGTCCACGTCTTCGGTGCCCATGAGCTCGACGGTGTGGCCCTTCTCCTCGTAATTGACGAGGATGCCGTCGAAGTCAGCCTGCTCCTTGATGTCCTTGAGCTGGTCCTCGGCCATCTCCTCGGGTTCGGTCTTGCCGAGGAACGGCATGATCGACCACCCAACCTCTCCGTCGTAAGCCTGGACTGCGGTCATGCCCTGCATCGTGAACTCGATGCGGACCTTGTTCGGCCTTTTGAACTCGGCCGTGAACGGCACCTCGAGCGCGCCCGCGGCGGAGCCGCCCATGCGCATGGTGCCGGTCGATCGGGTCGACTGGACCGCCAGTATCGCGTCCTTGCCACCCCGCGCCTCGAGGTTCTTGGCCAGGATCTCCTCGAGCGTCTCGGCCGATGTCAGGCCGGCCAGGGCGAGAAACCCGCATACGACACAGAGAACGATCTTGCGTTGCATTTGCTCCCTCTCTTTCACATCGTGTGGACGTTGGACGTCCGTGATCTCACAGGCAACATCGCCGCGCATGTTAACAGGGAACCGCGGGCCACGCGATGGATCGATCCATCAGCCGAGCGATGGCGACCGCGAGGATGCCGGTGGCGAGCCCGGCGGCGATGTCGGTCAGCCAGTGGATCCCCAACACCAACGTCGAGAGCGTTATGAGGAGCCCGATCCACAGGGCGCTCCAGCGATAGCGAAGCCGGTAGAGGAAGGCGAATGCGACCATCACGACCGTCAGCGAGACGTGGAAGCTCGGGAAGCAGTTATCGAGACCGGAGATCGGCCGGAAGACCTCGATCAGCCTTGGTGCCCACAGATCCGACAGCAGAATGGCGCCGGACTCGGGATAGGCCCACCGTTCGGGGACCGGAAAGAAGACGAAGAATGGCAGGCTGACGGCGTAGTCCACGGCCACGGCAAGGGCGAAGACCCGGAAGGGCTCGCGACCGGGTTTGCGGAACAGCGCCCAACCGGTAGCGAGAACCAACACCAGCATGGCGAAAAAGTAGGCGCTCGAATAACCGTAGACGACGATTGGCGAAGCGGTATCGTAACCCCCAACCGTGGTTGCGCCCTCGAACCAGTGAGCGGCGCGGGCGAGCTGGTAGCCGAGCTCGCGGCCGAGACCCCACCGGTCCCTGACCGCGGTCTCGATGGTGGTCTCGAGAAGGTTGACGAGAAAGACGGCGGCGAGCAAGAGCAGCGGCAGGCGGTGCCGGCCCGCCAGCGAGCGCATGCGATTGACACTTCGCCCCACAACCGAGGGTGGTCGCGAAACGGGCCGGTCGGCGCCGGTATCAGAAACACGGGGTGTCGACGAGATCTCGCGGCGGGCGATACGTAACTGCTCGTGCAGGGCGGAGGTCTGCTGCATCCGGTCGGCGGGGTCTTTCTCGAGGCAGAGCTCGATGGCCAGCTCGACGGAGCGTGGGACGTCGTGCCGCCATCGGGCGATCGGCTCGGCGGGTTTGCGGAGAATGGCCGACATCATCGAGCTCGAGGTGGAGCCGTGGAACGGACGCTCGCCGGTCAGCATCTCATAGAGGATGATGCCGAGCGAGAAGATGTCCGATCTGTGATCGAAGCCACGGCCCGTCACGTGCTCGGGCGACATGTAGGGAACGGTTCCGAGCAGAGCGCCGTCCTCGGTCAGATTCGGTGACGGAGCCTTGTCGGAATCGATGAGGGTGGGGCCGTCGAAGGCGGGATCCGTGGGTTCGTCGACCAGCTTCGCGAGACCGAAGTCGAGGACCTTGACGTGACCGGAAGAGGTGACCATCACGTTGTCAGGCTTGAGATCGCGATGGGTGATGCCGCTGTCGTGAGCGACCGAGACCGCAGCGGTCAACTGCTCGGCGATGCGGAAGAACTCCGGCAGTGGTAGGCCCCCCTTGGGAATCAGCTTGCGCAGGGTCTTTCCTTCGACCAGCTCCATGGCGATGAAATGGATGCCGTGATCGGTTTCTACGCCGTGGATGGTGACGATATTAGGGTGGTTCATGGCGGCGACCGCTCGCGCCTCCGCCTGGAACCGCTGCAACCGCTCGGCGTCGGCCACTGCCTCGGCCGGCAGGACCTTGAGTGCGACCCGCCGCCCGAGACGGGTGTCCTCGGCGACGTAGATTTCCCCCATCCCGCCGCTGGCCAAGCGCTCGATTACCCTGTAGTGGGCGAGCATATCGCCAGCCGTCGGATACTCGACTGTCACGTGACCACGGTCTCCTGATCGGCCACATCACCATTGGACCGTCGCCGGAGGGCGAAAACCGCCGCGATCGCGGCCAGCGTGAGAAGCCCAACCAGGGCGCCGGTGGCGATGCGAAACCACGTGTTCGAGGGCATGACCCGGAGCTGGTAAACGCGGTAGGAAACGTTCGACATCGGATCGAGATCGGCGGCGATCCCGCCCGAACGCCGGAAATCCTCGGCCTCGAGCTCGTGAACGAAGAGGTTCGAGGCCCTCACCGTGACCTCGAAGATCGGTCCAGCGCGGAAGCTGTTGCGCTCGGGATCGATCCAGGTGATCCGTTGCACTGGCGCCTTGCGGCCGACTGGCATGGTGAGAGTGGTGTCTCGGATCACGATCGGCTGGCCGCCGCTATAGGGCCACACATAGCGGATGCGGTGGAGTCGTTCCTGGGCAATACCGACGATCCGCCGCGTCAGATCTTGAGAATCGCGGAAGCTGATCGGGAAGACCTGATCTTCAATCCCGGTGCCCGGGAGAGAGCTCGTCAATCGCGCCGCGCCGTCGTGAATCTCGTCAAGCGTCCACACCGCGTCGATGTGCTCGTGAAAGTCCTCGTCGAAGAGCACGAACTCGGTTCCCGACAACCGCACGGCGTGCCGCGCCGCTTCCGCCATGATCGCGATACCGGTTGGGGACCCGCGCCCCTGCCGCACGTCGACCGTCACCGGTGCCACCTGCTCGCGCGCCAGCCACCGGAGGTGGGCGAGGGCGGTCCGCGCCTCCGATGCGTCGCCGATCTCGACCCAGCGTGCGAAATCACCAACCGCGATCTCCGCCGCCGGCATCGTGCGGATTGCCGACCGGATGCGTTCCCTGAGCTCGGTCGGCGCTGACCTCGAGCACACCAGGAGATCGTTGGGGATCGCCGACGGCAGACGCACGAAGGCAACCGCGTGACCCACAGCGTTGTCGTCAGCGTTCGCGGTGCCGTCAACGAAGCGCGCCCGCGTGCCATCCCACACGGCGGCCAAATCGGCCTCGCCGCGTGCCACCGCCCGCACCAGATAGCTGCTGCTGCTGACCTCTGCCTGGGTTACCTGGATGGCAGCCAGTGACTCGGTCGCCTCCGCCATGTGAAAGACGCCGTTGGCGCGGAAATGCAGAGACGGGAGGAAGAAACTCGAGGTCGAAAACAGGCTGTGGTAGGTGAAGCGAATCCGACTCGAAGAGCCGGCGATGAGGGAGATCACATCGGCCGGTCTCGGATTGGGCGGTAGGTCCTCCTTTCTCGCCACGTAGTACGAATGGTAGGTCGTCTCGCCGGTGGCCTCGCTGACATAGGTGGCGAGGATCTCCAGCTCGGCGCCGAGCATTTCCGACACCACCTGCACATAGGGCGTGGTGCGGGCGATCACCACGCCGCCCGCAGGGTCCCAGCCGGCGAGCCTTTTGATGACCTGACCGTACTCCAGCTCTTCGGGGGCGAATCGGATGTCGACCGAGCGCTGGAGGTAATCCTGCAATCGGCGGTCAGCCTCCCTGGTCTCCTGGTCGAGGGCGACACCGACGAACGTCACCCGCTCGTTCGCTGGCGCTAACGAGGCCAGCAGACAGAGGACCACGCAAGCGACAACAGTTGTTGCCGTTGCGTCATCTCGTCGGAGTCGTGTCCTTCCGGTGATCACGCGGGTTCAGAATAGCACTCGCCGCGTTTCACAACGGGATCAGATTATCGAGGTGCTCTTCAGGAACCAACCAGTCGGTCGGTTCTCCGCCGTCGAGGGCGGCGATGGCGTGGGCCACCGTGTCGCGGATGTAGCGGCCCCAGATCTTGATCGGGATGCTTTCGATGTTGATTGTGGACGAGGTGGCCAGGCGCAGCAGGTACTCGATAATCGACGAGGCGTTGCGGGCGATGCGTCCATAGTCGTCGGCAAGGTCTCGCTGCTCGAGGATCCGCTGTTCGTGGATGGCAATCCCAAACTCGGATTCCACGAGGTCGTCGAAGGTGGTGAGGATGAGCTCGACCCGAAAGGTGCGGCGGCAGCCCTCGACGTACCTGCGAAAACTCTCGTCGAGGCTCTCCACCGGAACACCGCGGCCGGCTGCGAACGACCAGTCAATGCCGGCCATGTTGGCCAGAATCGCTTCGTTGGGCGGCAACTGGAGGTCGACCAGGTAGTGGATGCCCTCGTACGCACCGGCGTGGACCTCCCGTTGAAAAGCAAAGGTGTACTCGAAGTCATCGAGTGCCGTCTCGAGGTTCTCGAGCTCGCTTGGAGTTCCGATGATCTTGACACCGATGACGTCGTCGACCCGATTCTTCTCCGGATCGAGGGCGATACGTCCCGAGCGGATGCGATCGGCTACTAAACGTTCGGCGGCGCCGCCGACTGCGGCGGGGGTACTCGGTGGTGCGATCTCTCGATCCGCTCCGCCGATGGGTCGCGGGCGGCTAGCCGCCAACGCCCGGGCGACGGCAACGATCTCGCCGCTGAGTTGTTCGGCGACACGCCGCGAGACCTTGTCGGCGATGCGCCGGATACGTTTGCGGCGCACGATGGCCGTCAGCCGGCCGTTGCGAAGGGTCACCAGACTCATGCGGACGGGGGTGCGCGGGAAGAACTCTTCCGGCAGCTGGCGATACCAATCGATGAGCTCGGCGACTCGTGTCGAGGGGTGGGCTGCGGCGGCGACGATCGCCGCCCGCACCTCGTCCTTGCTGGTGATCCGCTCCATATAAAGGTCGCCGCGGTGGCAGGTGCGGCAGAGGTCGGCCACGAATCGTCTCACCGTAGGTGCGGTGATGGCCCGCTCGAAAGCGAATATCTCAGTCACTGTGCGGCCGTCGGTCGGCTCGAGCCGATCTGCCAGCCACCTGGTGGCGACATCGAAGAGGTGGTCGCGATGCGTCAGTCCGGAGAGGTACATGGTTATCTTGTCTCAGAATGTCGGGTCCGTTGGGATCTCGGACCCACCCACCATGGTAGCGCCTTTTAGCTTTCGTCGTTCATGCCCTACGATCGCAGAGCCGAGCAAGCGTGGGCTTGAGCGCCGAGAAATGGGGTGGTGGTAGGCTTTGGGCTGAATTCATGCTTCTCAGGAGCTCTCGTGAACGACCGCCATTTCAGCACCGAAGCCGACCTCCCGGACCTCGAACCAGGTTCTGACGAGCTGGTGTCGACGGGTCCCTCCGAGGAGGTTCTGAGCGACCAGGTGCGTGACCTCGAGGAGCTGGTCGAGAGTGGTGACCTCGAGGCCTTCGATCGATTCGTCTCGATGCTCCACCCCGCCGACCTTGCAACCCTCTTTGGTGTCCTTCCCAAAGCCGACTGGCCGCAGGTGGTTTCGCGGCTCAGCATCACCCGAGTCTCCGACCTTATGGAGGAGCTCCCGGACCACCTCCGCGATGACCTCGCCGAGCACCTCAAGGCGGACCAGCTCACCGAAGCGATCGAGGAAATGGCCTCGGATGACGCGGCTGACGTCCTCGCCGATCTGCCGGCGCCTTTGGCGAGGGATCTCATCGAGGCGCTGCCTCAGGAGGACCGTCACGAGGTCGAGACTCTCCTCAAGTACCCAGAGGACTCGGCCGGCGGTCTCATGCAGGTGGAACTGGTGTCGGTGCTTGAGGCCGCTACCGTTGACGAGACCATCGAGGCCGTTCGAGCAAACGCGGACGAGGTCAGCACCTTCCACTTTGTCTACGTGGTCGATGATGAGCACCGTTTGGTCGGCGTCCTCAACCTCGGCGCCCTGCTCCTTGCGCCGCCCGACGGGCCGATCAGCGAGCTCGTGAAACGCAACGTCCACGTCGTCAACCCCGAAGTCGACCAGGAGATCGTGGCGCAGATGTTCCAACGCTACGACCTGGTGGCGCTGCCGGTGGTCGACGATCGCGGACGGCTGCTCGGCCGCATCCTCCACGACGACGCGGCCGACGTCCTCGAGGAAGAGGCGGACGAGGACATCATGCACATGGCCGGAGCGACGATCTACGAACCAGAGCTCGTCTATACCGACCAGGTACTCAAGATCGCCGGTGTGCGCCTACCGTGGCTCTTGGCCACCCTTGCGGGTCTCACGGTTCCCGCCTTCCTGGTTTCAGCCTTCCAGTTTTCGTTCCCGCATATGATGACGCTGGTACCCTTCATTCCGGTTATCGGCGCCATGGGCGGCAACGTCGGCTCTCAGTCCTCGAGCATTGTCGTGCGCGGTTTTGCCACCGGGAGGGTGGACGTTCACAACCTCAAGCGGTTCCTAATCAAGGAGCTGATGATCGGCCTCCTGATGGGGGTCGCATGCGGCCTCCTGGCCGGCGTGGTGGCCATCATCTGGCGTGGCAATCCGCTGCTCGCCGTGACTGTCGCGGTGTCCATGCTGGCGGCGATGATGACCGCCGCGCTCCTGGGGGTGCTCGTACCCTGGCTCTTCCGGCTGTTGCGAATCGACCCGGCCATCGCCGCGGGTCCCCTGGTAACGACGATCAACGACACCACCGCCATCAGCATCTACTACGTGGTTGCCCTGGCCCTCATTTCGTGACCACTCAGCCGCGCTACTCTGTCCGCGAGATCAGTGACCCGGTGAAGAACCACATGACCGGGATCAAGGTGAGGATTTCGATGAGGAACCATCTTGGTGGTGCGGATCGCGACAGGGCGTTGCGCCGTGACCTGCGGCAACGGCCGCAGGGTCGAACCGCCGCAACCGGCAGGATGGCTGGAGGATCGGACTGTGGACGAGCTTGAAAGACAATCCCGGGAGAAGCCTGATGGCGAGCGCCTGCTGCCCGGGGCGACCTCGTTGGCGGTCCTGCCGTGATTCGCCCAATCCTCGGCGGCGTGCTGGTGGGCGGCTTGAGCCGCCGAATGGGCCGGCCGAAGCAGCTCGTCGAGGTCGGCGATGGCACGATGATCGAACACGTCGTATGCTCCCTTTCCGGAGAGGTCCACGAGGTCGTGCTGCTCGGTGGAGGCCCGGTCCCGGCGACCCTCGAAGGTCTTTCGACGGTTGCCGATGCGGACGACTGTCAGGGCCCGATGGCGGGGATTCTCGGAGCCTTACGTGCCAGACCCAATGCATGCTGGGTCGTGACCCCCTGCGACCTGCCGTTGTTGCGGGGAGAGGCGGTGAGGTGGCTGGTGCAGAATCGGCGACCAGGAACGTGGGCGGTGATGCCATCGCTAAACGGATTCGTGGAGCCGCTGCTCGCTCTCTACGAATCGGAAGCCCGAACATTGCTCGAGGAAGCGGCTGCGTCCGGTGAACGAGCGTTGCACCGCCTGGCTTCGAACTCCCGGGTCGCGACCGTTGAGCCGCCCGCGGCTTTCAGACGGTGTTGGTTCAACGCCAACACGCCGCTCGAGCTCGCCTCGCTTCGTGCGGGCTGATTTTCTTTTTGGACCAGTGAATTCGAGATACTGGCGCTTGGCCGAGCGTTCTTCGCAAAACGGGGTTAGAATCGCCCTCAAGTGATGCAGTTGATTCGACGGAAGATCCGCAGAACCGTGAGGCTCTGTGAGATTTCCCCGGGGTTGCCCTTCAACCGCAAAGGAGTGCGCTATGAGCGACGAACGGCGAGACGACGACCGTTCCCCTGACTTCCGCAACGTCGAGCTGGTCACCACCAACAGTGGCGGCAACGAGAAAGCCTACCCGGTGACCTTACGGGACACCAGTGATCGCGGCCTCGGGGGGATGTACATCGGTCAAGACACGCTGAGTCCTTCGGGCTCGTTCGTGCTGCGCGACACTGACGGTGAGGACCGCAGGGTTCGCATCGTCTGGACCAAGCGGGTGGCCGAGTACGTGCAGATGTTGGGGCTGGAGGTTTCGGAGAACTGATCCGGCCCCACGGCGGCCGCGTCCGCCAAGGGTCGATCGCAAGGGAGGTGCCCCGTGGCGTCCCGTCGAAGGACAATCGATCGGAGGAACTTCCTGAAGCTTGGTGCCGTCGCCTCCGGCGTAGCGGTCGGTGGCTGCGGAACGCCCGAGAAGGCAACGACAGCGCCCTCCACCGTCGAGATCGACTACCGCCCCCTTGGTGATACGGGCCTTGAGGTGTCGGAGGTATCCTTCGGCGCCCACGGGCTGGATCGACCGGATCTGATGCGGGCCGCCCTCGACGCAGGGATCAACACCTTCTGCGTCTCGGGCAACTACCTTGACGGCATGGAGGAGAAGGCGCTTGGCGAGGCGATGAGCGCCCTCGGTGGTCGGCGCGATAATGTGGTCATTGTCACCGGCAACGACATTCGTCCTGGCATGTCCCTTCAACGGGTGCTCGACGACATCGACGCCAGTCTGCGGCGGCTCCGCAC
>Ga0307426_1002458_pt1 | contig 11540 bp, 6 predicted proteins | sample SalMarWE160340MG_FD_202165 | JGI IMG/M metagenome (GOLD analysis project Ga0307426, IMG submission 202165) | Salt marsh sediment microbial communities from the Plum Island Ecosystem LTER, Massachusetts, United States - WE1603-40 | ecosystem: Environmental > Aquatic > Marine > Intertidal zone >... | reverse complement strand
ATTTCGCGCGGATGATCTCGGATTATGTGGCCCGCCTGAAGGAGCAGGGGGCGGCAAACGCCCGCCGCCTTCGCCACGGCCCGTGGCACGGGCTCCAGGGGGATTTGGATGGGCAACGGACCTCACGGTTCGGCCGCTATTTGCCGGCCGAGTCGTGTCTGGTCGAGCTGGTGTTCCTTTGGCCGGAGCGAAGGGACGTCGGACTGGAGCAGAAGGTCCTCAGCAGCGTAGCCGTAGAGCCGGAGCACCTCGGCCGTTTCAGGCGGTGGAGCGCCTTCGGAATGGACTTTCTGACTTCGAAAGATCTTCAGTTACAGGCCTGCACCGTGGAGCCGGCCAGCGTGGAGATGACCTTCGGCGACGCCAAGCGCGGCGCCGTGGAACGCTTCGCCCGGCGCGGCATGGTGCCGGAATGGATGAACCAGACGACGGCCGAATGGCTGCGGGGCTGGGTCGACGGAGGTGTGCGCGTGACGGGCGTGGATGCCGCAGACGCCCGTGGACATCGCGTCGACCGCCTGGACGGAGAGAAGCGGGTACCCGGGGTGCTGAGACGATCCCTTCGTTGTGACGCGGCGGCGTGGATCTGCCCCAGGGACGGACGCCTGTACAGCACGTCGCTCGCCTCGCCCGCGAAAGAGGCCGACACCGGCCCGGCCCCCGCAGGGGCGAGGCTGTCGTGCTGCTCGGGACTGGAGCTGCCCATATGACACGAGCCGGCCAGCACCTCGCAGGTGACGGATCGTGGCGGCGTATGCTGACGGCGCGGCCCGTTCGGAACGAGGCCGCGCGGCTGGGACAGAGCGGGGAGGGGAATGTGACCGTGCGCGTGACAAAACAGCGGCCGTGGTATCTGCTTCCCCCGCTCTCGTGGATCGTCCCCTTCCGGCGCGAGCGGGCGGCGGCGCTCGACCGGGTGGGCTCCCGTGTCTGGCGGCTGTGTGACGGCGAGCGGACGGTGGAGGGCGTGATCGACGAGTTCGCTTCGTCGTACCACCTCACCTTTCACGAGGCGCGGGTGGCGGTGACCGGTTACCTGAAGGAACTGATCCAGCGCGGGGTCCTGGCGATCTCGATCCCGGAGGACGATACGACGTGAAGCCAATCCAGGTGGCGGATCAGCCGAGACTGGGTTTGCTGCGTACCACGCGTATCACGGTGGACGGAATCCGCTATCGCCTGTTCCGTACTTCGGTCACGGTCGCCGTCATAGCCATGGCCGTTGCGTTTCTGATGAACATCTTGAGCGAGAGCCTGATGAAGCGGGCCGTCGCCCATGACACGCGCGAGCAGATCGCGCGGATGCACACGGTTCACGACTGGGCGGCGCGCTTGACCAGGCCCGGCACCCCGGAGGAGATCATCGCGTCGCTCTCTCGCGCGGAAGAACACGATGCCGTGTATCGTGAGACGGCGGCAATGGCGAAGTTGACGCCGGAGGCCATGGCGGAGCTTCACCGCAGCGCCCGGGAGGCGGCCGACATCCTGAGATTCTTTGATGACCTCGACTACGCGCGGCGCCGCGCCCTCATCCACGCGGCATCGGGAGCGGGCATCTTCGAACGGCTGGGCACGCCCACGGGATTCGAGCAGTTCAAGACGGCCCTGGCGGGCATGAAGTCCGTCCGGTTCATTATGCGGCTGAACGATCTGACTCGATTCCTATCCGCGTGGCCGAAGACGCTCGCGCGAATCGAGCAGGTGCGCCAGGGACGGGCCCAGGCGATCCGAAACGTGGATGCGGCGCGCGGCGGGCGCACCATTCTGGCGGCGCTGGCCGAGACTGGCGGCGAGTTCGGCCAGGCCGTGCGGGACGCGGGCTTCGCGTTCGACGCGCAGGTAACCGCGCCGGGGGTCGCCGACCGCGCACAGCGCATTCTCGACCAGCGCCGGCTCGAGAAGAGCGCCGAGTCCATCCTGATGCTCCAGGCGATCGCGCAGCGCCGAAACGTCGTCCCTACCGACGTAACGGTGGCGATGATGTGGGGCCTGCTCCGCGGTCGCAGGGCGGCGACGTGGTACCGCGGCCGTCTAGGGCAGAGCATCGACACCCTCAAGACCGAGAATCAGAAGCTCGCAAGAGAGAGCGAGGAACTGAAGAAGAATGACGAGCAGATCAGGAAGAACAACGAGCAGATAAAACTCAACGACGAGAAGACGAAAGAAAACCTTCATACGATACGTGAGAAGCTTGTGCCGGCGTCGGATCTGACGCCGGAGCGGCATCGGAACCGCGAAGCCGCGCTCGCCCGGGCCGAGCGGCTCACCGTGGGCATGGGCCGCGGCTGGATGGGTCTGGGGGAGCGAATGGGGTGGCTGCTGTTCGTGTCGATGCTGGTCTGCGTGATCGGGATCTCCAACGCCATGCTGATGAGCGTGACGGAGCGCTTCCGTGAGATCGCGACGATGAAGTGCCTGGGGGCGCTGGACGGGTTCATCATGATTATGTTTGTGCTCGAATCCTGTTTCCTGGGTGTAGTGGGCGGCCTGATCGGCGCGGTGCTGGGCAGTCTGATCGGGCTCGGACGAATGCTGGCGGCGTTCGGGACCACGTTCATGGCTTCGGTGCCGGTGGTGGATCTGCTGGCCGCCATGATCGTCGCAGTGGGATTGGGTGTGGTGCTGGCGGCGGTGGCCGCGGTGTATCCGTCCTTCAAGGCCGCCCGGCTGGCGCCAATGGAGGCGATGCGGGTCGAATAGGCGATGAGCGAAAAGAAGCACGAGATGAACGCGACACCACCCAAGCCGGATCACGGCCGGCGGCGCGTCATCATCCGAACGGTCGGCCTGAAGAAGCACTATGACATGAAAGGTGTCGTGACCGAGGCCCTGCGCGGAGTGGACGTGGAGATCTACACCGGCGAGTTCATCTCCGTCATGGGGCCGTCCGGCTCGGGCAAGACCACGTTCTTCAACATGATCGGCGCCCTGGACAGTCCTTCGGCAGGGCGCGTGTTCATCGACGAGGTCGACGCCGCGCAACTCACGGCCGAGGAACTGGCGTATCTGCGCTGCAACAAGATCGGCTACATCTTCCAGTCCTACAATCTCATCCAGTACATGACCGCCCTCGAAAACGTCACCACGCCGATGATCTTCGGCGGGGTGCTGCCCGACGAGGCGCGGAAGCGGGGGATGGAGCTGCTCGACCTGGTCGGCCTGGGCGAACGGTGGCACCACCGTCCCATCGAGATGTCCGGCGGCCAGCAGCAGCGGGTGGCGATCGCACGGTCGCTGGCCAACCAGCCGAGCGTGCTACTGTGTGACGAGCCCACCGGCAACCTGGACCTCGCGACGGGGCAAGGCATCCTCGAGGTCTTGCAGCGCCTGAACGAGATCAAGGGTGTGACGGTGATCTGCGCGACGCACGACCACCGCATGCTCGACATCTGCGACCGGCTGATGTGGATCCGGGACGGCCGGATCCAGCGGATCGCCCGCCGCGACGAGCTGCACATCGAGGTGGGTGCGATTGGAGGCGAGACGGCGTGACGGTGACGCGGGTACTGCTCGCAGCGCTGGTTGGCGCGGTGGCGGCGCTCCCTGCCGCGGACGGCTGGGCCGCCTCGGCGCGGTTCGAGCAGGACTGCGCGGCTCTGACGAAAGCACCGCACCGGCTCACGGGGACACCGGAGTATGCATCGGCCGCCGCGCACGTGGAAAGGCGCCTGAAGGAGATTGGCGCAGACAAGATCATCGTCCAGAGCTTCCCCGTCGCGCAGACGCGCGTCAAGCGGTGCGAACTGCACGTTGCGGGCGCCGACACGCCGCTCCTGCTCCTGCCGATGCGCCCGAACGGCATCATTCCGCCGGTGACGCCGCCGGAAGGGATCACCGGCCCGCTGGTCCACGCCGGCGCGGCGAGGTTGCAGGACTTCGAGAAGCAGTCGGTGCGCGGGGCCATCGTCGTGGTGGACTACAACGCCGGCGCGGGCTGGCTGCGAGCGTTCCGGCAGGGCGCGAAGGCCGTCGTGTTCGTCGGGACCGGCACGGCCGACGCCCGGCATCCGCATTACGTCCGCGCCTGCGCCAATCTGCCACGGTTCTACTCTTCGGGTCGCCGCCAGGACTTCCCGGCCGGGAAGACCGCCACCATCCACAGCGAGGTTGTGTGGGAGGGCGCCGTCGGGCGCAACGTGTTCGCCTTCCTGCGCGGCACCGAGCCGGAGTTCGCCCAGGAGAAGGATGAACTCATCGTGCTGGCGGCCTACCTGGACAGCTACGGGGAAGTGCCGCGGCTCTCCGCGGGCGCCCGAGGGGCGGCCAACTGCGCCGGGCTCCTCAAGCTGGCCGAGCATTTCAAGAACCGCCGGCCGCGGCGGCATTTGCTCGTTGCGTTCTTCGACGGCCAGGCCCGCGCACACGCCGGAAGCAGCGCCTTCTATCGCGCGCTGGAAGACAAGGAGAGCAAGGTCAAGGTCGAGACCCGCCAGAAGTCGCTCGTGAAGGAGCAGGGCTTCTTCAAGGAGATGCGGGCGCTTTTGGCCCGGCCGGATCCTCTCGGGGAACCGGCGGCCGAGACCCGGCCGATGGCGCTGCCGGCGGCTGCCTTGTTGCTTGCAGTCGCAGCGGGCGGGTTCCTGATCTGGTCGTTGCTTCCGCCCGGGGCCGACGGCGCGGATGAAGCGCCGGTCGCGAAGACTGCCACGGCAACGCAGCGGCGCCGAACGAAGGGGGTTCCCCTCATCATCGGTTCTGCGGCGGCCTTCGCGTTCTGCCTGGTGCTTGCGTACCTGGCTTTCCCGGAGAGCGGTGGCCCCGAGCAGCCGGGCGCCGGCGCCCGAAGGCAACTGCTAAGCCGTCTGCGGGACTGCGCGGCGGCGCACACCCATCTCATCGGTGACAGAATGTACCGGCTGCGAGACGAGGCGCAGGCGTTGCGCAAGCGAAGCCACCAGGGGGCGGCCAAGCGGGAGGCCGAGGAGCGAATCAGCGAGATCGCCAGACTGGTCAAAGAAGACTGGCAGCCGCAGAAAGACGGCTGGAATGCCTTGCGCCGGGCGCTCGGACGAGAGGAGACCGAAGGGCTGGCCCCAGACGTGCAGGGGAAGCTGGATCTCATCCTGGACGAGGTCCGGCGGAACGTGCAACTGCGCGTCGCAGAGCTCGAGGAGGAGGAGCAAGCGCTGCGGTCCGACGCCGACCTTAAACAGCTCATCGGCGATCATTGGATCGTCCTGCACGCGTCGCTGCTTCTGGGCGACGTGACGCCGCGGTGGGGGCTGCTGATCGGCGGCGACTCGTGCTTGCACTCCAACAAGGACAATCCCGGCAGGTACGGCAAGGTCCAGGGAGTATTCCTGCGAGCGTATGAAGGCATGGCAGGGCGCGGTGCGGCGGCGCATTTCGAGGCCGCCTCGGCCAACCAGGAGATCTCCAAGACGCGGGCCCTCTGGGCGGCACCACACCTCATCCACGGCGGCGAGATCGCCGGCCAGTTCGGCATCTATAACCTCGCCCTGGGCACCTGCCAGGAACGGCTCGCCCGCGAAGGCACCCCGGATGATGTCCTCTCACGCCTCGGCCTCGGACGCATCGAGTCGCAGGCCGATGGGATTGCGCAGCTCCTGTCCGAAGTGGCAAGCGATCCGGGGCTGTCGCTGAAGCGGAGCATCGTGCCCGACCGGCAGTATGAGGTCGCCGGCTTCGCAAACCGCAAGCCGCGCGGCCCGATGGTGATGGGCGTGCTGCCTGGCAGCTCCACGCCCAACACTCCGATGCCCGGCGCGGTGGTGCAATTCAGGGTCAGGGCGTCGGGGCCGCTGTCGTTCACGCGGCAGAAGCCCTACGCGTTTGAAGACTTCCAGATTTTGCGGACCAACCGGAACGGGGTCTATGGGCTGGGGCCGGTCCCTGAGCAGGACCGGTGGTCCTGGAGCCGGCGCAGTGGCATCGCCGCGGTGTTTGATGAACGTGGCGCGGTGACGTCGATCTCCGACTTGAACTCGCTGCGGTCCATCCGGTCCCGCTTGAACGTGTTTCGGTGTCGGCCGGGCGTCGTGGTTCTTCCGCCCCAACTCGACGCCAGAAGACTGCCGGTAAACGAAGTGCAGGTGTTCTCGGCCCGCGCCGACGCGGTGCTGGACAAGAAGAAATCGTTCGTGGAAACAGCCGACGGGGTCGTCGCCTGGTATTCGGACCTCCGCGAGAAGGGCGTCAAGCTCTTCGGGCTGCGGCAGATGGTGGCACTGAACAGCGGGCCCGAACTCCTCAACCCGGGCGACGAGGGAGCCGACCCGCAGGGGACCGGCTTCTCGATGGAGGGCGCCTGGGAACCGATGAGTGCGGCGCCGCGCGCCGCCGCAGACCTCTGGCGCCTGAACGAGTCGCGCCTCGCGATCCTGCGCGAGAAAGAGATCCTGGACAGTTCCCTCGAAGAGCTGCACGGCCGGGCCGAGGACCTGCTGACCGCCGCACGCGGAGCGCCGTCATCGCTGCAGCGCGAATCACTGGCCGCCAGTTCGTATTGGGCCTCGCAGCCGGCGTACAGCAAGACGCGGGGCATGCTGGACGACCTGGTCGTCGCCGTGCTCATTCTCCTGGGGCTGTCCGTGCCTTTCGCGTTCGCGCTCGAACGCGTCGTCATCGGTGCCACCACGATCTACAGGCAGGTGACCTGGTTCGCGACGTTCTTTGCCCTGACGTTTGTGGCCCTGTATCTTTCGCATCCTGCGTTCGCCATCGCCAATACTCCCATCATCATCTTCCTCGGCTTCGCCATCGTGGTGATGTCCTCGCTGGTGATCTGGATCATCATGCGGAAGTTCGAAGTCGAGCTGAAGACGCTTCAGGGCATGGCGGCCACGGTGCACGCGGCGGACGTCTCTCGGGTCAACACGTTCCTCGCGGCGATGCAGATGGGGATTTCGACCATGCGGCGCCGCCGGCTCCGCACCGGCCTGACCGCGGTCACCATCATCCTGCTTACCTTCACAATCCTGTGCTTCGCGTCTTTCGGCACGCGGGTTGGGATCGTGAGTCTGTTCTTCAAGTCCAGCCCGCCATACACGGGCGCCTGGGTGCACCAGGTGAACTGGGAGCCCCTGACCCCCGGCCTGTTCGACGTGGTCCGCGGCCGGTGGGGCAAGGACGCGCAGGTCTGCCGCCGCCTGTGGGTGTGCCCCAAGACCGCAGACAGCCCGGGCCTGCTCCTCACCCGCCACGACGGGACCGAGCCCGTAACGATCGACGGTGTGCTTGGCATTGAACCGGAAGAGATCGCGCAGCGGCCGGGCCTGGCGAGACTGCTGGGCCGCGACCTGGGATCGGACGATCGGGCCGCGCCCGGCGTGCTGGTCACGAGGGCGGTCGCAGAGCGCCTGGGGGTGCGACCCGGCGATACGGTCGTTCTGCGAGGACATTCGCTGCGGGTGGGCCGGGTATTGGACCCGAGCCAACTCGCCGCGGCGAAGGACATGGACGGCAGCAACTTGCTGCCGGTGGACTTCACACAGGTCAGTTCCGCCCAAGCCGTGACGCCCAAGGGTGAGGCGATGCTGGCCCAACGCAACTGGGCCAGCTTGCCCCCGGACAGCGTGGTGATCGTTTCGGCGGACAAGGCCGAGGCCCTGGGGGCCGACTTGTACGCGATCACGTTGTACACCCGCGGCTCCGCGCAGGCGAGCCAAGTGGCGGAGGACCTGGCTCGGGTGGTCTCGTTCCCTGTGGCCGCGACGCGCGCCAACGGCGTTTACCTTCACCTGCTGGGCACGATCCTCGCCGCGAGCGGCGTCAGGGACCTCTTCTTCCCCATCCTGTTGGGCGGGCTGGTCATCTTTGGCACGATGCTCGGCTCGGTGGCGGATCGCGAGAAGGAGATCTACACGTTCAGCGCCCTCGGGCTGGCGCCGCGGCACGTGGCCACGCTGTTCCTGGCCGAGTCGATGGTCTACTCCCTCATCGGGGGCATGGGCGGCTACTTGCTGGCGCAGGGCACGATGAAGGTCCTGACGTTCCTGGTCGATCAGGGCCTGGTGGGCCGCGTGCCCGAGATGAACATGTCCTCCACCAACACCATCGTCACGATCCTGATCGTGATGGCGACGGTGCTCGTATCGGCGATCTACCCGGCCGTTAAGGCGTCAAAGTCTGCGAACCCGGGCCTGATGCGCACCTGGCGCGTGCCGGAGCCGAAGGGCGATCTGCTGGACCTGGTGTTTCCGTTCACCGTCTCGGAATATGACATCACCGGTGTGGTCAGCTTCCTGAAAGAACACTTCGACAGCCACACCGACACCGGCCTGGGCCGGTTCATGGCGCGGGACACCCGCCTGATGAAGGACGCGGAGGGCGCTCTCGGGCTGGACGCGCTGCTAACGCTCGCGCCCTTCGACCTGGGCGTGAGCGAATCATTTGCGTTGCGCAGCAAGCCCAGCGAGATCCCCGGCATCGACGAGGTGCACATCCGCCTGGAACGGCGATCGGGCCAGCCGAAGGACTGGCGGCGCCTGAACAAGGTGTTCCTCGACGACCTGCGCCGCCAGTTCCTGATCTGGCGGTCGATCAGCCACACGGCGATGGAGACGTATCGGGACCGGACATTGACGGCTCTCGGTGAGGCGGCCGCACCTCCCCCGGAGGATACGTAGGCGTGGCACAACGGTTCGACAGAGAGCTCGAGGAATTCCGGCTGGCGATGGAGGTTCCCTCGACGTTCGAGGAGGGCTTCAAGTGGTCGTCGCTGTTGGGGGCTCTGTTCGTCGCGCTGCTGATGGTGCCGGGGGCCATTTACATGGGCCTTCTCGCCGGCCACCAGCAGATCGGGGAGGCGTCACGCTGGGTGACGGTGATCCTGTTCATCGAGGTCGCCCGTCGCGCCCATCGGCACCTGAAGCGGGCCGAGATCTTCGTGCTCTTCTTCATGGCCGGCGCGGCCATGGGCATGCCGTTCTCGGGACTGCTGTGGAACCAGTTCTTCGTCAACAGCGACGCGGCCGCCGCGACAGGCATTGCCGAGCAACTGCCTGCCTGGTTCGCCCCGCCAGCCAGCTCCGAGACCTACGGGCTGCGCACGTTCTTTCATTGGGACTGGCTGCCGGTCATTGGCATGGTCATCTTCGGTTCCTTCTTCGGCCAGCTCTCCAACCTCGTGCTGGGCTACGGGCTGTTCCGGGTCGCCAGCGACATCGAGAAACTCCCGTTCCCCATGGCGCCGGTCGGCGCTCAGGGCATCATGGCGATGGCCGAGGACATCGAAGCCAAGACCGACGAGCAGGCGCAGAAGTCATGGCGCTGGCGCGTCTTCGCCATCGGCGGCGCCCTGGGCTTGGCGTTCGGCGCCGTTTACCTCCTGCTTCCCACCCTCAGCGGGGCGCTTGCGGGGCGGTCCGTCCAGCTCCTCCCCATCCCGTTCTCGGACTTTACCTCCAAGACCGGCCGGTACCTGGAGGCCGTGGCGACGGGCATCGCCTGGGACCTCGGCAACGTCATCATCGGGATGGTGCTGCCGTTCTTCGCCATGCTCGGCAGCTTCATCGGGCTCATCGTCACGTTCGTGGCCAATCCGATCCTGTATCGCTTCGGCGTCCTCCACAACTGGAAGTATGGCGACACCACGGTCGACACGATGTTCAAGAACAACGTCGACTTCTATTTCAGCTTCCAGATCGGCATTGCCTTGGCGGTCGCCACCGTCGGCATCTGGCAGGTGGTGCGCGGCCTCCGGAGGGCGCGCCGGAGGGCCAGGCAAGCCGGCGACCGCGGGGCAAGCCTGCTGCGCGCCGCCCGCCCTCCCAAAGGGCGCGGCGACATTCGCGGCTGGATCGTCGCCGTCTGCTATTTCTTCGTCACGGTGACCTACGTCTCCGTGTCGATGTTTCTGCTTCGGTGGCACCATGGCGAGTGGAACGCCCAGATCTTCCGGGTTGGCGGCGTCCTGATGCTCCTGGGGTTTGTTTATACCCCGCTCATCAGCTACGTAACCGCGCGGATGGAGGGCATGGCCGGCCAGATTGTCACCATCCCCTACATCCGCGAGGCGAGCCTGATCCTCAGCGGGTACCGCGGGGTCGCGGTCTGGTTCCTGCCGATCCCCATTGCCAACTACGGCCGAATGACCGTGTTCTACCGCCAGTGCGAATTGACCGGCACCAAGTTTACCAGCATCTGGAAGACCCGGCTGATCCTCTACCCGGTCATCCTGGCGAGCTCGATCTTCTTCGCCAACTTCATCTGGAGTCTCGACAAGGTGCCGTCGTCGGCCTATCCATACGCGCAGATGATGTGGGAACTCAACGCAAGGAACCGGTGCATCATGTACACGTCGACGCTCGGCGAGTACTCCATGTTCGAGGAGGCGTTCGACTGGACGTACGTCGGGTGCGGCACCGGGTTCGGGGTGCTGCTGTTCAGCGCGCTGAGCGGGGTGGGGGCGCCGATTATGCTGGTCTACGGCGTGGTGCGCGGGCTGGGCCAAAGCCTGCCGCACGCGATCATCCCGCAGTTCATCGGGGCGTTGATCGGGCGGTATTACTTTCGCCGGAAGCTCGGGCTGAAGTGGCGGCAATACATCCCCGTGGTGGCCGCCGGGTTCGCATGCGGCATGGGACTGATCACCACCGTCGGCGTGGGCATCACGTTCCTCAGCAAGGCGGTGATCCGGCTGGCCTTCTGACGGACGGGTTGTTATGGCAGACATTCTCATCAGGATCCGGAACCTGAACAAGGAGTTTAGCCTCGCTCGGACCCTCGTCCGCGCCCTCAAGGACATCGAGCTCGACGTGTTTCAGGGCGAGTACCTGTCCGTGATGGGCCCGTCGGGCTCGGGCAAGACCACCCTGTTCAACATGATCGGGGCGCTCGACCGGCCCTCCACCGGCGAAGTCGAGGTGGCGGGAATCCAACTGACCCGGCTGACCGCCCGGCAACTCGCGCACTTCCGCGGCAACCACATCGGCTACATCTTCCAGGCCTACAACCTGCTGCCGGCGTACGACGCGGTCACCAACGTCTGCATGCCGCTGCTCTTCTGCGGGTGGAGCCAGCTCGACGCGGCCAAACGCGCCAGGCAGGTGCTGGACCGAGTGGGCCTGGGCGACCGGCTGGATCATCGCCCGGACGAACTCTCCGGCGGCCAGCAGCAGCGCGTCGCCATCGCACGCGCGCTGGCCAACAATCCCGCCATCATTCTCGCCGACGAACCCACCGCCAACCTGGACCTGCACACCGGCGAGGAGATCATCCAACTCCTCGCCAGTCTATCCAGAGAGCTGGGCGTGACGATTGTCACGGCCACCCACGACCACAAAATGCTGGCCGCCTCCGACCGCATCCTGTGGATAAAGGACGGCGGCATCGACCGCCTGGAGAACCGCGCGGACCTGGACATCCGCGTCGGCACGGTGGAAGACGCCGCCGTCCCACAGGCCGGTGAGGAGCCAGACGCGCAAGGAGAGGAGACGCCGACATGACCGTTCGCAGCGTACTGCTGGGTCTTCTGGGCGCCGTGCTCATCTGCGGTTGCGCCTTCTTCAACGACCGTATCCTGAAGCAGACCTTCCTCGTCGGCAACAACATGCCCGTCTCCGTGTATGGGGCGCTGA
>Ga0307426_1002457_pt1 | contig 11542 bp, 13 predicted proteins | sample SalMarWE160340MG_FD_202165 | JGI IMG/M metagenome (GOLD analysis project Ga0307426, IMG submission 202165) | Salt marsh sediment microbial communities from the Plum Island Ecosystem LTER, Massachusetts, United States - WE1603-40 | ecosystem: Environmental > Aquatic > Marine > Intertidal zone >... | reverse complement strand
TGGTGGTCCTGTTCCAGTTCCCCATCACGCGCCGCATCGAGGGTCAACCACCGATGTTGATGATGGCCGCAGGAGCGGCCCTATACGCGATCGGTTTCGCAATGTACGGCTTTGTCAACGTGTACGTGCTTTTCCTGCTGGCGATGGTCATCATCACAATCGGGGAAATGCTGGTTGCGCCGGTTTCTCGGGCTGTCGTAGCGCGTTTTGCTCCGGCACATATGCGCGGCCGCTACATGGCCATTTCGGGATTCTCTTTCGGAATTCCCTTTGCGGTTGGACCCCTGCTGGCAGGGATCGTGCTTGATACAATGCAGCCAAATCTGCTCTGGTATCTTTCCGGTCTGGTGGGTTTGATCTCTGTTGCCGGCTTTCTCTGGCTGCATCAACGAACTTCCCGGGTTCAGCAGCCTCAGGTTACATAGGTCTGCAGAACATCGCAGCGGAGACGATCACTTGATCATGAGGTTCACGGCATCAGACGTGGTGTGAACATCCAAGTTCACGGCAAGTTCTAGCACCTGCCTGCGAAGCGGCTCATCATCCTGGCTTGAACGAAAGCCCACACTACGCGACAATAAGGGGCCTTGCCTTGGAAGGTATATTCGTCCTGGCTGTTGCCCGGGCTGCAGAATACGCCACCCGGCGAAGGGAGATTCAATGCCTGACGTATCCTCACAACGAAGAGTGCACGATATGCTCCTCGGCCGTTTCGAGCGGCCGGCGCTGCAGTGGCTGGCTTGGCACACGCCGCATTGGATGAGCCCGGACACGATGACCATGATCGGGATTCTCGGATCAATTGTCATCCTGGTAGGCTATTCGCTGTGCCGCTTCTCGCCAGGATTCCTGTGGTTGGCGACACTTGGTTTTATCATCAATTGGTATGGTGACAGCCTTGATGGCACCCTTGCACGCTTCCGCAAGATCGAACGCCCCCGCTTCGGATTCTTCGTCGATCATACGGTTGATGCCTTCAGCCAGGTGATGATTTTCCTCGGGCTGGGATTCTCGCCCTACGTACGCCTGGATATCGCCACGTTGGCGCTCGTCGGGTACCTGCTCATGTCTATCGTCGCCTACGTGCATGCCTTTGTAACGGGTACCTTCCGGATCTCCTACGCTCGCATCGGCCCGACCGAGATGCGGATGATTGCGATCTTGATTAACCTGGCCGTATTTATTTTTGGCAATCCTGGCTTCACCTTGCTCCAACGTACGATTACGCTTTTCGACGCGGCTGTCATGATCATCGCGATTGCACTGATGGTCGCGTTTGCGGTGACCTCTCTGCGCTACGCATCCAGCCTGATTGGGATCGACGGGGCACCAGAGGGATAAACCGGCCAGGACCTGCTGGAATGGGGGATGCTGTCGATATCAGGCCTGGCGCGACCTCGCTTCCCATCGCCGGACGCCTATCTGCTATTACGACGGGTCTGAATAGAAGAACAAATAATCAGATACAACCGCTCCGAATTATTATGTTTCGTGTTATACAAGATGATATATACGGCTGATTTTTATGGTCGCTGCCGGACGACTGTCGCAGAAGTAGGGGAGGTTGTATGGCAAATCAGGATGCTCACCGCACGTTTGCCCGTGAGGCGCATGAAAAAACCTGGCAGCTGCTCGAAACTTCACCCCGCTCAGCTGAACAGGATGCCCAGATGATCGAAGCCGCTCATACCAGCTCTTACCATTGGGCTGTCGCGGGAACAGGCCTGCACCGGCAGAGAGCGCATTGGCTCCTTTCCAGGGTGTACAGTGTGCTGGGCATGGGGGAAAGAGCCCTCTACCATGCCGTCCGCTGCGCAGCGCTGACTGAGGAATTCGAGGAGTTAATGCTTGATTATGATCGGGCGTTTGCCCTGGAGGGATTAGCACGAGCAAATGCGGCAGCCGGGAATCTCGATCAAGCTGCCAGTTTCATACGTCAGGCTGAGCAGGCCGGACAGGCGATAGCCGATTCAGAGGACCGTAATTATTTCCTGCTCGATTTGCGATCAGGCAATTGGTATGACCTGGTGGTTGATTAATCTGAAGCAAAAAAATCGCAGTTACATTCAGTTTGGGCGGAAAGTGAGCTGCCCATTCGTCCATCAATTCCAGTGGAGGTAAAACGATGAGTCGTCCTGTTCATTTTGAGCTTCTGGCTGAAGACCCAGCCGCATTAGGAGATTTCTACCGCCAGGTGCTGGGCTGGGAAATAGCCACCTGGCCTGGTGGTGAGCAATCCTATTGGCTGGTGACGACCGGGCAGGAGGGCGAGCCCGGGATCAATGGCGGCATCATGGGCAAGCAGTTTCCCCAGGCTGTTATCAACACGATTGAGGTTCCTGAGTTGGAATCCGTTCTTGAGAAGATCCGTTCGCTGGGCGGTACAGTCGTTCATGGGCCGAGCGAGGTTTCGGGTGTAGGCATGCACGCCTACTGCGCCGATCCGGAGGGTATCCTGTTTGGCGTTATGGAGTCCCTACCGGATGATGCCAAATGACTCCCCCGTGAATGAGGTGTTTTATGCAGGATCGAGCTGAAGCGATGATTGGTACGTATGCGGCAAACACCTGGCTTCTGAATCGCTTGGTCGAAGGCGTGACGGAAGAGGAAGCACTGCGCACCCCGAGTGGCCGAATCAACAGCATGAATTGGATTCTCGGGCATATTATCTCCGGTCGATCGAAAGCCCTGAAGCTTTTTGAAACAGACGAGTTCTGGGAAGATAAACGTATGCAGATGTACCAGACCGGGTCAGCCGCGGTCTTCGAAGAAGGTCAGGGCCTGAAGTTCACTGAACTTAAACGGGAATTGGAACGCAGTCAGGAAGCACTAGAGAGCGTTCTGGAGCGGTCGACAAGAGAATTGCTCGACACGGTCAAAACAACCGATCGGGGTGAGAAACCGGTCTGGGAGCACGTAGACGGGCTGGGATGGCATGAAACCTTTCACGTCGGCCAGGTGGACATTCTGCGGGCTTTCGCCCACAAACCGGATGAGGGTTGACGTTTAGGCCGGTCACGTCCAGATGGGAGTTCCAGTTGAAGGGAAGCCGATGAGCTACGATAGGGTCCTTACCGATCGCATCAGGAGACTGCTTCAGACCGAACCATCCCTTACCTCAAAAGAAATGTTCGGTGGGCTGAGTTTCATGTTGAATGGCAATATGCTCTGTGGGGTAATCGGGGAGGGGATGATCGCCCGGATCGGCCCGCAGGTTTATGAGGCTCTGCTTAAAGAGCCGGGCGTGCGGGAATTTGATATGACCGGCCGGCCAATGCAGGGTTGGGTTGTGGTCGAGCCGCAGGCGGTTAAATCTGACCGGCAGCTGACGAGCTGGATTCGACGGGCGGCTGAGTTCGTTCACACTTTGCCAGTGAAGACTGGCTAACTTACCCCAGGGGTCCAGGTGATTGGAGGTCGTCCAGGTTGGAGAACCGGGAAACAGCAGCTGGGCTGCTCGATTTTCACCCGCTGACGCCCGAGCGTTGGCCGGATCTCGAGCATCTCTTCGGCCTGCATGGAGCCGCTGACGGGTGTTGGTGCATGTGGTGGCGGATCACGCGTGCTCAATTTGAACGCAACCGCAGTGAGGGAAACCGTAAGGCATTTAAAGCCATTGTTGATGATGGCCTTATCCCGGGAATTCTCGCCTACCGTGGCGCTGAAGCTGTAGGCTGGTGTTCGGTTGCTCCGCGTGAGCAGTATGGGGCATTGGAACGATCACGCGTGCTGCGCCGGCTGGATGACCGGCCGGTGTGGTCCATCGTCTGTTTTTTCATCCCGCGCTGGGAGCAGGGCAAGGGCATCGCAACGGCCCTGTTGGCGGCCGCCGTGGACTACGTTCATGAGCAGGGGGGAGCACTTGTCGAAGCCTATCCTACCGTTCCGAGCAAGGGTAAACTCCCTCCCGGCTCAGGCTACATGGGCGTTCCCAGCCTCTTTGAGAAAGCTGGTTTCGAAGTTGTTGGAAAGCCCACCAAAGGTCGCCTGATCATGCGCCTCGCGCTGGAGTGAGATCTGGTCCAAACCCAGGTGCGGCGAGAGACTCTTCAAAATTGCGCGTATAAGGGTTCGCCAGCTCTGTATACAGCGTCCAGCTTGCGCATAGACATAATTCCACTATCGAATTCCTGGTCGTAGGCTCAAGTGATCAATTCGCCCGGAGGGGTATAGTCCTGCAGTGAACTTCTTCTGCCTGGGTGCGGTAGAATCACACCGATGAAAAGCGAAAGCCACCAACACGACCACACAAGCACTGAAAATATTCGCGTTGCATTCTTTCTGAACCTGGTGTTTACAGCGCTGGAAATCGTCGGTGGAATCTGGACCAACAGCCTGGCGATTCTTTCGGATGCGATCCACGATTTCGGGGATAGCTTCTCGCTTGGGCTTGCATGGTATCTGGATCATTTCTCGCAGCGCACAAACGACAACCGCTTCTCCTACGGCTATCGGCGCTTCTCGCTGCTCAGCGCGCTGATCAATACTCTGGTTCTGGTCAGCGGCTCGGTTATCATCCTCTCAACGGCAATCCCGCGTTTGTTTGCTCCTGAACAAGCCAACGCCTCCGGCATGGTCTTGATTGCGGTCGTAGGAATTCTCGCGAACGGCGCGGCGGTCCTACGGCTGCGCAGCGAGCGTTCGATGAACGCCCGGGTTGTCGCCTGGCACCTGCTGGAAGATGTCCTCGGCTGGGTTGCAGTGCTTATTGTGAGCTTGGTGCTGCTCATCGCGGACCTGTATATCCTCGATCCGATTTTATCGATCCTGATCACGCTCTACGTGCTGTACAACACGCTGCGGAACCTTTGGAAGACCGCCGGGCTTTTCATGCAAGCCGTGCCGGAAAACGTTGATCTGGGGAAGCTTGATGAGGAACTGTGTGCCATCCCCGAGATTTTATCAACGCATCATACGCATGTCTGGTCTCTCGATGGCGAGCACCATGTCCTCACAACGCATGTCGTGATCGAGGAGGAAACATCGAAGGACGATCTGGTCTGCATTCGGAATTCAGTACAGGAAGTCCTGCGAAGGATGGAATTCTCCCACACCACGGTAGAAATAGAGTTTGGTGATGATGATTGCGGTATGGAGAGGACCAACTGACAGTGTTGGATACCATCCGGCGTGCGAATGAAGTACCGGCAGAGGCCATTTTGGGCCTCCAGGTAGTTTCCGAGCGTATCTCGGATGAGGTCGCCAAACGCACGCTGGTATACCCGGCTCGAGAAGGCACGCTGCGGGTTGCGAGCCTGGTTGGGCCTGCCACAACCCGACCTACGGCTGGAATTCTCTTCGTCCACTGGTACGAGCCACTGGCAGCTGATTCGAACCGGACGCAGTTCCTGGCTGAAGCCGAGCGTCTCGCCGAGCGCGGTGTGCTTTCTCTGGCGATTGAAACGATGTGGTCTGACCGTGAATGGTTCATCAAGCGCACGCATGCCATGGACTACCAGCTTTCGATTGAACAGATCATGGAACTGCGGACCGCGCTCGCAATCCTGCGATACGAATTGGACGATAACCAGCTGCCGATCGGCTACGTCGGTCATGATTTTGGAGCGATGTACGAGTAATGCTCGGGTGTCTGGAAGATGGTATCTCAGCCTTCGTTCTAATGGCCGGGACGCCGCACTTTGCGGATTGGTTTTTCTATTATCCGGCGATTGATGAGTCCGCCCGAAAACCGTATCTCAGGAAGTTTGCCGCAATCGATCCGGTTGCCAACGTAAAGCATCTTGAGCCTGCTCCCATACTTTGCCAATTTGGGCGCCAGGTTCCCCATGTGCCCGAGGACAAAGCGAAAGCGTTCTTCGACGTGGCTCATGAGCCGAAGGAACTGCGCTGGTATGGTGGGGGGATTGCGCTCGATTCCCAGGCCACCTCCGAACGCCTCGAATGGCTTAACTCTCGGTTTGATCTTCACTGACCCGCCATTGATTAGATTTATCATTGGTTGAGAGTCCGCTGCAAATCGGCTTTCAGGGTGCGGATGGGTCAGGCAAGAGAATATGTCAGTACCCTCGCTCATGAATACCGGAAGATACTTTTCCGACAAATTCGGACCGGAAGGCAATCCATATATAACTGGTAGGGGCGTAGTACATGCCCGATTCGGATGCCAGACGGTATTTGACCAGCTATAATGACCGCCAATTGAAGCTCGGATTTCATTCAGGCTCCATCAAAACGAGGAAAGCATGCAGTTCCCCCAACGCTATGGGCTAAATCGCACCGTCATCGCCCTCTCCTTTGCACGGTTCGCGGATGCGATGGGCAACAGCATCCTGATCGTCATCATCCCTCTATATGTCGCCAAACTCCCAGGACCAAACTTGCCTGATTCCGTTCTCGTCGGTCTGCTCATCTCTGCCTATGGGATCGTCTTCACTCTCGCTCAACCGCTGACCGGATCTTTATCCGATCGATTCCACCGTCGTAAAATATTCATTCAGGCCGGTTTGTTATTGATGGCGATCTCGACCCTTGCCTATATATTTGCTGACCGATTCCTCAGCCTGGTCATTATTCGGCTCCTTCAGGGGATTGGCGTCGCTTTTACGGTGCCCGCTTCATTAGCCGTTATGGCCGAGGCTTCGCAGTACAGCACCCGCGGAGGCGCGATGGGCTTCTACAGCATGCTGCGAATGGCAGGCTTTGCCCTGGGGCCGCTTCTAGGTAGTCTCCTGCTGGTGCATGTCGGCTTTAACGCGGCCTTCCTCGCCGGTGGTGGACTGCTGGCTCTGGGCCTGGTCCTGGTGCAGCTCTGGGTGAAGGAACCCAGGTCTCCAGGTCGGGTTGAAAAGCGAGGCGAGCCGTATGTCATTTTCGACCGGCGGCTGCTTGGAGGTGGCCTGCTTTTTCTCGGCCTGGCCATGGTCATGATGTCGGGTGCTTTTTCGATGATGTCTGCGCTGGAAAATGAATTCAACCAGCGTCTTCAACAGACTGCGGTCGGGTTCGGCATTGCCTTCAGTGCGCTTACGGCCAGCCGGTTTGTTTTTCAACTGCCTTTTGGCCATTTATCGGATCGTATCGGTCGCCGTCCATTGATCGTCTGGGGCCTTGTTTTGATGGCGCCGGCTACCATCCTGCTGGGTCTGGTCACAACCACTGCCCAGCTCACCGCGGTGCGGCTGTTCCAGGGATTTGCTTCATCGATGATCGCTGCCCCCGCTTTTGCACTGGCTGCGGATATCTCGCATGCAGGGGGAGAAGGCCAGCAGATGAGCATCCTGGCGATGGGATTCGGCATCGGGACCGCGATCGGGCCGCTGATTGCCGGAGGGTTGGCGACGATTCAATTTGAATTCCCGTTCCTGGTCGTCGGTGCACTATCACTGCTGGGAGCATGGCTGGTTCACCGCAACGTGGTCGAAAGCGTTCCTGCAACCGCCGTATAATCAACACCATCACCTAATAGAGGAGCTGAACACATGACTGACAAGGAAGTTGGCCCGGGGCTGCCACACTGGGATCTGGACACCATCTACCCTGGCTTGGAATCGCAACCCTTTCTGGCAGCGATGCAAGACCACCAACAGCAGATCGATGAGCTGGAGCTGTACTTCAAACAGAAGGGCATTACCCAATCTGGAAGCATTCCTGATTCGGTCGAAGTGCTTGCCAACCAGATCGGCGAGATCCTTGACCAGTTCAACCGCTTGTTGGCCCTGCAATCCACTCTGGAAGCCTACATCATCGGATATGTGACCACCGATTCGTTCAATACCCTCGCAACTCGCAGGATGTCTGAATTTGAAATGACGAGCGTGCGTTTCAAGCAGATCGAGGTCTTATTCCGTGGCTGGCTGGGGTCTGTTGCAGCAAGCGGGGTCGAGATCGACAGCTTGATCGGCTCGCACGATACCTTGCACTCGCATGAATTCGCTCTGCGTGAAACGATCGACGAAAGCCGCTATCTCATGTCGGAGTCGGAAGAAGAGCTTGCCGCTCAACTCTCGTTGAGCGGCGCCAGTGCCTGGGAGAAACTGCAGGGGACGGTCACCTCCCAGATTGTGATACCTTTTGAGCTCGAAGGTGCTGTGGAGGATCTGCCGATCACCGCCATTCAAAACATCAGGCGATATCACCCTGACGAATCGATTCGGAAGCGTGCATTTGAGGCAGAGATCGACGCATGGGAATCGGTGCGGGAACCACTTGCGGCCTGCATGAACGGCATCAAGGGCACGGTTAATACGCTCAATATCCGACGCCATCGGGAAGACTCGCTCCACAAGTCGATCGTACAAGCACGCCTGGATCGCGCTACCCTTGAAACAATGCTGGGAGTGATGAAAGAGTCATTCCCGATGTTTCGTAAGTACTTCAAGGCTAAAGCCCATCACCTTGGTAAGGAGAGCCTGGCCTGGTGGGATGTCTTTGCGCCGATCGTCGAAGGTGGCCGTGAGTTCAGCTATTCCGATGCACGTGAATACATCCTGTCGATCTTCGAGGGTTTCAATGCTGAGCTGGCACAGTTCACCCGGCATGCATTCGACCAGGGCTGGATCGATGCCGAGCCGCGCAACGGGAAACGCGGTGGCGCATTCTGCATGGAAGTCCCGCTGCTGGAGGAATCCCGCATCCTGTGCAATTTCGATGGATCGCTCGACCAGCTCTTCACGATGGCGCATGAGCTTGGACACGCCTTTCACAATAATTGCCAGAAGGGCTTGACGATGATTCAGCGCTCGACACCGATGACGTTGGCTGAGACGGCCTCGATCTTCAACGAAACCCTGGTGACCGAAGCTGCCCTCAAGGACGCGGACAAGAAAGAGATGGAGCTCGCCATCCTGGAAACGTTCTTGATCAGCGCATCTCAAGTGATCGTGGATATTTATTCCCGCTACCTTTTTGAGCACGAGGTCTTTGAACGCCGCTCTTCGGCCGAACTATCGGCAGATGATTTCTGCGAGATTATGACCCGGGCTCAACGCGAGACTTATGGGGATGGGCTGGATCCGGAACATCAACACGCCTATATGTGGGCCTGGAAGCCTCATTACTACAGCGAATCGCTTTCCTACTACAACTACCCTTACGCCTTTGGGCAGCTCTTCGGCTTGGGCCTCTATGCGGTCTACCAGGAGCGAGGGGCGGAATTCTTCATTCAATATCAAAGCTTGCTGCGGGAGACCGGGCAGGGAACGGCGTCTGAGCTTGCGGCCCGTTTCGGGATTGAACTCGACCAGCCAGATTTCTGGCGCAGCAGTATGAGTGTGATCGAGAAGCGAATCGATCGCTACCAGCAGCTGCTGAAGATGTAAACGGTCATGCAGCTTCCCGGGGAATCAGGATTGAACGCAATGAACCGAGTAGATGGGCGGCGGGCGGAAGAAATTCGAAACGTCCAGATAGAAGCAGGGTTTGTTGATTACCCGGAAGGGTCGGTCCTCATCTCGATCGGCGGAACGCGTGTCCTCTGTAACGTGACCATCGAGCAAGGTGTCCCGACCTGGATGCATAGCCGAGCAGCACCGGGAGGCTGGGTGACAGCCGAGTATGCCATGCTGCCGCGCTCAACCCAGCAGCGCACTCCGCGCGAGACGACTGCGCCGCGCGCTCGGAGCGCGGAGATTAAACGGCTGGTGGGCCGCAGCCTGCGCGCTGCCATCAATCTGGAACAGCTGCCGCAGGTGACCTGCGTCGTGGATTGCGATGTAATCCAGGCCGACGGAGGGACGAGAACCGCTTCCGTAACAGGCGGCTATATCGCCCTTATCCTTGCGCTGCACCGGACTATGCTTGCCAGAGGCGAGCCGCTGGATTTCTTGAAACCGCCTGTAGCTGCGATCAGTGTCGGCATGCTCGAGGGAGCGACGCTGGTCGATCTCAACTACGACGAAGACTCCCACGCTGAAGCAGACCTCAACCTGGTTATGAACGCAAATGGTGACATTATCGAGATCCAGGGAACAGCAGAGCGCAATCCATTTCGACCTGCGGATCTTGACTGTGCGATCGACCTTGGGTGGAATGCCATCCAGCATTTGATTTCGATCCAGCGCAGCGTGCTGCTTGAAAGTGGGATTGAATTGATTTAAGCCGGTGATCGATCTGTATCAGGTGCAGCACTCAACCACACGCGGTGCGGGCACCCTCAGGGCGCCCGCTCTTCATTTGATCCAGTCTTGGGAAAACCCGGATGATAAGCTCACGAAATATTTGCCTTAATAATCTTCCTCTTCGTACAGCTCCTCATCGAATTCGAATTCCTCGTCATCTTCGTAGGCCCAGTCTAATTCGAGGGGGGAGGTTTCAATCACCTCGAGATACGCTCCGCAGCTCGAGCAGGTGACCTTTTGGCCAATTTTTGGTGTCTTTCCGAGCCCTACTTCCGCGTCACATTCAGGGCAGAATCCCCTTGCCATATCCAACCTCCTGGTGGGTTTTCAAACTGCACGCAGTGTACGGAAGAAGCGTTCAATTGAGGTCATAAGGATCTATGAAAATTGTTGAAAACTTTGTTCTGTCGTACCAGGAGCGTATGAAACCGAGTCTATTCATTGATACATCCAGGGATCGGCATCAGGTGAGTAAAACGCGGCTAAGAGGGACCTGCTTTCTCCTTCGCCGGCAGACCTTTAATAAAGCCACAAACACGCTCTTTGCAGTTCGGTTGCCATAACCCTACACCCGATCGAAAACAAGCTCCACCGGAATCACCAGCCTGGAGTGAGTTATCAGGTGGGAGAGCAAGCGGAGTTCGAGATTCGTCAGATGATATACAACCCGGTCATCCCCCTCGACGGTAGGAGGATATCATGACCAGACAGAGGCTGGCGGGTTCACAGGACCTGATCACGCCAGAATCGAAGACCTGATAAATCTAGGGGGAAGGGATCGGTGGCAAGAATCCCAAGTGGATCTGAGCGTGAGTTCAAGACGATACAAAAGATCGGTGCTGAGTATTTTCAGTTTTTAACGAAACGCGAAAGATCAGGGAAGATTAACTTCTTGGTGTCGCCACGCTGTAAGGCTGGCCGGTTGGCTGCTTCGAAGTTGCGATGCACCTCGCGCAGGGCACGTACCTGCCAGGCCGGTGGATCCTGTGAGAAAACGGCCAGACTGACGGTGAAGGAACCGGGGATCAGCAGCAGGGTTTCGCCACTCTCGGTCTTCGTGGCAAAGATCCGTCCATCTGCAGAACCGCCCTCATTCGAGCCGAAGGTGCCCAGCAGGCCCATGGCTTCCTCGGCACTGGCTGGCATTTCGCCATGGACGTAGATCCGGTCGCGTGATTCCTTGCTGTAGAGGCCTACGCTGTGACAAGTGGCTTCGTTCAACTGGAGCAGGAAGCGGGTTTTTCCTTCTTCCAGTACGATTTGCCAGCGGTCACTATCAGGGTACTTCTGCCGCAGGCGCAGTGCGACCTCGCGTTGTTCCATATAGTGGCGGTAAATAGCCCGGTACTGTGAGGCGTTGATCCGGCCTTGCTGGAAATCCTGTTCCAGGCGAGCGATCTTCTCGTCAAGTGCCTCCAACCGGTCTCGAAGTTCAGGATCTTCAATGTCCTGAAGTGAAGGTTCGT
>Ga0307426_1002456_pt1 | contig 11547 bp, 4 predicted proteins | sample SalMarWE160340MG_FD_202165 | JGI IMG/M metagenome (GOLD analysis project Ga0307426, IMG submission 202165) | Salt marsh sediment microbial communities from the Plum Island Ecosystem LTER, Massachusetts, United States - WE1603-40 | ecosystem: Environmental > Aquatic > Marine > Intertidal zone >... | reverse complement strand
GTTCGTCGCCGTCGACGGTGCGATCGCGCTACTGCGTGAACTGCGCAAGCACTATCGCCTGGCGCTGACGACGACGCGAGATCGCGCTGACGTGGAGCGCTTCCTCGAGCAGTTTGGCCTGGACGGTGAGTTCACGGTGCTGATCACCCGCGACGATGTGCGGCGCCTCAAGCCACACGCCGAGCCGGTGCAGCGCGCAGCAGCAGCGTTCGGGCTGCCGCCCACGCAGTGCATCATGATCGGGGACACGAGCATGGACATCCTCGCCGGGCGGCGCGCGGGCGCGCTCACGGTAGGCGTGCTCTCGGGATTCGGCGAAGCCTACTGGCTGCAGCGACACGAGCCCGACCTGATCGTGGGGACGGCGATCGAGCTGCTCCAGCAGCTACCCCGCTCCGAGCCCGCCCAGGCGTGATGCGTGGCCTGATCCACCTGAGGTAGATAGAAGCAGCCCATCTCTGGCCGTTGGGAGCCGGAGATGGGCTGCAGCAGCATGGACTGCCGAACTGCGGCCCGTTAGGGAGAATCGCGCAGCACCGTCGGGAGGTAGAGTGAATTATGGCGGGCCACCACGCCGCTAAAGGCCTGCCCGTGATCGAGGGCCAGGGCCACGTTGCCGGTCGGGTCGACCGCCTGAGCTAGGTAGTAGATCGGGCCGTCGAACCCCGCTACCTCCCCCTCCGCCCAACCGGTGCCCGGATCATAAGCCAGCTCGAGCATGGACCAGGTGTTGACCTCCGGCCTGCGGTAGAGGACGACCACGCGCATCACCGGCCCGCTCTCGTCCTCGGCGCGGACGCGGAAGCGGGCACCATTGACAGACGCGGCCACCTCCACAGCCCAGATCGTAGGCGCCTGAAAGTCGGTCGCCTCGTACGGGGCGTGATAGACCTCGAACGCCAGCTCTGTATAGCGCCGGTGGACACCGACCGTTTGGACAGCATCTGTCGTCGCCCGGAACTGGCCGGGTACGAGCACCAGCCGCTCGTGCGAGACCCCATCGATAGAGAGAAAGCGGTTCACCGTCCCTATCTGGGCCGGATACCATTCCTGCACCGGGAAGGGCAGCTCGGCGTCGCCGCCCGCAGCGACGTGGTCGGTCACCACGCGCGAGATGAGCGGGTCGAACCCATCCTCCTCGACAAAGGTGCCGCCGACCAGCAGCACCCCGTGGGCAAAGGTGCCGGGGACCTCGACGTTGACGCCCGTCTGCGGCAGCACGGGCCGGCCCGAGACGGCATAGACCTCTGTGCTCCCGGATACCGTATAGTAGGCACCCAGCGCACCCAGATCGTGCCGCTCGTAAGAGAAGGTCAGGTCGAGGGGCGTCGTCCCCATCTCGCCCGCGCTGACCGCTGCGTGCAGACTAGCGCCCCCGGGCGGGTCCGTCGTGCCAGCAGGCAGGCGAACGCGCAGCATCGGCAGGCCGTACAGCGTGGCCTCGGCCATCACCTTCTCGTCGTACGCGCTCCACGTGCTGGCCGCGACGCTGCCAAAGTAGCGCTGCTTGGCGTGGAGCAGAGCCTGGCCCACGCTTTGCGGCTCCCCACCGGGCCAATAGGCCAGCTCCTCGGCGAACTGGGTCATCAGCCGTTCGGAGTAAGCCACCAGGTCCGAGTCACCGTACCCATAGCCGGTGTTGCCGACGAACGTCGCCCCCTGCCGTAGGAACGCCTGTGCCCAATCCGTGCCGGTTTGCAGCGAGGCAGACTCGTCGTCGGCCACGTTCAGCCCAGAGTGACATCCCACCGAAAAAGCCAGCGCACCGTCATAGCCCACCGTACCGGTGAGCTCACCGGCACAGACGTCTGTTGCCCCATCGGCGGCGAGCAAGCAGTCGTGCTGGAAATGCGCGTTCAGCGAGCCGAGATCGCGCGGATCGGCCAGCAGCGTGGGCCGCAGGTCGTCGGCGGTCCAGGCATCGCCGATCAGCGTTTCCACGTCCAGGCCGTGTGCGCTCGATACGTCCGCAATGCGGTTCGCCTGGTCGCTGAGAAAGTCATAGCCTGTGACCAGCGCAGTCTCTGGCCCGACCTCGGGATGCGCCAGGAAGGCATTCACTGCCACGAGCATCTCTGCGGGCGACTCGACCAGGCGCCCGATGCCCAACTGCGGCAGGTAGAGCTCACGCCCCTTCCACGGGAGTGGAAGGAGCCCCGCATAGTAGTCGTCGCTCAAGAAATAGCGCAGGTGCAGCGATTCGGAGATACGCGGCGTGTAGGCGATCCCGGCGTAGAGGCGCTCGTTGGAGAGGAGTGCCTCGTCGCGAATCCGCCGGTAGGGGATCACGCGGTCGTCGCCGACCAGCACCAGGTACTCGAGGTTGGGATAGGCGGGCGCCAGGCGGTAGATCAGCGACTTGAGCGTCGCCGCGACATAGTTCGCCGCCAGGGGGTTGCCGGGCTCGGCATCCCACAGCGCGAACGCGGCGTTCACAGCAGGATACGCATCGAGCTCCACGAGGGTGCCGCTCACGTCGGGATGAACGGCCAGCTCGGACAACCCGGCCACCAGGGGTGAAATACTGGCATCTCCCGGCCAGAACTGCTCGAGGCGGGCGCGGTCGAGCAGGATCAACGTCTGCACGCTCTCGTCGACCGGCGGCGTGCCGAAATCCACCGATACGGGCGTATCGATCGGGCCGTACAGGTCGACCGGCGGTGCCAGCGCGACGGTGAGCGAGTAGACCTGGCCGACGGACGCGAGGTCGTGCCCAAGAACGGCAAAATAGTAGGACCCGGCGAGTTCGCGCACGTCGTGGGCAACCTGTTCGACGGCCGGCGCCGGCTGTACCGAGACACCGACCAGCGTGCCCAGATCCTCTTCCGGGGCAATGGTGCTGAGTTGGCCAATGGTGCTGAGCTGGCCGATCGTGCTGAGCTGACCGATCGTGCTGAGCTGACCGATGGTGCTCAGTTGGCCGATCGTGCTGAGTTGGCCAATGGTGCTGAGCTGGCCGATCGTACTGAGCTGGCCGATCGTGCTGAGCTGACCGATGGTGCTCAGTTGGCCGATCGTGCTGAGCTGGCCGATGTCGCGCATTTGGCCGCTCTCCTCGTCGACCCGCGGCGCAAAGAGAAAGAGGTCGAAATCGCCCGCCGCGCTGGCCAGGGAGGCTGTCAGCGTCGAACCCGCCTCGGGTACCTCGATCTTGTACCAGTCTACCTCCTCGAGACTGCTCAACGTACCGGTCACCGTGCCCACGGCGCCCACCGGCGCAGCCGTCTCACGGGACTGGTTCGTCGTCTCGTAATCGACCTGGAACTGTGCATCGCGCTCGGGGCTGTCGTACTGGAACGTGGCGCTGGGCTGGCAGTCGCCTCCAGTTTTTTGTACCTCGAACACGATCAACAGGCGATGCCCGACCGAGAGGGGTACGGTAGGCTGCGGGATGGAGAAAGATATCTCGACAGCACCCGAACCGGGGGGCCGCTGCTCGACAGCCGACGTCCCCAACGCGCGAACGGCCCCAGATGCCGGATCATAGTCGCTCAGCCCCACCCGGAAACTCGCATCGGAGGGGTTACAGACGAGTTGCTCAGGCAGGACACTGACCCAAAAGTGCCCCGTGACGCCGCCGGTAAAGGTCCAGTCATCTCCCCGGACGGGAGGCGTGTAGAAACGCAGGATCTCTTTCCAGGCGCCGAGGACGGGGTACGTATACACCTCGGTCGGGCCGAGGGGAGTGCGACGCGTGGCGACGCGCTGCGTGCCCGCCGCACCGACGTCGGCTTGCTCAGCGTGAAGGTAAAAGACATCGTGTACTTGGACCGACGTCGCAGCAAAGGAGGGGCTGGCATCGGGGACCGCATCGAGGGCAAGGACAGGCGGAGAGACCAGGATCGGATCGGTAGATAGCACCAGTACGAAGGCAAGCCCGAGCAGCAGACAAGCTAACAGCAGGCTCATCCACAGGAACCGAACCGCTGTCATTGGGCGTTTTGCGTGATCCTGCACGGCAGCCACCTCCCTGCAAAGCACGATTGGAGGCCCGAGAGGGAACACGCCGATTATACCACACTTTGGCACACGTTCAAGTCGAAACTTGACAGTTTCCAGATACAGGCTCTGGCTTGTGTGCCCGCAGGTTCAGTCTTCTGTGCCCAATGGGGCGCGGCTGACCGTTCGCTCGTAGAGATCCTGAACGCGCTGGATCTCCAGGGCCGCGCCGAGTCGGTCAAAGATGTGCGCACACTGATCGAGCGCGTGCCCACACCGTGCGGGATCCCCTCGCTCGCATCCCAGCTCTGCGAGCGTCAGCATACTGCACGCCCACTCGTACTGGTCGTGCACTTGCTCCAGGATGGCGATACTCTCATCGAGGAACTGCCGGGCACGCTCGAGCTGGCCCTGCGCGATCGCGACCTGAGCCAACAGGCGCAGGCCGTTGCCCTCTTCGTTGCGCATCGAAAGCTCACGTGCCAGGTCGAGCGCGCGCTCTGCCTTGGCCTGGGCCAGATCGAGGTCGCCGGCGAGCAGGGCCGCCTCAGCACAGTGCCGGTGCAGCTCGGGAAGCCAGTCTCTCGCGTGTGCCTGCTCAAAGTAGCTTTCGGCTGTCTGCAGGTGAGAGCGAGCAGGCTCAACCTCACCGCGGCGGACGTAGGTATATCCCAGGTTCATGTGCAGCGCACCCTGCACGTAGAGAGACCCGCCCATCTGCTCGAGCAAACGCAGCGCGCCCTGGTAAAAGTCGAGGGCCTCGTCCAGCCGGCCCTGGTTGAGCGCGATCCCGCCCAGATTATTGTCCGCGAGCGCAACAGAGTACTGGTTGCCGATCAGGCCCGAAATTTCGCGCGCCTGCAGGTATTCTCGCTCCGCCTCCTGCCACTTGCCGGTGTGAAAGAGCGCGGTCGCGATGAGGTCGTGCGTGATCGCTTGCCCGTGGATATCTCCGGCGATCTCGTACAGGTCGAGCCCACGCTGCAGGTACCAGGTGGTCACCGTGCCCACGCCACGCAGGCGGCAGAGGTGGCCCAGCAGCGTATAACCGCGGGCCAGGACGGCGACCTCGCCCAGGCGTTCGGCGGTGCGGAGGCTCAACTCGCACTGGTCGAGGGCGGTATCATAGTTGCCCAGCCGCGTGTTGATCAGCCCGGCAGTGAGCAGCAGGTGTGCCGTCTCGGCCGCCTCGCGGCCCTCCAGGGCGACCAGGCCGTGCTGGATCCATTCTACCCCTGTGGTATACTCGCCCCGCAGCTCGTGGAGCCGGGCCAACCAACGGCAAACCCGCGCCTCTGTCTCCCAATCGCCCTGATCGGCAGCCAACGCGCGCGCCCGCTCCAGATATAGGCCCGCCTCCTCGTACTGCCCGGTCGTCGTCAACAGCTCCCCCAGCGCCGCGGTGGCGATCCTCCTCCCCTCTTCCGTTTCCTCCTCCGGCAGGTGCTCGGCGCTCTGCAGCACCTTGCGAAAATGCTCGATCGCTGCCTCGTTGGCAAAGAGGGCGAGGGCATGCTCCCCCGCCAGCAACTGGTAGCGGAAGGCGAGCGGCCAGTCCTGCCCGACGAAAGCGTGGTAGGCGATAAAGGGATAACTGCTCTCTGTGTCCTGCCCGTCCACCTCGCCGTCCACCAGGCACTCGGCGATGCGGCGGTGATAGAGGCGCCGCGTGCGCGCCAGGAGGCTGCGGTAGCAGACATCCTGCACCAGGACGTGATTGAAGACATAATCCAGCAGCGGCATCCGCTCGCTGCGGCGGATGATCTCGTGCTCGCGAAGCTGGGCCAGGTTCGCCTGCAACTGCGTTTCGTTCATGGGCACGATACGCCGCAGCAGGTCTACAGAGAAGGCCCGGCCGATCACCGACGCCACCTGTGCGGTCCAGCGGCTAGTCTCTTCCAGCCGATCCAGGCGGGTCATGATCACGCCCTGGAGCGTGTCCGGGACGCGGATGTGCCCCACGCGCTCGGCCAACCGCCACCGGCCTTCCTCGTCTTGGGCAAGAATGCGATCGTCGATCAGCGCGCGGAGCAACTCTTCCAGGTAGAGCGGATTCCCTTCGGCACGGCTCAGGATCATGTCCTGCATGGCGGAAGGCCAGCCATCGACGTCTACCAGGTTGGCGAGCAGTTCCTGGCTGTCAACAAGGCGCAGCGGGTTCAGGTCCAGGCGACTCCAGGAGTGGTAGAACTGCTGCTCGACCTCCTCGTGCAGCCGCCAGGAGCGGCTGTCCTGCTCGGGGCGATAGGTGAGCAGAAACATCAGCGAGGTGCGGTCGACGAGGGAGAGCAGATGCTCGAGCAGTGCCGTTGACGCCTGGTCGATCCAATGAACGTCCTCCAGTACGACGACCAGCGGCGCCTTCCGGCTCCGGGCATAGGCCTCGAACAGAATGCCGATCGCGATGAAGGTACGGCGCTGGAGAGCCTCCGCGTCGAGATAGCGCACCCGCTCCTGAAGCCACGCCTCGACGGGGAGCCCGAGAAAGCTGGCCACGTAGGGCAAGACGGCACTGACGTCGGGCAGCGAGGAGGTGTCTTCGAGCGCATGGCGCAGCTTTTCCCAGGCCTCGGTGTCACGCTCATCCGGCCCCAGGTTCAGCATCTGGCGCAAGATATCCTGAAAGGGCCAGTAGCTGACTGGCTCGGTGTAGGGCTGGCAGCGTCCCTCCAGCCACTGGACGGTCGAGCCGGCCACGTGCTCCCGCAGCTCGGCCACCAGCCGCGATTTGCCCAGGCCCACCTCGCCGATGAGGGACACGATCTGGCCCTGCCCCTTGACCAGGCAGTCGACCACCTCCAGCAGCCGATCCCATTCGGCGCGTCGCCCGACCATCGGGGAACGCATCCCCTGCACGCCGCGCTGCGAGGTCCTTTCCTCGCGCACGCCCAGCACGGCAAAGGTCGAGACGGGCTCGCTCTTGCCCTTGAGCAGCACGTCTCCCTGCGGGGCGAGGTCCACCGTCCGCTGTACGCGGCGCCACACGCTGTCACTGACCGCGATGCCCCCCGGTTCTGCCACGGCAAGCAGGCGCTCAGCCAGGTTGACCTCGTCGCCCATCACCGTATACTCGCGGCGCCAATCAGTGCCAATGTTGCCTGCGAACACGTACCCATAGCTGATGCCGACGCGCTGCTCGAGCTGCAGGCTGACCAGGCCGGTCTCGCCGGCCAGTTCCTGGCGCAAGGACTGCAGTCGGTCCTGCAGCGCGAGCGCGGTGCGCACCGCCCGCTCGGCATCGTCCTCGTGTGCCGCCGGGGCACCGAAGAAGGCGAGCAGCTTTTCACCGTTGGTCGCCAGGTCCATCTTGTTGACCACGCCGCCGTAGCGATGCACGGCGCCCTGCGCGGTCAGCACGTAACGATTCAGGGCGTTGACGATCTCGGCCTCGTGCCCGGCGCCGAGCGCATCGACGACGTCGTCGAGCCCGCTGATGCCCGCAAAGAGGACCGAGACCAGGCGGTGCTCCCCCTCTGGACGTGCGGCACGCGCGTCGCTCACGAAACGCGGCAAGAGGCCAATGGGCAGGTAGGGAGTCAGCGCATCCAGCAGGTCGACCATCTGTCGCAGGCCGATCAGCGTCGGTTCGGCCACAAAGGGGATGCGCGAGGATGGATCGGGCGCGCGCACCAGTTCGGGCGGGGAGACGACGTCCTCGACGACGAGGTAGCGCTCGTTCTGCGGCGAGGGCGCGACGCGGATCGGCGCGGTCACGGCGCGCATGGTCTCGCGATCGACCAGCACCTGTCCTGCCAGCGCCGCTTCCTCGATCGCCGCCGTGGCGTTCACGTCGCTGCCGAACAGGGAATAGAGCATCCGCTGTGCCGTGCCCAGCCGCGCGGCGAAAAAGCGCCCCTTGTGCAGGCCGATCTTGATCCGCAGCGCAAAGGATCCTTGCGAGGTCTGGGTCGCACCGAAATCGGCCATGGCCGCCTGCATGCGCTGCGCAGACTGGGCGGCGCGCGTCGCGCTGTTGGGCTCGGGAAAGAGACCCAGCAGCGCATCGCCGTCGAACTCGACCAACTGGCCATCGTGCTCGCGCAGGATGGCCAGCATGGCGCCGAAATAGCGGTTGACGACGGCGATGATCTCCTCGGCACCCTCCTGGCCCAAGCGGTTGAACCGCTCTGACATGGTGGTGAACCCGCTGATGTCGGCAAAGAGCAGGGTGCCGTACATGAACTGGCCGCCGACCTCGCCGGGACGGGGATAGATGGCGACGTGCTCGATCAAGGGCACAGGCAGCAGCGCACAGATCCCGTCGAGCAGATCGGCGAGCGAGGCAATGCATTCGTCCAGCAGTTCCGGAGAGGGAGAAAGCAAGTCGACCTGGAGCGCTTCGACCAGGCCGCGTGGCAGATAGGCGCGCAGGTGGTCGAGGTCCGTCTTGGAGAGGTAGGCCCCCACACTGCCCAGCGACGCGCCGCACCTGCCGCAGAAGCTAAACCCTTGTGGATTCTGGAATCCACATCGATTGCATCTCATCCAAAGCTCCCGTGCCCATCCGGTGTCCTGAGAAAGGGGCGATCGCTGCGTGCAACATGAGCAGGCCGGCCATCCGCAAGCGGACCGAGATCAGAGGGCGAGCGCACCTTTGTGCAGCGGACCTGCCGCCGGCGATCTCGTCCAGTCGATCCCGTCCGGTCGATCTGCCTGGCGTCCGGGGGGAAGATGCCAGCGGGGGGACGCGGCCATGCTGCCACGACCAGAGGGCGCCCCCCCATACCGTGGTTCGTCCGCATCCTCCGCTTTCAGCATACCACGGGGACCCAACGTTGTCAACTGGCTCACGAGGCGTGACCGGAGCGCCGATTTAAGTTGCGGACGTGTGTCACGTCCGGACCGCCTTGGCGCCGGTGCTCCCATCCGGCGTCACGTAGGATGACGAACGCCTCGTTCGCGTGACCTACAACGACACAAAATCGGTGCTCCTACCGAGGCGTGACGATGGAGACCCGCAGCGGGTCATAGGACGCGGCGGTAGACGCGATGTGTCTTGTACAAGGCGGGGCCGGCCGCGGTCAGGTCGCCCAGGCTCGGTGCATTTGTCTCGGCGACCTGCACCACGTCGCCGTGCTCGAACCGGAACCGCTCGTCCTTGAAGGTCCCGGCGAGCTCGGTATAGAGGACCGTGTTCGCGCCTACGCCCTGGTACTCGGGCAGGACGCCCACGCCGTTAAAGTTGACCCACCTGGTCGAACGCGACTCGATCAGCAGCCGGATCCAGCCGAAAGGCCACAGGCGCCCCCGAATGCGCTGGATCGCCGCCGACACGTCCGGGTAGGCGATGATGAAACCGACCGGATCCTCGCCCTTGAGCACGATCTTGATCAGGCGCGGATCGGCGATCAGCGAGATGCGGCGGATCATGGCCTCGATCTCGACCAGGTCGACGGGATAGTAGCCCCATACCTGGACGAATGCTCGTTCATAGACCCGGTAAAAGACGGGCGCGAGGGAACGGAGCTCGCGGCGGCTCGACAACGCGCGTACGTGGTAGCCGCGCCGAGACTTGATCCGTTCCGCAAGGTCATAGAAACGCTTAGGCAAGTCTTGCTGCTTGTTGACGTAGCCAGAGTAATAGTCGTGCGATTTCTCCAGGCCGGCGCTCCGTACGAGCTGTTCGTAATAGGGATAGTTGTACTTGATCCCGATGGCGGGCCGGTGCTCGAATCCCTTCACCAGCAGGCCGTGCCCGTCCGAGCGCAGCATGCCGTTGGGGCCATAGATCTCGGTCAGGCCGCGCGAGCGTGCCCAGTCAAAGGCGGCAGCGAACAGCTTGTCCGTGGCCTGGGCATCGTCCGCGGCATCGAAATAGTAAAAGAACGCCGTCTTATCCTCGTGGAAGGCGTTGTAGGGGCAGTGCTCGAACACAACCAGCCTCGCCAGCGCTTGCCCTTCGCTCTCGACGAGGTAGAAATCCGCGTCGGAATGCCGGTAGAAGGGATAACGCCGCCGGTCGAGGGCCAGCTTGATGTCGGGTAGCAGTGGCGGCACCCACTGCGGGCAGTCCTCGTACAACTGGAATGGAAGGCGGATGAACTGGCGGACATCGCGCCGGCGCGAGGTATCGAGTTTTCTGACCTGCATGGGGAATCACTCCAACGGGAACCGTGTGCGTGGCTTGTCGAGGTGCTACGCTTTCCAGAACATGATCATGCCTGCGCCCAGCGTGTCCGTGGGCCGGGCGACGAACCCGTAGCGGAGGTAAAAGGCTTCCTTGCCCTTGGCAGCCATCAGGCCGACGATCGAGTTGTGATGTGCGTGCGCGGCGACGTATGCCATCATGCGGTCCATCATCTGGGTGCCGATCCCGCGGCGCTGATAGCCGGGCATGACGATGACGTCCTGGACGTAAAAGACCATGCCGCCGTCACCGATCACGCGCGCCATGCCCACCATTTCGCCGTCGATCTCGGCACAGACGCAGTACAGCGACTGGGGCAGCGACCCGGCGATCACGTCCTCGTCGTAGGTCCCCCACCCGACCAGCTCCCGCACCCGGTTATAGTCGGCGGGGCTGGGCAGCCGCTCTACGATCGACCACTCTTGCACGCTACTCACCTCCACTTTCCACGATCCCCTCGAAAACCAGGGGGCAAACCGCAGTGCGCCAGGGCCGCAAAGGAAGCCTCGACGTTGCGCTGTCCGAGGGGATCGCTGCCGTCTCGTGCGTGCCTGGCGTCCTCGCCGGTAGATGGGCCCTCTAGCTCGACGGATCTGCATCTCCGAGCACAGAGAGAAGGGCATCCAGCAGCAAAGCTTCCTGGTCCGGCAGCACGGTGCGCGGATCCAGGCAAAGCAGATCCTGCTCGATGCGGACGATGACCGGCGGGTCGTGGGCGCGCAGCCGTGCCGCAGCGTCGTCCGGCGAGGGTAGGTCGATCGCCAGCAGCCGCGTAGGCGCCGTCTCTCCGGGCAAGCTGCCCCCGCCGATGGCAGAGCGCCCATCGATTACGCGCGCGTCGAGGCCCGCCTGCCGGAGCCGGCTGGCCCAGTCCTGGGCGCGCCGCTCCAGCTCGACCAGCGGCTGCGCGATCAGGCGCCACACCGGGACGGCGCGCTCGGCATCGCCCCGCACGTAATGCAGCAGCGTGGCCTGCAGTCCGGCCAGCGTTGTCTTGTCCACGCGGAGGGCGCGCGTCAACGGATGCCGCCGCAGGCGCGCCATCAACGCCGCACGCCCGACCAGGATGCCGGCCTGCGGCGCACCCAGCAGCTTGTCCCCACTGAAGGAGACCAAATCGATCCCGTCGGCCACTGCCTCCTGTACCGTCGGCTCGCGGGAAAAGCCGTACGCCTGCGTGTCGAGCAGGGTCCCGCTGCCCAGGTCCTCAAAGACGACCAGATCGCGGGCGTGGGCCAGCTCGACCAGGTCGCGGGCCGGCACCGCCGTGGTAAAGCCGCTGATACGAAAGTTGCTCTGGTGCGCCACCATCAACATCGCCGTCTCGGGGCCAATGGCCTGCTCGTAATCGCGTAAGTGCGTGCGATTGGTGGTGCCGACCTCGACCAAGCGCGCACCGCTCTGGCGCATCACGTCCGGAATGCGGAACCCGCCGCCGATCTCGATCAACTGCCCACGCGAGATGACGACGTCGCGCCCGC
>Ga0307426_1002455_pt1 | contig 11548 bp, 14 predicted proteins | sample SalMarWE160340MG_FD_202165 | JGI IMG/M metagenome (GOLD analysis project Ga0307426, IMG submission 202165) | Salt marsh sediment microbial communities from the Plum Island Ecosystem LTER, Massachusetts, United States - WE1603-40 | ecosystem: Environmental > Aquatic > Marine > Intertidal zone >... | reverse complement strand
CGGTGACCACCACCGCGATGATCCCTGTCTCGATTATGTCGCCGCGCCCCACCCCCAGCATGTTGCCGAACAGGATGTGATTGAGATGCAGCTCGGTCTCGATCCAAGTGTAGAGCACGATCCCCAGGCCGAACATGCCGGAGAACACCACGCCGATCGCCGTGTCCTCCTTGATGCGGGAATGCTCCTTGAAATAGCCCGTCGCCAACGCGCAGGTCATCGCCGCCCCGAATGCCCCGACCGCCAGCGGCAGCCCGACCACGTAGGCGATCACCACCCCCGGCAAAATGGCGTGCGAGATCGCGTCCCCCATCAGCGACCAGCCCTTGAGCACCAGAAAGCAGCTCAGAAGCGCCGCCGGCACCGCCACCAGCACCGAGATCAGGAAGGCGTTCTGCATGATCGGGAACTGGAACGGCGCGATCAGCTCGGCGAAAAGGCCGCTCATCCCTGTCTCCCGTCGATGACGGCCGCCGCCCGCCGCCGGGCGGCGAGCCGTCCGTGCCGGGGGGCGAAGAAGAAGGCGGCGATGAACACCAGGGTCTGCAGGACCACGATGACGCCCCCCGTCGCGCCATCGAGAAAATAGCTCGCATAGGCCCCAACAAGGCTCGTGAGCACGCCGACCGCGACGCTGATCACGATCAGCACCGGAAACCGGTCCGCCAGCAGATAGGCGGTGGCGCCGGGGGTCACCACCATCGCGATGACCAGAAACGCCCCGACGGTCTGCAGCGCCGCCACCGTGCAGGCGCTCAGCAGCGTGAAGAATATCCCCTTGAGCAGGGTCGGCCTGAGCCCGATGGAGCGGGCATGGCTCTCGTCGAAGAAGGTGACCATGAGGTCTTTCCACAGCACCAGCAGCACCGCCAGCGACACTCCGGAGATGGCGACCAGCTGCCAGGTGTCGGTCGGGGTGATCGCCAGGATGTTGCCCAGCACGATTGTCTGCACGTCGACCGAGGCGGGGGACAGCGAGACCATGAACAGGCCCAGCCCGAAAAACGAAGTGAACGTCAGCCCGATGATGGCGTCCTGCTTGAGCTTGGTGCGCTGGTTGATGAACAGCATCGCCGCCGCCGCCAGCCCGCCCGCGAAGAACGCCCCGACCGAGAACGGCAGCCCCAGCATGTAGGCGCCGGCAACCCCCGGCACGATCGAGTGCGACAGCGCGTCGCCGATCAGCGACCAGCCCTTGAGCATCAGATAGGCGGACAGGAACGCGCAGACCCCGCCGACGAGCCCGCTCACCCAGATGGCGTTGACCATGTAGGCATAGCCGAACGGCTCCGTCAGGGCCGCGATCACGGCTTTTCCTTCTTGCGGGTCTGCGGCCGCTGCGTGCCCTCGTCGCCGTAAAGGACCAGCGGCCGTTCGTCGTCGGTGAGCACCGAGAGCTCCCGGCTGTCTTCGTCCCGGTGCAGTCCGGCGCCGGCCATCACGAACTGTCTGAGCGCCCCGCCGAACGTCGCCTCGACATTGCGGCGCGTGAAGACCTCCAGCGTCGGCCCGTAGCCCAGTACGGTCCCCTTGATGAGGATCGTGTGGTCGCAGAATTCCGGGACCGAGCCGAGATCGTGGGTCGACACGAGGATCACGCGTCCCTCGTCGCGCAGCGCCCGCAACAGCGTGACGATTTGTTCCTCGGTCTTCACGTCGACCCCAGTGAACGGTTCGTCGAGCAGGATCACCTGCCCCTCCTGCGCGATCGCCCGGGCCAGGAAGACGCGCTTGCGCTGCCCGCCGGAGAGCTCGCCGATCTGGCGTTTGCGGAATTCGCTCATCCCCACCCGCTCGAGCGCCGCGTCGACCATCCGGTGATCGATCGCGCGCGGAATTCTCAGCACCCCCATGTGCCCGTAGCGGCCCATCAGCACCACCTCCTCGACCAGCACCGGGAAGTCCCAGTCGACCTCCTCGGCCTGTGGGACGTAGGCGACGACGTTGTCGCGCAGCGCCACCCGGGCCGGCCGGCCGAGAATCTCGACCGATCCCTTGGCCAGCGGCACGAAGCCCATGATCGCCTTGAACAAGGTCGACTTGCCCGACCCGTTGACCCCGACCAGCCCCGCGATGACCCCGCGCGGCACTTCGCAGCTCGCGTCGACCAGTGCCGTGTGCCCGTTGGGATAGGTCACGGTGACGTCCGTCACGGTGATGCCGGGACCGCCGGCGGTGGGCCGCGATTCGGCGCGCTCGGCGGCGACGGTCATTCGGCCAGTCCGTTGGCGATCGTCTCGATGGTCACCCTGAGCAGGTCCAGATAGGTCGGCACGGGCCCGTCCGCTCGCGAGAGGGAATCGACATAGAGCACCCCACCGTACTTGGCGCCGGTCTCCGCCGCCACCTGCCGGGCGGGCTTGTCCGAAACCGTCGATTCGCTGAACACCGCCGGCACTTCGTGTTCGCGCACGATGTCGATCACCTTGCGCACCTGTTGCGGGGTGCCTTGCTGGTCCGCGTTGATGGGCCAGAGAAAGGCCTCGTCGAGCCCGAAATCCCGCGCCAGGTAACTGAACGCCCCCTCGCTGGTCACCAGCCAGCGCTTGTCTTCGGGTATCGTCGCGATGATCTCGCGGATAGGCTCGATCTCCGCCTCGATCTCGGCCAGATACCGATCGGCGTTGGCACGATAGGTCTCGGCATTTTCCGGATCGTACGCGATGAAGGCGTCGCGGATATTGCGGACGTAGATCTCCCCCTCGCTCGGCGACATCCAGGCGTGCGGGTTGGGCTTGCCCGTGTAGGGACCCTCCCCGATGCTCATCGGCACCACGCCCTCGGAGACGACCACGCTGGGGACGTCCCTGAGATTGTCGAAGAACTGCTCGAACCACTGCTCCAGATTGAGCCCGTTCCACAGGATCAAATCGGCGTCCTGGGCCCGCAGCAGGTCACGCGGGGTCGGCTGGTAGTTGTGAATCTCGGCGCCGGGCTTAGTGATCGAATCGACACTCGCCGCGTCCCCGGCGACGTTGCGCGCCATGTCGGCAATGACCGTGAACGTCGTGACCGCCTTGAACCCGGCCAACGCCGGCCCCGGCGCAGACGCGCCGATCACCCACGCGGCGGCCGCAACGGCCACCCCCCGCCCCATTCCAGAAAATCCCACTCGCGCCCGTCCTAGTTGCAAATCGTTCGCAGCAAATAGGCGAATTCGATTGCATATGCAAGTCACTCGCAAAAAGGTGAGGCGTCCGCCTCCCCGCCACTGCCGACGGACGCCCGGCCGCGAACGCGCCCTTCCCCCCCGGCGGGCAATTGCCACGTCCCGGGTTCCGGCGTCTCGCTCAGGCCGGCTTGCGGGCGCAGGTCAGCATCGCCGGCATTCGGATCGCCAGGCGCGCCCCGTCGCGCAGCGCTTCCGCGCCCTCGGCGATGGCAACGTGGATTTTCTGTTGCGCGTCCGGCGCCTGGCGCTCGAGGAGCAGCGGGGTCCTGACGATCGACTTGTAGATCATCTCCAGAACCTCTTCGCCGCCCGCCGGCCGCCACACCAGATCGAGCCGCTCGCTGCCGATTTCGGCAAATCCCGCCGCCGCCAGGGTGCGGCGGCATTCGTGAGGGTCCGCGAAACGGAACCATGGCGGCGCCGGCGGCAAGTCCACATCCATGGTGCCGTGAGCCCCGATCGCCGCCGTGACCAGCTCGAACAGCTGCCCGCCCTGCTCCGGCCCGCACCAGACCGTGAACGCGTACCGGCCGCCGCCCCCGAGGACGCGATGCGTCTCGGCGACAGCCCGGTCGGGATCGCCGAAATGCAAAAGGCCGAACCCGCACGCCACGGCGTCGAACGCCGCATCGGGAAATTCCAGCTCTTCGGCATCCCCGAGCCTGAAATCGAGCCCGGGATAGTTGGACCGCGCCCGCGCCACCATCGTCTCGGCGAAGTCGATCCCGACCGCCCGCGCCCCGCGCGCCGCCGCCGCGCCGGCGATGTGTCCGGTCCCGCAGGAAACGTCGAGAAGCGAACGCCCGTCCAGCTCCCCCAGCCGATCGAGCATCGGAGAAATCGCCTCGGAGGTGATGCGGGCGAACCAGGCGTCGTAGGCCCCCGCGCGCGCCGTCCAGCCTGCCCGCTCGAGGTCCTTGAATTCCGGCGCCGTCAATGCAGCTCAGTCCGCCGGCTCAAATTCGGCGAACGCCTCGTCCGTTCCGGCGACCTCCGCGAGCGGCAGGTATTCGCACACCTCCAGATACTCGTCCCACAGCGCCTGCAGCTCGGCGGTCTGGTGCGAGCGGGCGATGGCGTCCGCCGAGGCCCATTCGACGACTTCGATCACCGTGCCGTCCTCGGCGGTCATCATCACCGAAGCGCGGGAGGTCACCAGCCCCTCGGCCCTGAGTTTCGTCAGATGCGTGCGCATCAGCGCGGCCAGCTCCGCGGCCTTCTGCGGCTTGGGCTTGTAGCAGGCGATGACGATCCGGCCCATTTTGCCTTCCTGGGCCTACCGCTCAGTCGTCGCGATAGACCTTCTCACGCCGCTCGTGCAATTCCTGGGCTTCCAGCGACAAGGTTGCGATCGGCCTGGCATCGAGCCGGGCGATCCCGATCGGCTCGCCGGTGTCCTCGCAGTATCCGTAGGTGCCGTCTTCGATCCGCTTGAGCGCCGCGTCGATCTTGGCGATCAGCTTGCGCTGCCGGTCGCGGGTCCGGAGCTCCAGCGCCCTGTCGCTTTCGGATGACGCTCGGTCGGCCATGTCGGGATGGTTCTGACTTTCTTCCTGCAGGTTCTCCAGCGTCTCCCGGCTTTCGCGCAGGATCTCCTCGCGCCAGAATTCGAGCTTGTTGCGAAAGTATTCCTTTTGCTGAGGGTTCATGAACGGCTCTTTCTCCGAAGGCCGGTAGGAATCCGCTTCCGCGTTTACAGCCATTGTCGAACTGCTCCCTCGCCAGAACGAGGCGAGTTTATAGTTATGAGACGGCCTGCGGGCAAGCCGCCATTTGCGCTTCCGACCCGGCCGGCGGCCCCGGCGGCCGCTGCTTCTAAGCGCTTGGAATCAGGGCGCGACTCGGCGGCCCTAGTGTCCCAGCTTCGCCAATTCGACGCGCGCCCTGAGCTCGATCTCGGCGACAATCGAATCGAGCTCCGGATCGGCCTGGGTCCGGGCCTGGCCAACCAGCGCCATGATTCTGTTCAGCCGCCCTTCGCTGACGGCCCCGGCCAAGAGGTCCGCCTTGATCGCGTCCAGGGCGTCCAGGAGCGCGTGTCCGCGCTTGACGGCCTTCTTCCTGGCCAGCAGCGGATCGTCGATCCCCTGCAAGGCCACCAGCGCCTCGATGCCCGCGGCCGGCTTCGCCGCCGCCGCCGAGGAGACCGAAGCCGCCCCTTCGGGATCCAGCGTGAAGTTGCCGCCGACGGCCCTGGCGGACCGACGCGTCCCCGACACCGCGGCGCCCGACACCTTCGAGGGTCCGCCGACCCGCATTGCCCGCTCCCGAGCCGAATTCGATGCCGGCACAGTTTGCCCGCGAGCGTTAACGAATCCCTAACCGCTGGGCAGGAATTGCCGCTCCGGTCTGAGGCGGGCCGGCGATGCGGGCGGCGCGGACGAGAAATCCCGAGCAAGATCAAACCTCTGCGGGCGGATTTCGGCATCGCGCATCACTGGCACGGATTTCGCACCGTCTTGAGCAGTCCGCCGCCGGGGAGAGGCGCGGCAAAGTGAATGGGGACTTTCCGATGCAGCATTCGGGGTGGCAGAGGGCGATCGCATTCGCTGCCGCAATCGCGATGGGTCTGGGCGCATTGCCGGCGCCCGCCGCCCGTATCAAGGACATCGTCGACATCGAGGGCATCCGGGACAACCAGCTCGTCGGCTACGGGCTGGTGGTCGGGCTCAACGGCACCGGCGACAGCCTCAACAACGCGCCGTTCACCCGCCAGTCCCTGCAAGCGATGCTCGAGCGCATGGGGGTCAACACCCGCGGCGCCACCCTGCGCACCGCCAACGTCGCGGCCGTGATGGTCACCGCCAATCTGCCGCCGTTCGCCGCCCAGGGCACCCGAATCGACGTCAGTGTCGCGGCCCTCGGGGACGCCGGCTCCCTGCAGGGCGGGACGTTGCTGGTCACGCCCCTGCTCGGCGCCGATGGCGAGGTCTACGCGATCGCCCAGGGCCCCGTGACCATCAACGGGTTCCAGATCGAGGGCGACGCCGCCACCGTCGTCAGCGGCGTACCGACCACCGGTCGTATCTCCTCCGGCGGCATGGTGGAACGCGAGGTCGCCTTCCAGCTCGCCGCGCAGACCCGTCTTCGGCTGTCGCTGCGCAACCCGGATTTGACAACCGCGCGCCGGATTGCCCTGTCGATCAACAACCTGATCGGCCTGCCGACCGCCATTCCCACCGACCCGGCCACCGTCGAGCTGCAGCTGCCGCACGGCTTCAACGGCAACATCGTCGACCTCTTGACCGACATCGAGCAGCTCGTCGTCACCCCCGATCAGCCGGCCCGGATCGTCATCGACGAGAATTCCGGAATTATCGTGATGGGCGCCGAAGTCCGGGTGTCCTCGGTGGCGGTGGCGCAAGCCAACCTCACCGTGACCATTACCGAAACGCCGCAAGTCAGCCAGCCGGCTCCGTTTTCCCGAGGGCAGACCACGGAGCTGCCGCGCACCTCGATTGACCTCTATCGCAGCGACACCAACCTCGCCCTGGTCCCCGCGACCGTTACCCTGCAGCAGCTTGTCGACGGGCTGAACGCGCTCGGAATCGGTCCCCGGGACATGATCGCGATCCTCCAGGCCATCAAGGCCGCCGGCGCCCTGCAGGCCGAGATCGAGGTCCTCTAGATGTCTCAGGGCACCGTCGATGCCGTTCCCGGGACCGCCCACATGCCGCCGGCCCAGTTCGACAGGCTCAGCGCCAGTGCCGTCGAGCTGGAGGGGGTGTTCCTCAACATGCTTGTGGGCGAGATGTTCTCCTCGCTGCCGTCCGACGGCCCCTTTGGCGGCGGCTTCGCCGAGGAGACCTGGCGCTCGATGATGGCCGAGGAATACGCCAATGCCTTCGCCGAGGCCGGCGGCATCGGGCTTGCCGACTCGATCCTTGGCGAACTGGTCGCCGCCCAGACCGCCATCCCCGCCCCCGACCCGCAATCTGCCGCCGGAGCCTACGCAAGATGACCGCCGATCCCCCGCCCGAAAGCGATGCCCAACCGGACCTCGCCGCCGCGATCGAGCCGGCCCGGATGTGCGAACGCGCCGCCTCGGCCCTGTCCGAGCTCATCGAGGTGATGAACGAGGAGACGATGCTGCTCAGGGCCGGAAGGCTTTCGGATGCCGCGCAACTCACGGTCCGCAAGGCGCGGCTCGCCCAGGACTACGTGCAAGCTGCGCGCCAGATCCAGGACCAGGCCGCCGCCATCCGCGCCGCCGCGCCCGAAGCCGCCGAGCGTCTGCGCCAGTCCCACGCGGCGCTGGCGACCCAATTGGCCGAGAATCTGCGCGTCCTCGCCTCGGCGAAATCGCTGACCGAGAACCTCATCGGCGACGTCGCCCGGCGCGTTGGTGCCGCCGCGGTCCCATCGACCTACTCGGGACGGGGCGCGACGGTTTCCGGAGCCGGCGCCGGCGCCCGGGGAATTGCCGTCAATCGCGCCCTCTAGCCGGATTTCTTGACCAAATGCCTACAATTTTACTCAAATCCGCCGCAATGACGTAAAGCCGCCGCCACACCGAACGCCCACAATCGGCCTCCGGGTTTCTTTCGGAGTGGCGATCGTGAGCGACAAACGCATTTCGGCAGTTGGGCCGCTTGGCGTGGCGATCCCGACCCGTCGCGCCGCCGAGCCCCGTCCGGCTATCGGACGCCGGCCGCCGGTGCCGGTGACCCGGCCGAGAACCTCAAATCGCTTCGAGAACGCGGCCACCGGCCCCCGCCCGCCCGAGGGGCGGCCGGAACCGGCTCAAGCCGCCGGGGGCCCGATGCCGCATCCGGCGACCCCTCCCGTCCCCGAGGCCGGGTTCGAGGCGCTCATGGAGTTCACCGAAATGCTCGAGGCCGAGGTCGCGGCCAGCGAACGCCGGGCGCTTGCGCACGTCAAACGACCCGCCACCCCTTCCGACGCCGTCGAGCGCACCGACAAGAAGGTCTGACGCCACTCCGGCGCGGCCAACCTCCCCCCTGATCCGGGCTCTGCTCGGCGCCCAAAACCGCCCGTCCGCCGCCCCGCGGGTTAACCAATATTTAGCCGGTTGGGGAGCACATTCGCGCCCGCACGTCTCAGGATGAGGCGTCATTCACGTGATCGGATGCCCTAGAAGAGGAGCCTTAAATGTCCGAAGTCACACTCTCGAAGGCGGTTCGCTCGAACCTGCTGAATCTCCAGAACACCGCCGAGTTGATGGGCAAGACTCAGGAGCGCCTGGCTACGGGCCTTAAGGTCAACTCTGCTCTGGACAACCCGACCAACTTCTTCACCTCTTCGGCGCTGAACGCCCGCGCCGGCGACCTCGGCACCCTGCTCGACGCGATTTCGAACGCCGTGCAGACCGTTGAAGCCGCCGACAACGGCATCACCGCCATCAAGACCCTGGTGGAGAGCGCCCAGGCGACGGCGCGCCAGGCACTGCAGACCAGCGCCACCGTCGAAGGCGAAGTCACGCCCGAGGTGCTGGCTTCCGCCGACACCGGCGACCTCAGCGCCCTGAGTGCCACCGGCGGCACGATCACCGTCAACGGTGAGAATGTCACCCTGGCTGCCACCGACGACGAGGCCGCGGCCCTGATCGCTTTTCAGGCCGCCGCGACTGCCAACGGCACCTTCACGGTCACCGACAATGGCGACGACACCTTCACCATCGAGGCCACCTCCGGCAACGACCTGGTGATCGGCGGCGATGCCACGACCCTGACCGAACTCGGTCTGTCGGCCGGCACCACCAGCTACACCGCGGCGGTGCTCGGTGACGTGGCGAATCCGGAGCGCGACAATCTGGTGACCCAGTACAACGATCTGCTCGCTCAGATCGATGAGCTGGCCGCCGACGCGGGCTTCAACGGCAACAACCTGCTGAACGGCGACGACCTGACGGTTCTGTTCAACGCGGACGGCTCGTCTTCGCTGACCATCGACGGCGTGACCTTCAACGCCGCCGGCGTGGGTCTTGCCGCCCTCAGTTCCGGTGACTTCGACTCCAACACCGACGTCAACGCGACCCTGGACGATCTGGGCGCCGCCCTGGCGACCCTGAGGACGCAATCGTCGGCCTTCGGCTCGAACCTGTCGGTCGTCGAGACCCGGCAGCAGTTCACCAAGGAAATGATCAACACGCTGGAGACCGGTGCGGCCAACCTGACCCTGGCCGACACCAACGAGGAAGGCGCCAACATGCTGGCTTTGCAGACCCGCCAGCAGCTTTCCACGATCGCTCTGTCGCTGGCCTCGCAGGCCGACCAGAACGTGCTCCGCCTGTTCTGATCCTCGATCGTCAAATCGACGGACACGGCAAAGGCGGGCCTCGGCCCGCCTTTTCTTTGCGTCCCGCGCATCCGGGCTTGCAACCGCGATTCGGCCCGGCGACACTCGGTGCGGCGGGTTTTGGCGATTCTGGACCATCGCCGGGCCGGCCTGGGCCCATCCCGAGAGGTCTCATGTCGCTCAAGGTCGAACTCAAGCCCGGCGAGCGCATCATTATCGGCGCTTCGCTGGTCACCAACACCGAGCAGCGCACCCGGCTGGTCATCGACGGCAACGCGCCGATCCTGCGCGAAAAGGACATCCTGACCGCCGAGACGGCCGACACCCCCGCCAGGCGAATCTATCTGGCCATCCAGCTGATGTACCTGAACGAAGACCTCGCCGGCATGCGCGAGGACTACTTCTCCCTGGTCAATGATTTCGTCGCCGCGGCACCCTCGACGCTGGTGCTCGTGGACGCCATGAATAACGAGATCTTAACCGGGGCCCCGTATAAGGCATTGAAATTGGCCAAGAAACTCATCGAGTACGAACAAAGGGCCGTCGATGCAGCATCAGGCAACCGCCGCCTACACCCGGACAGCGAACGGGACGACAGCGCCGCGTGATCTGGAAGCGAACCTGCTTTCGCGCTCGGCGGCGCGCCTGCAACGGGTCCGTGAGGGCTGGGACGAGCACCGCGAGGAGTTGGGCCAGGCGCTGACGTTCAACCGCCGCCTGTGGAACATCTTCCTGACCTCGGTCACCCGTGAGGACAATCCCCTCCCCCGGCCCATCAAGCAGAACGTCGCCAATCTCGGCCTGTTCGTGATGAACCACACCCTCGAGACGCAGGCGGCGCCCACCGCGCAGAAGCTCGACGTTCTCATCAACATCAACCAGCAGCTCGCCGCCGGGCTCAGAGGTTCGGCGAACTCCTGACCGGCGCGGCGCCCCGTCCGGTTCGGCGCCTAACCGAGATAGTTGACCAGCGACAGGCCGGAGACGATCGAGATCGTCTCGTAGCTCGCCTGCAGCCGCGTTTGCAGGTCCACCAGCCGCATGGCGACTTCCTCGGGCGGCACGTCCTCGATTTCGGAGACCATGGTGTCCAGTGCCACCTTGTGCTCCTGGTGCCGGTCACGGGCCCGCCCGATGGCCAGCTTGGCTTGGGCGATGTCCATTGCGATGGCCTCGACCGAGCCCGGTTCGGGGTTGGCCTGCTCGCCCAGCCGGTCGGCGGCCCTGGCATTGACCGCGGCATAGAACCCCTGGGCGTTGGGATCGGTGCCCGAAACGCTGTCGGCGGCAAGCACCGCCAGCGACCGCACGAGCTCGGTCGGCCCGGTCTCGTTCGCCTGCACCCCGTAGGAGACCTGCTGCGTGTCGTCGATACGCGCCGTCACAGTGTTGCGCGGCGCCGGCGCGTCCTCGCCGCGATACCACATCACCGTGTCCGCGTCGGTCGCCGCGACCAGCGCCGTGGCGCTGTCGTAGGGCGGCCCGTCAACCCGCATCGCGGTCTGCCCGGCACCGGCAAAGAACATTTCCGCCGCCGCGAAGGCGGAAGCCGCCGCGAGCTCGGTCTGGGCGGTCTCTGCGAGGAGCGAATTGAGCGCCGTCTCGAAATTCGCAGCCGTCGCCGCCGTCGTCGCGCCGATTTCGAACTCGCCCGATGAGGTCGGCGCGGCACTGGTCGCGGTCAGCTCCAGGGTCCGGGTCGAGCCGTCCGGCAGCGTCAACCCGATCAACACCCGGTCGCCGGCCGCCGGCTGCGCGGCGAAGTCGACATCGAGCGTCGCGGGCGAACCGGTGGGACCGGTCGGCGTCAGCGCCCCGCCGGTCGTGGCCAGCGCGCTGAGCTTGAACCCGAACGGATGCACCCCGTCCTCGCTCAGCGTCACCGTCGCGCCGGCCAGCGAAGTCGCGACCCGCCCCAGGCCCGCCGCCCCCAGATCCGCGTCGCGGCGTTCGGCCAGCACCTCGCGGAAACCCGCCAGGGAGCCGGTGCCGTTCATCACCTCGTCGAAGGATCCGACCGGCGGCGCCTCGGTGGCATTGCCGGCCATGAGGTGTCGGCCGTTGACCTGGGAGTTGAGAAGTTCGATCGCCTCGCTCAGCCGGTTCTGCGCCAGAAAC
>Ga0307426_1002454_pt1 | contig 11550 bp, 11 predicted proteins | sample SalMarWE160340MG_FD_202165 | JGI IMG/M metagenome (GOLD analysis project Ga0307426, IMG submission 202165) | Salt marsh sediment microbial communities from the Plum Island Ecosystem LTER, Massachusetts, United States - WE1603-40 | ecosystem: Environmental > Aquatic > Marine > Intertidal zone >... | reverse complement strand
TTGTAGATCGCCCCCTGCTTGTGCAGGATACGATAGGTCTCGGCCTGCACCGTACCTGCAACTGCTACAACCACTACACACACTAAAACCACCATGAGTCTTTTCATTGTAAAGCCCTCCTTCTTTTTTAATTGTATGAAATGGATAATATGATGTTTGACAAACAATACATACAAAAAGCCCCTACAAGCAAAACGATACCTGTAGAGGCTGAAACTAAAACATCGCTCTAAAATCCCTCCTCATAACTCCCCCCAGAAGGCAAGAAGGTTAGAAGATTAGTTTATTATGTTATTTGTAATGTTGTGAGTATATTAAGTCAAATTATCACATAATAAGATCAATGTCAAGCAGGAAATCTCTGGTTTTATATCAGGGAAAACCGCCTGTCTTTATTGAGGAATTGCCAATATGCTTTTTATCTTTAACGTTTATTTCTAACTGAATTAGACATAATCGAAGGCAATCAAATTCTGAAGATTTCATCTTGTATTCAGTGATTCCTTTTAGCTAATAGTATTCACAGGGGAAGGACTTTTTGGCCCTCCCCGTAAGTATCTTACTGCACCTCCAGATCTACTGCGTAGTTTGAACCAGAATAGTAAGGCGGAGTATCTATATTCCACCCATCAGCAGAGCCGTATATCACCCCGTCCTTGTGCAGGATTTTATAGCCGCTCCCCACTAGCTCCAGGGCACGGGCATAATCACTCTCCACGTAGTAGGGAGGGATGGTGAGGGTCCAGCCGCCGACAGTGCTCCCCAGGGCACCGTCCTGGTACAGAATTACAGTGCCTTCGTAATCGAGCTTCATATCTACCGCCCACACACTGTCGGCAGGGCGCACTCGCATAAATCCTAAAAGTGAAAAAAATAAAAAAGTATTGATTTATATATTCATCTGTTCTATATAAGAATAGCAATGGTGTTTTGTAAGTTTATTATGTAAGGAGGGAAAAATAATGGGTAAAACGACAAAAGGTTGCATACTGATTATTGCCCTATTGTTCATCTGTTCATGCGCTCATACTAAATCCACGTCTAGTGAAGCTCCGAAACAACAGGCTACCACACAGGAAAAGCAAGCCGCAAAGTCCCAAGAACCCCTCACGGCAGAAGAGGAGCTCAAACAGGGGGACCAGCACCTGGCCAGGGACGACGTGACGGTGGCAATTGTTCACTATCAAAACGCCCTACAAAAAGACCCCACCCTGGCCCAAGCCCATCTGCAGATGGCCAAGGCCTATGGCAAACAACGCGCGATGGACCAGTATGAGGAGGAGCTCAAAGAGGCCATTAAGGTTGATCCCCAATTGGCGGAGGCCCGTTATCTTCTCGCTTCCTGGTATTTTACCTCCGGTCGCAATAAGGAGGCCCTGACAGAATCGGAGGTTCTTATCACGTCAGATCCACAGAACGAAACATACCGGCTTTTTCGGGTCATGGTCTTCGACGCTACGAAAGATTATCAAAAGGCCATAGATGAACTGAAATATCTTGTTCAGGCCCATCCCCAAAAACCGCAGTATCTTCTCTCTCTGGGGGGAATGTATAAAAGGGTAGGGGACGAAAAGAATGCCAAAAGGTACCTCCAAAAGGTAAAAGACATTGCCCCTGAGAGCTTTGAGGCAAAGATGGCTGAGGAGATGCTGAACGAAGCAACGGAGCAGAAGAAATGAAACGTAATAAACTATTGGTTGTCCTCTGTATCTCGGCGGGAATACTTTCACTGCTTCTCTATCGGGCAGTGGTAAAAACCCCGTTGCCCCAGCCATCAGAAGCCCGTTTCACGAGACAGGCTAAATCCGTGGGCAAGTCCTCTCCTCAGGGACAGGTTGCGGAAACGACCCTGGAGATGGAGAATCCGATCAGGGGCGCGAAGGCAGCAAAAAATGGAAACATACATGAGAGCGCACCCTTCGAGGATGACGTTGAACTCAGTCCGGAGGAGAAAAGGAGAATCTTTGAAGAAGAAATGACGGCTCAGATCCCCCCTGGTAAGAGCCCAGAGGAAATATTGAGGAGTTCGATGGATATGGATCGCTTGGAGAAGATGCCTGAGGAAGAAAAAAGGGAGATCTTTCTGCGCTCCATGGGTGATGGGGAGCAGCTGACCGATGAGGAGCGTCGGGCACGCTTTGAAGAGTCTATGGGGATCAAATAAATACATGACCTTTTTTCTAAAGTCCAGGAACAGTTTTTACAGAGGTTTCTATATTTTGCTAAAAATGTCGAGAAAACCCCGTCCTTACAGGACATATAGGACAGGGATGAATCGACACCGCTCGCGGGCACCCTTACCTTAGGGGGCGCTAAGTCCCCTAACTCTGGAGTTTTCAAAAGGGATGTGGCCCCCTTTGGTCGAAGGTGGGGTTTTATGCCGTACCCGTGGCGGAGCGCACACTACGCAAACGAAGCTTAGTCCGGAGTGCGAGTTTACTCTTTCCTGATATCAAATTAAGGTTTTTCGAAGGCAAAAATCAGGAATTTCCTGATTGCAAAATTGTTCAGAATTTGTTTGAGATCCTAAACCAGCCCCCATTTTCTAAAAGCATGTCGGTTTTTCAAACAAGGGGGCGACTTTTGTCAAGCAGTATGTTGAGGCGTGATAGGCTGCTAAGGTGGCTGGGCAGGAGGAACTAGTGGATGGAGAGTGGATAGCCGCTCTGTGATGGGGAAAGGTGGCCATGTCTTTTGAGCTATCCTCAATAGCAGCGTGGTATGTGATCCAGACCAAGCCGAAGAAGGAGGAGGAGGCCTTTTGTAACCTTTATAGTCGGGGACTTGAGTGCCTCTTTCCCAAGGTACTCGATTACCGGACGTGGCATGGTCGTTATACCACTATCGAAAAACCCCTTTTCCCAGGTTACCTTTTTGTTAAATTAGTCCTTTCCCAATACTACTATAAGGTCAAATGGACGAAGGGGGTGGCCCATTTTGTGGGGTTGGGGAATGTGCCCGCCCCCATTGCTGATGAGGTAGTTGAAATCATCTACAACCAAATGGGTGAGCAGGGGAGGGTGAAGATGGGGAGGGATCTAAGGTCTGGGGAAACGGTACAGATTAAATCTGGTCCGTTTAAGGATCTCATCGGGGTATTTGATAGAAAGGTATCCGCAAGAGATCGGGTTCGCGTCTTACTGCACTTGGTCGGCTATCAGGCAAGCGTCCAGTTACACGAAGCACTGGTGGAGCGGACCTGTTAGATTAGTTGCTTTATCAAAAAAACCTTATGTATTCAACGGATTTAAAAAACCTGAAGGGCGGAGCTTTAAGTATTCCTCATAGGACTAAACCTCCTGGACATTTCTCAAAGAATAAGAGAATAGGGGATGATCGGGAATGGCAATGTATCCTTTTTTTAACTCCTCCGATCGTTATATAGAGGCAGCAAAAGATAAAATTGAATCAGCGGAGATATTGTTTTTTGCGGTTGCCGGAGGAATAATTGTTGGGGGAAAGTAAAATGAATGAAAAATGGCAAAAGGCTTTAAAACTTATAAAGAAATTTGCGATGGGCTCTGCTTTGTTTTTCACCGGTGATAAAGAGTCAACCCTTCTCCTCGAGCTCAAACGTGGACTGGATATTCCTATCTTATTTGTCGATACAGGTCTTTATCCGGAAGAGCTTTATCAGTATCTCACATTGGCAGAAAAACATTGGGGATTTAAGGCCACTATTCTCAAGGACGAGAAGGTTGTGGAGGAAAGTACTGCTTCTGGAAAGGAAGAGTGTTATAGGTTGCTCAAGGAAAAAGTTGTTCTACCCCACTTGATGAAGGAAAGGGTTTCTGTATTGATAGAACCGGTGAGATTTGAAAAAGAGATTTTAAAAAGTGATGGAATAACATGGGCCTTTCCCCTCTCAAAATTTTCAGATCTTGAAATCTGGCAATTTATAAGGAATTACAACCTTATGTATTGCGAACTCTACAATAAGGGCTACCGAGACGTGGGTTGCGAGCCATGTGCCAAGGCAAAGGAAAAAGCCGAGGAAGATCAAGACGAGATTTCAAGGAGACTCAAGAGCCTTGGTTACTTATAATCTTAGGCTTGTTGCAAAGGGCTCTGCAGTGGCCTTCTGGAGTAGGTTATACGCGGTTGCTCTTCAATACCTGACCGCCCTCATCATCGCCAGGGTCCTTGGCCCCAAGCTGATGGGGTCCTTTTTCTTGGGGTTTGCGATGCTGAGCGTGCTTTCTGTCTTTTGCCAGATGGGTCTGGGAGGAGGGCTTATAAAATTTCTCAGCATTCGGCACCTGGAGGAAGATTACGAATATGCGAAAAGGATCCTCCTTTTCTCTGCAAAATTCGTCCTCGGGATAAGTCTGGGGGTAGCATTCTTGCTATTCATCTCCAGGAATATGCTTTGCCTGCATATTTTCGACGATCCTGATCTCAAACTGGTGCTCCTTTTCGTAACTGTCACCCTTCCTTTTTACTCCCTCTTCCTTTTCTCCGTGGAGGCCTTGAAGTCTTTTAAGAGGATTGGCTTCATTGTAGCGGTCCAGAACCTCCTCTTCCCGACCGTCCGCTTATTGTTTCTGGTGTTCCTTTTTTGGATTGGTTTAAGATTAGGCTCACCATTAACTTCTCTCTTTGTGGCCACCGTCCTATCGCTTGTAGCCTTCTCCTTTGTCTTCAAGAGGTTGCTCCCTCAGGGTGCATATAATCCCCGATGTGCTCTCGATGCTCGTAAGCTATTCAGCGTCTCCATCCCCATCTATCTTTCATTCATTATGGCCCTTTTGATGTCTTGGACAGATACGGTGATGCTTGGTATATTTGAGACCTCACGAGAGGTTGGTCTTTATACCGCTGTGGCGAAAACAGCGGTCTTTGTGGCTTTTTTCCTTACTGCTGTAAACTACATCCTGCCTCCGTTGGCTGCTCAACTTTATGAAAAGGGAGAAAGGCGAGAGCTTGAATCCATTGCTCGTCGAACGGCTCGCTGGAACCTCATATTTTCCGTTACGGTGACAGTGGCCTTTGTGCTCTTTGGGAAGGAGATCCTCTCCCTGTTCGGCCATGAATTCGTCATTAGCTACATCCCTCTCCTATTTCTCTCTTTCGGGCAAGTGGTGAATGCCGGAGCCGGTTCTGTGGCTTATATCCTCGCCATGACTGGATTCCAGAAGATCTTGACCTACATAGCTACCTTCTCAGCCATTTTAAATGTGCTTCTGAACGCCTTACTGATTCCCCCATTCTCCATAGTGGGTGCGGCCCTGGCCACGGGCTTCGTCATTGCCCTAGGGAATATCCTTAATGCCTACTTTGTCTCAAGGCGTGTCGGTATAATACCTTATGCAGATAATATCCCGAAGGTAACAGGGTATCTTCTGATGGGGGGGGCTATTTCCTTTGCGGCAAAGTTCTATCTGGGGCTCGTGGGGGGGATAGTGTGTTTTCTGATGATTATGGCCTTAATTATAATAAAGACATTGTTGGACAGCTCTGATAGAATGCTCATAAAATCAATCGTTTTTAGGATTAAGGAGGCGTCTTGATAATGAAGAAAGAACTACCCAATATCATCCTCATTGTCTGTGATACACTCGGTGCAAAGCACACCTCTCTCTATGGATATGAGAGAAGAACGACACCTAACTTGGAAAGACTGGTGGCAGAAGAAGGGTTTACGGCTTACACACGATGTTTTGCCCCAGGGACTTGGACTCCTTCGAGTCATGCATCCCTTTTTACTGGGCTATATCCTAGTGAACACGGTTGCCATGGGAGGAATTTCTTTTTGAAGGAAGACATATATACCTTGCCAGAAGTTCTGAAAGAGAATGGATACCAGACATTTGGTATTTCGAATAATGTTATGGTTTCACCTTACTTTAAGTTTGACCGAGGCTTTGATAAATTTTACGAAATGGTTAAATATGATCACGGAGTCATCTCTAAAGTACGGCCAAACTTGCTTGAAGGGCAAAATAAACTGCATAAGGTTATGCTTCTTATCAATTATTTGATTAAAAGCAAGGACATAAATAGCTTTTTGAGGTTTTTTACATGGATGTCCTCAAATTATTTTAAAAATTGTGCTAAAGATTCAACTTCCTGTACAAGGAAGACATTAAAATTTGCTCAAAAAATAATTAGCGACGCAGCCCAATCTCCAAAGCCCAGTTTCCTTTTCATTAATTTTATGCAGACTCACGAGAAATACAATCCCCCAAAAGGAATCAAAGGTATTTTTGGAAACTATAAATCCTGCTATGACCGAAGGCATATGAAAGAAAGTTGGTGGACATTCTTCAAAGGGGAGGCGGAAGAAAACTTTTTGAAACATTTAGAGGCCCGCTATGATGAAGAGGTTCTTTTCTTGGACAAGGTGTTATATGAGCTGTTTAGTTACACAAAAAGAACGTGTGACATTGACAAATGCATTTTTATTATAACAAGTGATCATGGAGAGCTTTTTGGAGAACATGGTCTTTTTGGTCACAGTTTTAGTACTTACAACGAATTGATTCATATTCCTTTATTGATCAAATTCCCTGGATCAAAAAAACCCGATTTGTGTTCAAACCTTGTTCAGCTAAATGATTTATTTGCAACTTTAATGGACATTATTGGTTCTCCTATGCCTACTCCAAAGAGCTCGTTGTCGTTAGTGAGTGACAGGAGGAAAATAGCTATTTCTCAGCATATTTACCTGAGATATGCGATGTCGGTTCTTTTAAAACATGTGCCACACGCACAAGACTTCCCATTTGGAAAATCAGAGATGGCTTTAATAACCGAGGATCTGTGGAAAATAATTTGGAGAATTGACGATAGTTTTGAGATTTACGATCTTAATAGAGATTTTTACGAATCGAAGAACCTAGGAATACAAAAGGGAGGGTGTGAAAAAGCTGGTGAACTCACGGAGATTTTAAGAACGTTCGCTGATTCATCGGGGTTTAAAGATATTAGCCTTAGAATAGAAGAGAAAGAAGTACCTGAGTTTGTAAAAGCTTTTTGTTAAAAAGATTCTTTGATATTTGTTGGTTATGTCGAGAAATTTGTGTGAATTTCTAGAACGCTTTAACAGGCTATACTTCGAGTCCTAAATGAAGAGGGTTGTAAGATCAAACATTATTCTCATACTGCTCTCCTCAGGAGGAAACGAGCAAAAGGAAAGGTAGATTTCCAGACTCCACCCAATGCGTTACACAGCTTTTGACACTTACATGCATGACCATCTATCCTTCCACTGCTTAAACTTCTTTATAGCCTCTTGCATGGAGATAGTAAGGGGAGAGTAACTGGCAATGTTACTTACCTTATGGAGCATACACCACTGAAGGGCGACCTTCAGAAAAGGCGGTTAAGTCCCTTTCCACCTGCAAAAACGGGAGTGTCTAAATTTATTAGCAAACCTTACCTTCGTGGTAATGTTTCAAGAAGCGTGTCTATGGACTAATGGATTGAGAAGAAGGACTTTCCCTGTTTTTGCCTATCAGCGCATCGAACTCCACGGTTTTCTGCCGGGGGATGACTACATCGTACAGAATCCGCGTTTCTTCAAAGTCGATGTTCTCCTTTTTGGTGCTTGGCTTTCATTACACTAAGTTTTTTTGATTAGTTCATTTCGAATGGCTTCTCTTTTTAAGGATTGAAATATTTTTCTATAAATTATAAGGGCAATTCTTTCTTGGCGTTTTGAAAAAAAACGAGCTGAGGCCAACAAGAAGGGAATTGTCAACCGGTTTGTCAACAAATTCCCTATCAAATATTTTATCCTTTTTGGTAATGGTGATGTCAAATAAAAACCGATAGAAGCTAATTCTTTTTTTAAGTGAGGTGTTTTTTTATACCATACAACTAAAGCTTTTCCATCCTGTTTGGCCACGTTTAAGTACGCTTCCTCTTCAAGATAATGATGATGATAGCCTAATGCTTTAGGATTATAGATTACTTTTAGTCCATGATGGGAAAGTCTCAGAGATAGTTCTAAATCTTCATGATAGCGCATCTTTTCTTCAAAAAGACCATATTTCATTAAGAATGATTTCTTTATTGAAACATTACAGGTGTAAAAAGCGCGCCAATCCAACTCGGTTTGTCCCTCCCATAAAGCATAGCTAGCATCTAAATGCAACTTTGAAAAAAGGGTAGACTGAAGCTCCGGTGAGTAAGTCACCCGTCCCAAGACTGTAACATTTTCCGCTGGATAATGCTGATGAGTGCGTTGATGCTCTAACAGCATAGTCGGAGTAGATATAGTATCATCATTAATGAAAAGTAGTATGCGTCCTTTCGATTCCTGAATTGCGTGGTTTCTGGCTGCATTGGCCCCTCTGTTAGGTTGCCACAGGTATCGGATATGATTGGAAACTTTTTTTGCAAAACCTTCTGTTCTTCCTTTGGTATCATCCTCGGAGCCGTCGTCGGATACAATAATTTCATAAGAATCTGCATCAAGTATTTGGTGCGCAAGAGCCCCGAGACACTTCTCAAGGATCACGCCGCGATTGTATGTAGGGATAATAACGGAAAATTCAAAATCATCAACAGTCATCTGGTTACACCTTGACAGCTGAATATTACAAGCCCATCAGCCCTTGTTATCCATATTAAGATCCTTTTTAATTCTTCAATTATTGAATGCATGTTGAATGACATATCCTCTTTTGTGAAGTATCTGTACAATAGGCTTTGCGATCAACTCAATGTCTCTACTTCGTTATCTACCATCAACTGTATCAGCTCCTCAAACCTCACTGTTTTCTTGATTGAATTGAATTCTCTCGTTAACGTAATCACAACGGAATTCTCGGTTGCGTGATTCTCGGTGTTTTCGCCTGTCGACAGTAGAATGGCATCTAGATGAGACTAATATAACTGATCTACACTCTAAAATGAAGCCCAAAATGCATGAGAAACACACGTCTTCGGGCAAAATCCAGCAGGATTTTGACAACACTGCCCAACAACATTGAGTTACCTCATTGCCTATGAGAGACACAGTATAATGTGACACATTTGTTCCTGTACCCCTACCCCTTGATTCTATTCAACCGGGGCTCTATATCCAAAAGCGCTGTGGCCAACCGCCGCTGTTTCTGATTAGAGTTCCTCCAATAACCCGAAGGGCAGAGTTCCACGGGCTTTGCCCGTGGTATCTACATCCAAAAGCTTCTGACCATTGCCCTTCTGGTCTGAACTGGTTCAGATACATATGAGACAGAAATGAGTTAAACTAGAGGGGTAAATGTTAGGGAAGGGAGCCCCTCTATGATACAGGTTTTTAGTATAGCCAAAGGATTCAACAAGGTTTCTCAGTATGCTTCTTGTGAGTTATCCGGCAAGGAGTTGGATCGATTAAGGGCTCTGAGGCTTTGGCAGGAGACCAAGAATACGGGGTTGATCTGCGAGACCTTTGGGATGAGTCGAGCGACGCTGTACCGTTGGTTGAAGCGATTTGATCCCCATGATCTTACGTCGTTGCGCGAGCGATCCCGTCGTCCGCGAAGGGTGCGCAGGCCCCTGTGGTCTAATGAGCTAGTCATGGCGGTCAAACAGGTACGGGAGTGCTATCCTCGGTGGGGGAAGGATAAACTGGTGGTTCTTCTGAAGACTCAGGGGTATGTGACATCTGCTTCGACCGTGGGACGGGTGCTTCGGTATCTGAAGAGCAGAGGGGTGTTGGTGGAGCCTGTGAGGCGGGTGATTTCGGCCAAGCGGAGGGCTCGGCGGCCGTATGCCGTTCGCAAGCCCAAGGAATATAAGCCCCTGATACCAGGGGATCTCATTGAGGTAGATACCTTGGATATTCGGCCTCTACCCGGGGTGATGCTCAAGCAGTTTACGGCCAGAGATGTGATTTCCCGAAGGTGGCTCTTTAGCCAGAGCTGGGATGTGGTTGAGGTGAGGTCACGGGCCACGGCCCATACGGCCACGGAGTTTATCGAGACCCTCCAGAGGAGGATGCCGTTTGCAGTGAAGGCAATACAAGTAGATGGGGGATCGGAGTTTTATGCGGAGTTTGAACAGGAATGTCAGAGGCGGGGGATTCACTTGTTTGTCCTGCCTCCGAAGAGTCCGAAGCTCAATGGGTCGGTGGAAAGGGCACATCGGACCCATACGGAGGAGTTTTATGAGGTCTATGAGTGTTCCTGGACCGTTCCAGAACTGAATCAGGAACTCAGGCAATGGGAACGTATCTACAATTGTGTGAGACCCCATCAAGCCCTGGGGTATAAGACGCCCTTGCAATTCCTTAAAGACAATGGCATTGTTGATGCCAACTACCCCTCTCCCTCCCATTTGTCTCATATGTAGTGAACGAGTACATGTTCTTGACATCCTTTCCTACTCTTATTATACTGCTCAATCAGCGGGCTCTCCTTTTAAATGGGTTTTAAGAAATTAAAATTACAACTTTTCGTGGCGCTGATCTCCAACGTTAAGCGCCATGTAACCGATCATTGCATAAGTAAAAAAATATGTTAAAGAGGTTTTTTCAGGATATTCTCAGAAAGACAGGTTACACAATAGCAAGAATTAATAAGCCTGAACTAGTATTTCATTCAAATCCTTACTTAAGACATAATACAAGGCGGCTTGAGCATCTTGCAAGCCTTAGAATACCTGTGACAGGCATGACAGTGCTTGAAGTAGGCGCAGGTATCGGTGATCACTCTCATTATTATCTTGATAGAGGCTGCAGGATAACTATAACAGAGGCAAGAAAGGATAATCTCGAATATCTCCGCAAGCGTTATTCTGGCATTGATATTCAGCACCTTGACATGGAACATCCTGGTCCAATTGCCAATGCTCCATTTGATGTAATTCATTGCTATGGTTTACTGTATCACTTACGAAATCCTGAGTTTGCGATAAAGTTTTTTGATCAACATTGCAAGCAATTGCTATTTCTTGAAACATGCGTTTCATTTGGTGAAGACGAAAGAATAAAACTACTGGAAGAAGATAAAGAAAAACTTACCGAATCATTCTCTGGTGCGGGATGTCGTCCAACACGACCTTGGGTATTTTCCCAGTTGAAAAAACATTTTGAGTATGTCTATATCCCGAAAACACAACCAAATCATGAGGAGTTTCCTTTAGACTGGACTTCTTCAGAAGAACACCAGGGATTAAGTAGAGCTATCTTTATTGCTTCAAGGTCTATTCTTACGAACGAAATGTTGACGACTGAACTACTTAACCATCAGTCAAGGCACGAATGATGGCCTCACGAGACGCCACCTTTAGGTTGAATGTCAAGAGCGAAATTTGTTTTTTTGTAAATTTTTTATCTTGCTTTTTTCATGGTGGCAATAAAACGGATTGGGTAAGGGCATTTCCACGACTGACGATACTACTTTTTTCGTTGTTTTTGCAACTGTATTGATAACCATTTTAGGTATCCAAACTATACTTTCGTTCAATAGGAAGGAAAACTTTTCGCGCTCCTTTGTTTTTGGAAGTTTTTTGACCCTTTTACTTGCTTCTACACTTATTCTATTATACAACCATATTGGTGCTTCTATTTCCACGTTGCTTGCCGAAGTTTTTATTGTTTTCAATCTGTTTTATCTCTTA
>Ga0307426_1002452_pt1 | contig 11559 bp, 9 predicted proteins | sample SalMarWE160340MG_FD_202165 | JGI IMG/M metagenome (GOLD analysis project Ga0307426, IMG submission 202165) | Salt marsh sediment microbial communities from the Plum Island Ecosystem LTER, Massachusetts, United States - WE1603-40 | ecosystem: Environmental > Aquatic > Marine > Intertidal zone >... | reverse complement strand
TCGCGGATGCGTTGAAGCGCTGAGAGGATGTTGGCCCTGGTCGGCTCGCCGTCCTTGCCGCCGTTGACCAGCACGGTCACCTCGGTCTTGGTGTGCTGAGCCTGCATCTGCGCCGCCACGGTCTCGGCGAAGGCTTCGGCGTCGGCGCCGGCATACTTGAGGTTCGGGTAGGCGAACACCTTGCCCGATTGGTCTACGATGTGCTGGGCACCGCGATAGTCGTCGACGCCCACGGCCAGCACCCACAGCGTGCCGCGCTTATCGAGCGCCCCTTCGCCGTTGTGGGTGATGGTTACCTCGACGGGCTCGCTCTCGCCCCCGGCATTTATGGCGACGATACGAATGATGTTTTTGCCCTTGTAGAGGGGCACCTCATAGGCGCGCACCGTCACCCTCGGGTCGCTCCGGGGGGCGCCGTCAGGCAAGGCAACGGCGCGCGGCTCCACCGTTGTCTCCTGCTCGCCGTCGCTGACGGTGATCCTGGTGTCGAGGATCGGCAGGTTGCTCTTCTCGATTGCCACCAGCACGATGCCGCGGCCGCCTGCCGCCTGTGGCTTCCAGGCCCTGGCATGGAGAACGGGGGGCGTTTGCGTGAGCAGCGTCGCGATTGAGACGTTCTCCAAGCCGGCTTCCTCGACTGCCGCCTTGGCGCTCGCCAGCTGAATCGCGCGCTGGACGATGTCGGGGCGCAGCAGCTTGTCGCGCAGCTGACGTCCGCGCACGTACTGCGCCTCTTTTTCCGGTCCCTGGTTGATCTGCCAGCCGACCAGCTCGCCGCCACCGGGCGAGCCGGTGTAGTAGCCCTGCGGCGTCCACATCACCCACTCGCCGTCGGTGCCGTAGAACAGCGTGACGATCAGCTCGCGCGTCTCGAGGTTCCACAACCGGACGGTCTGGTCGTCGCTGCCGGAGACCAGGTAGCGGCCGTCGGCCGACGGTGTGATCGCCCACACTTCGCTCGTGTGGCCGACGAAGTTGCCGATTTCCTCGCCGTCGAGGCCGTAGGCGGTGAGCAAACCGTTGGCCCCGCCGGAAACGATGGACCTGCCGTCGGGCGTGAAGGTGTAGACGCGGTGCCGATAGCCGTCCGTCGATCCGCGCTCGATCGAGGCAAGGATCTGGTCCCCGTCCTTGATGTCCAGAATGGCGTCATATTGGCCATAGTCACCACCTGATCGGTGGCTCAAAGACAAGGTCCCGTGCGCCCTCTCGGCGCGGCGGAAACTCTTGGCGTCATCTTCCGTCAGTGCAATAGGGCGGCCCAGCACTTCATCGCCGGTCGGCAGCGTCAAGGCGAATTTAAGAGGACCCCGCTCGTTGTGGGTTTGATAAGATAGTGTGCTTCCCCAACTGATCCGACGATCATCTGCCGAGAAACCCACGGCCCAGGCCGGCTGCCCGTTGCCTTTCAGGATCAGCGGCTCACCATCCGCACGAAGGCGCGGGGCGCCGCTCTTGAGGTCCCAGATGTGGATTTCGTGGTTGTCCCCACCGCCGGTCGCTGCCCAGCGGCCGTCGGGGCTGATGGCGGTGGCGCGAACAAGATTGTCATGCTTGTCATATTCGAGATGGATGTCACCCGAGGGCACATCGAAGACGAAGCATTTTCTGCCCGATCCAAGAGTCCCGGCGCCGGACAAGAGAAGCTTGCCGTCGGGACTGAAGCTCAGGCTGCTGATGTCGGTTACTTGCTGCGCCAGGATGTCGATGAACTCGCCGGTCTTGCCGTCCCACAGCCAGATCTTACCGCTGTCGTCTCCGGAGGCAATGCGTCCGTCGGGAGCAACGGCGAGGGCATACACATTGTGCTGGGGCCCGATCATGTGGGCGATTTCAGAGCCGTCCGCGACCGACCAGAGCCTGAGCGTATGGTCGTAGCTGCCGGTTACGGCGCGGGCGCTGTCGGGCGTGAACCCGACGGCGTAGATATGGTGCTTGTGGCCTTCCAGCCGGTGCTTGAGACTCTTTTGCTCCACATCCCAGATGATGGCGTCATTGTCAGCGCTTCCGGAGATCAGGTACTTGCCGTCGGGGGAGAAGGCGAGGCCGTTGACCACATCGGTGTGCCCTTTGAGCAGGGCGACGAGATCGCCGGAGGCGAAGTCGTAAAGGCGAATTTCGCCACATCGGCCGACACACTCGGGATGCGTCCAGCCCGCGGCCGCCAGCCACCTGCCGTCCGGGGACAGCGCCATGGCATAGATCTTCCCGGGCGGCCCCTGACTGGACTCGCCGCGGATGAAGCGGACAGTTTTGCCCGTCGTAAGATCCCACACGCGGATGGTCTTGTCGTCGGAGGCGGAGACGAGCTGCCTGCCGTCGGGCGTGAAAACGACGTCTTGGATCTTCGCCATGTGCCCGCCGGTATCGAGCATCAGCAGGGGCGGGGCGCCGGCCACTTGCGGCTCCGGTGGTTTCGGCCTCTCCACCAGCGTCACTGTGATCGACGCCGGTTGCTCGCCACGCATACGATCCAGCTTGATGGCTGCGCCCACGCCGAGCTTGGCGATCGCTGCCCGGAACGCATCGGCGCCGGTCACGGGCGTGCCGTCGATGCCGAGGATGACATCGCCTTCCGCGAGGTCTGCTGCGGCTGCCGGACTTTCGGGCTCCACTGAGGTCACCAGCGCCCCGAACGGCATCGCCAGGCCCCTCTCGGCCCTGATGTCGGGCGTCACCGTCTCGACCGTGGCGCCAAACCACGCGGGCTCCTGGGCGCGAGCCGGGCCTGCAACGACTACGAGAAGGAAGGAAAGCCATAAACCAGCAACACGCATGCCGCGACCCCCGGGACGCTCAATCAATGGACCGACAATGCAGACACTGTAACCCGATGCGGCATACAGGTCATGGATGACGGCAATGGGACGCCGCGAGGCGTTCGGACCATCCTTGAGTGGTCGAGCGTCGGACCTTGGCAATCGCAGGCGCGGCGACCGCGAGGTGCGCCCGGTGTCGGACCCGTAGGGGCGCACACCAATACTTAGGCTATTGACCAGTTGACATATGTACGTTTATGGACTATATACATGGCAGAGACGGAGAACCTGTCATGTCCAAGCCAATGCCGATTACCGAATTTCTCAAGCTATTTCCGAACGATGACGCCTGCCTCGCGTACCTGTTCTCGGTGCGCTACGGGGACGAGTTCGAGTGCCCGAAATGCGGCGAGGAAGGCCTGTTCAAGAAGCTAAGCAACATGCCCGCCTATACTTGCTCGTGCGGCCACCACGTCCACCCCATGGTCGGCACCCCGTTCTACAACTCGCACACGCCGCTGCAGAAGTGGTTCTATGCCATGTACCTGTTCACCACCACCCGCCACGGCGTACCCGCCAAGGAGCTGCAGCGCCAGTTGTCGGTGAACTACAAAACCGCTTGGCGCATCGGCCACAAGATCAGGGAATACCTCGCGCTTGTTGACGGCGACCCGCCCATCGGCGGCCACACCGAGATCGACGAGACGATGATCGGCGGCGTGCGCGAGGGAACGGGCAAGCGGGGCCGCGCGGCGGAGGGCAAGACCTTCGTGCTGGGCATGGTCGAGCGCGGCGGTGACATCATCACGCGCATCATTCCCGATGTGAAGCGCACCACGCTTGAGCGGCACATCATCCGCCACGTTGACCGCGACGCGACGATCTCGACGGACGAGCTGAACTCCTACAAGCGTCTGAAGCTCTATGGCTACAAGCACGCCAGCGTGAACCACAAGGCCGAGGAGTTCGTGCGCGGCGAGCACCACACGAATACGATTGAAGGCTTCTGGTCGATCATCAAACGGTCGATCCGCGGCACGCATGTGCACGTGTCAGCACGTCATCTGCCTAAGTACCTCGGCGAGTTCGAGTACCGCTGGAACCTGCGGCACCGCCCCGACCAGATGTTTCCGTACCTTCTAAGGCGCCTTGCGACATCGCAATCAAAAGCTTGAGGAAGCGTTCGCGGTCGGCTTCGCTCGGGTGCTCCTTGGCAAACTGCTTGTAGGCGCCAGATTGGCGCGCTTCTTCAAGGCTGAGGTATTTGCCGCGTGACATTATAGCTTTCGTCGCAGTTGGACCAAGTTTTGCTCTGCTTTATTCAGCCACTTAGCAAGGCGACTGGCCGACTCTCTGACGGCAATTTCGCGTGGTCCGATGAGGCGCTGAAATACCTCGCGCGGCGCTTCGTTCTTTGACCAGAGAATAAGATCTGTAAACGTTTGGTTGTAGCTTCCAATCGCGAGATCGATCCGCTGTCCCACTGGGAATGATTCAGCAGCCGCTGAGATGTCAGCATAGACCTCTGCGTCTTTGAGCATTGCTCTAGCTTCCTTCCAAAGAAGGTTGCTTCCTTGGAGCAATTCGGCGGTGATCTTTTCAAATTCGTCTAAGCGACTTCGTTGCCGAAATGCCAAAGTACCGTGAGATGAGTAGCCTTCGGCATCCCTCGCCAGCTGGCGAAGTTGGCCGCGAACGAGTGAGATTAAGGCATCAAGTATTTCGGCTTTGTGGCCTGCTTCGTAGGTTGATAGTTGTCGTGTCTGCATCAACATTGGCTTGGGGTCCACGTACGCGACTCTCTCCGACACAGTCTGCTGCGCGCGTTCTGCGGTCTCGATGTCGCGCGCCACCGGAAGCCGCGCTGGATCGGGCGACAGCGCCGCTATCCCAGCATCTATAATGCGACGAAGACTGGATCGAGCGAAGCGTTTGCGGAATTCATAATCATCATACGCAAAGACTAGCGTCAGATCGTCGTATAGTTGGAAGAATTCCTCGCGGCTTGGATGGTTTGTCCTTCCATCGTCAGAAGCATGTTGATCCTTGAGGATGCGGCCAGAGAAGTGAAGCCACTCTCCGGCCGGTATGTATTCGATCTGCTCCGGCCGGAGATACCTGGGCCCTCTCTGGATAGACAACCAGATCGTCCTCCCAGTGGCTGACTCTAGGAAGAACCGCTTTGGTGTGATGCGTCCTCGGTTCACCTTGAGCGAAGCCGCAAACTGAGCAACAACAAATCCCTTCGAAGGAAGATTGTGCACATCGAGCACACATCCGAAGCGCCAAGCGACCTTCCTCAGGGGAGCGCGGAACCAAGCCCACCAAGGCGGCCAGCACTGCCCCGCGCGGGGGACAAATACCGCGCCCACAATCACAGCGACTAGCAGCAAACCGCCAAGGACAACGGCTATTGCAGCAAAAAATGGATATTCCGAACTGAGCCAGTAGGCGGTCGTCATGATGGCCACGGCGCCGCCGCCGACGAACCATGTGTAGGCCCCAGCGAATTCGATAAGGAACCTAAGCAGAAAGTACACGCCTCGCATGCCGCCCACTGTGCCCCCTGACGAAACCGTTCGTCTTGGGAGCCTAGCAGACATCTTGAGCTGGGGCTAATACAGTACATATGTCAACTGGCCAAAGGGGATACTTATCCCCGGGGGGCGAACTGCTGGTATGATGTTTGGTTTTTCTGTAGAGACAAGAATTCGTAACTAAAAAATCGAGCATACCGAACTATTACCCGTTGACAGCGTTGCGCTGCTCAAGTAGGGTTTGTGTATAACACGACACCTGCGCGAGCCAATCCTTTCAGGCCAGCGCGCAATCCTCCTGAAAAACCCGAAAACCCGACGGCACCGCATGGCGCTCGATAAAGCGGCCGTGGCGGAGATCAAGCGTCTCTACCACGGCAGCGAGCTGACGCTCGATGAGATCGGGGAGCAATACGGCCTGGCGGCCACGTCGGTGTCACGGCTGGCGCGCACGCAGGGCTGGCTGATGCGCTCGGTGATGCGCGGGAACGCGCCGCGCCGCCACCTGCCGACGACGGAGAAGGCGCGCGAGCTGCTGGCGCACCAGCTGTGCGACGCCATCACGTCGAAGCTGAAGCAGATGGAGACGGACATGACGAGCGGCAGGCTCACGTCGCAGGACTACGAGCGCGACACCAATTCGGTGTCGGCGATGATCGGCGGACTGGAAAAAGTGACGGCGACGGCAACGCATGCAGACAAAGAACGCAAGCCGAAATGCGCCGAGCCCGCCCCGCCTGCCGACGCGGCGGAGCGACTTCACCGAGAGATTGTGGAGCGCTTTGAGCGCCTCCAGCGCCGCCGGAACTCTCAAGCAGGATCTGGCTGAGCTTTCGGATGCGCAGCTTGCGGCTGTCCTCGGCCATTGGCCGCTGTGGGCGCGCGCCGATCAGCTGCCGCCGGAAGCGACCGAGGACGGCGCACCCTGGCGCGTGTGGCTCTACATGGGCGGGCGCGGCGCCGGCAAGACGCGCGCGGGCGCCGAATGGGTGCGCGCCAGGGCGCTGGGACTTGCGCCGCTGGGCGTGGTGGCCGCGCGCCGCATCGCGCTCGTCGGCGAGACCATCAACGACGTGCGCCGCGTGATGATCGAGGGCGTGTCGGGGCTGTTGAGCGTGCATGGGGCCGGCGAGCGCCCGCGCTTCGAGCCCTCGAAGGGCCAGCTGACGTGGCCCTCGGGCGCGATCGCGCAGGTGTTCTCGGCCGAGGACCCCGACGGCCTGCGCGGGCCGCAGTTCGATGCCGCCTGGTGCGACGAGGTCGCCAAGTGGCGCCATCCGCAAAGAACATGGGACATGCTGCAGTTTGCATTGCGGCTCGGCGTGCAGCCGCAGTTGGTGGCGACGACCACGCCGTGGGCGATCCCGCTGATCAAGAAGCTGCTCGCCGACGCCGGCACCGTGGTGACGCGGGCGGCAACCGCGGATAACGCCGACAACCTGGCGCCGAGCTTCGTCGATGAGATGACGCGGCGCTACGCCGGCTCGGCGCTGGGGCGGCAGGAATTATTGGGCGAGCTCGTCGACGACACCTCGGGCGCGCTGTGGCGGCGCGATTGGATCGAGGCGCATCGCGTGGAACAAGCGCCGGAGCTGTCGGCGCTCGTGGTGGCGGTCGATCCGCCGGTGACGGCGACGGCGGCGTCGGACGCGTGCGGCATCGTGGTGGCGGGGCTCGGTCCCGACGGGCGCGCCTACGTGGTCGACGACCGCACGCTGCAGGGACGCGCGCCAACCGTGTGGGCGCGCGCTGCCGTGGCGGCCTATCACGATTACATGGCCGACCGCGTGGTGGCCGAGGTCAACCAGGGCGGCGATCTGGTGGTCACCGTGCTGCGCCAGATCGACGCCAACGTGGCGGTGCGCTGCGTGCGCGCCACGCGGGGAAAATGGCTGCGCGCGGAGCCGGTCGCCGCACTCTATGCGCAAGGGCGCGTGGCGCACGTGGGCACGTTTACCGCGCTCGAGGAGCAGATGTGCGCCTTCGGCGCCGACGGGCTCGCCCGGGGCCGCAGCCCCGACCGTCTGGATGCGCTCGTGTGGGCCTTGACCGACCTGATGGTCGGCTCGGGCGGCCGCCCGGGCATTCGCCGGCTTTAGCGAACACCGACACAAGGAAGACGCATGTCGCGCATTCTCGATGCGGTGGGCCGGCTGTTGTCCGGCCGCGCCGCCGACACCAAGGCCAGCGCGGTGGGCCCCCTCATTGCGTGGGAGCCGCTGGGCCAGCCGGTGTGGGCGCCGCGCGACTATTCCGCCTTCGCGCGCGAAGGCTTCATGCAGAACGCCATCGTCTACCGCGCCGTGCGCATGATCGCCGAAGCCGCGGCGAGCGTGCCGCTGCTGCTTTATGAGGGCGAGGACGAGGTCGCCGAGCACCCGCTCATTGATCTCATCGCGCACCCCTCGTCCGACCAGACGGCCACCGACTTTCTGGAGGCCTGGTACGGCTTCCTGCTGGTCGCCGGCAACGCCTACGTGGAGGCGGTGGCCTTGGGCGGACGTTTGCGCGAATTGCACGTCCTGCGCCCCGACCGCATGAAGGTGATCCCCGGCCCCGACGGCTGGCCGGAAGCGTTCGAGTATTCCGCGGCCGGCCGCTCCGTGCGCTTCGAGGCCGAGCCCGTCGCCGGCGTGCGCCCCGTCCTGCACGTGCGCCTGTTCCATCCCGACAACGACCACTACGGCATGAGCCCGATCGAGGCCGCCGCCAAGGCGATCGACATCCACAACGCGGCCGGCTCCTGGAACAAGGCGCTGCTCGACAACGCGGCTCGGCCCTCGGGCGCGCTGGTCTATGCGGGCAGCGCCGGCAACCTGACGGGCGAGCAGTACGCGCGGCTCAAATCGGAGCTGGAGGACTCATACCAGGGCGCGCGCAACGCCGGGCGCCCGCTGCTTCTGGAAGGCGGGCTCGACTGGAAGGCGGTGTCGCTGTCGCCTAAGGACATGGACTTCGTGGAGGCCAAGCACGCGTCCGCACGCGAGATCGCGCTGGCGCTGGGCGTGCCGCCGATGCTGCTCGGCATCCCCGGCGACAACACGTACTCGAACTATCAAGAGGCGCAGCGCGCGTTCTGGCGCTCAACCGTGCTGCCGCTGGTCAACCGCATGACCAAGGCGTTCTCGGGCTGGCTGGCGCCGGCCTACGGTTTTTCTGGCCCGCCTTCGGCAGGACGGCGGCTCGCGCTCAAAGCCGACCTCGACCAGGTGGACGGCTTGGCGGCCGAGCGCGAGGCGCTGTGGTCCAGGTTGAACGCGGCGACTTTCCTGACGGTGAACGAGAAGCGTGTGGCGGTTGGATATGCGCCAGTTGACCTAGCGCCCCCGGGCGATGCTGGCGTGAAGTACAGCCCCGATCAGCCGCGGTTGCCTGAGGGTAATCCCGACGGCGGTCAATGGACGGATGGCGGCGGCGGGAGTGGCGGTAGCTCGGGCCGGTCGGGCCGCGTGCGTGTGGCGCAGGTGGATACCGGCACGCACAACGATGAAGGAGAGCAGGAGCGCTTCATTCAGCTGGCGCAGAATGCCCCTGATGGACCAGAGGATAATAGTGCTCCGAAGATTCCAAAGGAACGACCGGCAAGCCAGAGCCAACGATGGAAAATCGTCAAACAGGTGGTCAAGTTCGCCACCAAAGTGAAAGACCCGAGAAGGGTCGTCATAGAGTTGGCTGCGGAAGGTGCGTCTTGGTTGATCGAAGAGTACTCTCCGTATGTGACCTCGTACCTCGACGGGCCAAAGAGTTTAGACGAGCTGAAGGACGCTATTTCGGCACCGGCGAAGGGATACGATACGCATCATGTCGTTGAGCAAACTCCGGCAGAGAAGGACGGATTCTCGCGTGATCTGATAGACGGTCCAGACAATCTCGTTCGCATACCTACGTTGAAGCATTGGCAGATTACGGGGTGGTTTGGTCGCCCAAACAAGGAGTTTGGTGATCTCTCACCCAGAGAATACCTTCGGGGCAAGAGCTGGGAGGAACGAATGAGAGTTGGGCACAAGGCGCTCATCGAGCACGGAGTTCTCAAGCGATGATGCCGGACAATTTGAAGAATTTGAGCATTGAGGAACTCGCAGATCGTTTTGTTCGTAACGCCTTGGCGCAGGACGAGGCGATAATTGATGATGACAACAAAAAATACCGCCGGCTCTATTTTGAAATGAATGACATAGAGGATGAGCTGAAGCAGCGCGACGGCGATCAAAGACAAGTCCTGTTTCCTCTTCTGAAACATCGCAACGCCCAGGTGCGCCTTAAGGCAGCGATAGCTGTGCTAGCTATCGAACCCAAAGCGGCTCGTTTGGCGCTGCAAGAGATCAGTGATGCAAATGAATACCCGCAAGCAGCAGATGCGCGCGGCATGATGAGTGCGATCGATGAGGGGCGCTACGTGCCGAGTTAGACAAGAGGCATCGAGCTGGACCCGGAGTGTTACGGCGTGGGCGTGCCACCGATGTTCGTCAGCGACAACGAAGGGTTCGATTGGCAGTTCGTCAACTGGTAGTTCTGGCATTGCCGGGGCCAACCCGTTCGGGCATTCGAGCACCAACCTTGGCTCGCTGTATAAGGGGCTGGTCAAGGACACGTCGAAGTACTTCAAGCGCCTGCGCAAGACGCGGCACACGCACAACCCTGTCGACGACGCCAAGGGCAACGCCGAGGCGCTGTTGGCGATGAAAGGCATGGGGCTGAGGATCAAGCTGTGAGCGCCGGTGTGGGGCGAGCCATTTGATTAGGTGGGTTGATAAGGCGGAATTCGATAGGCTCTTGCTCTAATTGACGAGGGGGGCAGAGGAAGTCGTTCCGCCTATGGGTTACCAAGGCTTATGGTACCGGCGCACGGACGGCACAACCATCGGCGTGCGGCGATGCAAAAAATCGGCGCAGGCAATCGATATCATCGATAGCCTGGGAGACCCGAAGTTGCGGCGGAGCACGAGGTTTCTGCTCGATGATTGAATTCGAGCGTCGCAGCGAAATGGGTGACACCGTTGGAGAGTATCTGGAAAGTCTGCTTTTGGAGATCGATGGCGACGGCGAGGGGCTTTGGGCCATCGTGTCTGCTGGTGCCAACTTCAATTGTCGAGGGAAAGAGCTTTCAGAGTTCGTGGGCCTCTGCGTGCTATTTCTGCTGAAGAGGGGTGCGGTGCCGGTTCGGCATGCAGAGGCCGGCACCATGCGTTGGGAAGAGCAGACGCAGTACGGGACAACGCGGGGGGTGATCGCAGACGCAATCGTTGCGGAGTGGCTCGAGAGTGGCGGCGGCGATCCCCCGTGGGAGTATCTGTGGTTCGTGACACGCCGGGTTCTTGAAACGGCGAAGCGCGTCTGAGCTGCGCGCGAGATTGCGCTGGCGCTGGGCGTGCCGCCACTCTTGCGTTGCATGGCTCCGCCATGACGCTGCTCGGCATGCCGGGGACAACGGTCAGGAGACTGCGCGTGTCAGCGGTGCTTGTGATAGAATGCGCTCCGACAGGAGGGCGCGTTCGTGTTCGCACCGAGAACTCTATTCATCCTAGGCGCAGGGGCGAGCAAGGAAGTTGGTATGCCGCTCGGGTGGGAGCTGGCAGCGCAAATCCATGGCATGTGCCTTTACGAGCGGAACTCGACTGGTCAGATCGAATCCCACGATAGCACCTACTTCAATGCTCTGAGGCGGGCAGTAAACGATGAGAGGAAATTCCGTGCTGAGTATCTTCCTGCGGTGAACTTTGTGCGAGACGGCGTGCGTGAGGTTGCTTCGATCGATAACTTCATCGACACCCATCCGAACGATGATCGGGTGCGTCTTATCGGCAAGACCGCCATCATCCGGGCGATCCTGCAGAAGGAAGCGGGCAGCGACGTCTTCGCTGATGATACCAGGGCGAATCCCAGCCTGGACTTTGACAAGGTCAAGAATTCTTGGTTCTTGCGCTTCGGAAGAATTCTGAGGGACGGTATTCCAGTCGAAGACAGGGAAACGGTTTTCGACAACCTGACCGTCATTTGCTTCAACTACGACCGGTGCCTCGATCAATTTCTCCATCTACTGGTTGAAAGCGGTCTACGGTATCGACGTTGGTGAAGCGCGAGACTTGGTCGAAAGAAGGTTCAAGCCTCTTCGTCCCTATGGTTCGGTAGGGCGACTGGGCGGCCTGCAAGACCCGAGCTGCGTCAGCTTTGGCGCCAAAGTGGACTACGTGGACCTTCGCGCGCGAGCGGAGGGCATCAAGACGTACACCGAACAGTCGCACGATGCGGAAACGATTGAACGT
>Ga0307426_1002449_pt1 | contig 11563 bp, 11 predicted proteins | sample SalMarWE160340MG_FD_202165 | JGI IMG/M metagenome (GOLD analysis project Ga0307426, IMG submission 202165) | Salt marsh sediment microbial communities from the Plum Island Ecosystem LTER, Massachusetts, United States - WE1603-40 | ecosystem: Environmental > Aquatic > Marine > Intertidal zone >... | reverse complement strand
GAAAATCCCGAGTATGCCGATGCCATCGAGGACCAGTACCGGCGCAACGACGAGATCGTCGGCAAGGTCCTGGAACGCCTTGGCGAGGGCGACGTTTTATGGGTGCTCTCGGATCACGGCTGTACCTCGTTCCGCCGCGGCGTCAACCTCAATGCCTGGCTCATGGAAAATGGTTATCTGGCGTTGAAGGACGGTGCCGACGCCTCGGAGCCCTGGTTACAGTCGGTGGACTGGTCGCGGACCAAGGCATACGCGGTGGGCCTGGTCGGGATGTTCCTCAACATCAAGGGTCGTGAGGCGCAGGGCATCGTTGCCGCCGGCGACGAAGCCGAGTCTCTCAAGGCCGAGCTCAAGGCCAAGCTCGGCGGCCTGCCGGACATCGCAAAAGGCTCGGTGGCCATCAATGATGCCTTCGATACGGACAAGCTTTATCGAGGCCCGTACAAGGGCAACGCGCCGGATCTCCTGATCGGCTACAACCATGGCTACCGGATCTCATGGGACTGCGCGAGCGGGGTGGTGGCCGGCTCGGTCTTCGAAGACAACACCAAGGCGTGGAGCGGCGACCACATCGTCGATCCGCGGCTTGTGCCGGGGATATTCCTTGCCAACCATGCAATCGACGCCGAAGATCCGGCGATCATAGACCTCGCCCCCACCGCCCTGACGCTCTTCGGGATCCGGCCGCCCGCGCATATGGAAGGCACGCCGATCATCGCCAAAGACCGCTTGAATCGACTGTAAAGGGAGAGATCATCATGTTCGGATACACCAAGGTCAAGCTCGAAAAAAGCCTGGTCGACAGGATCAGCCGCTTCTCCGAAATCGCCGGCTACTCATCGCCCGAAGAGTTCATCACCCACGCGCTCGAAAAGGAGCTCGCCCAGCTCGAGGACGCCGATTCCGAGGAGGAGATCAAGAAGCGCCTCCAGGGTCTCGGATACATGTCGTAAAAGGAACCATCGTAGTCTCCATGAAGCTCATCAATGATCTCCTGCGCCCGGTCTTCGACCTGCTGCAATCTCCGTTTTCTGGGTTGCCGGCATTCGTCGGAATCCTGGTGTGGTCGATTCCGATTGGCGTGTTGACCCTCTGGGTCTTCGGCAAGACCTCGAACCAGGAACGCATTGCCGAGGTCAAGCGACGAATCCACGCAGGCCTTTTCGAGATCCGCCTTTTCAACGACGACTTCCGTGCCATTATGCGAGCTCAGGGAGAGATCCTTCGCCACGTGCTGCACTATCAGGCGCTGGCGCTCAAACCGATGATCTTCATCCTGCCGCCACTCGTGCTGGTGATGGTCCAGCTCCACCAGTTTTACGGCTTCCGCGGGCTGCGACCCGGCGAGGAGGTGTTGCTCACCGTCCAGCTCGCACCCGATTCGGTGGACCCGGGCCGGCGCCCCGAGTTCTCGCTCGAAATGCCACCCGGAATTCATGCGGCCATGGAGCCGGTATGGGTCCCCTCTCTGCGCCAAATCACCTGGCGCCTCGGGGTCGATGACTGGGGCGACTGGGATCTTGCCATCGACCTCGACGGAACACGTTTCTCGAAGAGCCTTCGCGCGACCGAAGAGCTGGTTCGGCTGTCGCCGGAGAGGCCTCCGCGCACCTTCATCGACCAACTCGAGTGGCCGTCCGAAAAGCCGTTTGAAAAGAACGGCCCGGTTCGTTCCGTGACGCTCGGCTATGCCGAGGGTTCGGTGGCGATCCTCGGCTGGGACTTCGAATGGTCTTTCGCCTGGATGGTGGTTTTCTTCGTCCTCACAATGGTCGTGGCATTGGTTCTGCGCAAACCCATGGGAGTCGAGCTCTGAGCATTTCGCGCCCGAGTCCGCGCCCGAGACCGCGCCAAAAGTGCCAGATGGCGGTCGGGCGCGTTTCGAAATGAAAAGCCGTACCCCGGCCATAGGAGCGGCCTTCATTTGCCTGGCGGCCGCGCTGTGGGGCCTCGACGGGGTCGTTCTCACGCCCCGGCTCGCCAACCTTCGGGTGCCCTTTGTTGTCTTCTTGTTACATGCAGTCCCCTTTGCGCTCATGCAGCCCTTTTTGTGGCGCAGCTATCACCGCCTACGGAAGATGTCGGCCCGCGGCTGGCTGGCCCTCGCTCTGGTCGCCTTCACCGGAGGACTCGTCGGCACCCTGGCCATCGTCAAGGCCCTCTTTCTGGTCAACTTCAACCAGCTCAGCGTGGTCGTGCTGCTGCAGAAGCTCCAACCCCTCTTCGCCCTCGCGCTGGCAGCGATCCTCCTCGGCGAAAGAGTCTCCGCACGCTTTCTAGCAGCCGCGGTGGCAGCGCTCGGCGGCGCCTATCTCCTCACCTTCGGCCTCCAGGCCCCGGATGCTGCGGCCGATGGCATCTCTCTCGAGGCCGCCCTGCTCGCGATGTTGGCGGCCGCCGCCTTCGGCGCCGCGACCGTCCTGGGCAAGATGTTGCTGAGCTCCCTCGATTTCAAGGACGCAACCTTTGCCCGCTACGGAATGACGTCCGGGATGGCCCTGCTCTATCTCGCGATCAGGGGCATCGGCCTTCCCTTTGCCACGATCACCGGCGCCAATTGGGTGATGATTCTCGTCATTTCCCTGACGACCGGTTCAGGCGCCATATTCCTCTACTACTACGGCCTGACCCGGGTACGGGCGAGCGTCGCCACGATCTGCGAGCTTTGCCTCCCGCTCTCCGCGGTCCTGCTCGACTACCTGGTCAACAATTCCGTGCTCGGGCGCTGGCAATGGGTCGGCGCCGCGTTGCTGGTTGGAGCAATCCTCCGCATTTCGATTACCCCGGAAAACGGAAACGCCGCGGAACGCGGAGGCGCCTGACCATATACCGGATGCCGGATGCCGGATGACAACGGACAATCTCTCAGCTCGGGTGGGTGGATCTGGTATCCGGCATCTGGGATCTCAGCACCGGCTACCTCGACGACGGCTTCTGCGGATACATGCGAGGTAACTCCGCTTCGACGGCATAGGCCATCAACGCGACAATACACTTAAGCGAAACCCAGCGAGAGGGCCCTCCGACCGTACGTTGAGCTGGCGCTGGCAGAGACGTCGGCACGGCAATGCCTCGCCGCCACCTGCCACCTTCCAACTGGCACCGTTGCACACGGCGCAGAGCGGGTACCATAGCCGGTCTCAGCGGCGCTGACGCCCGTGCGAGCACCCACAGAAGCTCTGCCTCGTCCGTCCGACCCAGGCAGGGATGACCAAAGCGGGTGGGCACCGTCCCCGCCACTCCGATCGCCCTCAGAAGAGACTCGACCGCGCGGCTTTCCAACACCTGCCGCCTCTGTTCGGCACAAGCGGTGAGTGCGCCGAGGAGAGCGACCGCCGTCACTGCGCACTCCCGGGTTACCGAATGACGACCAAGTTCCCGCCAGCCTCCGGCAGGGTGATTGGCTTCGCCGTCCTCGAGCCACGCCAGTCCTTCCTGAAAACGGGAATGCCGGCACCAACCCAGCTCAGCAAGTCCTTGCAGCGCGCGCGCCGTCAACCACGGCAGAGGTCGCCCACCCTCGCGGCGTGAAAACCCGCCCTCGCCGGGAGCTGTTTCGAGGAGCACCTCTGCCGCCGCCTGCAGTCGGAGATCCGCAGGGTCGGCGCCCCACTGGATCGCCGCCAACAACCGCCAACCAGGGCCCGAATAGGGTCGCCACAGCGGCGCATCGCCAGCCCAGGTTCCGTCTGGATGAAGATCTGCGATCAGCGAGGCGACCGGTTCAACAATATCCGAACCGCCACGAGCATGGACCACGGCCCGGCTCTCCGGCGGTCTCCGGACCAGCTCCACCAATACCCTCCAATGGAGATTCGGCCGGCGTCGATCGAGCAACCAGGGCAGCGGATCGCCGACCAGCGCTTCCCAGGCATCGCTGCATGTGGTCAATTAAATGCGGCCCCCACGTCGCAATTGCATAGTGTGCCTCAGCACCCGCAAGGCGCCCTCGATGCGGGAAAGCCGTCGGTTGCGCGCCTGAATACCGGGGTTGTCTTGCAGATCTACCGCTTCCGCGCGAGTCTCGCGGAGGCGTTTATCGAGCTCGAACTCGAGGGTCGTCATCTGCTCGATGTCCAAACGCTTGAGGGACACCTGAGACACCAGCGTGAATCCATCACAGATCTGCCGTGCCATCGCGGGCGCCGAACCGCCCTGGTAGCTTCCCATCGTCACCTCCGTAGGCAGCGACCAGTCTAACCCAGATTCAGCTGTGCCCGTGCCCGTGCCCTTATCCGTGTCCGAATGAGAACATTGAGAAGCGGGCACGGGCACGGAGACGGAAACGGGCACGGGAAAGACGCAGTGCCGCTTAGGACGAAATCGACCGCAGCGCTCCCTGGCGGTACTCAAGAACGAGGCTCGCCCGTACGGCGAGATTACGGTCCGGGGTCAGCCAGATAGAGGTCCGACCCACCGACGCTCGCACGACCGCGGATCGCCACAGCTCTCCGCGCACGGCGTTGACCCACGGCATCGGGTCGACCACGACCATCAGGTGGTAGGACGAGGGAATGACTCTGGCCACCAACACCAAAAGACGGTGAAACGGCGTCAGCGGGCTCCCGTCTCTTTCGAGAGATCGATCACCGAGAGCTTCGACAACCTCGTTCAAAGAGCACGCTTCACGGATAGCGTTCACCGCACCACGCTCCAGCGGTCGGTCCGCGAGTGCTGCGAGATTGGTCATGAGGTCTCCCGGAATGAATACTTCTCCGGGCGCCACAACGGCCGTCAGGGCATCGCCGGTCTCGATCGGCGCACCGTCAACCATGATCTGCCCGGATCGAGGCTCCCGTCGGGCACTCAGCACGTTGGCCAGATTGGCGGCATCCTCGGGCGAATCGCAGAGGATCGCCAGCGAGTCGCCCGCGCGAAGCTCGAGGTTGATCGGCACAGACCGGGGCAGCGTGTCGGAGCCTGATACCACCACTCGATTGAGGCTCAGAGTGCCGCGGATTTCGCGACTCGGTGGGCCAGGCGCCATCAGAACCCCTTCGCCTGCTGGGGCGCGAGCGAAACGTTGCGCTGCAAGAATCAACAGCGCCGGCGACAACCATCCTCCACTGTCGAAGGCAATCAAGCGCGGCGCGAGCGCGAAGACCACACCCCAGCCGCCGATCGCCAGATAGTCGGCGGCGTCCGGCCGGCTGCCATCGGGACGCGGCAACGCGCGCGCTACCGCCGCCACCAGCGACGCCAGCAAGAGCCACCCGAGCGCCAACTCCCAACCGCCCCGCAACAAGAGGAAGCTCGCCGCGGACATCCCGACCAACACGCTGGACCAGGGTTCGGCGGCCCGCGTCCGATCGACCAGCGCGTGGGCCGCGAGAGCCGCCGCCACCACCACCGGCGCCCAGCCCGGTTTCCAGGCGGAAATCCACACCAGAGCGGCAAGGAGGACCGCGTGATACCATCCGGCAACCACGGGCCAAGGGATCTTCACGGGGAGATGGTACTCCGTCGACGGCACCGCACCAAATTTCGAGAGGGAAACATGAAAGAGCTCGAAGGACTCGATCTCCTTCACATCGACGAAATGCTCGAGGCTGAAGAGCGGATGGTCCGCGACACCGTCCGTCAATGGGTCGACGAGAGGGTGCTGCCTAAAGTCGAAGCGTGGGCCTGGAACTGTCACTTTCCCCGCGAGCTGGTAAAGGAAATGGGGGATCTCGGTCTCCTCGGTGCCCCCTACTCCGACTTTGACCTTCCGGGCGTCAACGCCGTCACCTATGGGTTGATCAACCGCGAGCTCGAGCGTGGAGACTCGGGGCTGCGGTCGTTTGTGTCGGTGCAGACCTCGCTCGTCATGTACCCGATCCTCAGCTGGGGCAGCCGCGAGCAGCAGAAGCGCTGGATCCCCTCCCTCGGGAGCGGCGACGCCATAGGTTGCTTCGGTCTCACCGAACCCGACTTTGGATCCAACCCGGGCGGCATGCGGACGCGAGCGGTTCGCGACGGCGACCACTGGGTCGTCAACGGCGAAAAGGCGTGGATCACGAATGGTGCGATTGCAGACATCGCGGTGATTTGGGCCAAGACCGGTGACGGCGTCCGCGGCTTTCTGGTCGAAGCCGGCACCCCGGGTTTCTCCACCGTCGAGCACAAGGGAAAGTACTCACTGCGTGTGTCGGTGACCTCACAGCTGGTTTTCGAAGACTGTAGGCTGCCGCTCGACGCCATGCTGCCGGCAACCACCGGTCTCAAGAACGCCCTTCAATGCCTCAACCAGGCTCGCTACGGCATCGCGTGGGGCGCGCTGGGCTCGGCAATGGCTACCTTTGGCGCGGCACTCTCTTATGCGAAGACTCGAATCCAATTCGGCGGCCGCCCGATCGCCGCCCACCAGATCCAGCAGCAGAAACTGGTGTGGATGTACTCCGAAATCGTCAAGGGACAAATCCTCGCGCTCCAACTCGGACGCCTCAAAGATCGCGACCAACTGCGCCACGAGGCCGTATCACTCGCCAAACGCAACAACGTCTGGGTGGCCCGTGAATGTGCCAAGCTGGCGCGGGAGATCCACGGTGCCGCCGGCATCGTCAGCGAGTACCCCATCATGCGCCACCTGATGAACCTGGAGACTGTCTACACGTACGAAGGCACCCACGATATTCACACGCTCGTGCTGGGTCAGTACCTCACAGGCATCCCAGCCTTCGAGCCGCCGCCAGCGGAGTAACCAGTAACCAGTCCCGACACTCCTCCTCCACGGACTCGCACGCTGACCGCTCGTCACCGATTACTGGCCACGGGGTGGTCGGGTGGGACTGGTTACTGGGAGGGTGGGTGGCGGAAATAACCTTTTCTCAATTTCTACGTATAGAGCAACAGAAAACAAGGGTCGAAGAGGCCGACCCACGACGCCCTCACAAGCGTTCAACACAAAGACCTCTATCAAACTCCTCCTTCATGGCTCCTCCCCCGGGAGCCATCTTTTTCTATTTCTCACCGCGTCGCTGCGCGACGCGGTGAGAAAAAGGGCTGTTATTCTCCATGTCGTGGATTGGATCGTTTCGCTCATCCCTGAAGTCGCAGCCGACCCGATGAAGGCGCTCGCAAAGCCGCCCGCAGGTGCGACCATCGTCGAGCTCCGGCTCGATCGATTTTCTGGCATTGACGTCGGAGCGGCGGTCGGCGCCTGTCCGCTGCCGGTGCTCGCAACCCTGCGGTCGCAATCGGAGGGTGGCGAGGGGCCGGACGATCGGATCGCACGCGCGGAGATGATCAAAGCGGCGCGCAACGCAGGCGCAGCGCTACTCGATCTCGAGATCGAGCGAGACGCTTCGCTCGTTGGTGAGCTGGGCCTTACCCCTGAGCAGACAGTTCTTTCCTGGCACGACCCTCACGGCACACCTGATCACCTCTCGGACATCGCCGGGCGAATGATGGAGACCCGGGCACGCTGGATCAAGGTAGTGCCCACCGCAAAAAGTGTGAAAGATCTGGTGTCGGTCCTCGCGCTCCACCCGCAATTCAACAGCGGCAAGGTGCCTGAGCGCCGCCTGCTCATTTTTGCCATGGCTGCGCCCGGGTTGGCAAGCCGCTATCTGGCGCCTTTGCTGGGGCCGCCGATCGGATTTGCCGCGTGGAACGACAAGGCCCCCGCTGCGCCGGGCCAACTCACGATCGATCGCACTGAAGCCGTCATCGGCCATCTCGCCGCCCCCCCGCAACGGCTCTATGGCGTGGTTGGGGGCGACGTCAGCGGCAGCCTGAGCCCCGCCCTTCATGGCGCCGGTTATCGGAGCCTCGGTCTCCCCTACCTGTTGGTTCCGATCAGCGTCCCTGACGCCGGCGAGCTCGTCGAGCTCTTCCGCCCTCTGGGCACGACTCCTTTCGACCGCATTGGTCTCAAAATCAGAGGTTGGGCGGTCACAACCCCCTATAAGTCGGATGCGGCCGCAGCAGCCGACCAACGTGCCCCGAGGGTCGTGCGCGCTGGAGCCGCCAACACGCTGATCCTGGGCGAGAATCAGGTGATCGCTGACAACACCGACGCAGACGGAATCGTCGGATCGCTGATGAGTCTCGGCCGCGACCCTCAGGGATGCACGGCGGTGGTTCAGGGAACCGGTGGCGCTGCCCGGGGTGCCGCGGTCGGCCTCCATCTCGCAGGAGCCGACGTGATCCTCCGGGGCCGTGTGGCCGAGAAGACTCGGGCGACTGCCGAAGCGATGGAGATCGGCTGGTGTGGGCCGGCCGAAAAGGCTCCTGCCGAAGCGATCCTCGTCAACGCCACCCCCGTCGGCCACGAGGCCGGAAAGACAGGAGTTTTCAGCGAGGAAGAGATCGCAGGCGCCACCGCCGTCGTGGACATGGTCTACGGTGGGCGGACGACCGATCTCATTGCTCGTGCGCGCGAGCTCGGGCTGCCGGCGGCCGACGGCCGCGAGGTGCTGCTCCATCAAGGCATCGCCCAGTTTGCCGCCTTCACCCAGCGCGTGCCGCCCAAGGACACCATGCGGACCGCCTTGCGCCGCGAAGAATGAACTCCCCCCACCCACCCTTCAACACGAAGGCACGAAGAATTCACTAAGAAGAATTCTGACCTTTGCCCTGGAATGATCAGTTGTGACTGTGTCGCCAGGTTTAAGACACTCCCAGCTCTCAGAAATTTTCGGCGGAATGGTGGATGGGTGGAGGCCGACGGAAATTTCTGAGGGAGGGAGGGCGGGGGGTGGGGGCGGGATGTCCCAGGCTGTTCGACCTGAAAGAGGGCTCGCCAGCGCGCCCTCGGTGCGCGGGGGCGCGAAGCGGCGGCACCGACGACCGCCTGAGGTCGGAGGAGACGACGTGAGCGACCGGAGTCGAGGTCGCAGACCGCGACGGGCGGACACGGAGACGGGTTTTACCGCATGCCGACGGCGTGGCGCACTTCGTCCATCAACGGAGCCGCGGTCTCGCGCGCCTTGTCGGCTCCTGCTCTGAGAATGCGCTCCACCTCGGCGGGATCACTCTTGAGCTCTTCGTAACGCGCCCGCGCATCGCCAAAGACAACCACGTAGTAATCGAAAAGCCGCTTCTTCATGTCGCCGTAGCCGACCCCACCTTCAGTAAAAGCGGCCTCGACCCAGGAGCGTTCGGACACGTCGGGGGCAAAGAGCTTCAGCAGGTGATAAAGGGCATTGTTCTCCGTCGGCTTCGGGTCCTCCACCGGTGTCGAGTCGGTGACGATGGACATGATCGTTTTGCGGACCGATTTCTCGGGGCCAAAGATGTCGATCGTGTTGGAGTACGACTTGCTCATTTTGCGTCCGTCAACCCCGGGCACCACCGCCACCTCGTCGAGGATCAAAGGTCTCGGTACAGAGAACACCTCGGAGCCGTAAACGCTATGAAAGGAAGCTGCAATATCGCGGGTCACTTCGAGGTGCTGCTTCTGGTCCTTGCCGACCGGCACCAAATCGCTCTTGACGATCAAAATGTCGGCGGCCATCAAAACCGGATAGGCGAAGAGGGCATGGCTCGGAACCACGCCCTGCGCCACCTTGTCTTTGAAGGAATGACACCGTTGGAGAAGGCCCATGGATGTGACTATGGACAGGTACCAGCTGAGCTCGGTGACCTCGGGAATATCGGATTGGCGGTAAATCACGCTGCGATCCGGGTCGAGACCGAGGGCGAGGAACCCCGTCGCGAGGTCACGGACCAGGCCCCGAAACCGCTCAGAATCCTGAACCGTCGTGAGGGCGTGCAGGTCGGCCAGGAAGTAGTAACACTCGTGCTCCTCCTGCAGACGCAGAAACTGACGGATGGCACCGAAAAAGTTCCCGATATGCAGGTTGCCGGATGGCTGAACACCGGACAGGACGCGCATGAATCCTCCTCAGCGGCGGATATTAGCAAATAGAGAAAAATACCGGCCGGTTGCAACGCCGGCCGGGTATTCAAACAGAATTCAACAAATGGCGTTGATCAGCCGTCGTTCCCAATGGCCTCGGTCGGACACGACTCCATGGCCTCTTCCATGAGCTCGATCTCTTCATCGTTTTCGGGCTGTTTGGCGACAAAGGAGTATCCTTCGTCCTCATTGGCCTCGAAGTTGTTCGGGGCCGTCGTCCGGCACACATCGCAATCGATACAATTCGAATCCACGTACCACTTTCCGGGTACGTTGTCAGGAAGTCTGTCGTCAGCGTCGGCCATCATGCTCTCCTTTCAAGCGGGTTTCCCCGCGCGTCCGCGGGATGATACCACCCGCTCAGATTCTGTCAATTCGCGGTTGCAATCCCTTCACCGCGAGGGAATCTCAACAGGCCGCCGAGTCACCCGTGTGTAAGATCCGATGAGAGCGTTTTTGGCATCGGTCGACGGCCACTGGCACTCGACATTGTACGGATATCCAAATGTGGGAAGGATCGACGTCGGATCCTGAGACCTGTTGTCGATCATCGTCCCGTAGGCCGTCATCCCAACGATCGGCTCGCTGCTGCCCGACGTCCATCCGACAATGCCAATCTTGAGGATCGTGTCATCTGGGGTGTGCCCGAGGCCGAGCTGCGAGTCGAAGATGTCGTTGTACTGGACATGGGCTGCAGGAGGCAACGTGACGATTCTTATAACTGTGGAATCATCATCGTTCGTGTACGGCTCGCCGTTCCCCTGAAACGGTTGGATGGAAACGGTGATCGTGGTCAAGGGATCGGAGGCGTTGACGATGCCGGCATTGTACCGGTACTGATTGTCGACCTTGGCGCCGGTCAAGAGCAGAAAACTGAAGTCCCCGTTTTCGCTGACCGCAGACGGATCCGCAAGGTTGTACCAGGGTGTTCCTGGCAGCGGCATACCATAGGTGCCGTTCACCGGCAAGAACTCGCCCTCGTTGTCGGGGTCTTCCTCATAAAAGATGAAGGGAGTGTAGACGCGAGAGTTGACGATCGCGTTTTTGAACACCCGGGTCCCGTCGTCTTCGAGGGTGTCGGCCTCGTAGGCAAAGATCACCAATGCCCCAGTGTGTGGCACACCGTCAAGGGTCGCCCAGTAATCGGCGACCGGATCTCGCAGCACCACTGTGCCATCGGGCGGAATGTCCGCGAGCTCGGTGTTGATGAACCCGAATCCATCGGACTCGCGCCCTCCGAGCCACAACTCGCGGCTCTCGAAGACGCCGGTGTTGTCGGTGCCACCGGTTGGGTAATAGACAATCGCGATATCGATGTCTACATCGTCAACATTGGTGATGAAGACATCGGACCGCCAACGACTCTCACCCTCACCGTTGGTGTGGGTGACCGCCGACAGATATATGAGATCTGAGGCCAGGAACTGCGCCGCAGCCTGACCTGCGCCCAGTGCGAAAACAAAAACAAGAGCTGATAGCAGCCCTTTTCGGATCATGCAAACCTCCATCTGGCGTCGGTAGAATTTATACCTCAACCGATCACCCGCTTATCTTGACAGCTTCGCGAGCGATGGGCAAGACGACCCGCGCCTCGAATCCATGAGGCTCGAGGTTGACGAGACCGATATGCCCTCCCTGGGCCTCAATAAACCGCTCCGCGATCGCGAGGCCGAGACCGCTCCCTCCCCTTCTCCGGGTATAGAATGCCTTTCTGACACG
>Ga0307426_1002442_pt1 | contig 11583 bp, 9 predicted proteins | sample SalMarWE160340MG_FD_202165 | JGI IMG/M metagenome (GOLD analysis project Ga0307426, IMG submission 202165) | Salt marsh sediment microbial communities from the Plum Island Ecosystem LTER, Massachusetts, United States - WE1603-40 | ecosystem: Environmental > Aquatic > Marine > Intertidal zone >... | reverse complement strand
GGTAATTCCAATTTATGTTTCTGTTTGATTAAGTAAAACCATTTATTGAATTCATTTCTGGCAAGAATAGATGCAGCGGCAACAGCAGTGTACTTTTCCGCCTTTGTTTCCTGGTGCAGTATTAATTTCTTGCCTAGCTCTTGCAGAGATGTTTGTATATACTTTTCATTTCCGAATTTATCACTTATAGCCACCGGTACTATTTTTTTACTAAGTATATTTTCAAGTGCTTTTGCATGAGCCCAGCCAAGCAGTCTGTTTAAATTACCCATCTTTTCATATAAAATGTTATACTTTTCAGGATTAATCGCTACTGTACTAAATAAACAGCCTTCCAGTCTTGTTATACCGGCAGCTATAGATGAAATTGAATAGTCCGTTAATTCCTTACTATCTTTTACTCCCAGTTCTTTTAATCTTACAGAAAAAGTTTTATCAGCGAAAACAGCAGCTACAATAAGTGGACCGAAATAATCTCCTTTGCCTGATTCGTCCGTTCCAATATAACTTTCCGGTTCTGTTGATATTGGGTCTTCTGATTTAAAAAGTTTCTCACCGAATACTAAATTGTAAACACTATGGTAAAGTGCTAATTCTTTATTTCCCTGAAGCGTTACCTTATTTCCTTTATTACTAAAGTATACAAGTAGCTTAACCTTTCCTTCGGAATTTGAAATATCTGCATTATAATTATACTGCGAGGACTGTGGTTCAGATATCTTAAATCCATTCTGACTTAAAATCTTAATGTGATTTTCTAATATGTTTTTCGACGATTTCTTATAATCTGGCACAGTAAATATTAATTTAATGAATTATGCAAAAATATAATTTATTCCTATTAATTCTGAGAATTCGGAACAAGTATTCGGATTTATTGTATAAAAAATGTACGAATTCTAAATCAATAATATTTTGTTAGTGCATTGAATTATAATAAACCCCGTGTTAGTTTTGATTTGTACTCTATCCACTATTTATTAGGAGGAAAAGAAAATGATTAAGAAAAATATTTATTTGAAAATTGTATTTGTAACAGTTCTATTCTTCTTTGTAGTGGCAAACTTTTCCGTCGCACAGGAGAATCTAAATGATAATGCCATTAAAAAAATTGATCAGATGACTGAAAAACTGACTAATAAATTACTGCTTTCCGAAGTTCAGACAAATAAAATAAAATCACTCCTGGAAGATTATTTCAAAGGATTACAAAAACTTTCCGGCGATGGTAATAAACTATCTGAATTACGTCAAAACTCGGAAACAAAGATTCTTAATCTCCTCGATTCCAAGCAAAAAATGAAATATGATATAATTCAAAAGGAATGGTGGGGATTAGCCTCTCAATAATTTATCTTTTGCATATATTTTTGTTTTGATGAATATTGTTGATAACAAATAATAAATTATTGTTCATAGTTGACAAATTGAAATTACTATATTATTTTTCTGCATCCCTTTATAAACAAATGACCCTTTCAAAGGGTTCTCCCCTGCCCTTTGATGTTTCAGGGTCACTCCCGGTGTCTCCCCGGCACCGGGATTTTTATTTTATCCCGATCTTTCTTTTCTCACTTTAACAATGAGGCACATTTAATTATTGCAGTTTCGCTTCGTAGCCTATATTCTCCTAAAGAAAATATTTTTGCTTCATCGAACAAATTTATTTCCTTTTCGGATAATCCACCTTCCGGACCGAATATAAAATAATAATTTTCATCTCTTCTGTTTGAGAAAATGAATTTATGTTTTGCATTTTGATCAAGTAAAATTTTTTCGCCGGTTAATTCGGAAATTTCATCAAGCGAGTTCACAATTTTTATTTGAGGAAGATAAGCATGAAGTGATTGCTTTATTGCCGATAAAGCTATCTTCTTCCAGCGCTCTATTTTAGAAAATTTTGAAATGGTCCTTTCAGAATTGAATAAAATGAAATTAGTAACCCCAAGTTCAACACATTTCTCGATCGAAAATTTTAACCTTTCAGGATTTTTCAACCTCGGAATACAAAAACAGATATTAGCGAACTTATTTTCCTTCTTAATTTCATCAAAAACTTTTGCCAGAAGCGAATTTTTTTCGATTGAAATAATCTCACATCTGAAAATTGATCCCTCACCATTTGTTATATAAATGGTTTCACCAATAGAGTTCCGCATAACCTGAACAGCGTGCTTAAATTCTTCTTCTTTCAAAATTAATTGGTTGCTGGAATTTATTTTCTGAGAAGAATAATATAATTCAATATTTGATAGATAGTTTTGCATCTACATATGAAAGAAAAATATTAAATTTAGTTTCTGTAAAATTAAACAAAAGCTTTATAAGTAAATGATTCTGGCAAGCAGGATTTTTTCTTTACAAAAAAGAAGTATTTAGATAATAATATCTGACAAACGTACTTTTAAAATTCGATTTTTTTAAAATCATAATTTTTATATTTAATAATAATTTAAGTATTTGATTACCAGTTATGAAAGGAATTTTAAATGAAATATAGAAGCCTGGGAAGTAACGATTTAAAAGTTTCAGCAATTGGTCTGGGATGCATGGGAATGTCTGAATTTTACGGCAAAACAGATGATGAAGAATCTATAAAAACAATACATCGTGCTCTGGAACTTGGAATTAATTTCCTTGACACAGCAGATATGTACGGCGTTGGAAGAAATGAAGAATTAGTTGGTAAAGCAATTCAAGGTAAGCGAGATCGATTTGTTATTGCTACAAAATTCGGGAATGTCCGTGCTAAAGATGGCAGCCGGCTTGGCATAAGTGGCAAACCCGAGTATGTTAAACAAGCATGTGATGCAAGCCTTCAACGATTGAATATTGATACAATTGATCTTTATTATCAACATCGTGTAGATCCTGAGACACCTATTGAGGATACTGTAGGCGCAATGGCTGAATTAGTAATGGAAGGAAAAGTGAGAAATCTCGGTTTGTCAGAAGCATCATCTGAAACCATAAGAAGAGCGAATAAAGTTCATAGAATAACAGCCCTTCAGACTGAATATTCACTTTGGTCGCGAGATCCGGAAGAAGAACTCTTAGATGTTTGTAATGAACTTGGAATCACGTTTGTAGCTTATTCGCCAATAGGCAGAGGATTTCTGTCGGGCAAAATCAAACAGACAAACAACTTTCCTGATGATGATGTTAGAAAATTCTTCCCAAGATTCCAGGATGAAAATATCGATCAAAACTACAGAATTGTTGAACAGCTTGAGAAAATAGCCAAAGAGAAAAATTGCACTACCGCTCAATTAGCAATTGCCTGGTTACTTTCAAAAAGTGATAACATAATCCCTATACCGGGAACGAAAAGAAGAAAATACCTGGAAGAAAATGCTGCTTCAGTTGATATTGAATTAACTGATTCTGAAATGCAAATGCTTGAAAAAGCTGCACTTTTAAAACTTGTTAAAGGAACAAGATATCCTGAATCTGGAATGAAAGTGGTAAACCGATAAAGGATAAATAGTATCAATAATTTTAATCAAAAAGAGGCTGAAAGATCAAATATAAATTCTGAATTTCCTATTTCATTGAGTGCAAATTCCAGTCGGGTGATAAAGTATGGCAAGAATAGAATTGATATTCCGGTTCCGTAACCGGTGTTAAACTGTCTCAAGGTTAAAGGCTGCCCGTTAAATCTTGTCGTGCCTGTATCAACAAATAATTCCCCAACAAGACCAACACGATAAGAAAGCAACGACTTGGGAAGCCAGGGAATGAAATACAGATTCAATCTATAATCTGAAAGTATATAATAATTAAATTCTACAGACCCAACATAATAATCGTTTCCTTCCTGAAGATCAGTCCAGTGTCCGCGTATTCTTTCTCTCAGTCCGATAAACGAATTATCATAGTATGGTACTTTTCCATTCGTATGGCGGGCAGCAAATCTCCATTTTCCGATTAAATCCCCAAATAATCTCCTGTATTCTCTGAAATCTAAATATGAAATTCTGTAATCAACATTGTTTATTCCCATTCCCTTGAATTCATAATTAACAAGTGCAAAAATGCCATTTGTAGCATATTGTGCTAAGTCTCTCGTATCATAATTATAAATAAAACCCAAAATAACCGTTCTATCAATTCTCCCCTCGGAAGCTGAGATTTCCTTTATGTAAAAGGGTGTCTCTACATAATCAAGACCGAGTGAAACTGATAACCAGTGATATAATCCGAATCGTTTTCCAAAAATCACCTTACCATAATATAATTTTTGTGTAAAATCTTTACCTGCTAACATCTTTGCAATTTTACTTTCGTTATTGATTTCTGAGTATCCAAATTGTAGACTTGCAAAAAGATCTACTGAATAACTTAAATTGGGATTGGTATAGAAAAAATTAAAAGAAGGATCGTAGCCTAATTCGAAGATACCTGATAAAGTTTCATTTCTTCCACGGAAATTTTTTAATCTTAATCTTAATCCATAAGATAATTTATTCCAGTCCCTGTTCTTGAGTGTTACAAATGGTATAGGATAAATGTACCAGCTTTCTTCAATCTTAATAAGAAGGAAATTTTTATTCTCGTAGCTAAATGGTTTCAGCTTTACTTCATTAAAGATGTCCAGGCTGTAAATTCTTTCTCTGTTGTACGAAGCCAAAACTGGATTAAGTGTATCCCCAGTTTTAAATGTTAGTTCCCTAAGAATAATGTAATTTTCGGTAATATCATTTCCCTCAATTACTATTGAATCGATTACTACTGAATAATTTCCTTTATAAAATAACGTGTCGGTGTCCATTCCTTTAATAATTGAAGAAACACAGCATATTATTATGATCAAATTGATAAATTTATTCACGATTCTGTTTTCTTTTTCTTCAAATTGTAGATTTTAGCGTTTTAGCGTTAAGATGTTTTGATTGCTGACATCATAAGTCTAAAAGAATAATGGAAATTAATTAGGGAAATATAAAAATCATTCAATATGACTCAATTCTTTATCTGACAGATTTTCAGCATATTCAGATACAGGCACACAACTACAAACAAGATTTCTGTCTCCGTAAGCACTGTCTATCCTTCCAACTGGCGCCCAGAATTTCTTTTCTAAGGTATAAGGTAATGGAAATCCCGCCATTTCCCTTGAATATTGATGTGACCAATCGTTCGAAACAAGTGTTTGAATAGTATGTGGAGAATTTTTAAGTGGATTGTCAATCTTATCGAGCTTGCCATTTTCAATCTCTTTGATTTCATTTCTAATAGAAATCATCGCATCACAAAATCTGTCCAACTCTTCTTTTGACTCACTCTCTGTTGGTTCCACCATCAATGTACCGGGAACCGGAAAAGAAACTGTCGGCGCATGAAAACCATAATCAATTAATCTCTTTGCTATATCTTCAACTTCTATCTGAACTGAACGTTTGAATTCTCTCATATCAAAAATTAATTCATGAGCAACTCTTCCGTTAATACCTGTGTACAAAACTCTGTAATGGGCTTTTAATTTATTCATTATATAATTTGCATTTACTATAGCAGCTCTGGATGCAAGTGTTAGTCCTTTTGGTCCCATAAGTTTTATATACGCATATGAAATAATCAGAATACTTGCACTACCCCACGGAGCAGATGATACTGAATTTATTGCTTTTTCACCACCTATTTTAACAAAATGATGTCCCGGAAGGAACGGAGCAAGATGCTTTGCCACACAGATAGGACCCATACCAGGACCACCGCCGCCATGTGGAATAGCAAAAGTTTTATGAAGATTGAGGTGACATACGTCGGCACCAATAATTGATGGATTAGTTAAACCTAACTGTGCATTCATATTTGCGCCGTCCATATAAACCTGTCCACTATTGTCATGAACTATCTTACATATTTCAACTATCTTTTCTTCGTAAACACCATGAGTTGAAGGATAAGTAACCATCAAAGCAGCAAGATTAGATTTGCTCTGTTCTGCTTTTAATTTGAGATCATCTAAATCTATATTTCCAAATTCATCACACTGAACAACTACCACTTTCATTCCGGCCATTACTGCACTTGCAGGATTGGTTCCATGTGCAGATGCAGGAATGAGTACTACATTTCTTTCTTTATTACCTTGTGCATAATGAAATGCACTTATCACCATTAAACCAGTGAATTCTCCCTGCGCTCCGGCATTGGGCTGTAAAGAAACTGCATCGAATCCTGTAATTGTTTTCAGATCATCCTCAAGTTCTTTAATTAATTGCTGATAACCTTTTACTTGATTCAAAGGTGCAAAGGGATGAATATCAGAAAACTCCCGCTGGGTTATTCCAAGCATCTCCGTAGTTCCATTTAGTTTCATTGTACAGGAACCAAGCGGAATAATTGAATGGGTTAGAGATAGATCTTTATTTTCTAATTTTTTCATGAAGCGTAACATTTCAGTTTCTGAATGGTATTTATAAAATGTTTCGTGCGTAAGATATTCACTCTCTCTTGGAATAAATCCACTCTGTTCAGATTCTGCTTCATTTAACAATCTATTAAAATAATCTCCGGTAATTTTAGAACCCGAAATACCGGCAAAGAGTTCGATTAGTTCTTTAAGATCTTTTTCTTCCGTTGCTTCATTTAAAGAAATTCCAACTGTATTATTTCCGATGTACCTGAAATTTATTTCTCTCTTTAAGGCTTCATTTTTAATTGCATTTATTCTTTTTTCAGAATCTTCAATTAACAGCGTATCAAAGAAATTCTTATTCAATTGTCTGAATCCAAATTCCTTCAGAGCAAGATTCAGTATTTTTGTAAAGGTTCTAATTCTTTTTGCAATTGCCCTTAAACCCTCAGGACCGTGATAGACCGCGTACATTCCTGCAATTATTGCCAGAAGAGCTTGAGCAGTACAAATATTGCTTGTGGCTTTCTCTCTTCTTATATGCTGTTCCCTCGTTTGAAGAGCCATTCTATATGCCGTATTTCCCTGTGCATCGACTGAAGCACCAATAATTCTCCCGGGAATATTTCTTTTATAAGATTCCTTAGTAGCAAAAAAGGCTGCGTGTGGTCCGCCAAATCCCATAGGAACTCCAAACCTTTGAGAAGAACCTATAACTGCATCAGCTCCAAATTCACCCGGCGGCATTAACAAAGTAAGACTAAGCAGATCCGCAGCAACAACCTTATAAATATTTTTATCTTCAGCTTTTGTAAAAAGTTCAGAATAATTTCTTATCTCACCATTACCAGCAGGATATTGAACGAGAATACCGAAAATGTCATCAGTTAATTCCACATCCTTATAACTACCAATTCTTAGCTCAATTCCTTGTGGAACAGCTCTTGTTCTTAGCACGTCGATTGTTTGCGGAAAACATTCTTCAGAAACAAAAAATACATTTGCATTCTTTTTATCTCTTGGTCTGATAGAATAAAACATAGTCATCGCCTCGGCTGCCGCAGTACCTTCATCCAGCAGAGAAGCATTTGCAATATCCATCGCTGTCAAATCCGAAATTACTGTCTGGAAGATTAATAATGCTTCCAGCCTGCCTTGTGAAATCTCTGCCTGATAAGGAGTGTATTGAGTATACCATCCGGGATTCTCAAGTATGTTTCTTTGAATTACGGAGGGTAAAATCACGGGATGATATCCCAAACCGATGTACGATTTGAATACTTTATTCTTAGATGCGATTTGAGAAATATTTTCTATAAATGTGTGTTCATTGACTGCGGGATCAATGTTAAGTTTATTCTTTAACCTGATGTTTGGCGGAATTATTTTATCAATTAACTTATCAATAGATTCGGCACCACAGAATTTTGCCATTTCCTTAAGTTGGTTTTCACGTGGACCGATGTGACGGTTAACAAATTTATCGGGATGTTCAAAAGTCATCATAAATCATACTCACTCAAGCTTTTTGTTTATGTGCTCTCTTTTGAAGAACACCTGTTTTTTGATATCAAATTTAAATAATAATTGGCAATGAAGTTAACCAGGAAAGTGTAAATAAATTGTTACAATCCTGTTAATACTATTAAATATTATGGGTAATCTAAGGATTAATAAAAAAGTCTGATTTAATTATTATCTTTTATTGTCTTGAGAGCGTTACGGGCTGCATTCTGCTCGGCAGTCTTTTTATTTTTGCCTTTACCTATTCCCAATTTTTCAGAGTTAACCGAAACACTCACGGTAAAAATTCGCTCATGCTGAGGTCCCTCTTCTCTAACAATTTCATACACAGGCGAAGACATTTTTTCTGCTTGTGTATATTCAAGTAATTGACTTTTATAATTTACATCAACCAAATAATCGTCATCCTTAACGTTCGGTTCTATCAAAACCTTATAAATAAATTTTCTGCACGCATTCAAACCCTGATCCAGATATAATGCTCCTATTAAAGCTTCAAAAGCATCTGCAAGAACTGCCTGTGAAGTTTTTACAAAATCTCTTTCCAGATTATCACTAATAATTATAAAGTCTCCCAGATTTAGCCTTTTAGCAACACTACCCAATGAATTTCTATTAACAAAGTTCGCCCTTATTTTCGTCATAAATCCTTCATTTTCATTTGGGAAATTTTCAAATAAATATTGAGCAACTATCAAACTCAAAACTGAGTCGCCTAAAAACTCTAGTCTCTCGTTTGATATACTTTCGAATTCTGTTATTTCTAATGTTGAACGATGAGTTAATGCTTGAACATAATAATGTTTATGATTAAGAGAAACATTCATCATCTTCTCCAGATCTTTAATTTTTTGAGCATTTAACTCAACAAAATTATTAGAGCTGCTATTCTTCACCCTTCTTCTTACAATAGAATCACGAATACGAGAGAACAGACGAGCCAAACTAAGCCTCTAACTGCTTGAAAAGAATTGATGCGTTATGACCGCCAAATCCGAAAGTATTGCTTATAGCATTTCTTATTTTTTTATCTGTTGGTTTATTCGGACTGTAATTTAAATCGCATTCCGGATCGGGAACAGTAAGATTTATAGTCGGCGGTATTTTACTGTTTTTCATCGCTAAAAGTGTAGCAATAGCTTCAACTGCTCCTGCTGCGCCAAGAAGATGCCCGGTCATAGATTTTGTGGAGCTGACAACTAATTCATATGCATGATTTCCAAATACTGTTTTAATAGCTATTGTTTCATTAACATCATTATATGGTGTGGAAGTACCGTGGGCGTTTATATAATCAATACTTTCTGCAGAAACATCAGCATCCCGAATCGCCTCACGCATCGATCTAACAGCACCTTCTCCACCAGGTGCAGGAGCGGTTATATGGTGTGCATCTCCCGTAAGACCCACACCACCGATTTCTGCATAAATTCTTGCCCCACGTTTTTTTGCATGTTCATATTCTTCCAGAACTAATGAACCAGCACCTTCTCCCAGAACAAAACCATTTCGTTCCTTATCAAAAGGTCTTGAAGCTTCCTTATACCTGTCATTCCAGGTTGAAAGTGCTCTCATTGCATTGAAACCGCCAACAGACATAACCTCTACCGCTGTTTCGGAACCACCGCTAATCATCAGGTCCGCACTACCCCTTTGAATAAGAATAAATGCATCGGAAATTGCATGTGAAGATGTTGCGCAGGCAGATGTTGTTGCATAATTAGGTCCCTTCAATCCAAATCTTATTGATATCTGACCGGCAGCTATATCTGATATCATCATAGGTATAAAATAGGGACTGATTTTCTTGGGCGTTTTCGATTCAAAATAAATAAAATGTTGTTCGCGTAATACTTTTAATCCTCCAATTCCGCTGCCGAAAACAACTCCAAAACGTTCTTTGTTTACTTTTTCAAGATCCAATCCTGAATCTTCCACAGCCATAATTGCCGAAACCAATGCGTATTGGGCAAAGGGATCTAACCTTTTAAGGGATTTCTTGTCTAAAAATTTTAACGGATCAAAGTCTTTGACTTCTGCTCCGAATTTCGTATCAAAGTTTGAGGTATCAAATTTTGTTATAAGATCGACCCCGTTCCTACCGCTAACTAACCCTTTCCAAAATTCATCGATTCCAATTCCAATTGGTGTGACAACGCCCAAGCCAGTTACAACAACTCTGCGCTTTTCCATATTTGTTCAGTGGAATTTTTCTATGCGTTACCGACTTTTTCTTTAAGATAGTTTATTGCATCTCCCACAGTAGCTATTTTTTCTGCATCTTCATCGGGAATGGATATTTGGAAGGAACTTTCAAAACCCATAACTAACTCAACTATGTCCAATGAATCTGCACCGAGATCATTCGTAAAAGAAGCTTCAGGTGTAATTTGAGATTCCTCGACACCAAGTTTGTCAATAATAATCTCTTTTACTTTTGCTTCAACATCCATTTTTTATCTCCTGTAATTAATTAGTTTGACTTAGTTTATTAAGTAGTAATTTAATTTTGTTAAATTTACTAAAATTGGCTCCTAATTGACAAATTTACATAGTCATTCCGCCATCTACGGCAATTACCTGTCCTGTTATATAAGAAGCCTCGTCGCTGCACAAAAACCCAACAACTTTTGCAACATCTTCAGGTTTTCCCATTCTTCCAAGCGGAATTGTTCTTAACAAGGTTTCTCGTTGTTCATCTGAAAGTTTATCCGTCATACTAGTTTGAATGAATCCCGGAGCAACTGCATTTACCGTTATGTTTCGTGAAGCTAACTCTCTTGCCATAGCTTTAGTAAAACCAATAACTCCGGCTTTAGACGCGACATAATTTGCCTGTCCTGCATTTCCTACTAAGCCGACTACCGAAGCAAGGTTAACAATGCGACCATATTTTTGCTTGATCATCGGTTTTAATACCGCCTTTGTATAATTAAATACACTTTTAAGATTAGCATTGATTACTTCATCAAAATCTTTTTCAGGCATTCGTAATAACAGATTATCTCTCGTTATTCCTGCATTATTAATCAGAAAATCTACACCACCTAATTTATTGACTGCTTCTTCAACAGTTTTTTCAGCTTGTTCAAGCGAAGATGCATCGGCTTTGAAAGCGTAAACTCTTGTACCGGGATCATCCATTTCCCGCATAATTTCTTCTGCACATTCATCACAGCTATTATAAATAAACGCTACATCAGAAAACAGCACTCCACAGCAGCTTTTTGCTGCAAGTTCTTTTACGATTGCTCTACCTATTCCCCTCGTACCACCTGTCACTATTGCTCTTTTATTTCCTGCCATTATTCTCTCCTGAATCTAGTGCTTTCAAATATTGTTCTTTAATCTTGAGTAAGTTTTGAAAATCTTTTTCACCAAAAAAGTATTGAAGTTCTTCCTTGCATGCTTCAAAAATTGAAGTATCACCTACAGGTTCTACGTTACAGGTTGTTAACCTATCGATATGCTCGTCGTCTATCGTAAGCGTATTTTCATAAATAGTAAGTGGAAACAAGATACAGTACATCGGTTTGTATTCCCATTTATCCACACCATCTAAATTAGCCAATCTTTGTAATGTGCACAATCCATATTTATCCAAAAATGTGCATTTACTGTTAATTACTTCCGTACCGACTGCAACACCTGATTCAAAATCTTCGTCCTTTTCCGGTGGTTCAAACCATTTCCTTACA
>Ga0307426_1002438_pt1 | contig 11600 bp, 10 predicted proteins | sample SalMarWE160340MG_FD_202165 | JGI IMG/M metagenome (GOLD analysis project Ga0307426, IMG submission 202165) | Salt marsh sediment microbial communities from the Plum Island Ecosystem LTER, Massachusetts, United States - WE1603-40 | ecosystem: Environmental > Aquatic > Marine > Intertidal zone >... | reverse complement strand
TAAACAGGCTGAACTCAGTTAGCATTGAAAATATAGTCCGTCGAAATCAAACATGAAAAATATTTTCCAAGGCTTCTGGCCGACAAAGCATTAGGTTTGGGATGAAAAAAATACTTTTAATTATACTATCCGTAAAATCCGGCTGAAGCCCCGTACTTTAAGATGAAGACGCCGGGGACTTTTGCCTTTTCTCTGGGAGAAGTCAACGGCAATATCATCGTCGTTAATTACCAGCAGGCCCGCTACCGGGAAGTTTCAGCCAATGAGGCCGCGCAGCTCATTAATATTGAACACCCCTTAATCTTAGATGTCCGCACGCCCGGCGAGTACAGCAGTGGACACCTGCAAAATTCGGTTTTGATTCCGGTTCAGGAACTGAAAGGTCGCCTCAAGGAGTTGGCCGCTTACAAAGATCGGGAAATTTTGATTTATTGTGCTACGGGAAACCGCAGTACGGTGGCATCCAAAATCCTGATTGATAATGACTTTAAGCAAATCGCCAACATGCGCCACGGTATTTATGATTGGGTAAAAAAGAATCATCCGGTGACGCGGTGAGGCAGGGCTCCGTAATTTAAAGAAGCAATTGATTGATTTTGCGAAAATTAACTGGTTAACTAAAATCATGAAAACTCCAAGCACCCAATTATTTGCCCTGTTAAATCTTTTGCAGAGATTTGACACATAAGTCGAGAAAGTGATCTTTATGCCTAACGATGTCGTACCACTAATCGCATTATTTAACAGGGTAAATAATCTGGTGCTTGAGATTTGAGATTTTATTGTCTTATAAAACCGTCTAATGCAACTGGTTTAGAATTCACTTTGACGATGCCCGGCACCGTGAGGCTTGATACTGGATTCCTGCTTTCACAGGCATCGCAAAAAGACTGCCCGACTGCTCAAATAATAATTGGATAAAGGAGGAAGATTTATGTTCATAGATTTAATTCGGCAAAGAAGAAGTATTCGCAAGTTTACGGATCAAGAAATCGAAGCGGACAAGATTGAATTGTTGAAAGAAGCCGCCCTGCGTCCGCCTTCATCAATGGGCCATAATCCCTGGGAGTTTGTTTTTGTCACCGACAGACAGCAGTTGGCAAAACTTGCCAAAGCCAAACCCCACGGCGCGAGCTTTCTGGCTGGTGCCCGGCTGGGTATCGTTGTATGCGCCGATTCTGAAAAATCGGCGGTCTGGATCGAAGATGCTTCCATTGCCACTATTTATATCCACCTCGCGGCAGCATCGCTGGGGCTGGGAAGCTGTTGGATCCAGATCAGAGAGAGGATGCACGATGATATGAAATCCGCCGAGTCCTATATTGCCGAGGTTTTGAACATACCTTCAAATTTTAAAGTGGAAACGATGGTGGGTATCGGGTATCCCGCGGAACAAAAAGCGCACCACAAAAGAGATGCACTGCAGGATGAGAAGATCTTTCTAAACCGTTACGGCAGTCCTTTTCCAACCAGTTAGTATTTGAGAGCCGTTTTTCTGAAGATCTATCGACAGAAAAGGTTTCAGGTTTCGATCCTTCACCGGTAGGCAAGTATCGGCCAATTCCTTTCCAGGGCAATCTTCCGCAGAGGACGGGTCGGTTCGACTACCTGGGGAAACCCAACCGACTCAAGCAGCTGCAGATCGGCTTGATGGTTGCCGTAGGCATACGAATGTTCCAGATCGATGCCGATGCTTCGGGACAGTTCTGCGGCGAGACGGCGTTTGGTTGTATCCAGGCACAGGGGGCCTTTGGGCCTGCCGGTGAGCAGGCCGTTGGATCCTTCTTCAAGGTCCGTGCACAGCAGATGTTCGAATCCGAGATCCTGGGCAACCGGTTCGAGCATGTATCTGATCGAGCCGGAAATGAGCACCAGGGAATGTCCCTGATTTTTGTGGTAATTGACCTTAGCCAGGATGTTCGGCGCCAGTCTTGGTCTCAGAATTTCTCTGTAAAAAGCCTCCGAACCGTTTTTAAAGTCTTGCAGACGCCGGTTGCGGTAAAGCCGGAGCAAAATTTTTGCTGTCTGTTTATCGGAAATCAAATGGCGCCGATATAAAAGACCGGCCATAAAGGCTTTAAGGATAAAGCCGCGCGAAACCAGCCCCCGTTCCCACAAATACCGGATACCCAGCCTGCTGCTTTCCGTTTCCAGCAGTGTTTCATCAAAATCAAAAAATGCGCCTATCCGTCCGGAAGTCAATCTTTGCTCCATTCAGCCCCGTTCGCTGAGCACGATGCAGTATACGCCTATCAAGGCAATTCTCAGGTGAGTATAGAAACTCTGTCTAAGTGTCAAACTATATCGCAATAAACTCCCCGACTGCTCAGTTATTTGAAATTGACTTTTCGCGAAAACCTCAGGTAAGCGTTTGTCTGGCAATAATAGTCTGCTGAATTTCCGACGCACCTTCATAGATTCTGAGGGCCCGAATATCGCGGTAGAGGGCTTCGACGATATTGCCGCGCACCACACCACGTCCGCCGTGGAGCTGCACGGCAGCGTCGATTACGCGCTGGGCCGCTTCGGTGGCATAAAGTTTGGCCATCGACGCCTCACGGGTGACGCGCTCCGCGGCGCAGTCCTTGGCCCAGGCGGAGCGGTAAACCAGCAGTGCGCTGGCGTCCACCTCCAACGCCATGTCGGCGACCTTTCCCTGCACGAGCTGCAGATCGCTGAGGGTGCCGCCGAACAGCCTGCGGTGTTTGACATGCCGGACGGTCTCATCCAGGGCGCGGCGTGCAAAGCCCAGCGCCGCTGCACCCACGGTTGAGCGGAATACATCAAGGGTTGCCATGGCGATCTTAAATCCCTTGCCGCGCTCACCCACCAGATTTGTATTAGGTATACGACAATTGTCGAAGCGCAACGCGGCAATGGGATGGGGTGCCATCAGGTCGATGCGTTCGACAACCTCAAATCCCGGGGTGCCGTCCTCGACCACGAAACAGCTCAGCCCCCTGGCGCCGGGTGCTTCCCCGGTGCGCGCAAAGACGGTGTAGAAGTCAGCGATACCGCCGTTTGAAATCCAGGTCTTGACGCCGTCGAGCACGTAGCCGTCACGCTCTTTTCTGGCCGAAGTGGCCAGGGAAGCCACATCCGAGCCTGCTTCCGGCTCGGACAGGGCAAAGGCGGCGATTTTCTCACCACGGCTGACCGGCACGAGATATTGCTGCTGTTGATCCAACGTGCCGAATAAAGAGATCGGGCCGCTGCCCAGTCCCTGCATGGCAAATGCAAAATCAGCCAGGGCATGATAGCGGCCCAGGGTTTCGCGGATCAGGCAAAGACTGCGCACATCCAGCTTTTCCAGGCTTCCGCCGCCGCTGGAAGGCACCGCGTAACGGGCCCAGCCGGCCTCTCCCATGGCCCGTACCAGGCTGCGGCAGGTGCCGTCAAGGTCCTCGTGTTCGCCGGCTGTCAGATCGGTTATGTGCGTGGCGCTCCAGCTATCGATATCTTCGGCCAGTTTGCGGTGGTGCGTATCAAAAAACGGCCATTGCAAAAATGTCCTGTCAACCATGGTAACTCCTGTTAGTTTCCTTCGAATACGGGTTTTTCCTTTTTTACAAAGGCATTGTAGGCGCGTTTGAAATCCTGGGTCTGCATACAAAGCGCCTGGCTCTGCGCCTCGGCTTCGATGGCCTGATCAATGGTCATGCTCCATTCCTGGTTGAGCATGGTCTTGGTCATGCCGTGGGCAAAGTTGGGGCCGGCGACCAGGCGCTTGGCCATGGCCCTGGCCTCGGCATCAGGATTTTCGCTGACGCTGTTGTAGAACCCCCAGCGTTCACCCTCCCCGGCTGTCATGCTGCGGCCGGTAAGGAGCAATTCCGTTGTGCGGCCCTGGCCGATGATACGGGGCAGGATGGCACAGGCCCCCATATCGCAGCCTGCCAGACCCACACGCACAAACAGGAAGGCAACCTGGCTGTCCGGGGCGCCGAAGCGCAGATCACAGGCCAGGGCGATGGCCGCACCCGCTCCGGCACAAATGCCTTCAATGGCGCCGATGACCGGCTGCGGACAGCCGCGAATCGCTTTGACGACATCACCGGTCATGCGGGTAAACGCCAACAGTCCTTTCATATCCATTTGCGTCAGAGGGCCGATGATTTCGTGAACGTCGCCGCCGGAGCAGAAGTTTCCGCCTGCTCCGCGAATAATGACGGCCTCAATATCATCGGCGTATACCAGATCGCGAAACACATCCCGCAGTTCGGCATACGATTCAAACGTCAGGGGATTTTTACGCGCGGGGCGGTTGAGGGTGACCGTTGCAATCGTACCCTCGGTTTCCCACAGAAAGTGCTTTGTCGTATAATCCGCCAGCTTAATCGAATGCATGATGATATTCCTTTCAACAACAGAAGTTTCTGTCAGGGTAGAATCGAATTTACTCATTTAGATACTGTGAGCAAATAGAACGTCGAATCACGCCAAGGCGTGAAACGTCCAACTTCGAATGTCCAATATTGATGGCGCTACGCTTTATCTATTTTAAAACAAGTGACCCGCCCAATTTTGAATGAAAGATGCGCGCGTGCAGCGCACACATCGCGTATTGCTGTGAATTTTTTAAAAAGATAGAATACAATATTCGACGTTCAATGTTCGATGTTGGACGTTCATTAGTTTCTTTTTTCGATCAGACCGGCCGTTGTTTTGGCCGGCGGCTGGGCTGACACGTGAAACCTTTAGTACCTACATCACTTCCCCGCCGGCGACGATGATGGCCTGGCCGGTTATGGACGCCGACTCCGGCCGGCACAGCCAAGCGACGGTATCGGCGACTTCTGCCGGTTGTATCAGACGTCCCTGAGGATTGTAACGGGTGAACTCAGCCCCGGCTTCTTCTACCGAACGGCCGGTTTTTTCTACGATATTTTTGACTGCAGCCCGTATGATGTCCGTGTCGGTGTAGCCCGGACAGACCGCGTTGACGGTGATACCGCTTTTGGCCGCCTCCATTGCCAAGGCCCGCGTCAGTCCCAGCACGCCGTGCTTGGCGGCACAATAGGCGCTGACATAAGCATAGCCTTTGAGGGCAGCGGTACTGGCCACATTGACGATGCGGCCCCAACCGCGCGCGCGCATTTCGTCGAATACGGCCCGGGTGCAGTTGAAAACACCGTCCAGGTTGACGGCCATCATGCGGCGCCAATGTTGAACATCCAATTTGTGAAACGGTGCGCTGGCAGCGGCACCGGCATTGTTTACTAAAATGTCCACCGGCCCGAACCCCGCCCGCACCCGCTCGAAGGCGGCCGCAATATTATCGATATCGGTCACATCGCAACGCACGCCGCGTGCTTCCGGAAGCTTTGCCGCCATGGCCTCCAGGGGCTTTAGACGGCGGCCCATCACAGTAATACGAGCACCTTCAGCTGCCAATGCGGTCGCGATGGCGGCTCCGATTCCGGTGCCGCCGCCTGTAATCACAGCGTGTGTGTTTGTCAATTTCATGATCTTCATGCGTTAATCGCTATTTCCGCGGCCCGTTTCAGGTTGCGTTCCAGCTGTTCGAATCCCGTAAGGTACTGCACGGGACAGCGGACTGATTCGCCATGATACTCCTGTTGAGCGGCGGCCCGCAGGGTCCAATAGCGGTCCATCAAATGCGGCCGGGCCAGGCAGCACAGATCGGCCCGGCCGGCGGCGATGATGCTGTTGACGTGATCGATCTCGTAGATGTTGCCCACCGCCATAGTCGGAATTCCGGCCTCATTGCGGATCTGATCGGCAAACGGTGTCTGGAACATGCGCCCGTAAATCGGCTCGGCGTCGGGGCTGGTCTGACCGGCGGATACATTGATAATATCAGCGCCGGCCCCGACGAACGCCTTGGCGATCAACACCGCCTCGGCCGGCGTAACGCCCGCATCACCGATCCAGTCATTGGCGGATATCCGCACCGCCAAAGGTTTGGGGTCCGGCCATATTGCGCGCAGCGCGCGGCACACCTCCAGCGGGTACCGCAGTCGGTTTTCCAGACAGCCGCCGTATTCGTCATGGCGTTTGTTCAGCACCGGTGTGATGAAAGCAGACAGCAGATAGCCATGGGCGCAGTGCAGCTCCAGCATGTCGAACCCGGCCCCTTCGGCCCGCTGCGTGGCAGCCACATAGTCGGAAAGCGCCTTGTCCATATCAGCCCGGGTCATCGCACGCGGCACCTGATTTACCGGGCTGTAGGGCACCGGGGAAGGCCCGATGATTTTCCAGTTGCCTTCGTCCAGGGGTTTGTCAATGACTTCCCAACCTACCTGGGTCGAGCCTTTCGGACCTGAATGGCCCAGTTGCAGACAAAATTTGGCCGCGGTGTGGGTGTGGACAAAATCGACGATGCGTTGCCAGGCGGCTTGCTGGTCGTCGTTCCAGATACCGGCACACCCGGGGGTGATGCGTCCTTCGGGACTGATATCGGTCATTTCGGTGTAAACCAGTCCGGCGCCGCCCATGGCCAGCGAACCGTAATGAACCAGGTGCCAGTCGGACGGCATGCCTTCTATGGCACTGTACATGGACATTGGGGAGACGACCACCCGGTTTTTCAGCGTCATTTGGCGGAGCTTGAACGGGGTGAACATGGGGGGTACCGGCCCGGACGCCGGTTTGCCGTAAGCCCGGCCGGCAAAAGCTTGTTCGATACCCTCCAGCCATTCTTTGTCGCGCAATCTCAAATTTTCGTGGCTGACGCGCTGGCTGCGGGTCAGCAATGAATAGGTAAATTGCTTCATGTCGAAATTTTCGATGTAGCGCGGCGCATTTTCAAACCAGCTCATGGAGTTGCGTGCCGCACTCTGCAGTTTCAGCGCTTCGAGCTCCCGTTCTTCCTGATAAGCCTGCAGCGCTTCGCGCACCGGCTGGCCGGAGTGCATGTTATGCGCCAGGCTGATGGCATCCTCCAAGCCCAGCTTGGTGCCGGAGCCGATGGAATAGTGGGCGGTGTGGGCGGCGTCGCCGATCAGCACAACATTGTCCTTAATCCAGTTGTGACAGAGCACCCGCGGAAAGCTGATCCAGGCCGATCCGCGGATGTGGCGGGAATTGGTGAGCAGTTGGTGTCCGTCAAGGTGGTTGGCGAAAATTTGGCGGCAGGCTTCGGCGCTCTCTGCATGGGACATGTGCTCAAAGCCCCACTTGTCAAAGGTTTGCGGCTGGCATTCGACAATGAAAGTGGAGGTATCCCGGTCGAACTGGTAGGCATGGGCCCAGATCCAGCCATGCGCCGTCTGCTCAAAGATGAAGGCGAAGGCGTCATTGAAGCACTGGTGGGTACCGAGCCAGACAAATTTGTTGGACCGCAGGTCGATATCGGCTTCAAAACCTTTCAGATCACTGTTGCGGATTTTGGAGTTAATGCCGTCCGCTGCGACAATCAGATCAGCATCGGCAAACCTTTGGCGGATATCATCAACCTCGAACTCCTGTTGGAAAATCAGCTCGACCCCCAGTTCCCGGGCGCGTGCATAAAGTATCTGCATCATCCGGCGGCGGCCGATGCCGATAAAGCCGTGTCCACCGGACCGCTCCACCTGTCCTTTGAGGTGCACGTCGATGTAATCCCAGTGAACCAGTTCATTGATAATCGCCTGCGCGCTGACCGGGTCGTTCAGCCGCAGGTTGTCCATGGTTTGATCGGAAAAGACCACCCCCCAGCCGAACGTATCGTCGGGTTTGTTGCGCTCATAGACGGTGATAGCATGGCCAGGATTGTGCAATTTCATGGATATTGCCAGATAGACACCGGCAGGTCCTCCCCCGAGACATACGATTTTCATTGCTCCTCCTGCTGGCCGGATATTGACGGTTGAAATCTATATAGTCCAATCAGACTTTTGTAGCAAGAATAACGGCGGACATCAACTTGATAATGTCGTCGTATGGTGTTAGAAATTTGTAAAGGAATCATTGAAAACATCTAAATTTTGATGCCATAGGAATCAGAGACAAATGAAATATATCGGTAAGTATATAATCCGCGGTCTGCTCGGGCGCGGCGGCATGGGTAAAATCTTCAAAGTCCAACATCCTTTGATCGGAAAAATTTTGGCCCTGAAGCTGCTGGATCCCGATCCGCTGCTTGTCAGGTTGATGGGCCGGAGCAAAATTCTGGCAATGTTTAAGACCGAAGCCATTACAATTGCCGGATTGCGCCACCCGAATATTGTTGAAATACTGGATTATGACGAATCAGACGACAAACCATTTTATTTAATGGAATACTACGTGAACAATCTCGGGATCATAATCGGTGAAACCTTTCGCACCGAGCAAGCTTCACGCACCATCAAAATCGAAAAAGCAATTCGCTACATTTCCCAGACCCTGGACGCTCTGAAATGCATGCATCATGCCGGCATCATTCACCGCGATATCAAGCCCCACAACCTCTTAGTGACAGATCACGATACCATTAAAATTTGTGACTTCGGCCTCTCGAAATTAAGGGGGGAAGAATATGACGGTCCACCTACGCTGAAGTTTGGCACAGCCTGGTATGCGCCGCCCGAACAGGAAGAAGATCCCAACAGTGTCGATTGCAGTGCCGATCTATATGCGGTCGGTATCACCATGTATCGAATGCTGACCGGGGTTTTACCGGAAGATAATTACGAACCCGTCGGTCGCTTCAATGCAGACCTGGATGCGGCCTGGGATGATTTTATCAGGAAAGCAATTGCCCGCCGTCCCGCGAACCGGTATCTTACCGCTGCCGAAATGCTGGCGGATCTGCAACTGCTGGAGGCAGCCTGGGAAGCAAAAAAAAGGCAAATCTGTTCTCTGCCTGAGCCGGAGAAAACCAACCTGGCCGAGCCGGCAAAGGTCCGCATGACGCCACGCAGCAGCTGTATTAAAATCGATCCGCGCCAGGCCAAAAAGACCTTTGCCCTGGATGATCTCTGGCGACCCGCTCGATTCCTGCACAATGAATTTGAGGTTAACTCCGATGCTACGATTACAGACAAAACGACCGGTCTTGTCTGGCAGCAGTCGGGTTCTGAATTCCCGCTGACCTGGTCGCGGGCCAAGCTTTTCATTGAAGCGCTTAATTTGGCACAATTTGCAGCAAGCACTGACTGGCGCCTGCCGACGATCGATGAATTGATGACACTGCTGACGGAAACCCCCCACGGTGAAGATTACTGTATTGAACCCATCTTCGACTTGACGCAGAAATGGATCTGGAGCTGCGATCGGCGATCCTTTACCGCCGCCTGGTATGTCAGCATTGATATGGGGTATGCGGCCTGGCAGGATTTTACCGGCTATTACCATGTGCGGGCCGTGCGCCATATTTAGTTAAGCTGCCGTGTTTTTTTCCCAAAATCCCGCTTGACAAACAAATCCGTACTTTATGCTTTTTGTATTTCCATTGAACGCATCCTTTGCCGCCTCTTTGCCGATAAACTGACACCTTTTGTGTGAAGCTCTGACATTTTTCGAATATCCTGCCGGTTTCCGCCCTACCCAAACGAAAGTTAACAATCTGGATTTTTAAGGAATTTGATATTTCAAATATTTTGGCACAGTTATTGCGAAATTCGGCCAATAAATTTTATTGCCGACATGTTTGCCGAAAGGATTGATATGAAAATGAAAAATGCTTCGAGTGTGATTGTTTTAACGGTCCTGCTATGCGTATTCATCAGCATACCTGGATTCGCCAAAACGGAAAAGGAACCCAACAACTCGCCGGAGGAGGCCAACGCGATTCAGATCGGCGAGACGGTCGAGGGCTTGCTGCAGGACGGGTTTGATTACTTTGCGATCACGCTGCCGGGCACGGGTAAAACCACGTTCACCCTGACAGGCTGCCCGCACGGCGGCCAGGTTCAAATCGGTGCGAAGAATTTCGGGTATACCGGCTGGCAGGACAGCAACGGAACAGAGACGGTCAGTCTGACTTTTGATGCTCAAAAGACCAGCGGGTTTATCTGGGTGAAGCCGATCTTTGCCGGCTCCGTGTGCGGCGGCGATTGGTGTGCCTCGCAATTCGTTGCCGGCGGACCCTTTCACATTACCAAGGATTCGCCCCATGTACCCGGCACACATGAGGGCAAGCGCATACTAAAGCCGCTTGGCTACAAACTGACCGTCAAACAAGCCGTAGACCAAAGTCAATCCGGTCAACCGGGCAACCCTCCGGCAAGTACAGCGCAAAACTCAACTCAGGAGGGTTCCGCCGCGCTTGGCGGTTGGACCATGAAACGCCTGCATGAAAACAACTTTGGCTTCTCATTTGAGCTGCCGGATTACTGGCTGTGGGAACTGTTGCCGGATAATGGTGGTTACCTGCTGTCGGGTCCAGCCGGCACCGAGGAAAATGAAGTGATCATCGTCGTGCAGGCCGTTAAAAAAGCCGCCAACCCGGGCAGTTCGGCCGCCAAGCAGCTACAGGAAGCCAGGGCCCAAATTCAGGGGGTTTCCGGAGCTGAAATCCGCTCGGAAGACGTGGTCACCGTCTCCGGCCGGCAGGTTCCCTTCTTTTTGGCACTTTATCCCGGGCAAACGGCCAGACAGGAGCCGACCACCTTTGCCCACGTCCAGCTGGTCGTGGAAAACAAGCTTTACTACTTCTGGATTTCCTATGCGGCGCCCACCCAATATTTCGAGAAATACCAGGAATTGTTTGCCAACATGCTCACAACGTTTCAAATCGCCGAAACCGGCGGGCAAAGCCGCAGCATGGCACCGTCTGCGCCCCGGAAGGCAGACGGCCGGATCACGGTGCAGGCGTTTAATGCCGGCAGCGGCAGCATGTTTGCACCAAGGGTAAAAGTTACGGCGCAGGGATTCGGCAGCGGCGCCAAACTGTTAAAGCTGTTTGCGGTTTCCGCGGACGGCAAACTCAAGGAGTTGAAGTCCGCCGCGTGTACGGACGGGGCAACCGTCGACTTTAATGCCGTTTACAACCGCCTGGAAACGAAATCCTTTGAGCTGCGCCTGTATGATGCGCAGGAGACGGTGATTGCCCGTCTGGAGCGCGGCAACGCCTGAACAATATGCGCCGGTTCCGCGTATTGCCGGCCGGATGGTATGCACTTAGCTGAATTCCTTGCAGGCAATGCTGTTTTTGCCCATCTTCTTGATGTCATACATGAGGTTATCAGCGAATTTGATTGCTTCATCGGCGTTTGTGGCCGGCTTAGATAGAATTGCGACCCCGATGCTGAACCCTATAGGCCAGTTGCGGAATCCAACTTCTTCGGTAAGTTTCTGGTGGATTTTCCTCATCACCGTATGTGCCTGCGAAAGGTTGGTATCCGGCAAGACCACCGCGAACTCGTCTCCCCCCAGACGTCCCACAAGATCAGTGCTGCGCACACATTGCGCCAGCGTGGCGCCGACAACCTTCAGCACTAAATCACCTTCCGTATGGCCGAGGGAGTCGTTTACCGCCTTAAAATTGTCAAGATCGATATATGCCAGGGACGCCGACCGTCCGATTCGCCTGCAAAGATCAAAAAGATTTTGGGCTCCCTGCCGGAAGGCGCGTCCGTTGAGCAGAGCTGTAAGACCATCGGTCTGCGCCGTCTTCTGCTCCATCTGCTATCGGAACCACATAAAAAACAGCAAAAGACAATTCATACCCGGTT
>Ga0307426_1002432_pt1 | contig 11612 bp, 12 predicted proteins | sample SalMarWE160340MG_FD_202165 | JGI IMG/M metagenome (GOLD analysis project Ga0307426, IMG submission 202165) | Salt marsh sediment microbial communities from the Plum Island Ecosystem LTER, Massachusetts, United States - WE1603-40 | ecosystem: Environmental > Aquatic > Marine > Intertidal zone >... | reverse complement strand
GGGTAAAAACCATTCAAACATATGGGACAAAAATCGAACTAAAGTCTTCGTCTAAAGACGAGAGTTTTCTCCTATTTCCCGAGGAAGACAATAATAGGCCCTCGTTTGATTTCGATCCTTTCTGTGTTATTATACGCGCATAATCTTCACCCGAGGAAATTGAATGCACTTTTTTCAGCACAAAGCAGGTATCTTGCACTGTGAAGAGACCTCGGTGGAAACGATAGCCCGCGAGGTGGGGACACCCTTCTATCTTTACAGCTACCGGACCCTGGTCCGCCACTATGAGGCCTTTGACGAGGCCTTCAAGGGGCTACCCCATCTGATCTGCTACTCGGCCAAGGCCAATTCCAATCTAGCCGTGCTTAGGACCTTTATCAACCTGGGTTCCGGGGTGGATGTCGTCTCAGGGGGCGAACTCTTCCGGGCCCTGCACGCCGGGGCCGATCCCGCCAGGATCGTCTATTCCGGGGTGGGAAAGGGGGAGGATGAGATCAAGTATGCCCTCCACGAGGGGATCTTGATGATCAATGTGGAGTCCTATCAAGAGATCCACCACATCAACGGCATCGCGGGCGCCATGGGGATCCAGGCACCGATCTCTTTAAGAGTAAACCCCGACATCGACCCGCAGACCCATCCGTACATCGCCACGGGGATGAGGCAGGCCAAGTTCGGCATCGCCATCGAACGGGCCGTGGAGTGGTATCGGGAGGCCAAGGAATTGCCGCATTTAACAATAAGAGGGGTGAGTTGCCATCTCGGCTCTCAGCTCACCGAGATAGGACCCTTTGTGGAGGCCCTCAAGCGGGTTAAGGAGCTGGTCCTCAGACTGGGTGATGAGGGGATAGAGCTGGAATATGTGGATCTCGGCGGGGGGTTGGGGATCACCTACCACCAAGAGGAACCCCCCCATCCACAGGAATATGCCCGGGCCATCATCGCAGAGGGGAAGACACTCCCCTGCACCTTCATCTTCGAACCGGGGAGGGTGATCGTGGGCAACGCGGGGATACTGGTCACACGGGTCCTCTATACCAAAGAGGGCGGCAAGAACTTCGTGGTCGTCGATGCGGCCATGAATGATCTCGTCCGACCTACCCTGTACGGGTCATATCAGGAGATTGTTTCGGTTAAGGAGAAGAAAGGGGATGAGATGGTGGCGGATATGGTGGGACCCATCTGCGAGAGCGGCGATTTTCTGGCCCGCGACAGGACGATGCCCCGCTTTGAGCCGGGAGATCTGGTGGCGGTGATGAGTGCGGGGGCCTACGGGTTTGTCATGTCCTCCAACTATAACTCCCGTCCTCGGGTTGCGGAGGTCCTGGTCAAGGATGACGCATTCCATGTGATCAGGGAGCGGGAGCAGTATACGGATCTCATTCGGGGGGAGCAAATTCCCCCGTTCTTGGAGGGATGATGAAGGAACACGTCGCATTCTATAAGATGACGGGCGGGGGAAACGATTTCATCCTCATCGACAACCGAGAGGGACAACTCGATGTCGATGCCCTGCGCCCCGCCGTACCCCAGCTCTGCCGCCGTAAGCTCTCCGTTGGGGCGGACGGCCTGATCCTCCTCGAACATTCGGCAAAGGCCCACTTTCGCTGGTACTTCTTTAACGCCGACGGCAGCGAGGCGGAGATGTGCGGCAATGGGGGACGGTGTGCCGCCCGGCTGGCCCACCTCTTGGGAATGGCCCCTGCCGATCTCTCTTTTGAGACCGCCGCTGGGCTCATCAGGGCCCAGGTGAAGGGGAGGGGGGTGAAGCTGACCCTTCCCCCTCCGTCCGATATCAGGCTGGGGATCGCCCTGCCGATCGGTGAGGAGGAGATCAGCGTAGATTTTATCAACACCGGGGTCCCCCATACGGTGATCTTTACCCCTGACCTCGAAGAAACCGATGTGGTCGGTTTGGGGAGAAAAATTCGCTTTCATGAGGCCTTCCAACCGGCGGGGACCAATGCGGACTTCATCCAGGTAACAGATAGCACTATCCGGATTCGCACCTATGAGCGGGGGGTGGAGGACGAGACCCTGGCCTGTGGCACCGGGGCAGTGGCCGCCGCCCTCATCGCCGGCTTACGGGGATTGACCACCTCACCTACCACGGTCATCCCCCGCAGTGGTGAGGCCTTGACTATCTATTACGAGAGGACAAACAAGATACAGGAGGTCTTTCTCGAAGGGGAGGTGAGAATGATCTATCACGGTTGGCTTGAGGAGGATGCACTATTGTGAAGGTCGTGGATACGATTCTCGATGCCGTGGGGGACACCCCCATGGTGCGTCTGAACAAGGTAACAGGGCACGCAATCTTCGCCAAGGCGGAGTTTCTTAACCCGGGCGGCAGCGTCAAGGACCGAGTGGCCAAATACCTCCTTGAAGAGGCGGAGCAGGAGGGGCGCCTGAAAAAGGGTTCCATCATCATGGAGCCGTCTTCGGGCAATACGGGCATCGGGATTACCTTGGTGGGTGTGCAAAAAGGATATCGGGTGATCATCGTCATGCCGGAGAACATGAGCGAAGAGCGCAAGAAGATCATCCGCGCCTTCGGAGGGGAACTGATCCTGACCCCTGCCGAGGGGGGGATCGACGGAGCGGTGCAAAAGACCATGGAGCTGGCTGCCAAGGATCCCGCCGTCTACGTCCCCCAGCAGTTCGAAAACCCCAAGAACCCGGAGATCCACTACCTCACCACCGGACCGGAGATATGGGAACAGATGGATGGCGAGATAGATTTCTTCGTGGCGGGGGTCGGCAGCGGAGGTACCCTGGGAGGGGTGGGTAAATATCTCAAGGAGCGCAAGCGGCAGATAAAACTCATCGCGGTGGAACCCCAGAACAGCGCCGCCCTGCTCGGCCACGAGCCGGGCCTCCATCAGATCCAGGGTATCGGCGACGGCTTTGTCCCCACGGTTCTGGACACCTCGCTCATCGACGGGGTGATCACAGTGAGCGATGAGGATGCCATCGAGACGACACGCCGTCTCGCCAAAGAAGAAGGGCTCCTCGTGGGGACCTCCTCCGGGGCCAATGTCTGGGCCGCCATCAAGGCGGCTGACCAGGGAGGGGGGAACATCGTCACCGTCCTGCCGGACAGGGCGGAGCGCTACTTCAGCACGAGCTTGATATAAGAAAAGTCCCGCTCTGCTGTATATAAATCAGCGGATGCGGCCCCGCTCCATAGCACAGAAGAAGAAATGCGGGGTCCCGCAAGCGGGAGATCTGTCGCCACGCGACAGAGGGTTCAAGGGTTTTACGAAAACTTTGAAATCCTAGCTTGAACTCAATTACTTCCCTCTCCACCAAGGGAGAGGGAAAGGGTGAGGGGGAGACATAGATATGATTAAAGCCATCGTAATGGGGGCGGCCGGACGCATGGGTCGCATGGTCGTAAACGCCATCCAGAGCTCCGAGGGGATAACCTGCACCGGGGCGGTGGAGGTCTCTGGCCACCCCGCAGTGGGGGGAGATGCAGGGTTGGTGGCCGGCCTGAGTGAACTCGGGGTAACCATTGCGGATGACCTGCAATCGGTGATCCAGCAGGGTGCAGTGGTCATAGACTTTACCGCGGCCGAGACCTCCCTGAAAAACATGGAAATAGCTGCCCAGCACCAAAAGCCCATGGTGGTGGGCAGCACCGGATTTTCCCCTGAGCAATTGGAGCAGGTCAAGAAGCTCACGAAAGCGTTCCCCTGTTGCCTTGCACCCAATATGAGTGTGGGAGTTAACCTGATGTTCCGGATTGTGGAGGAGATGGCGCGGACTTTAGGAAATGATTATGATGTGGAGATCGTCGAGGCCCACCATCGCATGAAAAAGGACGCCCCGAGCGGTACCGCCCTTCGACTCGGTGAGGTCGCAGCGCAAGGCCTGGGGAGGAACTGGGCGGAGGTCGGGGTCTACGGCAGGAAGGGCCTGATCGGTGAGCGCACCAACAAGGAGATCGGGATGCAGGTAATCAGGGCCGGGGACATCGTGGGGGAGCATACGGTGATCTTTGGGGGTATGGGTGAAAGGCTTGAGGTCACCCACCGCGCCCATACCAGGGACACCTTCGCCCGCGGGGCCGTCCGCGCCGCCAAGTGGATAGTAGAACAGAAACCAGGGCTTTATGATATGGGGGATGTCTTGGGGCTAAAGAACGGCTGATAAACCGTAGAAATCTAGATAAAGAAAAAAGTTTATATTCCTCGGCGTTGAGTGAGGGGGACAATGGAATTAATCATCCCAATCATCGTGCTGATAATAATTCTTGCAGCCTCCATCAAAGTTGCAAATGAATTTGAGAGGATCGTTGTGTTTCGACTTGGGCGTTATTTTAAAATCATGGGGCCAGGCTTGGTTCTGCTTATTCCCGGTGTTGACAAGGGTATAAAAGTAAATCTGAAAGAAAAGATCCCCGGCTGGCATACCTTGTCCTCAAAGGACTTGGAAGAACGGATTAAACAGTACGTATTATACGAGAGGAGAGTAAACCCATAACGACGGGCTGCATTGATGCCAAACCCATGAGAGACAGATAAACAATTCCTAGACAATTTCAATAGATAGATCGGGGAATTCTTTTTGAAACTCTTCGGTGAGGTTATTTAGGGTCGTTGAAAGAAGAAGAGAGGCCATGATTGTGCAGCAGCCGTGGGTTGAATTGATGGAATTCAGGAAAACGTACAACTTTTTATTTTTGGTACTGTAGCTGATCTTTTCTACCAGTCCTAATTGGGCTACAGAGAGTAGACTTTCTGGTTCCTTGACCTTGTCCAGAACCGATTCAATTTTTTTAGTCATTTCTACGTCCATATGTTAAAAATAAGTAAGCTTAACTGGCTTGTCAAGTTAAGGAGCGTGCGGGGTAGCCACCTGAATTATATGCATTATAATTGCGACATGACGGTTCAGGAAAAAACCCCTTTTGAGGATGGAGTGCCATGAAGCGGACCTTTAAAATCATCTGCTTGATGATGCTCGCATTTATCGTGTGCACGAGCGCCTTCGCACAGGAGCGATCGTGGGAGGAGCTGAACGCTCGATATAAAGAAATTCGCGAACAAGACGAGAAGGGTCTTAATTTTACTGCAATCTTTGATGCCATTGACATCGCGCAAGAAGCCTTAGAGGTGGCGGAAAGGGAGTTTGGACCCGATGATCCCAGAGTGGCGGAATCGCTCTATTACCTGGCTGAGGCATATAATATTGGAATAGATTATGCCCAAGCAGAACCGCTGTATAAGCGGGCGCTGACGGTCTATGAAAAGGCGAATCAGCGGGAGACCCTTGCGTATGCCAGGGTCCTGATAGGGCTGGGAATTCTTTATAGCTTGCAGGGCAAATACGGCGAGGGGCTCATCTATTATCAACAAGCCCTTGATACCATAGACAAGCTGCCGGAGCCGAATACCGTTGAGCTGGCACGCCTGTTGGACTATATGGCCTTGACTCTCGAGTTTGAGAAAGGTTTTGCCGCAGCCGAGCCGTATTACAAACGTTCCATAAAAGTTAAGGAAAAGGTTTACGGCGATGTCCATCCTGAGGTGGCGGAGGCTATAAGCGTCCTCGCATCGCAGTATCGCATCAATAAACAATTCGCTGAATCCCATCGCCTGTACAAAGAGGCGCTGGCCATCTACAAAAAACTATACGGCAAAAACGATCCTAAGGTGGCCGAATACCTGGAGACTGTCGGTTATTATCATTATGAACAACAAGAATATAGTCGTGCAGAATCGTATTACAAAGAGGCACTTAAGGTGTGGGAAAAGATATATGGACCGGACAAGGCGGAGTTATGTCCCCATCTCGTCAAACAGGGGCAATTGTATGAGGCATGGGGCCGGTATGACAAGGCAGAGGACTTTTATCGGAGAGAACTGGCCATCAAAGAGAAGGCCTTTGGTAAAGACGACCCCAAGCTTATACCATCCCTGAAGCGCCTCTTCACGTTTTATGATACCCGGAAGAACTTCCCGCAGGCCGAGCGCTATTACGGACGATTATTCGCCATACGTGAGCAGGAAATCGGAGCGGACACGATCGCATGGTATGAGCTCCTGCGCGATTACGCCGGATTTTTCGTGCGCTGGGGGCGATGGTCCAAGGCCGAAGGGCTTTATCGGCGTCTCCTCGCCTCGTATGAAGATTTTTCCGAAAAGAATTGGGCATTCGAGGCGTGGATTGCGGAAAGGCTCGCTGATCTCTGTGTGCTCCAGCGCAACAATGAAGAAGCCGAAGGCTTTTATTACTACGCCTTGTCTGCATGGGAAAAGGTCATCGTCCAAGAAAAAGAGAGTGATACGTTCGTCGAATTCTTGGAGGGTATGGCCATTTTTTTCAGGAGCGTTGGCAAGGGACAAGAGGCCGGACAGTTGGAACAGCGGGCAGAGGCAATTAGGGTCAGATTGCAACAAGAAAAAGAAAAGACACCCGGCTCCTAAAAGGTTCTCATCCCGCTTTTGGGAGATAAGCAGCAACCCCCTCGGTTATTGTTCCTTCCACCCTTATCAGGATGGTCTTGGCGCGGATAACATCAAGCCCATCTATTGCCCGGAGGGCCTGACGTATATTCCGCTCCATCGCCTCGTGGGTCATCATGACGATGGGGACCGCCCCCTTGATCATCCTCCCCTTCTGAATCACGGAGGCGATGCTGATATCATGCTCCCCCAGAATGCCTGAAATCTTGGAGAGGACACCGGGCCGGTCTAACGCGGTAAACCTGAGATAGTAAGGGGTTACTACCTCATCTATTGCCTTGATCACCCCTTCCTGGGATGATACGAGGGGATAGACGAAATCCCCGCCCTTGACGCCCTTGATGATGTCACGGCAGATATCCACCAGATCGCTTACCACCGCGCTGCCGGTGGGGAGCGCCCCCGCCCCCTGTCCGTAAAACATCGTGGCTCCTACGGCGTCCCCGGAGATGTAGATGGCATTATATACGCCCTCCACCTTCGAGAGGAGGTGATGGGCCGGGAGCATGGTGGGATGGACCCTCAGTTCCACCTTCCCTGCATCCCCTTTCCCGATGGCCAAGAGCTTGATACGATAGCCGAATTCCGAGCTGTACTGGATGTCCAAGGGTGCGATGGCGGATATACCCTCCACATAGATATCGTTGAGGTCCACTCCGACGCCGAAGGCCAGGGCCGCCAGGATGGCGAGTTTGTGGGCGGCGTCGATCCCCTCCACATCGAGGGTCGGATCGGCCTCGGCATACCCCAATCGTTGGGCCTCCTTGAGGACTTCACGAAACCCCTTACCCTCTTGGCTCATCTTGGTCAAGATGTAGTTTGAGGTCCCGTTGAGTATCCCGAAGATGGAGTTGATCCGGTTGGCCACCAATCCCTCATGGAGGGAGCGGATGATGGGGATACCCCCGCCCACACTTGCCTCAAAACCGACCCGCACACCGTATTCCCGGGCGGCGGCAAAGATCTCGGCTCCGTGGAGGGCCAGGAGGGCCTTATTGGCCGTGACTACGTGCTTGCCCTGTTGTATGGCCTTCAGGATGAAGGTACGCGCCGGCTCGATACCCCCCATCAACTCCATGCAAACGGCGATCTCCGGGTCCGAGAGCACTGCCTCGGCGTCGGCGGTACAAATCTCCTTGGGCACCTGCACCCCCCGATCCCGCTCCAGGTCTATATCGGCGATCTTGTGCAGGCGTATCCGTCCCCCCAGGCGCCTCTCTATGAGGGGAGCATTTTCCTGGAGTATCCTTACCGCTCCGGCGCCCACGGTGCCGAAACCGATGAGCCCTATCTTGATCTCCTTCATTTCTGCAGCGCCTTTCGTATACCCCGGACGGCCTGTCTGATGCGGTGCTCATTTTCCACCAAGGCAAGCCGCACATAACCCTCTCCGCATTCGCCGAAGCCGATCCCCGGCGAGACGGCCACCTTGGCTTCCCTAAGGAGGAACTTGGAAAACTCCAGGGACCCCATCTTTTTAAGGGCAGGGGGGATCTCGGCCCACACGAACATGGTGGCCTTGGGTTTTTCCACTTCCCATCCCGCCCGGTTGAGGCCGTCAACCAGGATGTCCCTGCGCGATCGGTAGGTCTCGACGATCTCCCGCACGATCTTTTGTTTGGAGTTCAGGGCGATGATGGCCGCAATCTGGATGGGCTGAAACATCCCGTAGTCGAAGTAGCTCTTCAACCTGGTCAGGGCGTTGATCATCCTTTCGTTCCCGACGGCAAAGCCCACCCGCCACCCGGGCATGCTGTAGCTCTTGGAGAGGGTGAAGAATTCCACCGCTATCTCCTTTGCACCGGGGACCTGGAGGATGCTGGGCGCCTGGTACCCGTCGAAGACCAGATCGGCATAGGCCAGGTCGTGGACCACCAGGAGCTGGTTCTCCTCGGCGAACTGGATTACCTTTTCAAAAAAAGAGCGATCCACCACTTTGGTGGTGGGGTTGTGGGGGAAATTGATGATCAGCATCTTGGGCTTGGGCCAGGTGAGCTTGGTGGCGGCCTGCAGACGCTCGAAGAAGTCCTCATCCTCGGTCAAGGGGATGCTGCGCAGATCTCCCCCGGCGATGACCACACAGTAGCTGTGGATAGGGTAGGTGGGGTCGGGTACAAAGACCACGTCCCCGGGACCCAGGGTGGCCAGGGCGAGATGGGCGATGCCGTCCTTGGACCCGATGGTAGCAATGGCCTCGGTATCGGGATCGAGGTCCACGTCATAGTTGCGCCGGTACCAATCGGTGATGGCCAGCCGCAGCTTATAGATCCCCCTGGAGGCGGAATAGCGGTGGTTGCGAGGGTTGCGCACCGCCTCGACGAGCTTATCGACGATGTGTTGCGGGGTAGGGAGGTCCGGGTTCCCCATCCCCAGGTCGATGATATCCTCCCCCTTCCTGCGGGCCTCGATCTTCAGCGTATCTACCTGGGCGAAGACATAGGGCGGTAGCCGTTGTATGCGATGAAACTCCTCCATTCCTCCTCCCGTTGACAAGATAGCGTATCTTTCATTAGACTAAAGAAACGTAAGTCCTTAAAAATTATCACAAAACGATTGAGAGGGCAAGGAGTAAGTATGTTTGAGACCAGGATCTATTACGGAGACACCGATGCCGGAGGGGTGATCTATTACGCCAACTACCTCAGGTACTTTGAGAAGTCGTGGTACGAGTATCTGGCGGCCAGGGGACTTTCCCTGATGGACTGGGAAGAACAGGGGATTTACTTCATCATCAAGAGGGTGGAGGTGGACTACATCTCGCCAGCCAGGTACGGGGAGATCATACAGGTGCAGACTGACGTCGCCCACGTGACGAGGGCATCCTTCACCTTTCACCATCGTGTTATCGTAAAAGATACTGACAGACTTATCTGCGAAGGGGCAAATCAGATGGTCTGCATTACGGCGGGGGGCAAGCTGCGGAGGTTCCCCTCGGGGTTCCTCGAGAGGTTGCAAACTTGACAGGCAGTTTTGTTTTTCGTTATATTCAATTCGGCACATGCGGGTTTTCGTTATTAATCAATTCACCCCTTGAAAGGGGTAACAATCACATCTTTCACAGGAGGTAATAGACAATGGAGCTTTCTTTAAAGGATAAGGTCGTCCTCATCACCGGGGCCAGCCGGGGGATCGGGCAGGCAGCAGCCCTCGAATTGGCCCGGGCCGGTGCCGACATGGCCATTGCCAGCCGCAAGCTCCCCGACCTGGAGAAGGTAGCGGAAGAGATTAAAAAGATTGGGAGAAAATGCCTGCCGATATCCGCCCATGCAGGCAAGATGGAGGACATCAACAATCTTGTTAAGAGCGTCCTGGATGAGTTCGGACGGATCGACGTCCTGGTGAACAACGCCGCTACGAATCCCACCATGGCGTCGGCTCTGGATATAGACGAGCGCGCCTGGGATTCGATCATGAATCTGAATCTGAAGGGGTTGTTCTTCTTGAGCCAGGCAGTGGCCAGGGGAATGAAGGAACAAGGCGGGGGCGTTATTGTCAATGTTGCCTCCATTGCCGGCATTACCCCCGACATATTGCCCGTCTACTCCATCAGCAAGGCCGGTGTGATCATGGCCACCAAGGTGATGGCTCAGCAGTGGGCTCAATACAATATCCGGGCGAACGCAATCGCTCCGGGCTTGACCAAGACCCGTTTCAGTGAAGCCCTGTGGAAAAACGATGATATCCTGAAGATAGCCATGAGCAGAACCCCGATGGCGCGGCCCGCCGATCCTGAAGAAATGGCGGGGGCCATTCTTTATCTGGCCTCGGATGCGTCGAGTTATGTAACCGGACAGGTTATTGCCATAGATGGCGGGGTAACGATCTAGCTTTCAAGAGCGAGGCATAAAAAGAAGCGGAGAGACTATCCCCCAACAAAGATAATGTGCTATCAACCGGCCATGTGCCGAAGAGATGGGTTTGCTGTTTTTTCAGGTTTGATGAGGTGAACAATAGGGCGTTTAAAAACTCAAGAAAAAAGATTTAATCTCCATTGTCTTCCAAAATGAAAGAGATACGCAATGTAAGTAACGGTCCTGATTTTTCCCAGTCCTCTAACGTTAGCTGTTACCCCGCCGAAGCTGTGTAGACGCTGCAAACGCCGACATTTCCTTCGTCGGCGTCTGGCTCTTTGTTGGGAATTGAGTTTGACCTGCCAATCACTAGACGTTTCGGCGGTTCCTTAAGCGCAATTTCTGACAATACGCCCTTATCGATTCGAAGTTGATGTACGTGAGGATGTCTATTATGAGCAATACTACCAGCAGAACAAGTTGTATGCTAGCACCAAAGAAGTATACACTACAATAGACCAAGAAAAAAATCACGAATGACACAATAGCAATCAGATCCTTCTCGCGTCTGAACAACTCCCAGAAGACCCCCAGCAGTTTAGTCCCCGCCAGCAGCAAAGCAACATGTGGAGCTAGAGGTCGAAACCTCGGCACATCATATGCGGCGTTTATTGAGATGAAAAGGAGTGCCACTATCAAGAAATCGCAGATTCCTTGTGGTACTGAGTAGTCATTCCGTATTTTTTCTGTGTTCGTGCAAAGGTAATCCATTACGTAGTGCACTATAATGAGAAAAACCAAAACATACCTGGCGGGATCCCCGGTGATGCGTTGGACCGAGAACGCATCAAACATGTTGAAGATGATGGAACCGAGTATCGCCGGATAGAGAAGCCCGATAGTGAAATTGAATGCCTTCTGAGATTTCATTCTACGATCCTACCATTTACTTTAAGACTTATTCCACTGATGAATCAATTCTATTGAGCAAAAGTTTGCCAGTCAAGGCTTTTTTGTGAAAGACAGGTGAAATCGGCCAGCTAATTCGCGGCTTTTCTAGCCACATAGCGTCCATCTTCCACTTTTTCCACCAGCCCCTGTTTGATCAGATGATCCAGGTGTTTCTTTATCATATATCGTTCCCAGAACAGGAGAAATATTATCGGGTGCTCCCGATAGATTATTTTCTGTGCCGCGATCTGGTTAAGGGTTGAAGGATTACGGCGGACGCAATCTAAGATTCGCTCTTCCCTCTTCAAAATCCTGTCACGATATTCGCCGAGGACCGCAGGAATATCCCGGTCGATAATCTCCGCTCTGTGGCTGGTAATGATCCTTTCCGGCTTCA
>Ga0307426_1002430_pt1 | contig 11616 bp, 7 predicted proteins | sample SalMarWE160340MG_FD_202165 | JGI IMG/M metagenome (GOLD analysis project Ga0307426, IMG submission 202165) | Salt marsh sediment microbial communities from the Plum Island Ecosystem LTER, Massachusetts, United States - WE1603-40 | ecosystem: Environmental > Aquatic > Marine > Intertidal zone >... | reverse complement strand
GCGTGGGAACCACGCGTCATTGCCACGCGTCCCGTGCGTACCATCTCGATGATGCCGAAAGGCTCCAATACTTCCATAAGACCTTCGATCTTGTCTTCCGTTCCCGTTATCTCGACGATCAAGGCATCTTGTGCCACGTCGACCACGCGGGCGCGGAACACGTCGCAGATCTGCAGCACCTGGGCGCGCGCCTCCGAATCGGCGGCCACTTTGATCAACGCCAGATCGCGCATCACCGAAGGCGTTTCGGTGACTTCCAGAACCCGCAGGACGTTGACCAACTTATACAGCAGCGCTTCCACGCGTTTGGCGGTGTAGGCGTCCACGTCGATGACGATGGTCATCCGCGAAACGCCGGGGATTTCAGTGTGCCCGACGGCGAGTGATTTGATGTTGAAGGCACGCCGCCGGAAGAGTGAAGCCACGCGATTGAGAACGCCGGGTTTGTCTTCGACGTAGGCGATAAACGTGCGTTCGATGGGTGTCGCCGCGGCTGGATTGCCGTTGTTGTTCATCATGGCTCATGCTCCTGAATGGATTATTTCTTCTTGGCTTTCTGTGGTTCGGGGCGACGGATCATGGCGTCCAGGTCAGCCCCGGCGGGAACCATGGGATAGACGCTGTCCTCCCCTTCCACGCAGAAATCGATTACGACGGTTCCTTCTTCTTGCTGGGCGGCGCGCACCACATCTTCCACATCGTCGCGCTTTTCGACGCGCATTCCGGTCAGTCCGTGCGCTTCGGCAATTTTGACGAAATCCGGATTCAACATCGGCGTCCCCACGTAGCGGCGATCGTAGAAAAATTCCTGCCACTGGCGCACCATGCCCAGATAACCGTTGTTCAGGATGGCGATGTTGAGCTTGATGCCCTCCTGCCGGCAGGTCGAGAGTTCGGATTGGGTCATTTGGAAACCGCCATCTCCGACGATGACCCATACTTCACTGTCCGGTTGGGCCATGCGTGCACCGATCGCAGCGGGCAGCGCGAAACCCATCGTGCCCAACCCGCCAGAAGTGATGAGCCGGTTCGGCGTTTCGTGTTTGTAGTACTGCGCCGCCCACATCTGGTTTTGGCCCACGTCCGTTACCAGAAGGGCGTCGCCATCTGTGAGACGCCAGATATCGTTGACCACATGTGCGGCGTACAGGCTGCCATCGTCCACAGGGACGTTCTGAATGTCGCGCATTTCGGTGTCGCTCTTCAGTTCGGCGATAGTCTCCAACCAATCGTCGTGCCGCAGTTTGGGGAGAGATTCCGTGATCGTGCGCAAGGTTTCGCGCAGATCGCCCACGATGCCCACGTCGACCTTCACGTTCTTGTTGATTTCCGAAGGATCGATATCCACGTGGATCTTGCGCGCATTTTGCGCGTAGGTTTTCAGATTGCCGGTGACCCGGTCGTCGAAACGCATACCGAAAGCCAGGAGCAAATCCGCTTGCTGGATTGCCGAGTTGGCATAGGCTTCCCCGTGCATGCCCATCATGCCCAGATTGAGCGGGTGACTGGCTGGAAAACATCCCAGACCGAGCAGCGTCATCGTGACGGGAATTTGCGTCTTCTCCACGAATTCCCGCAGCTCCTGCATGGCGCCGGACATCATCACGCCGTGCCCGGCCAGAATCAACGGTCGCTCGGCGCTTTGAATGAACTCCATGGCTCGCTCGAGTTCCTCGGGCAGTACGCGCAAATCGGGCCGGTAACCGGGTAGACGAACCGGCGAATCGTCCCACTCGAAATCGACGACGCCTTGCTGCGCATCCTTGGTAATGTCCAAAAGCACGGGTCCGGGCCGCCCGGAAGTGGCGATGTAGAACGCCTCCCGCAGCGCGGGACCTACCTCTTCCGCCCGGGTAACCAGGTAGTTGTGTTTCGTGATGGGAAGCGTGACGCCGGTTACGTCGGTTTCCTGAAAAGCGTCGCTGCCGATGACGGACGAGTTCACCTGACCGGTGAGGCACACCACTGGCGATGAATCCAGCATTGCCGTGGCGATTCCCGTGACGAGGTTCGTTGCGCCCGGGCCGGATGTGGCAATCGCCACACCGGCCTTCCCGGAAGCGCGTGCATATCCGTCGGCCATGTGCGCTGCGCCCTGTTCGTGGCGCACGCGCACGTTGCGAATGGGGTAATCGTACATGGCGTCGAACAACGGCAATACCGCGCCGCCCGGATAGCCAAACACCGTGTCCACACCGAGTTTCGTAAATACTCTCCAAATGATCTCTGCGCCGGTTAATTTCATCGCCTCTCCTTCTCCTTATAATGAATACCTATAGCTACCTGCGAACAGGTACTTCGCGGGTTTTATACATCCTGAAACACGGCGCCCGTCGATGCACTGGTGACCATTTGCGCGTAACGCCGCAGCCACTTGCTCTTCGTCGACGGCTGAAACGGCGGAAGGGCTTGAAGGCGTTCTTCGATTTCCGCGTCGCTGAGCTGGACGTCGATCCTGCGCTCGGGCAGAGAGATTTCGATCACGTCGCCGGACTTTATCGCGGCGATTGGCCCGCGGGCGGCAGCCTCCGGGCTGACGTGCCCGATACACGCGCCGCGCGTTCCACCGGAGAAGCGCCCGTCGGTGATCAAAGCGACTTTGTCTCCGAGGCCCATACCAACGATGGCGCTGGTGGGGCTGAGCATTTCCTGCATGCCCGGTCCTCCCGCGGGGCCCTCGTAGCGAATGACGACCACTTCACCCGCCTGGACTTCCCCGGCCAAAATCCCTCGAATCGCTTCATCGTGACTCTCGTAAACGCGCGCCGGGCCGCTGTGCTCGTGCATGGCGGCGTCCACCGCCCCGGTCTTGACCACAGCGCCTTCCGGCGCAAGGTTGCCGAAGAGAATTGCCAGTCCGCCCCTGTCCGAATGTGCGTTGCTCACCGGGCGGATGACTTCCTCGTCGGTGATCTGTACATTGGCGATACTTTCACCGAAGGTGCCGCCGTTGACGGTCGGCCGGTCGAGGTGCAGCGTGTTGCCCGCCGAACTGATCTCGTGCAAGATAGCAGGTACGCCGCCGGCGCGGTGAACGTCCTCCATGTGCCACGGTCCCGAGGGACTTACCTTGCACAGATGCGGCACTTTCTCGGCGATCTGATTGATCCGCTCGAGGGGAAACTCGATGCCGGCCTCGTGCGCGATCGCCAGAACATGCAGCACCGTATTGGTGCTGCCGCCCATGGCCATGTCCAGGGCAAACGCATCATCAAAGGCTTCGGGGGTGGCGATCTGACGCGGCGTGAGTCCCGTCTCGATCAGATCCACGATCTTCTGCGCAGCTTGCATGGCCAACTCGTCGCGTTCCGAAGACTCGGCCAGCGCCGTTCCGTTGTACGGCAGGGCGATGCCCAGGGCTTCCATCAGGCAGTTCATGCTGTTGGCGGTGAACAAGCCGCTGCACGAACCGCAGGAAGGACAGCCATGATCCTCGAGGACTTTAAGTTCGGCGTCATCGATCTTGCCCGCCTTGTAGGCGCCGACTCCTTCGAAGACGCTGATCAAATCGACCACACGACCATCCGGTGTACGCCCCGCGGACATCGGTCCGCCGCTGACAAAAATGGTGGGAATGTCGAGCCGCATGGCGGCCATCAACATGCCAGGGATGATCTTATCGCAATTGGGAATGCAAACCATGCCGTCGAAACGATGCGCCGTGATCATGGTTTCTACGCTGTCGGCGATTAACTCGCGGCTTGGCAGGGAAAATTTCATCCCTTCGTGTCCCATGGCGATACCGTCACAGATGCCGATGGTGTTGAATTCGAAGGGCATTCCCCCCGCATCACGCACCGCCTGAGCAACGAGTTTCCCCAATCGCTGCAGGTGTTTGTGGCCGGGAATGATTTCCACGTAAGAATTCACCACCGCCACGAAGGGCTTGCTCATGTCCTCATCCCGCACGCCCGTCGCTTTTAACAATGCTCGATGAGGCGCTCGTTCGAAACCACTTTTAATGAGATTTGATCGCATCATATCCACCTTTAAACAATACATGAGGGCCTTTTAGCCCTCACGTAATCTCGCAGTGAACCTATTCATGCCGTTGGCTTGTGTTCCCATCGCAGTCGCGCCGGTCGAAGAACACGTTGCCATGCCGCGCGGTCGAGCCGGCGCGCGGAATGGAAATCCCGCTTGGGGACGCGTGCAATAATACTTCGAGTGCTTCGGTTCAAAATGCATCACACATCTTTCCAATCTAATTCGCAGGGTAATCGGTCATGTCGTGAAGCGGTACTTGATCCGGCCCATCGGACCACGCAAATCGAGCTTGGAGCGCCATGTCCGATATTCGATCCGTATCCGCATCCAGGCACCATTCGTTCGCCCATGGCCGACTCCAAGAAGTCGGGGCCACACTGTCGATCGGGTTTCTTTCCGTGTTTGATTCTGCTGCCGTCATCGCCTTCCACTCCATGATTCATGTATCGGGTACGAAAAAACCGCCTCCGTCGATTGAGGCGGCTCCTGGTATTCCTTCCGGTTTCGCTTGGCTTATATTAGTCTCGCATTTGCCTTCACGGACCCAGGATGGGCTCAACCGACAATCTCTGCTGCTTGATAATAAGCAACAGGATCAAGATGACGATCAAAACCAACTTATCGGCAAGTCCCATCATTCTATAAAACGTCCTCAAAAACGAAGCGCCTCCCGGTTGGGAGGCGCCTGTCGCTCAACATGATTGTTGCGTGTAAGCTACACTGCTCCAACCGGAACCAACTTCTCATTCTTAATCAGGATGAGAAGCAACAAGGGGCTGACAACTAAGACCAGGTTGAATATGCTCATTGTGTAACTCAACACGTTCCTTACTTATTTACGTAACTCTAGCATACATTTCGAAAATGTCAACAACGAATTTCAAAGACTCAAGCTCGATTCAACGTCGATATTCTCGAAAGCCGGATCAACTGCCAGATTAATGATCGTATTCCGTTCTACACTGAATTGCGGTGCATAAATCAATATCCATCTGATCCGCCAGGCACAGCGTATAGATGAATATATCGACCAATTCAGTGACGACTTTCGCCCGCATTATCGGGTCTCCGGTCATAGCGATGCTGTCTTCGGTCGAATGGCGCTGAAACAGACGGAGCAAGTCCGCTGCCTCGACCGCAATGCTCGTGCTGAGATCCTTCGGTGAATTGCACTGGCTGATGCCCTGCCGCGTGGCAAACGCACGCGCCGCTGCACGCAGTTCTTCGAAGGTCGAAGGAAGATTCGTCGTCGACATTGTAATACCCTCCAATGGATAGATAACGGATATAAATGAGAGAAAGCGAAACCAGATACGTTGTCTGGATTGTGATAATCTGTTCATGATACAGATCCCAATGATTCGATTCGAGGTCCGGCAACGCGGATCTCGATCGGACAGCGCGGCTCGAAGCGTCGGAAATTTTCGACGAATTTCGCCGCCAATTGACGGTAACGTGCCAAATAGCCGTCTCGTGAGGGCCAACTCGATGCGGGATCCAATATCCCTTCCGGAATCCCCTCACAAGCGCGTGGAACTTCGTACCCGAAGACGGGGTCCTCGACAAACTCCACGTCTTGAAGCGTGCCGCTCAAGACCGCTTCGATCATCGTTCGGGTGTAGTCGATGCGGATGCGTTCTCCCACACCGTACGGTCCTCCGACCCAGCCGGTGTTGATCAACCAACAATCTACGGCTTGCTGCTCGATTTTCTCCCGGAGCAAATTTGCGTAGACCGTCGGATGATGAACCATGAACGGCGCACCGAAGCAGTTGCTGAAGGTGATCACGGGCTCATCGCGCAGCCCCGCCTCGGTTCCGCCGACTTTCGCCGTGTAGCCGGAGATGAAGTGATACACCGCTTGCTCGGGCGTTAGACGAGCGATGGGCGGCATCACACCGGAGGCATCACAGGTTAAAAGCACGATGTTACGGGGATGGCCTGCGACGCTTCCGTCGAATGAGTTGTCGATCCTGTTCAGCGAATACGACGCGCGCGTGTTTTCGGTGACGCCGTCGTCATCCAGATCGATCGAACGCGAACTCGAAGCGCAGACGACGTTTTCCAGGATCGTGCCGAACTGCGACGTGGTCCGGTAGATCAACGGTTCGTCCTCCGCACTGAGCCGGATGACTTTCGCATAGCACCCTGCTTCGAGGTTGAAAATCCCTTCATCACCCCAGGCATGCTCGTCATCCCCGATCAGACGACGCTTGACATCGGCGGACAGCGAGGTTTTTCCAGTTCCGGACAATCCGAAGAACAAAGCCACGTCCCCTTGCGTTCCGATGTTGGCAGAGCAGTGCATCGGTAAAACGTTCTTGCAGGGAAGCAAGTAGTTCATCACGGTGAAGACGGATTTCTTGATCTCTCCGGCGTAGCCGGTTCCTCCGATCAGGCACAACCTGCGTTCGAAGTTGAGCAGGATGAAAGTGCCCGTCCAGGTGCCGTCAATCGAAGGGATCGCTTCGAACGAAGGTATGCAAACGATCGTAAATTCAGGTTTGAAACTGCTGTGGGCGGTTTGATCGACGGGCAGGACGAACATATTGCGGGCGAATATACCGTGCCATGCCCATTCTGTAACGATGCGGACCGCCAGCCGGTTCTGCGGATCCGCGCCCGCATAACAATCCTGTACGAATAGATCCATATTGGCAATGTACCGTTTGAGTCTGCAGAAAATTTGGTCGAACTTCTGGGGCGAGAAGGCTTGATTGTTTTCACTCCACCAAACGTCACCCGCGGTGCTTGGTTCGCGGACGATGAATTTATCCCTGGCCGCCCGAGCGGTGTGGACTCCCGACTTCACGGCCAAAGCGCCATTGCGCACGATCATCCCCTCCTGGCGGCAGATGGATTGCTCGTAAAGCGACTCGACGGGCAGATTCCAATGGATTCGGCCTGAGCCAAATTCTTCCAGGCTCTTCAAATCAAAGTCGCTTCCGAGTTCCTCACAGTCAACGCTCGATGACTCGTTCATTTTGTTGGTGGTTTCCATTGCCTCATCCCCAGTGCCTGTTTGGCTGCTTCCTGATTTCATCCTTCAAACGATTCAATCCAAGCCTGAATCACCTCGATCCGATACCGATAGGAACCGCCACGATCCCGACTTATAAAAAGCGGCGGTCGTAGTATTTTTACCCGGACCGCCGACGATGTTCCCGAGAACTGGGAATCCACGACCATCCGAGTCTTCTCTCTGACGGCTTACCTTCCCGCTTCCAATTTCCTGTTCCAAAATTCAGCATGACCTGCTCACTAAAGAAAAAACCCGCCATATATGTCTGGCGGGTTGGTGGTGTGTTTCAATACACGCAAGCAACTAGCCAGACACCCCCATCGAAGCTGGCAATGGCTTACGACCACGAAGAACGGTAACGTTTTTATCGATCATAATTGGGATGAGAGTAGCAAAAAAGAACTTCGCTGTCAAGACCCAAGTTATATTTGGATGTGTCACTTTATTGCCGAGGAGGAGAAAAAGAAGTAGGCTCACCTGAGTAATCTCGAAATCACCAAAGCGAGCCTACCACGACCCACGTCGAAACGAAGGTCACACCAAGTATAAACCCAAAAGAAATGAGCCTTGAAGTGCTGGAGAAGGAAATTAGCCGGGTTCTTCAACAAGCAGGGCGGCAACTCCTGCAGCAGGTTTCGAATAGACGAAGCGAAGTTGTGCGATCAAGATTCAACTCCGTCCGAATTCATTCTTGACACGCATTCAGGATTTTGATATAAACGGCCAAACAGAATATCCAATAAAAGCCGTGAAGGGGAAGAGTATCTGCTGAAACGAAGGCACAGAAAGCGGGAGATGGATGAGACTCCCGCCCCTACGCCAGCGGAGAATGGGCCCCTGAGCTGCCGGCCGAAAGGTTGAAACCGAGTAGTCCGCGCCGGAAAGCCACCGTTATCGAGGCAGAAGGTATAAGCGATGATCGAAGTAGCATCGCCGTACCGGAATAAGTGAGGCTGGCATGTTCCCACCCGTCGTCATCACCGGCGGGTTTTTTCATAGGTACCCGGGAACATCGAGCCTAACTGGGGTGGCACCACGGGAACCCTCTCTCGTCCCCAACGATGAGAGAGGGTTTATTTATTCGAGAGTGAAGTGAAGCGGATGGAAAAAACGATGTCTCGAAATCATACCGGTGAAAGCCACCCCACCAACCTCGTGCCGGTGGTGCGGGAGCTGCCGGCCGACCTGGAAACGCCGGTTTCCGTGTACCTGAAACTGTCCGAACTCGGGCCGGGGTTCCTGCTCGAGTCGGTGACCGGCGGCGAACAAGTCGCCCGTTACTCGTTCATCGGCGCCGGTCTTTCTGAGGCGTTCGTGCTGCGCGGGAACAGGTTGGAGCATCACACGGCAGGCGGTGTATCCGTAACCACGCTGCCGGAAGATGTCAACCCCGTCGATGCCCTGCGGGCGCAAATCCGCCGGTACCGGCCCGACCTACCCTGCGGTTTGCCGCGCTTCGTCGGCGGACTCGTCGGCTACCTGGGATACGAAATGATGCGCTACTTCGAACCCAGCCTATCCGCGCTTCCGGTGGGCGACCTGCCGGACGCCGTTTTCCTGCAGGTCGATACCGTCATCGCCTTCGATCACGCCTTCGGGCGGCTGGTGATGCTGACCTACGCCGAAACCGATGGCGACGAGCAATCTGCATTACAGGAGGCCAACGAACGCCTCGATCGCTTGCAGGAACAGCTTAGCAGTCCACTTCAGCCCCAAAGCCCTTTACCAGGAGTAAATGAACCCCAGGAATTGACATCGAACATGTCCCCCGAACGCTACTGCCAGGCTGTCGAGCGCGCCAAAGAGTACATCGCCGCCGGGGACATCTTCCAGGTCGTCGTCTCGCAGCGCTTCTCGCGCCGCACGAGTGCCGATGCGTTTTCGGTGTACCGGGCGCTGCGGGCGTTGAACCCTTCGCCGTACATGTTCTTCTTCAATTTCGGCGATTTCGCCGGGGATCCTGCGTTGTTCATCATCGGCGCCTCACCGGAGATGCACGTGCGCCTGGAAGGAGATGAGGCTACGATTCGCCCCCTTGCGGGAACGCGCCGCCGCGGGGACAGCGAAGCCGAAGATGAACGTCTCGAGCGGGAGTTGCTCGCCGATCCGAAGGAGCGCGCCGAGCACGTGATGCTCGTCGATCTCGCCCGCAACGATCTCGGACGCGTGTGCGATTACGGTTCGGTGCACGTCCCGATAAAAATGGCCGTCGAACGCTATTCGCACGTGATGCACATCGTCTCCCAGGTGCAGGGAAACCTCCAGGCGGAATACGATGCCTTCGACCTCATGGGTGCCACCTTCCCCGCCGGCACCGTCAGTGGTGCGCCGAAGATCCGAGCCATGGAAATCATCGCCGAGCTGGAAGGTGAATCCCGTGGACCCTACGCCGGTGCGATCGGATATTTCTCCTACGACGGTTCTTTAGACTCCTGCATCGCCATCCGCACGCTGGTGATGCGCGGCGATGAAGTCCGCATTCAAGCCGGTGCGGGACTCGTGGCGGATTCGGTGCCGGAACGTGAGCTGCAGGAAACCATCGATAAAGCCAGCGCCCTGGCCGTGGCGCTGGAAATGGCAGAGAAAGGGCAGATCTGATGCTTGTAGTCATCGACAATTACGATTCCTTCACCTACAACCTGGTTCAATATTTCGGCGAACTCGGAGTGGAAATCGAAGTCTTCCGCAACGATAAAGTCACGGTCGAACGAATCGCTGCATTGCAGCCCAGTCAAATCGTCATCTCACCCGGCCCCGGCACGCCTTTGGATGCCGGTATATCCAATCGGCTCATCGAAGAATTGGGAGCATCGACTCCCATATTGGGCGTCTGTCTCGGGCATCAATGCATCGGCCACGTGTTCGGCGGCGAGATCGTTCGCGCCCCGCGCCTGATGCATGGAAAAACTTCGCAGATACACCACCAGGGCGACGGATTGTTCGCCGGCCTCCCCAGCCCATTCGAAGCCACGCGCTATCATTCGCTGATCATCGAACAACCTGTACCGCCAAGTCTGTTGGTCACCGCCCGCACGGCGGCGGACGAGATCATGGGCGTGCGTCATCGTGAATATCCGATTTACGGCGTGCAGTTCCACCCCGAATCGTTTCTCACGCAGCACGGAATGCAAATCCTGCGAAATTTCCTGTCCCTTGGCCGCAACGTGAAGCAAATACCAGAAATGCAGCCCGCAGCAGTCAGTGAAGAATAAAGAAGAGGAGTAAACGTCATGTTGAAACCATATCTCGCGAAAGTGTTGGATCGTCAAGATCTGTCCCCCGAGGAGGCGGAAGCCGCCATGGGGATCATCATGCGCGGCGAAGCCACCGACGCACAAATCGGTGGCTACCTCATGGCGCTGCGCATGAAGGGGGAATGTGTGGACGAGATCACCGGCAGCGCCCGCGCCATGCGCGGGGTCGCCAGCAAAGTTCCCCTGGAAAACGGAGAGGAACCGATTTTCGACATCGTCGGAACCGGCGGCGACGGCGCCCACACCTTCAACATCTCCACCGCCGGAGCGTTCGTCATCGCCGGCACGGGACGCAAAGTGGCCAAACACGGCAACCGCGCCGCATCCTCGCGCTGCGGAAGTGCCGACGTACTCAGTGAACTGGGTGTACAGGTGGATCTGGAACCGCAAGCGGTGGCTGAGAGCATCGAGGATATCGGCATCGGCTTCATGTTCGCACCCCGCTTCCATCCGGCCATGAAGTACGCCATCGGTCCGCGCCGCGAATTGGGCCAGCGTTCGATCTTCAACCTGCTCGGGCCGCTCACCAATCCCGCGGACGCCAGCCATCTGCTCCTTGGCGTCTACGACGCCGAACTCACCGATCCAATCGCCAACGTGCTCCGCGCGCTGGGCGGGAAAGCCGCCATGGTCCTCAACGGCCACGGCGGTATCGACGAGCTGGTTACGAGCGGACCCAACAAAGTCAGCCACCTGCGCAACGGCGAAGTACGCACCTACGATCTGGATCCCGAGACGCTGGGATTGCCGCGCTCCGATCCCGAATCGATACGCGGCGGGGAACCACCCGAAAACGCGCGGATCATCCTCGACCTGTTCCAGGGCATAGATACGGGCCCAAAGCGCGACGTACTCCTGCTGAACGCCGGGGCTGCGCTTGCGGTCGAAAGCGGCGACCTCGCCGCCGGCATCGAAGAGGCGCGCCAATCCCTGGACAGCGGCAAGGCGCTGGATAAATTGGAACGGTTCATCGAGTTCAGCCAGAAAATGGTGAAGCACTAGGGAGTCGGTTTCGTGAGTCTCCTGGAAGAAATCATGGCGCACAAGCGCCAGGAAGTTGCAGAAAGCAAAGCGAATCTGCCCTTTGGGGAAGTTCGCCGGCGAGCCGACGAACGGCCTGCGGCCGTGGATTTCGTGGAAGCGCTGCGCACTGCATCGTCAAATCCGGCCCTGATCGCCGAGGTGAAGCGCGCCTCCCCATCCCGTGGCGTGCTGCGCGCCGATCTCGATCCCGTCCGGCTGGCGAAAATCTACCGTGATAACGGCGCGGCGGCGGTCAGCGTGCTTACGGACCAGCGCTACTTTCAGGGGCGACTGGATGATCTGCGCGCCATCGCCGATCGTTTAAATGAC
>Ga0307426_1002429_pt1 | contig 11616 bp, 10 predicted proteins | sample SalMarWE160340MG_FD_202165 | JGI IMG/M metagenome (GOLD analysis project Ga0307426, IMG submission 202165) | Salt marsh sediment microbial communities from the Plum Island Ecosystem LTER, Massachusetts, United States - WE1603-40 | ecosystem: Environmental > Aquatic > Marine > Intertidal zone >... | reverse complement strand
GCCGGCATCGGGATGCCGCCCTACGCACGCAAAAGTGTGTAGCACACTCGCTCTGCCAGTGCAGATCGAGCTCACAGCCAAATGTGGTCGCCCTATCATCGGCCCAGTTGCCGAATCGGGCCAGAGCGAGTATGATAGGGTTGACTACCACGTAGAAGGGAGGAAAAACCATGCGCAAGTTGGTCTCTCTTTTCCTTCTTGGCGTCTGTGTGATCGCACTGGCTTCTGAGCCAGCTCGCGCGGCACCGACCGAACTGGAAACCTGGTGTATAGCGCAGGGGGCGGGTTGGCAACCCGCCCCCGACAACAACGACAACGATAAATGTGTCCTTTTGTCTTCCATCCATGCCACTGTTAGCGGGACGCTTACCCTCCTCGCTGACGAAAGCATCTCTAACGGTGGTACCATCACCAACGAAGGCGGGATCGACAACAGTGGCATCATCGACAATCTCGGCACTTTTGTCAACCTTGGTGATGTCCAGAACGCCGGAGGGATCTATAACTACAGCGGCGGCCGGGTTTATAACCATGGCGCCATCGATAGTCAGGGTACGATTGACAACTACAACACCATCCGCAACTATGGCACCATTACCAACACGGACACCATCAACAACTGGGGCACCATCTACAATCTGTGTGCTGGCGTCATCAGCCCGCAGCCCCCGCTCAACCAGCCTGGTGGTGTCATCTATGATCTCAGTAGCTGCTGTTTCTTGTCCGTGGTGGCTCGGGACTAGGTCGCTTTAGCGGACCGGGATGATGGCCCAATCGACTCGCGAGCCAGGAAGGGTTTGTCAAAACGGGCCGCGCCACGTATAATGCCCCTCGTCCACCATTCCGGGCCAGGTCAGCGCGCGTTGCCTGGCCCGGCAGCATCTCGGAGGAGAGGTGAGCGAAGGGAGACGAGGGTGCCCACAAAACGGCTTGCCGCGAGTCCCCGTGCCGGGACGTCACACCGTGCTCGCGGCCCTGCTCGCCGTGCTGACTGTAGCTCTCCTGGCGTTCACCGATCCTGACGTCGGCCTCACCTGGGACGAGCCGGCTTACATGGCCGCCGCCGAGTCCTACGTGAGCTGGTTTGCACTGCTCTTTAACCGCCCCGCCACAGCGCTTCGCCCCGCAGCGATCGAGCAGTATTGGCAGATCAACCACGAGCACCCCCCGCTGGACAAGATCTGGTCCGGCGTGGTGTGGCTCGCCGCACGCCCGCTTGCCAGCGACCTAACAGCCCACCGCCTGGGCAACATGATCCTCGCCGGCGGTACGGTGGCCATGCTCTACCTGCTCGTCGCCGGAGAGGCAGGCCAGGTCGCCGGGCTCGCCGCGGCGGGCGCGCTGCTGACAATGCCGCGCTTTTTCTTTCACGCCCACCTCTCGGCGCTCGACGTGCCCGGCGCAGGCGGCGTGTTGGCCACGCTCGCCGCTTTCTGGTGGACCCGCGATCGCCGAGACGTTCGTGCAGACCTGTGGGTCGGCCTGGCCTGGGGCCTCGCCATGGGCCTCAAGGTCAACGCCATCGTCGCGCCGATCGTCCTGCTGCTGTGGACGCTCTTAACCCGGCGGCGGCGCTACCTGTTCCGGCGTCTCGCCGTGATGGGCGCCCTGGGAGGTGTGATCTTTGTCCTCTCCTGGCCGTGGCTGTACGACCAGTTCCTGCCCCGGCTCGTCGAGTACGTGCTCTTTATCACCGTCGACCACTGGGAGATCGGCCAGTACTGCCTGGGGCGCTGCTACATGCCACCACCGTGGTACTTTGGCTCCATGATCGTGTTCGCCGTCGCCCCCCTGGCACTATCGCTCGCCGGTATCGTGGGTACTGCATGGTCCTTGCGCATGCGGACGGCTCGCCCTTTTGGGGTGCTGCTAGGACTGGGAGTGGTCATCCAACTAGCGCTGCCGGCGATCGGCGGAAGCATGGTCTATGACAACGAGCGCCTCTTTATGCCCGTCTTTCCTTGCATCGCCGCCCTGGCGGGCCTGGGCCTCGCGCAACTGTGGCACTGGGCAGCGGAGCAGGTCCACCGCTTCATCCCGCGCCGGGGGGGCGTCCGGCGTCTCGCCAGCGCCATCCCGACCCTCTTTGTTGCGGCTCCCTTTGTGCCGCACCTGGTCGCCGCGACGGGTCTATACCCTCACCTGCTCTCCTACTATGCTGCTTCCGTCGGCGGCCTCCGCGGCGCGACGCGCCTGGGGTTCGAGACTACGTACTGGTGTGAGACCTACGCCGCAGCCCTTCCCTACCTCAACGCCCACGCCCAGCCCGGCGCTACGGTGTGGGTCGAGCCGTGGAGCCACGACGTGCTGCTCTACTACCAGGCCCACGGGCAGCTCGACCCCCGCCTGCGCATCAGCCGTCTCCCCGAAGCGCCCAGCTTTTTTCTCGACGCTGGCCTAGAGACGGCGGACGTGACGCTCGACCAGGCAGATTTCGTCGTCCTCCAGTACCGCCAGACGCGCTTTGAGGTCTACGAGATCCCGGCGTATCTGCGCGGGCGAGAGCCCGTCTACCGGCTGAGCCGCGACGGCGTCCCCTTGCTCGATATCTATGCCGGGTAAAGCGGAGATGGAGCACGTGAAGCACGAGCACACCCCCTGGACGGACATAGCAGCCATCCTCTTCCTGTGCCTGTTGAGCGTGTTCACCTACCGTCACATCGTGCTCTCTAACCGCATCCTCGCCGGAGGCGACGCCTACACCTATTTCTATCCCTACCGCGCCTACGCCGCGCAGGCGCTGCGCAGCGGGCAGTTGCCACTGTGGAACCCCTACCTCTTTCTCGGCGTGCCCTATCTTGCCAACCCGCAGGCCGCCGTCTTTTACCCACTGAACTGGCCCCTCGCCTGGCTGTCGGCACCCAAGCTGGTGGCATGGTCGATCGCGATCCACGTCGCTCTCGCCGCCGCGTTCGCCTACCTCTATGCCCGGCGCTCGCTGCAGGTCACGCCGCTGCCGGCCTTCCTCGGCGCAAGTGCCTATGCCCTGGGCGGCTTCCTCAGCGGGCAGGCCGAGCACATCAACCAGCTCAATGTCTCTGCCTGGTTCCCCCTCCTTCTCTACCTGTGGGATGTGAAGCATCCCGTTCGTAGTAACGGCTTTAGCCGTTCCACCGCTTCCGACCATCCCGTTCGTAGTAACGACCTTGACCTGGGACCCGTTCGTAGTAACGACTTTAGTCGTTCCCCCCTCGTCCTCCTTGCCCTTGGCACCGTCCTCGGCCTCGGCCTCCTCGCCGGCCACACCCAGTCCTCCTACATCAGCCTCTTTGGCCTGACGCTCTATGCGATCGTCCCCCTGCTGGTCGATGTCTACCGCGCCTTGCGGGCTCGTGCCGCCATGGGCACCTCCCTGCTTCGCGCAGGACGCGCCCTGCTCGATCTCGCCATCGCCGTCTTGCTAGCGGCTGGACTGGCGGCAGTGCAACTACTGCCTTCGCTTGAGCTCTCGCGCTACTCGATCCGCAGCGGTGGACTCAGCTATCGCGAGGCCGTTGCTTTCTCGCTGCGTCCCCTCCCCCGCTTGCTGCGCTACACCTTCCTCCCGCCGTGGGGAGCGGACCTGGCCGGCGCCTTTGGTGGCAGCTATTTCACCGAGTTCCTGGCCTACGTGGGCCTGGTGCCGCTGCTGCTGATCGCGGCCTGGGGTGCCGCGTGGCTGCTGGCGTGGGTAGTGGCGAGAAGAAGCGGCAACACGAAATCACTACACGAAGTGTGCCCCCGCATGCCGGCCATGCGCCTCGGTGTGCTCGCCGCCGCCGGTCTGCTCCTCGCCCTCGGCCTCTACGATCCCCTTTACTTGATCCTGTACAAGGTCGTGCCCGGCTTTGACCTCTTTCGTGTTCCTGCTCGTTGGCTGCTGCTCTACGCCTTTGCCGTGCCTATGCTCGCCGCGCTCGCTATGCAGCGCCTGCGTGCAAGCATCCGCCTTCCCCGGGCCTGGCTGGGGAAGCTGCCCGCCATTGGACTGCTGCTGGGCGCGATGACAGCAGGCGAGCTGCTCTGGGCCTCCTGCTCGCTGCCCTTTAGCGACCCCACTGCCCCCGAGGCCTGGTCCGCCCTGCGCACCGCACCGGCCCACATCCTCGCCGCCCAGGCCGCGGAGATCGCCCCCGGGCGCTTTTTGAGCATGTCGGACATCCTCTTTGACCCGGGCGATCTGGCCGAGATCCAGTCCATGTTCGCGGACCAACTCTCCCCGCAGGCGATCTATGACGACGTGATCGCTGCAAAGCGCAAGGAGATCATGGCCCCTAACCTGCCGCTGGCCTGGCACGCCTATGCCGTCGACGGCTACGATGGCGGCCTGCTCCCCCTGGCGCGCTACGTACAACTGCAGCGCCTCTTCCTGGAGCCGGACGAGATCCTGACCGACGGGCGGCTGCGCGAGGGCCTGGACGAGATCCCGCCCGCGCGCCTGCTCTCGCTGCTCGGCGTGCGCTATGTGATCACCGACAAGGTGCATGACGCCTGGATCGACGACGTGTTCTACGACCTCTCGCTGGACGCCGCCCTCGCCGGCAGCGCTACAGAGCCCGGGACGATGGACCGCATCGTCCGCGAGGACGTACCCGCCTTCGAGTCCACCGGCATGGGCCTCCTTTCCTACCTGGAGGGCGCAAATGAGATAGCGGACGGCACGCCCGTGGCCCGCATCGACCTGCAGACGGCAGATGGGCAGGCGCTGTCTTTCCTCCTGCGCGCGGGGATCGACACCGCGGAAGGGATCTATGGCGAGGGCGTACGCCACAGCCAGGCCCCGATCGGCACGGCCTGGCCCGATCAGCCAGAGGGCAGCGACTACCTCACCCGGCTGGACTGGCCGGCACCGGCCCGCGTCGCGCGCCTCGAGATCGCCGCCCTGCCCGTCGAGGGGGCTGCAGGGCTCACGCTGCATGTCCGCGGCTGCACGTTGGTCGACGAGCGCGATGGCAGCAACGTGCCACTCCTTCTTTCCACCGCCGGCGATTACCGCCTCGTCCACTCGGGCGACGTCAAGATCTACGAGGTGCGCGACGTCCTCCCCCGCGCCTATGTCGTCCACCAGACGAGCGTGGTCGCCGACGACGAGGCCGCGCTGGTGGCGATGGCCGATCCGGCGTTCCAGCCCGACCAGGAGGCGATCCTCGCCGCCGGAGAAGCGCTGCACGAGACACCCTCGACGGCGCCGACGGTAGAGGTCAAAACATACACGCCCGAGGCGATCGCGATCCAGGCCACGCTCGATGCACCCGGCTATCTGGTCCTGAGCGACACCTGGTATCCCGGCTGGCGCGCGACCGTCGATGGGCAGGACGCCATCATCGAGCGCGCGAACGCCACGTTCCGTGCCGTCTACCTGCCCGCAGGGACGCACGAAGTGCACTTTGCCTACCGGCCGGTGAGCGTCTACGCGGGCGCCGCAGCCAGTGCCCTCGCCCTACTAGGCATAGCATCTGCTGTCATCTGGATGTTATCAAAATCCTCTCCTTCCACCGAGAAAGTGCCCTTGAGCACCCCGTAGATCCTGAACCATCCTTCGCTCACATTCAGGTCGATACTGAACACCTTCACCCTCGGGAGGACACCAATGGCCAGCGAACGCAAAACGTACAGCATATCGCCGACCACAGTCACGAGTTCCCCATCACGCGCATGTGCCGTGTGCTGACGGTCTCGGCGAGCGGCGACTATGCCTGGAGTGGGCGGGCACAGAGCCCGCGCACACAGAAAACTCATAGACCAGCATAGCCCGAAAGATGACAACAGTCGATCCGCAACGGTCGGGACGGCAGGCTTCCGGTCCCCCGGGGGACCCCGGAAGCCTGCAGGTGGACTCATGAGACTGGGGCCAATCCTACGGCTTGGGCGTACCCGGTGCGCACTCGCCCCGGTAAAAGGCCCACTCGTCACACTCGGAACCGTCGGGAAAGATGCAAAAGCCCTGTTGGCTCCCGTCGGCGGCGGTGCGGATCTCAAGCTTGTAGCCCTTTTCCTCACAGAACACAGAGGCCGGGTTGGGCATGCCGGGCTCGGGTGTCGCTGTGGCCTTGGCGCCGCAAGCAGCAACGGCCAACATTCCAATCAGCAGTAGGACCAAGACTATGCGTTTCATCTTTCTATCTCCTTGTCATCTGGGCAGTTGCCCTTGGTTCCATCACGTTCACGTTCCAATGAGCTAGACGCTGTAGCGGGCAAGAGTGTTCCAGGCTCCGGTACCTTCGGATGTGTTCCAGGTCCAGCTCCCGAGTATTCCACATATCGTTCACCATGCAGAATAGCAACACCGGGAGGTCGAAAGCCTCACATGGTCCGGAATGCGGTCTTTTTGTCGGATGATATCCGTTCACAGCCAGAATCAGGTCGTACTGCTGCCCGTTTTTGGTGAAATCTTCTTTCCTGTAATCGATGACATGGTCTGCCCCAAGCGAGCGTACCATTTCCAGATTCCTCACCTTTTGTCCTGGCTGAATGTCTCCTTTGTCGCGTAATCCCTGCAAAGCGGTCATCGCTGCCACAGGTACAGCCGCAGCCCGTTCGAACGTTAGGTTGGCAGGTTTCAGCGTTATTGCATTTTCTTTGGCACATACATACTCGGCAAAAGTGCCACGATCGGTTACACTGGGTAAGTACCCGAAAACCTCATCGCCTGGCCCAAACTGCTTGACGCTACTGCCAATCGCCTCTACTCGCCCGGCTAGATCAGCCCCGAGTATCTTGTTTTTGGGTTGCAGAAAGCCTTGTCATCTTTCGGGCTATACTGGGCCATGTGTTTTGAGACTGCGTAATTGACGTTTGTATGAGTCCCTCGCGCCGCACGCATGTAGAACCGAACAGTCTCGGCGTAGATCGCCACAGCGTGCCGTCATCTTGGCTCCTATAGGCTAGGCGTCTGTAGCGATCAGTGACAGGCCGTTGTGTTAAGACGCCCGGCCAAGGGCTAGGCATCCGGTGCACAGGGCGTCGAGCTGGCTCGATCCTTTCTCTTCCGACCACGCTGGCAGGTGTGAAATGGCCCACGCGGTGGCTGAACCGCAACAGCTTTCCGCATACAGGCGCTCACGCTGATCGAGCGCTCGATGGACTCTGTCTTGCGCAGGTTGAAGTGCGGCGCCTGGCGATGTCGAAACGCCCGTCCGGCACGCTCTGCTCCATTGTTCGTGGCTTCCCATTCGGGATCGCGCAGGAACTGGCTCAAGCCTTCGAACTTGGTGGACGTCATCCGCTGCTGGGCACGCTGCAGGTGAGGTTCGGCTTGATAGGTAGCACTATTTCTCCAGGCTTCATAGTGTGCTTTTGCTTCACCCAAGGTGCGTCGTTGGCCATCATCGTCGGTCCACAGTTGATACCAGTCTCCAAGGAAAGATCGCACGAGGCGTAGTTGCTCGTCAACTGGGCTGCCCAACAGCGCATCTACTTGCTCCTGCTCCTCCGCGGTCAGGTTTTCCGGGCGGTGAAGCAGCAGAAACCGGTGCTCGCGGAGCGCTTCTCGTGTCTCACTGACCTCATCCCAGCTCGACCACGGCTCAGGAGGTGGAAGTCTCTGCTGTTGTTCATCCAAAGATGGTGTGTCGAGGGGTTCAGAAGGCGGATCCTGCTCCAGCCACCGTTTGACCGTGATGCGGTGAATGCCGACCTGGCGGGCGATGGCAGAGTGCGAGAGCCCTTCTTGATGCAACGCGTGGACGCGGCGCTTCAGCTTCTGTTTCTGCTGTTTTCGCTGCAGGGGGGCAGGGAGCGCAGCCACTTCGGGTAAGTCCGCTGGCATATCTTCAGGTACGGGTGGAATCGGCTCCTGCAGCCAACGCTTGATGGTCTGACGATGGTGGCCTGTTTGGCGGGCAATGGCGCGTTGAGATAGACCTTGTTGCGCCAACTGATGAACGCGCGCAATCTCGGCGTGTCGCTGCGCCTGTCGCCAGTACCAGCGTTGGCTTGCCGCATCCGTTGGGTCGTCGCTCGGAGGCCTGCTGCGTAACGGACCACCTCCTCTGGTTGCTGCAGCGGGAGGTGGCTGAGGTAGGCTCTTGCGAACGGCATTGACGGCCTTCATCGCGGCCTGGGTCACGTGTCGCGTTTCGTGAAACAGACACAACTGATGGGCGGCATCTGGCCAGACCTTGGTCAACACAGTGGGATAGAGGCTGGAGCCGTCGGTGATCACCTGATCTGGATCGATGCCTACTTCCCTGAGATCGGTCAGAAAGCGCTCCACCTCTGTAGCGTCGACGCTGCCGTGCACGAGCTGATAGCCCACCAGTCGGTCTCCATCTGACGCGGCGGGGTCAACTGCCAGCAGAAGTGCGAGCTGGTCTTGGTAGACCTCATCGACACAGAGGATGCCAGAGAACTCGCTCACGACCCAGGGCTGATAGTCCGTGGCAAAGTCAAACGACTCACCGTACATCCGACACCAACGGCGAACGCTGCCTTCACTCGGACGCACCCAAAAGTCGCGTGCCATGCGGTTCGGCACCTGGCGCATGGCCATGCCGTCTTCGTACACGGACTGCACGGCCTTGTCGAGCACGCGGTTGGCGTAGATGGCGCCGCGTTGCAGGAAAGGCGGCTGTGCACGGAAGTAGTGATCGCACTCCTGGCAGTAGTGAACGCTGACGGTGACCGATAGCAGCACTGGATGCTCCAGGTTCAGGTCAATGGCGGTTCGCTCAGCTGTTGAGTAGAAGGACGCCGGTTGCTGACAGCGATCGCACGGCGTCAGCGCTAGGACGTACTTGACTTCGCGGATGTGGCAGATGGTTTGGTTGACAGATGACGCCGTTGGGTGTGTGAGCACAAGCCCCCCTGAACTGCGGTTGGTTGCGGCAATTGTGCTCAGGCTGGCCACGCCTGTCAAACTGGGTCAGCTACAAACGTCAATTACGCAGTCTCAAAACGGGTGGCCCCATGACGGGCGAAAGTTGACAAGCCTCCCGGCACGAGGCGAATAGAGAACGGTTTTGCTCTCATGAAACGCCAGTCACGCGCATTTACGGATGCTGCATAGACTCTGATCAGGACTTCATCATCCTGGGGAGCAGGTTTTGCCACCTCTTGGAGCTGAAGAACACCCGGTGAACCGTATTTTGTGCAGACGATTGCCTTCATGTGAGTACCACTTCCTTATCCTGTTACAGGATCATGCGGTCGGCTTTTTGGCTTGAGTATGGGATATGCACACAAACCGATGCCCACAACGTATAGTATGCTCTGAACAACATTCACTTGCCAGCGTGCGTTTCCGATGGGTGCGGAAGCGATAAAGGCCATCACTTCCACAAAGCCGATCACGAACAGCAACACCCAGAAGGCCCAATTCTCGCCGGCGATCAGGCTTTCTCGGATGAGCAACCACACCAGCACCGAGAGCGCCACCGAGCAAGAGTTGTACAGAATCGTCAAAGCATTGAGCGATGCAATGACCTTGGCATCCAGACTGGCGATTTCAGATTTTTCAAAGACCAATGCCAGAATCGGTGAGTCTCCATTGAGAAGGACGACAATGGTCAATATCAAGGCGGCGAGGAGACAATTGATGCCGCTCCAGGTTGAGAGGATCATCGAACCTCTCTTCAACACTTTGCTCTCTCCTTGTGATGTGTTGTGTCTGCTTCTCAAGGTCTATTCCGCGAGCGTTTCCATGTAGCTGAGCCGGGAGGGTTTTGGGGAGGGCCTTGGACCCTCCCTCTCCCCTATAGTGCAAATCTATGCCGCGCTCAAAAGCTCGTTTCTTGCTGGTTTTGCAGCCCCGGAAGCGACTGCAGATGGGTTGAATCCTTTCGCGATCAGCCAAACCGCCAGAACCATCTCCTGCAAAGCAATGGGAGCCGCCAGGGGAATGTAGCTGGTTATACGGTTACCGCTGAACAAGGCCAACACGCACGCCGCCATCATCAGGATGATAGCGACGATACCAAAGCCCGACAGCCAGCGGGGAATGAGCCGTGATTGGAAGAACAGGTAGTAGTACATAAATGCACCCAGGCAGAAGGCGAACACCGCCAAGAGGCCGGCGTGGTCGTGTACGCTCACCAACGCATCGCCAATAGCCGGAAGCGAGGCACGATCGGCAGCGAGTGCTGACGTGAACTGCTGGCCGAGTGTCAACAGGGACAGCAGGCACACGAGGCCGACCATGTAAAAGGCCGCCTCAATGGTCCTGAAGATCACGGAGCCGAGGGCGAGGCCCGCATTCCACTTTTTCAAGACCGGATACATCACGACGGCCATGCCGGCACTTGCCAAGTACGAGATGAGATAGAGCAGGGCTCCTGCGGTCATCTGGTTCGCATTCGCGGACAAGCTCGTGAGATAGTCCGCACCAGTGAGGACAGGTCCGAACACTCCCTCCAGCACCCCCGCCAGTAGATTCGCGACAGTCGCAATGATGAACACCACGCCTGCAATGACCGCAATCTTTCGGAACGAGAGTCTTACTTTTGGGTCTATTCCGGTAGTCGATTTGTTTGTATTCATTTTCTTTCTCCTTTTTATTTTGTCCTGATGGGCGAACTCATCCGGTTTTCACACTTTCTTGCCCGGATTGCTGTGCAGCAGCACAATCCCCAGCCAGACGAACCAGACGATCTGGCTCAAGCCGAAAACCCCGGTCATCAGCTCGGTCAACCCTGGGATAAGGGAAATGATGCCCACCGCGCCAACCAACGAGCCGAGGATATTCAGGCCCTTGGGCAGCTCGCCAGCCCGCAGCGCGGCCAGGCTGACCAGCAGGGTCCAAAGGCCGCCCAGGATTTCGCCATTGGCGTTGCCCAGCCCGTTTGCCACGGCTTCGATTCCCTGCCAGGCCAACGCAGCCTGGGCCGGGTCTTTGGCATAGAGCGCGACGACAGGGGCGATCCCGGCATTCGCGACCATGCCACTGGCGATCAGCGAGCCAGCCCAGATGATCCCGATCGCGGTTGCCACCTGCATGAGTGCCGGTGCGCCGGACTTTAGCCGGTCGTACAACGCCAACGACAGGACGATCAGAAAAACGCCAAAGAACACGTACATGAGCAGGTTGGTCGAAAAGGTGACCATCTGCATTTCGACGAGCAGGGCCACCTTTTGGGCCGGGTCGGTTATGCTGGGGTAGTCCAGAACGACGAGAAAGATAACGATTCCGATCAAGTAGGCGACTGCCAGGTACAGCGCGGCGAAACCGCCGAATTTCCGCAAGGCTTTCATGTTACTCGCTTCTTGAACGATATGGATGAGTTTTTCCACTTACCGGGGGCTGATATGGGCTGGGAACGTTATTAGAGGCAAACATCTTTTCCAAGTGGCTACTATCCATTTACGATTTGGCATCTCACTGATCCGCCTGGCCTGTCCCGAGCGTAGTCGAGGTGCCGTTTTCGACAGGACGGACCGAGACCAAGGGCATTCCCAAATCACGCACTCTTTTGAGCAATCCATGCAATGCGGCCTGATCGATCACCGGGCCGGTTAGAAGCGTATCGCCGTCCTCTTCCAGCGTGATGGTCAGGCCCTCAAACCAGTCTGTCCATTGACTGTCCAGGTGGCCCTTGATCCTGATCTCATAGACCGTTGGTTGCCTTGGATCAGTTCTTGGGTTGAGTCTGTTTGACATTAGCCTGTACCTCTTATACCGACTACAACGGTCTGTGCCACCTG
>Ga0307426_1002427_pt1 | contig 11625 bp, 9 predicted proteins | sample SalMarWE160340MG_FD_202165 | JGI IMG/M metagenome (GOLD analysis project Ga0307426, IMG submission 202165) | Salt marsh sediment microbial communities from the Plum Island Ecosystem LTER, Massachusetts, United States - WE1603-40 | ecosystem: Environmental > Aquatic > Marine > Intertidal zone >... | reverse complement strand
GACGGCGGGTACACGTGGGCGCGCTGCGCCCCCTACCTCGACCTGCCGGGCGATCCGGTGGGCCTGCAAGAGCCGGGCCTCGTGGCGTGTGCCGACGGCAGCCTGTGGATGTATCTGCGCACCGGCCGCGGCTGCATCTATGCCAGCCGCTCGCTCGACGAGGGGGAGACGTGGAGCACGCCCGAAGCGACCTCCTTGATCGCGCCCGTCTCGCCGGCCTCAGCCAGGCGGCTGCCGGGCAGCGACCAGATCCTGATCCTGTACAACGACCGGCGCGGCGTGCCGTACAGCGCCGGCAGAGATGCGCGCTTTGAGCAGCGCACGCCGCTCGCCGCCGCCGTGAGTGCCGACCACGGGCGCACCTGGCGCGACTGCGGCCTGTTGGAGGGTGACCTGAGCCGCTCCTACTGCTATACCAGCATCGCCTTCCACGGCGACGAGACCTTGCTGACCTACTATGTCGGCGTCGCCGGCGGGCCGAACCTGGTCGACATGAAGCTGGCCATCGTCCGCACTGCAGCGTGGAGCATGTAAGAGGGACCCGCCTGACATTGTCGTTGTAGGGGAGGGCATTATAGAGATGCTCACCTGCCGGCCAGGGATGGTTTTCGAATGGGGGGCGGTTGCTGGGTGTGAGAACAGATGCTTCGCTACGCTCAGCGTGACAATGCTCGGGGAGGTCGTTGTGCTCCGGTATGGCAGCATTCGGTGCCCCTTCTGTGCTCAGCATGACGGTGTTCAGGGCGTTCGCTGCGCCCAGAGGGACACGTGAGGAGGTGACGGGGTGGTCCTCGAATCTGCGGATAGATCAAACGCGGCCGTCAGCCGGACGTCCCTTCGGAGGCGGGGGCGCCAGCACCTTCTGGCCAGTCCCCGATAAAGCGCACGTCCGCGCCGGTGCCGGCCAGCTTGCGAACCAATGCCTCGTCCGCCGTCACCAAGGGCAGAGACAGCCTCTCGGCCAGGGCGACATAGGCCGCATCATAGGCCGTGATCTCCCAGCGGATCGCCAGCGACAGCGCCGGCTCGACCAGCGCTGCCATCGGCACCGGCCGTACCGGCAGTCGAGCCAGGTCGGCTACATCGTGTCGCGCCGCCTCCGGCGGATACCCAAAACGACGCACGTATTTCCACAGGATGTTGGCGCACTCGATGGTAAAGAGGTCGGGCACGTACAGGGAGGCCGGCAGCGCGTCAGTCAGGTGATCGAACAATGCGTCGGCCCGCTCTGATAGCGGCTCTAGCAGAAACAGCTTGATGCCCACGCTGGCATCGACCACGCAGTCAAACGCAGACGGCTCGGCCATCAGCGTGCCCGGTCCTCGCGAAGCAGCGTCGTGCTATCGGGTGCGCCGGCGGCCGCGGGATCGTACGAGCGGCGGCCGCGAATCGAGGCCAGCGTCGCCGGTGTGCGCTCGACCTGGTCGAGTGCCCAGTCGAGCAAGACGATCACCTCGGCACTGAGCGAGCGCCGCTGTGCGTCGGCGCGGCGCTGCAGCTCGGCATACAGCTCGTCCGGCACATTGCGCACGTGTAGAATAGGCATAGAGCGGCACCTCCTTCCAGTTGGACTGCCCCTATTATACGCCTAGTGGTTGCATAATGCAACAGGAAGTCTGCCCCTTGTGGGTGTAGTCGTTGCGTTGGTGGTCACCGATGGCTTGCGTTACATTCCCCCGCACCCACCCCAACGTTCACACGCATCACGCATCCCGCGTCACATCGTCCATCGTCTGTCGTCCCCCTCACCTCGGAACCACGGGGAGCACGATGTACGACGGGTGCGCGGCGTCGTGCAGGATGGTCTGGGTGGCGGGCCACAGCTCGGCGTTCGCGCCCGCGGGGTGGCCGGTGTTCGGGTTGCGGTCGTAGCGCGGAAAGTTGCTGCTGGCGATCTCGACGCGGATGCGGTGGCCGGCGAGAAAGAGGTTGCTCGTGGCCTGCAGGTCGATGGTGTATTCGTAGGCCGCGCCGGGCTCGATTGGCCGGGCCTCCTGCGGCGACAGGCGATAGCGCGCGCGGACGATGCCGTCCTGCACGTTGCGCGCATAGCCGCACGGGCCCACGTCGACCAGCTTGGCGGTAAAGTCGGTGTCCGGCGCACTGGTCGCCGCCCAGAGGTGCACCTCCAGCGGCCCGGTCACCTCCAGGTCCCGCTCGAGCGGCGCGGTGCTGTAGACCAGGACGTCGGGCCGGGCCTCGACCTCGCGCTGGTCGTAGGCGCCCGGGGGGAGCGCGGCCTGCCAGCAGCACAGCCCACCGCCGCGGGTGGGGACGGGGTTGCGCGGGTCATAGACGTAGGTGTCGACCGGCTCGTCGGACGGTGCCTCGGGGCTCAAGGCGCCGTCGCCGTGCAGGGTGTTGGCCGCGCCGCCGCTGTGGAGATAGTAGCGCGTGTACTGCGTCCGCGCCAGCGGCCATTCGTGCTCGGTGCGCCACGCGTTCTCGCCCATCACAAAGAGGCGGATCGGGGGCTCGTCGAGGATGCCGTTCTCCTCGCCCTTGAGCCAACAATCGAACCAGCGGAGCTGGAGCTCGTCGGGCAGCACGAGGTCGGCCGAGGCCCGCACGCCGAAATCGACCTCGCCGACCAGGCCGCTCATCGGCCCGTGCAGCCAGGGGCCGATCAGCAGGCGCTGGTGAGCGCGGGCGCGCCCGCTGCCACCGTTCGCGCGCATGCCGGTGAAATCGCGCAGCGTGCTCCCGGTAAAGATGTCGTACCAGCCGCCGATGTGCAGCGCCGGCACCTGCACCTGCCCGTGCGCACAGACCGTGCGCTCCCAATACGCGTCGCCGGGGGGATGGGTGAGCGCGTCGTAGAAAAAGGTCTCGATCCCCCCGCGGCCGATCAGCGGCATCTCTTGCAGGGGCAAATGCCGGAACGTCTCCCCCTTGGCCATGCCATCCGCCAGATCGATCAACCGCTCCATCAGGGCCTGCGTCTCGGCGTCCTCCCCACCCTCCTCGCCCTGCTTCTGGATCGCCATCTGCGCGCCCGCCATTAGGGTCCAGCTCGCGGCGACGCCCAGCGCAAACGCGCCACCGGCGTAAAAGATGTCGCGCGGGTCACAAAAGGTGACCCGGGGAACGATCGCCGCAAGCGAGGGGGGCTGGGTCACGGCGGCGGCCCACTGGGTATAGCCGACGTAGGACCCGCCGTACATGCCGACCTTGCCGTTTGCCCATGGCTGGGCGGCCGTCCACGCCACCGAGTCATAGCCATCGGCCTTTTCGTGGACAAACGGATAGCCATCCCCCTCCGACGCCCAGCGACCGCGCGTGTCCTGGACCACGACCGCATAGCCACGCTCGGCAGCCATGAGGGCAAAGGCAGGGTTCGAGACCCCCTTGCCATAGGGGGTGCGTTCCAGCAGCACCGGGAGCGGCGCCGCCGTGTCGGGGCGATAGACGTCGGCGCACAGCACGACGCCGTCGCGCATCGTGGCCTCGACGTCCCGTTCGACGATGATCCTGGTGCCCATGCGCTGCTCCTTTCGACGACGAGCTCGACCGATGGGGGTATGATAGCACAGGTGGGGCGGGGGCTCAAACTGGAGGTCGGGGGTGTAGGGCGACCACGTTTGACTCCCCGGACGTGGGTAGCACATCCCTATGTGCCACCGGCCGGCATGAGGATGCCGGCCTACGCTCGCACAAGTGTGTAGCGCACTCGCTCCGCCAATGCAGGTCGAGCTCACGGCCAAAGGTGTTTGCCCTGTCGGGGGTGTAGACAAGGGCGTGGAGTTGGGGTATACTCTAAATATAGACATAAGGAGGGCGTGGGATGAGTGAATCTGGCCGCGTGGGGCGCAACGATCCGTGCCCGTGCGGGAGCGGGATCAAGTACAAGCGCTGCTGCATGGCGCGCGACCGGGCGGCGCAGGCGGAGCGCGTGGCGTGGCAAAAGGCAGCGCAGAACATGCGGATCGCGCTGGTGGGATACGCCAAGGAGGCGGAGCTGGCGGTGGACCTGGGGGCGGGCCTAGGCCTGTTCTGGCAGGATCGCTATACGCCGGACACGGTAGAGCAGATGAGCGTGGACGAGTCGCTGCGCTTTTTCGACTGGTTCGCCCACGACGTCGCCCTCCGGGCGCCGGAGCGGCCCGACTGGCAGGGGAAGCGCCTGATCGAGGTCTACCGGGCGGAGGCAGGGGAGACGCTGACGGAGAAAGAGGCGGCGATCCTCGACACGTGGATCGAGAGCCCGCCGGGAAGCGCGTTCGCGATCGAAGAGGCGGACGCGGCGGAGGGGACGGCGGTGCTACGCGACCTGTTCCTGCCGGGGCGGCGGGTCACGGTCACGGATGCGAGCGCAGCCAAGCACGGCGAGGTGGGGCAGATCTTGCTGGCGCGCCCCCTGCCCGAACACGAGGTGCTGCGCCTCTCGGGTGGGACGGCGATCCTGCCGGCAGAGGAGGAGGAGAGGCTGCGCCAGACGATGGAGGAGGCGCAGCGTGCCTACGCGGCGGATCACCCGGAGGCGACGACAGAGGCGTTCCTGCGCGAGCACGCCTACCTGCTGACGCATTACGCGCTCGAGTGGGCCGAGCGGGAGGGGCGGCCGGCGGTGGCGGCCGACGACCCGGAGCGCGGCGGGCTGGCAGCGCGCGCAGTGCGGAGGACGATCAAGGCGTCGCAGAGAGTGCGGGTTCAGCGGTGAAGGCGGGTGCCCGGCGGGAGGGGAACGATGGGTGAAGTAGTGGCGGGGCAGCGCATTTTGGTGGTGGACGACGAGCCCAGCGTGCTCGACCTGTGCGCACGCTATCTGTCCAGGCAGGGGTACAGCGTGCGCACGGCGGCGACGGGGGCAGAGGCGCGCCAGCAGCTCGGCGAGGGGACGTTCGACCTGCTGATCACGGACATCTATTTGCCGGACGAAGGAGGGGTCGGCCTGCTGCAATACGCGCGGCAGCAGCACCCCGGGCTGCGGGCCATGTTGATCACCGGGCGAGCGGGAGCGGGCACGATGGTCGACGCGATCCGGCTGGAGGTGCGCGAGTACCTGTGCAAGCCGTTCACGCTGCACGCACTGCGCTCGGCGGTCGAGCGGAGCCTGGAGGGGAGCGAGCGCGCGCAGGAAAGCGAGCGACCGCAGGAACGCCTTCCTTAAAATTCTACTCCTTTTTCAACGCGCTGCCCGTACCCACAAGTCCTAGTGGTTCTAGCTCGTCTCAAACGCAAGGAGTCGTGCCCTCGTTGGCGGCCTAAGAGCGGTCGCGGATCCGGGTCTTCACAAAGGAGCCGGCTTGTGCTATAATATCTCCGAGACGAGGGAGGAGACCCAGTCCGCATGAGCCACGCCGACGGCATCGCAAACGAGTTCGCACGCTATATCGCCGACCGCGCTCCGCAGGGTACACCGTGGACGTCGGTGTACGACGAGATGTGCCGGGTAGCGCGCTCTCGGGCTTTCCGAGGGATGGGGTATTCGGAGCTGTCGGACGCGGGCGTTTCTCTCTCGATCACGGGCCTGAACCGGATCTGCAGCCTGGTCGACCAGGCGTGGGCACAGCAGATCATCGGGCAGGATTAGCTTTCGCCCCGCTCTACCTCGCTGCACGGTCTCTCGATGGTGGTTGAAGATTGCTTCGTTCGTAATGGCGATCCTGCAGCCTCGTCCCTCCCACTATGTCACTTGGCCAAGGCGACCACATTTGATTCCCTGAAGCGCCACCGGCCGGCATAGCACCCTGGCGGGTGTCTGCGAGGATGCCGGCCTACGCTCGCATAAGCAGGTCGAACTCACGGCAAAGTGTGGGCGCCCAGCAACACCGATTTTGCGTTCGTAGTAATGGCTTCAGCCGTGTCCGGGCAGCCGAAAAAGCGCCCAGGCAAGCGCTCACTACGAACCGTGGCGGCCGGCATGGGGATGCCGGCCTACGTTTGCGCAAGCATGGGGATACCAGCCGGGCTCACTGGACGATGCATCACCTGCTGGCATAATACAGCGCGTTGGTTTGCATTGCGGTGCCAGCGACCTTGCAGCAGCCGTACCCTCCCGTTATGTCACTTGGCAATTCCGTCAAAGTGCGGTACAATGGGATCATAGCACAGGTTCAGGGGGGGACACTGTGACGACTTATATCATGCAAGAGATCTGGGTTCAAGAGACCGAGGTCGAGTTCAAGCCGAACGAGGTGATGACCATCGCCGAGGCGGCCAGGCAGCTCGGGGTGTACACGCAAGCCGTTTCGCTGGCCCTCGACCGCGGTGACCTGACGGTGTTGATCGACCCGGAGGCGCCGAAACGGCAGGGCCGCCGCCTGGTCCTACGGTCGGAGATCGAGGACTGGGAGGCACGGCGCCGAGAGCGCCTCGGGGAAGAGATGCCCGAATCCAGCCGCGCGGTCAGCTATAGCTGGTAGCCGCGCAGTTTATCCAACACAGGCCCATTCCCGGCGATCGTGGATCGCCGGGAATGGGCCTGCCGTGCTTTGGTAGCGCACTGTTACAGCGTGCAGGAGCACCGATTTTACGTTGTTGTAGGTCACGCGAACGAGGCGTTCATCATCCTACGTGACGCCGGGTGGGAGCACCGCGCCAAGGCGGGCCGGACGTGGCACACGTCCGCTACAAGTTCCTGAGTTCTTTAGCTAAAATCGGCGCCCACGTCATAGCGTGGGGAAGGGGACCGGGGTAAAGATCAGGACGGTCAGGATCAGGACCCCGATGCCGAGCGCGACGCGGCCCTTGCTCAGCGGCTCGAGCATGTTGAGCGGCGGCGGGTGGACCCAGCCGGAGAGAAAGGTAAAGGCCAGCCACGCGAACCAGCCTCCCCAGAGGACGATGGCCATGACGGCGATGGCGATCAGCACGGCCCCGCTCAGGTACCTGGTGTATTTTCCAAACAAGGCATAGGCCACGTGCCCGCCGTCGAGCTGACCGATGGGCATCAGGTTGAAACCGCTGACCACGATCCCGAACCAGGCGGCAAAGGCCCAGGCGCTGATATAGAGCTCGTACTGCCGGGGGATGCCGCGGATGAGGTAGACGAGATCCTCCATCCAGCCCAGCAGGAGCGGCGTGCCCAGCGCCATGCTGTCCGGCACGGGCGGTAGGGCCCGCGACGTCAGGAGGCCGAGAAAAAAGAGCGGCAGCGCGACCACGATGCCGGCGATAGGGCCAGCGACGCCGACGTCAAAGAGGGCGTTGCGGTTCTCCCAGGGCGTGCGCATGCGGATGATAGCGCCAAAGGTGCCAAAGCCAAAGGGGACGGGGATGAAATAGGGCAGGCTGCTATCGAGCTTGTGGCGGCGGGCGACGACATAGTGCGCCAGCTCGTGCAGGCCGAGGACGCCCATGATCGTCAGCGCGGTGGGGATGCCGCTCAGCAGGAGCCAGGGCCGCTGGAGAAAGAGGGCGAGGCCCTGCTGGACCAGCAGCTCGGACTGCTCGAGGAGCGCGCCCATGACGGTGGTCGTCAAAAAGGTCACGGCAAAGAGAAGGAGGTTGACCCAGGCGCGCTTGACCTCAGATTGGCCAAAGACGGCGGGGATGGCGGTGACGACCTCCCATTCGCCCTCGCGATGCAAGGTGGGGGTATAGCCGGCGCTCTCGAAGCGCTGGCGCAGGAGGCGATAGCCCTCGCCGGGGTCCATGGCCAGGTGGCCGCGAAAGGCGACCAGCCCCCCACTGCCGCCGAGGCGCTGGGCAAGGCGCCCGGCGAGCCCCGGGGCGTGGGGAGAGGGATCCCATACGGTTCGTGCGTCGTCCAGCACGCCCGCCAGGTGGGTTCGCAGCAGGCCAATCAGCTCCAGGCGGCGCAGGTCGGCCTGCTGTGTTGCGACGCGTTCAGCTTCTGTCTCAGTCATTATCTGTATCCAATTCCTCTAGGTTATCCAACTGTCATTGCGAGCGAAGCGGCGGACGCTTCGTCCGCGCAATCTCCACCTTGCGCAAGGAGAGCCAGTGTTGGTCTCTGTATGTACCCTGGGGATTGCTTCGCCGGGAAAGCACCGGCTCGCAATGACGGGTTCGGCATGAGTCAATGGCAGTCTAGTCGAGCACGAGCTCGATGGTGTCGAACAGCCCGGTTTCGAAACGCGCGGTGCGATCGCCGTCGTCGTACGCGGCGTCGAGGGGCGTCCCGTCGACGCTGACGCGCTGCGGCGGCGCGGCCAGGCCGTGCACGAGCACGCGAACGCGATCGTATTCAGGGCGGTAGGGTCCCTCCGTGCTGCGCGTGACCTGCAGTGTCCCCTCTTTTAGCGCGCAGTCAAAGCGCGTGACGCGCCGCTCGCCCTCCAAGAAGGCCCAGGTGTGGCCGTCGTCCTCGTAGAGCCAACTGGTGCCCGTGCCGGGATAGAGGTGCAGGATGAGCGCGTCCACGGGGCGCTCGCCGGTGTGCTGCATGGGCGGCCAGGCGGGCACGACGCTGCCGGCACGGACCAGGAGCGGGATCTGGTGGATCGGCGCGTCGAGGCGCGTGATCTGCGGCCCCGCGGTGCGGATCCCGGTCCAGTAGTCGTACCACTGTCCGGCCGGGATGTAGGCGCGGCGCGAGGTGACCCGGGGCGCCAGGATGGGAGCGACGAGAAAGGCGTCGCCAAACATAAAGGCGTCGTCGATGGCGGCGACGTGGGCATCGTCCTGGAACGCGAGGACGAGGGGACGCATGATCGGGACCCCGGTCTGCGCGGACTGCCAGAACGCCGTATAGTGGTAGGGGAGCAGGTGGTAGCGCAGCTCGATGAACTGGCGGCTGATCCGCTCGCAGACCTCGCCAAAGGCCCACGGTTCCTGATCTCCGGTGCCCTTGGCGGTGTGGTTACGGAAAAAGGGGGTGAAGACGCTGAGCTGGTTCCAGCGGATGAGCAGCTCGCCGTCGGGCGTACCGCCAAAGCCGCCCGTGTCGGGGCCGGTAAAGGCGATGCCGCTGAGGCCCATGTTCATCGTAAGGGGGAGGACGTTGGCCAGGCTGGGCCAGTCGCTGTGGTTGTCGCCCAGCCAGTGCATGTTGTAGCGCTGGCTGCCGGCCCACACCGAGCGCGAGATGACGAGCGGGCGCTCGCGGGGGCGGAGCTGCAGCAGGCCCTCGACGGTGGCGCGGGCCATCTGCATGCCGTAGACGTTGTGCGCCACGCGGTGGCCGGTGCCCAGACCTTCCCAGTCGTGCCGGACGGGGTCGGGAAAGGTGTCGCCCTTGTGGCCAAAGACGGTCGGCTCGTTCATGTCGTTCCAAAAGCCGTCGACGCCCAGCTCGACCATCTCTGCGTACAGGCCCCCCCACCAGGCACGCACGCGCGGCGAGGTGAAATCGGGAAAGTAGCACTCGCCGGGCCAGACCGGCCCGTGGTAGACCTTGCCGTCGGGGAGCTTGCAGAACACGTCCTGCTGCAGGCCGTCCGCACAGACGCGATAACCAGGATCGACCTTGATCCCGGGGTCGATCATGGTCACGACCTTGAAACCGGCGGCGTGGAGGTCGTCGACCAGGCCGGCGGGATCGGGAAAGGCCTTGCTGTCCCAGGTGAAGCAGCGGTAGCCGTCCATATAGTCGATGTCGAGATGGATCGCTTCGCAGGGGATCTGGCGCTGGCGAAAGGTATCGGCCACCTCGCGCACGCGTGCGGCGGGGGTATAGCTCCAGCGGTTCTGGTGGTAGCCGAGCGCCCAGAGGGGAGGCATGACCATGCGCCCGGTGAGCTCGGTATAACGGTCGAGGACGGTACGCAGCGCGGGCCCGTAAAAGAAATAGTAGCGCATCTCGCCGCATTCGGCCTCGAACCGCGCGATGCCGGGGGTCTGGGCGCCAAAGTCAAAGCGGCCGCGCGCGGGATTGTCGAAAAAGATGCCGTAGGCGCGCCCGTCGACCAGGCCCTGGTAAAAGGGAACGTTGGAATAGATCGGATCCTCGCCCGGCGCGTAGGTCTGGGGGTCGCTGTTCCAGATCTCGAAGGAGCGGCCGCGCTTGTCGAGGGGGGTGGTCTTTTGGCCGAGGCCATAGACGTGCTCGCCGGCGGGCATCTGCTTCCAGCACAAGACGCGCTCGCTGTCCTCTTCCCAGCCCGCACCGGCGGCGTCGCTGTTGATCTCGGTCCCGTCGGGGTCATAGAAGGCAAGGGAAAAGTAGGCCTTGGCGATCTGGCAGTGCAAGCGGTTGGTGCGCAGCCAGAGGTACTCGCCGTCCTCCTCGATCGCCGCCTCAACGGGGGGCCAGGCCTCGTCGGGGCGGGCGACGGCGTAGGAAAAGGGGGGCAGGAAACGGCCCGTCGGGCTGACGCGGACGCGCACCAGGTCGGGCGCCAGCACGGTGAGGCGGACCATGGCGTTGTCACAGGTCAGTTCGAGGTACTGCCCGGCCGTGCCGCCGGGCGCAGCGACCCAGCGGTGGGCTAGGACGCGGCCGGGGAAGGCATAGCGGGCGGGACCCGCCGCAGGGTCCGCGCTCTGCGCCAACAACGATATCGCGCCGACGATCCGCGATCCTTCCTCCTCTTGTGTGCCCGCCGCGCGCGCGAATTTGCCCGCATAGTAGAGCTTGCGCACCGGGTACACGAGCGCCCGGAAGAGGGTCCGCATGCCCATCAAGCGAAGGCCCGGCACGAGGCGTTCCAGGAACGTGCGCATGTGTTGCCGTCTTTCTCGTTACAGTTAACCGACGGCGCCATTGTATCATATGGGGGAAGGTTTGTCACGCGAGGGAGCACGTTTTCACTTGCAAGTTTCCGCCAGAGGAGTATAATGCCACCTTGCCCATAATGCGAAAGGTAAGGAGGAGGCTGTGTAAGATGATCGATGTGCAGAACGTGAGTAAAGCCTATGGTCCAGTGCAGGCGCTAGATGGGGTGTCGTTCCACGTCGGTGCGGGCGAGATCATTGGCCTGCTGGGGCCAAACGGCGCTGGCAAGACGACGATGATGAAGATCTTGACCGGCTACCTGCAGCCCGACGAGGGACAGGTACAGATCGATGGGTTGGACGTGCTGGCCGATACGCTGCAGGTGCAGCGCCGGATCGGCTACCTGCCCGAGAACGCGCCGCTGTATCCCGAGATGTCGGTGCAGTCCTACCTGAAGATGATCGCCGACCTGCGGCAGGTGCCCGCGGACGCGCAGCCGGCGCTGCTGGCAGCGGCGGTGCGCGCCACGAGCCTGGAGGATCACCTGGTGCGGCCGATCGGCCAGTTGAGCAAGGGCTACCGCCAGCGCGTGGGACTGGCCCAGGCGCTCGTGCACCAGCCCAAGCTGCTAATCCTGGACGAGCCTACGGTGGGCCTGGACCCGACGCAGATCGTGGAGGTACGGGAGCTGATCCGGCGCCTGGCGCACGAAAGCACGGTGCTGCTCTCGACGCACATCCTGTCGGAAGTAGAAGCGACGTGCGATCGCGTGATCATACTGCTGAACGGGCAGGTGCGCGCCGACGCGCGGCTGGCCGACCTGGCGGCGACGGGGGACGTGATCCTGGTGCTGGCAGAGGGGGCGAAGGGGGCGCGCACTGCGCTGCGGGCGATCCCGGGCGTGCAGCGCGTCGAGGCGACGCACACGACCGACGGCGAGCAGTTCCGGATCTGCGGCCCGGAAGGGCAGGACCTGCGCGGCGCGGTCTATGCGGTGGTGCGCGAGCAGGGATGGTCGCTGCGCGAGCTGCGCCGCGACGCGCGCACGCTGGAGACGGTGTTCA
>Ga0307426_1002426_pt1 | contig 11631 bp, 7 predicted proteins | sample SalMarWE160340MG_FD_202165 | JGI IMG/M metagenome (GOLD analysis project Ga0307426, IMG submission 202165) | Salt marsh sediment microbial communities from the Plum Island Ecosystem LTER, Massachusetts, United States - WE1603-40 | ecosystem: Environmental > Aquatic > Marine > Intertidal zone >... | reverse complement strand
AGCGAAGAATCGGCGCCGCGGGCAGGCCCCAGTGCCCCTGGCTGCGCGCCCCCCCGCCCGAGACGGCCGTAGATGCAACCCGAGCCCACTGACACGTTTTCCCCTTGCCGCCCCGGCTCAAAGGACCCTTACAACAAGCCCCTTAAGGTACTCCCCTTCCTTGTGGGCAATATGGACCGGATGGTCGGGCGGGTGCGAAAGAACGTGCAGCACCTGCACGTCGCGGCCGCTGTCGGCCGCCGCGGCAAACGCCACCTGTCTGAATAGCCTGGGATCGACGGCCTGCGAGCACGAAAAGGTGAACAGGACTGCGCCGGGCGACGCCCGGCGCATCGCCAGCAGGTTGATATCCTTGTAGCCCCTGCACGCCTTATCGACATCGCGATTGTGTTTTGCGAATTTCGGAGGGTCGAGCACTATAAGCGAGTACGGGGTCGTGTCTTCGCGAAGAAATGAGAAGACATCGCTTTCCACGAAATCGCCGTCGGGCGCGTCAAACCCGTTGAGCTTTCGGTTCTCGCGCGCCCGCGAAAGCGCGCCTGCCGACGAATCGATGCACACGGCGCGGCGCGCCCCGCCCGCCAGGGCATATACCGAAAAAGCGCCGCTGTATGCGAAACAGTCGGCAAGCGTCGCGCCTGCCGCATAGGTGCCAAGGAGCGCGCGGTTTTCGCGCTGGTCCAGAAACGTCCCCGTCTTCTGCCCCCCGGCCACGTCGACGGCAAAACGAAGCCCGTGCTCCCTCACCACCAGATCCCGCGGCGCTGTTCCGCGCAGCAAAACGTTGCTCGCGGGGCACTTCTCACGCCCGCGCTCTTCGGTGTCGCTGCGCTCGTGTATGAACGCGGGCGAAACCAGAGACTCCAGACATGACAGGATCGTGTCCCTGAAACCCTCCATACCGGCAGTGAGTATTTGGATGCACAAGCCCTCGCCGTACCGGTCGACCACGAGGCCCGGGAGAAGGTCGCCTTCGGAGTTCACGAGGCGGCACGCGTCGGTCGGGCCGGCAAGTATTGCCGTGCGGTTGCCGATAGCCTGCTTCAGCCGCCGGCAAAGCTCTTCATCGCCGAACGGCACGTTGCCCCGCGTCAGCATCCTCACGGCTATCGACGAATGTTCGTTGTAGTAGCCGTGGCCAAGAATTTCGCCGCCCGCTGCCCTCACGACACACGGTGCCCCAAGCTGCGCGCCTCCTTCGCATCGGGCAATCGCCCCCGAGAACACCCACGGATGGCCCATGCGGACGGGCCTGTCTCTTCCATGCTTCAACACGATGTCAATCATCAGAAACAGCCAATCAGGCGTAGAGACGAAACCAGCCCAAGGCGAGGGGAATAAACTGTTCGGTGTAGCCGTGCACCGAATTGTGCAAAAAAGTATACGACCGCGTGGCAGGAAGCAGCTCGAAAAGCGATTCGATGCTTTCGGGGGTGCACGTTTCGTCGTTGCCGCCCGCCGTGAGAAGCACCGGGAGCGTGAGACGGCGCGCGTGCGACAGGGTATCGATGAACCCGACAGCGCGCCATCCCTGCCGCGGGTCGTTTAGTTGCTCCAAGCCCGCGTTCACCATCGCGTAGGCGCCCGCGCGGTGCTTCGCGAGCAGGAAATTCGTCAGAAAGGGAAGGTCCGCCGCCACGCACCGCGCGCCTCTGTCGCGAAAGAGCGATCCGAGAAGGAGCGAGGCGCCTCCGCCCTGGCTGGAGCCGAAAAACGACACCCGGTCGGCGAACACCCGCTCGTGCGTCTGGGCCCACGATATCGCCATCACACACTCGGCAAGCCAGTGGCGGTAGCCTTTGCGGCCGCCGCTTTCGACTGTGTCGCGAAGGACCGGCCAGGCATCCATCCCCCGCTTCTTGGACTCGTCGTACCCCTGGGGCGTCGAATATCCAAGAGGGCTGATATGAAGCACATTAAACCCCCACGCCGCCAGGTCGGGGTGCATGCTCATTTCGCCGCCGTAGCCCGGCGTATGCACGAGAAGTGGACCCGGACCGTTTATCGCCGGCTGCCAATACCCATAGAATGAATCCATCCCTTGCGGAGAGAACTTAATGTACGAAAACCCGTGCATGTGGTTGATATCAGGCTGCGCCGTATGTCCTTCCCGGGTCATTACCTCGGCCCGGCATTTCGTGTTTACACCCATATCCCAGACACTGTCGAGCCACTCGTCGACTTCGGATTCGGACGGGTAGTATGCAAATTCCGGCGGCTGCATCGTTTGCGACTTCATACAATCCCCGTGTTGGATAGCTTGGTATGAGGAGATGTGAAAATACATTCCGATAGTGTCGGCACCCGCGGGGCGTGTGCAGCGGCGAGATTGAAGCGTCGCCGCCGCACATGTTAGTTTATATCAGCATGTTTCCCGTATGAACCGACCGGTATATACAATCACCATGATGCGAGCCCGCAATGTAGTCTCCTCTTGTACCGCAACAGCGCTTTTGTGTGCAGTGTCGTGCTTTCCTCCCCCGCCCCGCGAATCGAACGTCGTGGTCGAGAAGGTTGCTCCACCCTGGCCCGTCGACACGCTCGACAAGCGGCGCAAGCCCGAGATATCGGCGTCCCAGGAAAGCGAGCGCGATGGGCGCCGGCCCGGCGCGTACGTCGAAACGGCAAGACTGATACCGGTGAGCGCGTGGCCGGGCAAGAGATTTCTGCTTCTCGAAAGAGTCCAGATGTTTCGCACGTTCGGGCACCACATGTATACTTCGGGGGCATTCGAAGACGATCCGCAGCCGCCCAGAGCGGGATTGGAGCTCGAAAGCCACCGCCTTGCATACGAGCCGTTCGCCGGGCATACCCTTACGGTCACAAGTGTCGAGCAGCAGAGCGACGGCGAATACCTGGTGGTGGCCAGGCTCGATACGCTCGAACTCACGGTGTATGGCAAGACCAGCCGGGGCATCATCGAAGGGCTGCTTGACACGGACGATCTTGCCAGCGCGCGCAAGCGCTGGCAGGGCAAGACAGTCTACTCCCGGCGCCGGCTGATCGATGTCTATGATTCGACGGCCTCGAAATTCACCAACCTTAGGGTGTCAATCCTCGAGCCGCTCAAAGTTTTTGACGTGCACCCGGGAATCATCCCGCTTCCGCCAAAGCCGATCTGGCTCATTGTCGATCGGGCCGATGGCAGCCGGGGAATCATCCCGCTTCACTACAGTTGGACGAACGTGCTTGAAGAGAAGCGCTCGCCGGGAATGCCCTGGGAGCAGGACATTTTTGAGGCAAATCCCCGTGACCTGTACCCACGGTGGGAACAGTACGCGTGGGAAACAATCGACAACCACCATGTCTATGTGGGCATGACCAAAGAGCAGGTCACGATGTCGTGGGGAGAGCCGCGGCAGGTCGTGCAAGACTCGGCCCGGATAGAATGGGTGTACGGCAAGAGCAAGCTCACCTTCAAGGCCGACACCCTTGCGGCTATTTCCGAGCGATAAGGCAGTAGGGAATTTTAGATTTTAGATTGTAGATCGTAGATTGGGGATTGCATTTTGGATATCGGATATTTGGCCCTGCTGCCAGGGTTTCAACTACAGCAGCGGATCGGGTTGTAAGGGGGATACTGCCTTCAGAACAATTCCCTAGATCCCCCCCTTGTTCAGCCGCATTCTCTCGAGGTTCGTCATGGTGTTTTGCACAACGTGGCCTTTGAGTGGAAGCACCTTCTCGTGGATTGCGTCGACAATCCAGTCGGGCTGCGGGAAGAAATACTTCTCGAGCTCGTGCGCGGGTGTGATCCAGTTGCGCGAGCCCACCACCACCGGCGGCGCGTCGAGATCGTCGAATGCAAGCTCGGCGATATTCTGCGCGACGTCGTTGAGGTACGAGCCCCGCTGGCAGGCGTCGCTCGCGAGCACCACCCGTCCGGTCTTTTTCACCGACTCAAGAATCGGGCCGTAGTTGAGCGGGACAAGCGAGCGCAAATCCACGATCTCGGCGTGAAGGCCGTAGGTGTCACGAAGCGTGTCGGCCGCCTTGAGGGCGGTGTATAGTGTCGCACCCACCGTGATGATGGTGATATCCCCGCCGCTTCGCTTGATATCGGGCTCCCCTATGGGCACTTCGTAGTATCCCTCGGGCACACCGCCCTGGTGAAAGAGCTCGGCGGTGTCGTAGAGGCGCTGCGACTCGAAGAACACGACCGGGTCTGTGCCCACGAGCGCGGCGTGCATCAGCCCCTTGGCATCGTAGGGTGTTGCCGGGAACACGACCTTGAGGCCCGGGACATGCGCGCACAAGCTTGTCCAGTCCTGCGAATGCTGCGCGCCGTACTTGGAGCCCACCGATACGCGAAGAACCACGGGCATCTTGAGCTCCCCTGCGCTCATCGCCTGCCACTTGGATAGCTGGTTGAACACCTCGTCGCCCGCCCTTCCCAGGAAGTCGCAATACATTAGCTCCGCAATAACCCGTCCGCCGCACATGCCATAGCCCGTGGCCGAGCCGCAAATCGCTCCCTCGGAGATAGGGCTGTTGAACAGGCGGTGGTACGGAAGCGCTTCGGTGAGCCCGCGGTAGACAGCGAACGCGCCGCCCCAATCGCGGTTCTCTTCGCCGTAGGCGACAAGCGTGGGGTCGGTGTAAAACGCGTGAATGACCGCTTCGAAAACGGCATCACGGAACTGCACGGCCTTGCCCTTGGCGAGCGGCTTGCCGCTTTCATCGAGCCCGAACCGACTCCGCTTCGCGATCTGCTGCACGCGCGGGTTCTCCTGCATGGGCATGAGCACTTCGCAGGGCCGGTCGGCCATCTTCTCGACACGCTTGTTTGAGAACATGACCCCGCCGATTGCGTCCGGGCTTGTCCTGCAGTTCATGCGCGGCGATACGCTGTCGTTGGCGGCAAGGGCGACCGTCTCGCGCACCAGGGCTCCCACGCCTTCCCTGATGGTATCCAGTTCGTCCTCTGCGCATACGTCATGCTTGACGAGTTGCCTGCCGAACTCCACAATCGAGTCGTTGGCTTCCCAGGCCGAGACCTCCTCTTTCTCGCGGTACGACGACGCGTCGGAGGGCGAGTGGCCGGTGAAACGGTAGGTGGCCGTGTCGAGAAGGCACGGTCCCTCTTTGGCCGCGAGCACTTTCTTCTTTCGCCGGAACGCGTCGACCACGGCAAGCGGGTTGTACCCGTCGATGCGCTCGGCGTGCATCTGTTCGGGATTGACCCCCGCGCCCACCCGGGCGAGAAGGTCGAAACCCATGGTTTCGCCCTTGGTCTGTCCGCCCATGCCGTAGTGATTGTTCATGAAATTGAATATCAGCGGGAGCCCGCCGCGATACTCCCCGTCCCACAGCTTTTTATATTGGTCCATTGTCGCCAGGCATATCGCCTCCCACACGGGGCCGCACCCCAGCGACCCGTCGCCGATATTGCACACCACGATTCCCGGCTGGTTGTTGCACTTCTTGAACAGCGCGGCGCCCACCGAGATATCGGCCGAGCCGCCCACAATCGCGTTGTTGGGATAGATGCCGAAGGGCGTGAAAAACGCGTGCATGGAGCCGCCCAAGCCTTTGTTGAACCCGGTTTCTCGCGCGAAAATCTCGGCAAGCGTGCCGTAGAGAAGAAACCTGCGTCCCAACTCGCCGATAGTGGTGCTACTGCCGCCCGCTTCCACCACCCGCAGTATCGCGCCGTCGAAATACTGCTTCATGATCTTCATGAGCGCCTCTTCACTCAGTTTCTCGATAGCGCTCAAGCCTTTGGCGAGAATCTCCCCGTGGCTTCGGTGCGAGCCGAAAATGAAGTCGTGAGGCTCAAGCACGAACGCCTGTCCCACCGCCGACGCTTCCTGGCCCATGGAAAGGTGCGCCGGCCCAGGGGCAAAGTATTCGATGCCCTTGTACTGGCCCGCGGTCTTGATCAGGTTGAGCATGGTCTCAAACTCGCGTATCAGGGCCATATCACGGTAAATGTTGAGCATTTCCTGTCTGCTGAAATTCCTAACTTCCTCCGCAAACGGCACCTTGTACTGGCACACCGGGATGTCTTTGAACGTGATCATCTCCGCCTTGCGGATCATTTTCGGGTCGAGCATCTGTGACTTCGGCATGTTTGTTCCTCCCTCTGCGGGCACCGAGCCCGCGACATGTATTCACGACAGTTTCATATGAAGAAGCGTGTCTTTCAGAATCTCCGACACTGTAGGATGCGGGAAAACGATATCTCTGATATCCTTGATTCTCATTTCGTCTTCTATCATGGCGGCTGCGCCGAAGATCATCTCCGAGCAGGCAGAGCCTATCATGTGGACACCAAGAAGGGTCCCGTATTCCCGGTCAACCACGACCTTGCATATCCCGCGCCCGGCTTCGGTCTCCGCCAGATAGCGGCCGTTGTACGACATGGGGAGTTTTGCGCTTGCTGCGTCGTAGCCCGCCCCCGACGCTTCCTTTTCGGTGTAGCCGACCACGGCAACTTCGGGATGCGTGTAGATAACGGCCGGGATGCTGTTGTACCTGACGCTATTGGGCTTTCCGAGCATATCGTCGACTGCGACGTCGCCCTCGCGGTACGCGGTGTGGGCAAGCATCGACTTCCCATTGACATCACCTGCGGCCCAGACGTTGGGAAGATTTGTACGCGAGCGTTCATCGGTGACGACAGCGCCGCGCTCGCAGTTGAGGCCTATGTTCTCCAGCCCCACGCCTTTTGTGACCGGGCGGCGCCCCACACTCATGAGCACGATATCTGCCGCAACCGTCTCCCGCCCGCCTTCGACTTCATAGGTCACCGAATGGTCGCCCACACCGGTCACCCTGGCGTTGAGCTTGAACGCCACGCCTTTCTTCTCCATTTCCTTCTGAAGAATCCCGCTGATCTCGGTGTCGATAGGGCCGCCCACCGACGCAAGCATTTCGACAACCGTCACGCTGCTTCCCACTTCAGCGAAGAATGTCGCGATCTCAAGTCCGATCACTCCCCCGCCCACGACGACAAGCCGCCCGGGGATGGTGTCGACGGAAAGAATCTCGCGGTTGGTGTACACGAAATCCTGATCGGCGCCCGGGACGGGAATCCGAATCGCCTCGGAACCCGTGCATACGAGAAGCCGTCTCGCCTCGATGACTTCGTCGCCCGCCCGGACCCGGCAGGCCCCGCCCTCCTTCGCCAGAACCTGCCCCTCGGCGGCGATCAACCTTACCTTGTTCTTCTTGAGCGTGGAGGCTATTGCCTTGCGGAGCGTGTCGATGATTCTGTTCTTTCGCGCCATGACAGTGGCCAGGTCGAAACGAACGCCGTCGGCGCTCACTCCGAACTTGGCCGAATTCCTGGCTTGGCTGAGCAGCTTGGCGCTGTAGAGTATGGTCTTCGACGGGATGCAGCCTTCGTTGAGACAGACGCCGCCCAGATGGCCTTTCCCGACAAGCACGGTGTCAAGACCGGCTGCACCGGCCTGCTCGGCTGCGTAGTATCCGGCTGGGCCTCCGCCCAGTATCACGAGGTCATTCATGCGAGCTCTTTCTGTGCGAGTGTGAGTTCGATGTTCTCGATGGCGTCGACGAGCACCTGAAGGAATCGCGCACCGGGCGCCCCGTCAACCGCGCGGTGATCGATAGTCAGCGACAGGCCGATATAGGGTGCTATCGTATACTGGCCATTTGCGTCGGCAACCGGCTTGGGCGAGATGGTATTCACGCCCAGAAGCGCCACCTGGGGCGGGTTGAGCACCGGGGTGAACGACTCGACTCCATACACACCCAGGTTCGACAAGGTGATAGTGCCGCCCTGGAGAAAGTCCGGGTTCACCGAGCCGTCGATACATTGCTGGGCAAGGCCCTTGATGCGGCGGGCAAGCTCGTTGAGCGTGAGCGTGTCTGCGAAACGCACCACCGGCACCATGAGTCCGCGGGGCGTGTCGACGGCCACGGCCAGGTGCACGTGCTTGTATTGTCTGATTGTGTCGTCGATGAACAGCGCATTGACTTCGGGAAACTGGGGAAGCGTTTTAACCAGCGCGAATGCCGCGAGATCGTTGATGGTGATATTCTCGATGGCGAGTTTCTCGCGGTTCTCTTTGAGTTTCTTTCGAAGCGCCAGAAGCGCCGTGGCATTTGCCGACATGTTGAGGGTAAGCTGCGCCGAGTCGGCAAGCGACTGTGACATGCGCTCGGCGATAAGGCGGCGAATCTTTGTGAGTTTCACCTCGGCGAAATCGTCCGCAAGCGGCCCTGAGGGCGAAGCGAGGGGCATGGCGCGGCTCGCGGTCACAAGGTCGCCAGCCCTGACCCGTCCGCCGATACCCGTTCCTGCCGCCGGCGCGGCAAGACCCTCTTTTTCGGCCCTTGCCCGCGCGGTCTTCGTCAGAGCAGGGGCCTGCTTCGCCGCCGCTTCAACATCGCGCTCGATGATGCGCCCGCCCGGCCCTGAGCCGGCAAGCGTCGCCAACACTACGCCTGTCTCCCCCGCACGCCTGCGTGCGCGTGGCGACGCATTCAGGCTCCCACCGTCAGGCGCCTGGGCAACAACCGCAAGCGTCTCTTGGCCCGTCGTTCTTTTCTCCTCGTTCCCGGCCCCCTTCTCATCAGTGGCAACAGCCCCCTGCACCCCCGGCCGGAACGAACCCACATCTTCGCCTTGCTCCCCGACTACCGCCACGTTCGTCAACACAGGAACGTCGGCTCCCGGCTCGAAAAAGGTCTCTAGAAGTACACCCGAAGCCGGCGATTCGAACTCGAAACTCGCTTTGTCGGTCTCGTAGCTGAAAAGGTTTTCGCCCGCCTTCACGGCCTCGCCCTTTTTCTTAAACCACTCCAGAATGACGCATGTCTCGACCGATTGTCCTTGGCGGGGCATAGCGATTGGTGTTGCCATTGGGTAATCCTCGGTTGAACGTTCTTCCCTTTCTCTTCCATACCGCGATGGAGATATCGAGCGCCTGACATTTTAATATATATCACAGGCAGCCAAAAATCAACACAATAATGCACAAAAAATGATTATTTCTGCATTTCTGGCGCCAAAAGTGAGGGTGTAGGCGTTTTTGGCCTGAAATGGCCTCTTTTGGGCATTCGGAAGCGTGCTTGCGTTTGAATCAGCGCAAAATCACATAGCAGACGATCTCCGGTGCGCCGCATTCAGAGATTCGCGTTAGCCCAGACGAAGGGTGACACGGGAATGGAATGACCATGGCAGTGCCGAATGACAGAATGAGTTGGGCCAAGCGGGACGAAATGAAGGGATTCGGTACCGGCTCGCGAACGCGAGAGCCCGGAGGAGGGGCGACCCGGAGCGAAGACAGATGGCACGATTCAAAGCTGCGGAGGGGAACGCCCAGATGTAAAAACAGTCTTTGCGGCTAACTGACTTTCATGACCAAGAGCGTGATATCATCATACTGCTCATAGCCGGCCATGAACGCGAACACGTCGTCGAGAATCCCCTGTCGGATGCGTTCCTGGTCCTGCGCGGGGGCGTTTCGGCGAAGCGATTCGACAAGCCGGTCGAGCGTGTAGCGCTCCCGCTTCTCGTTTATCGCTTCGGTGATCCCGTCGGTGTACAGCACGACGATGTCACCGGGCAGGGGACGGATTTCTTTGTGTGAAATAAAATCGTCGACATTGTCGGCAAGTCCCACGGCGAGTCCGCCGGCTTTGATGCGGTCGACGGTCCCGCCGGCGGCGTGGTGCCACAAAATATGTTCGTGGCCGGCCCCCGAGTAGCTCAAAAGATGCTCGGCGCCGTTCCAGATGAGGTAGTTCATGGTCATGAAACTGCCCGCCTGCATCTTGTTGTACATCTCTCGCGAGAATTCCGTGATGATGCGCTTGGTGTTGTGGCTTTTCACGGCGACGATTTTGATGATCGCATTGGCGATGATCATAATCATGCCTGCGGGAAGTCCCTTGCCCGAGACGTCGCCGATGACGATGCCCAGCCGGTCTTCGTCGTAGGGTATAAAATCGTAGTAGTCGCCTCCCACTTCTTTGGCGGGTTTCATGAAGGCCGAGATGCCGAGATTGCGCACCTGCGGTATCTTTGTGGGCAGCAGCTGCATCTGGATACGCGCGGCGATCTGCATTTCCTGGCGCATCTTCTCGGTTTCGGCCAGTTGGGCGTATATGCGAAAATTGTTGATGGAAACGGCCGCCTGGTCGGCCAGTGCCTGGATAAGGTGAAGGTCGTTTGAATCGAACGGCGCCTCGTCGAGCCGGTTCTCGACCACAAGCACGCCCAGCACCTGGTCTTTGACCTGAAATGGAACGGCCATGACATTCTTGACGGCGCGGACGTTGAGTCCCAGCCGCTCCATCTCGGACCTGTGGAACCTCAGGTCGAGCACCGCATGCGTGCGGAATTTGGCGACGGTTCCCACGAGGCCTTCGCCGAAACGGAACGCCGATTCTTCGAGAGCGTGCTCTGCGTACTTGCGCTTGGTGAACACGACGTCGCTGCTCTCGTGGACGGGCCAGAAATTGCCCACGGCCTGGGCAAAGGTAAGGTAGGGCTCGTTGCCGACGCGAAGATCGACAAGGAAGACCGCGGCCCCGTCGCCCTGCACCGTCTTCACCGTCGTATCGAGCACGCACCGGAGCGTATCGCTGATGGAAGAGATGTCCTTGACCGTCGTGGAAAGCTCGTGCAGCATCGACGACACCACGTCGCGCGCCTTCACGTACATGGCGTTCTGCTCTACCACATGCCGGTGCAGGCGCACGGCCCCATGCCCAATATAGAGCGTAAGAGAGCCGAAGAACAGAAAGGCGAATACGCGGTTGACGAACATGTTTGGGTCGGTGAAACCGAAATTATGGAAGAGCCAGAGCACAAGGATGGCCAGAAACCCGTATGACTCTTCGCCGAAATGCCGATGCACGACAATACCGTTCATGACCGCGACAAGGAATACGTTCAGCGTGGCAAGGGCAAGGGCAAAGGGGTCTTGTCCGGCGACAAGCCGCTGGACGTAGAACGCAGAGGTGAAGACGAGGACCACTCCGACAATCAACGTGCCGACGAATTCGAGCGGTTTCGTGCGAAGGCGCCGCAGGGGAAGGTCGACGAGAAGGAGCACCGCAAACGTAACTATGACGCATCCCGCCGCGACATGCAGGAAATACAGCCGCTCGCCGACCGTTTCGAACAACACCTCGTTGAAAACGGCCGCGCCATAGTAATATGAGGCGATTCTGAAACGGCGCCCCTGGCGGGTGCGAAGCGCTTCGATGACAAGCACCATCACCGCCATGCCGATGGCGCTGTAGAGGAATACGTTTGCCAGTGCTGTGAGCATATATGAGCGAGAGGGCGTACTTCTTACTCGGCTTCCATGGCCAAGAAAGAAGCTATCTATGTACTAATTGTACCGACGCTTGAACCTATTGGCAAGAGAAAAAGGAGCTGTTGGGCGGCATGCGATTGAAGCAGACCCGGCGCAACTCAATACGGATGCACGAATTTGGGACGGAAGTGACGATCCTGACCTCCGTCCCAAATTCCGCTGTCAATTGCGCAGGCAATCCTCCCGACGCCCGTAAAGCGTGTATGCCCCGCTGTCCGACTCCAGAACGAAACGCCGGTTCTGCAGAGACGAATTTATCAGGTATACGGCCGTCGCGACCCGGTCGTCCTCGCACATCCGGCCCTGACATCCCGTGAATCCAGTGCCGAAT
>Ga0307426_1002425_pt1 | contig 11632 bp, 11 predicted proteins | sample SalMarWE160340MG_FD_202165 | JGI IMG/M metagenome (GOLD analysis project Ga0307426, IMG submission 202165) | Salt marsh sediment microbial communities from the Plum Island Ecosystem LTER, Massachusetts, United States - WE1603-40 | ecosystem: Environmental > Aquatic > Marine > Intertidal zone >... | reverse complement strand
CCCATTGAAATAGTTAAAAATATTGCGCAGCCTCCGATCTCCAAAGCACGGATCAAGCTTTTTTTAGGCTCATAGATTGCAAGGCTGCTTATAGGTTGCAAGGCTTGGATATGCACCCGATTTTAAACGTGTTAATCTATTTCAAGACCGGCAGAACCGAAAAGACATTGTAAACGTGTTTGATTAAGTCTAAAGTTCCTTACACAAGTGAATTACTGACTGGATCCATGCCGGTTAATAAGGAGGAATTTGAGTGTTTGTGAATTCGTTTAGAAGAAAATAAGGTATCCTCTCACTCTGGCGGGTTCCGAATGCCGTTAATCATGTAAGATAGAAATTTATATCAGAATTTGGAATCTGTCAAGTAATTTCATTTGCTTTTTTGTATTCAACGCTGAATTTTTTCCTGGTTTTCACAGGATTCAAAGGCAACAAAATCATGATGCTTCCCATTGACATGAGTATTTTTCCGCGCAAAAAGGGGGTGTATGTCGTCGGCGGAACGATCCGGGATCTGCTTTGCCGACGAATGCCGATTGATTACGACCTGGCCGTCCAAGACGACTCTAAAATGTTTGCCCGGCAGCTTGCCTCCCGGGTTGCCGGTCGCGTGGTTGAATTCGGTAAACACGGACACACGATTCTGCGGGTCGTCAGCGCAGAACTCATTTTCGATATCATGCCTTTTAACGGAGTTTCCATTGAAGAAGATCTGCAGCAGCGAGACTTTACCATCAATGCCATGGCACTGGACCTATCTTCCGGCAATCTGATTGATCCGGCGGATGGCCGCAAGGATCTGACAGCAAAAAGAATTCGCATGGTTTCCCCCGAGGTTTTCAAAGCGGATCCAGTGCGTCTCATCCGGGCCTATCGCATGGCGGCTGCCTTTAAATTTACCATTGACGCGGACACGCAATCTGCGATTGCCCGGCAGGCAGATTTGGTTCGCAAATCAGCCGGAGAGCGCATCAGAGAAGAATTTTTTAAAATCCTCCATACCGCCCGATCCCATGCCCAGCTTGCCTGCATGGCGCACAGCGGACTGCTGTTTACCGTGTTTCCGGAGCTCAAGCGATTGAAAAACTATCGAATGCCCGGTGATGATGCGTACGATTTTTTTGAGCAGACCCTCGCGTCGTATACACATCTCGAAAATTTTTTTGATTCTAAATGTCCGGGCTCAGTGGGCGGCGGCAGCCGATTTTTAACAGAATTTTTATCACAAATGGATACCGCTCGGGCCGTCCTTATAAAATGGGGGGTTTTGTTTCACAAAATCGGTAAACCGCAGTCACAGAGAGCTGTCTCCGATGGCACGCTCACCTATTATGGTTATGCCGCAAAAAGTGCCGCCATGGCCCGGCAGATCTGCCAGCGGTTGAGATTTTCCAGACGTCAGGGCGATCACATCAGCCTTATTATCCGCCTTCACCGCCGGCCGTATTCTTTGTTCCAGGTGCGACAAAAAATGGGATCCATTGACCGGATGTTTATCCGTTTCTTCATGAAATGCGGTGATGCCGTTCCCGCTATCCTGCTGCTTGGTCTGGCGGAATTTATAGGCAATACGGGGGGCGGGGATCCGGCGGTCGCCGAATTTACCGATTTTGTTTTGGCCCGCATCCGGCAATTCGACACGATTTTGCGGCCCCGGGCCCAAGTGCCGCCGGCCCTAAACGGCAACGACCTGATACGGGAATTCGGCCTGAAACCTGCGGCCGATTTCAAGTACATTCTCAGACGCATTGTGGAAGAACATTTGTCCGGCCGGGACCTGACCCGCAAAGAAGCACTTAAACTGGTGCAAGATCTGCTGGACAGTTTAAAATGATAAACAAGCAAAAGGTCCTGTCTTCAACTCAGGCAGAACCTTTTTTTGGAGCCAATTATTATTTTTTCGGCTTAGCCAACCTTGTCCAGGGCGGCAAAAATCTGATCACGGATCTCTTCGACCTTACCGACCCCTGCAATCCGGATGTATTTCGGCGCTCCCGCTTCGCCGGAGCTTTCCCAGCTTTTGTAATAATCAATCAGGGGTTCGGTTTGATTATGGTAAACCTCAAGCCGGGTGCGCACCGTCTCTTCCTTGTCGTCGTCCCGCTGAACAAGTGGTTCGCCCGTGACGTCGTCTTTGCCTTCCTCCTTGGGTGGATTAAAGATAATATGATAGGTTCTCCCGCTGGCAAGATGGGCGCGCCGGCCGCTCATGCGCTTAATGATTTCGTCATCCGGCACATCGATGTCGACCACGGCATCAATGGGTACCCCGGCTTCCTTCATGGCGTCGGCCTGGGGAATCGTCCGCGGGAATCCATCAAACAAGAAGCCTTTTTCACAATCAGTTTGCTTAATCCGCTCTTTGACGAGTCCGATTATAACATCGTCCGGGACCAGACCGCCTGAATCCATATATTCTTTGGCCTTTAACCCCAATTCAGTTCCGGCTTTAACCGCTGCCCGCAGCATGTCGCCCGTTGAAATCTGTGGGATCTGATAGTTTTCTTTAATGTAATTGGCCTGGGTCCCCTTCCCCGCACCTGGACCGCCTAACAAAATCAAACGCATTGGCAAACCTCCTTTTCTTTATTTGGAGACGCAAAATTACTTCCTGGAGACGCAGCTCCGGCTAATTTTTGACGGCAAAGTATGGCTGAATGCTTGCGGGGTGTCAAGCGAATTATTAAACATCTCGCAATTTGCGCACCGCCCGGCGGGGCGCGCCGGTGTCTCGCACAGACTCGCTTGCTTTTAAAAAAAATCGTGACGATGCACGTCGAAAAAAAATCATTTGACATCAAAATTTGCTTGCTTATTGCTTTAGAATCCGATAATAGTTACCACTTAATAAAAAATTGACTAACCATCGGAAATAATATGCATTGCATTATTCATCGATGGCAAGAAGGGGGCGAGGTATTTGAAGGATATTGAAGTCAGGGTTATCGACAATGACATCGAAAAAGCAATGCGCATTTTGAAAAAGAAAATTCAAAACGACGGCCTTTTTAAACGGCTGAAATTGAAAAAGAGCTATGAAAAGCCGAGTGAATTTCGCCGTCGCAAACAGCGCGAAGCTTTGAGAAGAGAAAGATTGGCAGCCGCCAAAGCCAGAAACAGAAGATAACGGCATTTCCAATCAGAGGACAAACCCGGTAAGAATTTCTTCTTGGCCGGGTTTTTTATGCCAATGGTACTTGAAAGTTCCTATAAAAACTGCCTGAAGACCATGTATGGGTTTCGAAGATTCGGCATCAAGCTGGGCCTGTCGACCATCAGAAAAATTTTAAAGGGTCTGGGCAACCCCCAAAATAGATTTGCCTGCATCCATGTGGCCGGCACCAACGGCAAAGGTTCGGTGGCCTCTTCCCTGGCTTCGATCCTGTATCGATCCGGCTATGTTACGGGGCTTTACACATCACCCCATCTGGTGCGCTTCAATGAGCGGATCCAGGTAAACAATCGTCCTATCTCAAACGATCGGGTGGTCGCTGCTTACAACGCCGTCACAAGTGTGCACCAAGGCCGGCGCGAACCCACCTTTTTCGAGTTTGCAACCGCCATGGCATTTTATGCATTCGCTCAACAAAAGGTCGACTGGGCCGTGGTTGAAACCGGCATGGGCGGCCGGCTCGATGCAACCAACGTTATCACCCCGGAATTGTCCATCATCACCAATGTTTCGCTTGAGCATCAAGCGTACCTGGGAAACACCATAAGCCTAATTGCCGGCGAAAAAGCAGGCATCATTAAAATGCGCAAACCCGTAGTAACGGCTATCCGCCAGAAAAATGCGTGGCAAGTTCTCGCAAAGGTTGCCGCAGAAAAAAATGCCCCGCTGTATCGGTTGGGGCGTCATTTTAAAATCCGACGGCAACCGTCCGGTACCTTTTCTTATTACGGTCTGAACAATGTCTGGCACGGCCTTCAGACGGCCCTGCGAGGCAGCCACCAGGCGGACAACGCGGCTATGGTGCTGGCGGCCTGTGAACTGCTCAATGCAGACAAAGCCGATCTGACCCTGGATGACATCAAAAAGGGGCTGAGCACAAATTATTGGCCCGGGCGGCTGGAAACCGTATCCACAAAACCGTTCATCATTTTAGACGGTGCCCATAACCGGGCCGCCGCAGACAACCTGGCCCGCTTTCTGACAACCAATCTGGCCGGACACCCCCTCACGCTGGTGATCGGTATTCTGGATGACAAGCCGTATAAAGCGATGTTAAAAAGTCTTCTCCCGCTTTCAAGCCGGGTGATTTTGACCCGGGCCAAAATCGATCGTGCTTTAAATCCCCAGAGACTGATGGAAGTTGTTAAGTATTACAATATTGAAAGCATTATTGTTCCTGATGTAGCTCGGGCGGTAAAACATGCAATCGACATCAATCCGCCGAATGGTGCCATCTGTATCGCCGGCTCTCTATACGTTGTCGGGGAAGCCAAGGATGCCTTTGAGCGGGGACTGCTCAACAGGAGGTGACGGCGAATTTAGGGAGCTTAACCTGATTTTGCACCCGAATTGAACGAAAAATGTTTAGCTTGACTTGGGGGGGCTTCTGGACTAAATTTCAAAAATCTGTGTTTTTAGCAAATGCGCCCGTAGCTCAGGGGATAGAGCGTCAGCCTCCGGAGCTGAAAGCCGCTGGTTCGAATCCAGCCGGGCGTACCATAAAACAAAAAAGGGTATCGGTAAGATACCCTTTTTTATTTAATTAAAGAAATAAATTATTCAAGCTTTGACCGCTCCGCATAATACTGCCTGTACCACTCGACAAATTGTTGAATGCCGCTCGCGATAGGCGTTTGGGGTTTAAAGCCGACATCGGCGCTCAAATCATCCACGTCGGCATAGGTGGCGACCACATCACCGGCCTGGAGGTCGAGGAAGATCTTTTTGGCTTTATGTTGCAGTGCGTTTTCGATCTCTTCGATAAATTCGAGCAGCGCCACCGGGTTGTTGTTGCCGATGTTATAGATTCTGTAAGGCGCATAGGATGTCCCCGGATCCGGATTATCCCCCCGCCACGCGGAATTGGGTTCCGGCAGCCGGTGCATAACCCTTACGACTCCCTCGATGATATCATCTATATAAGTAAAATCCCGTTGCATCTTACCATGATTGAAGACCCTGATGGGTTTATTTTCTAAAATCGCCCGGGTAAACAGAAACAGTGCCATATCCGGGCGTCCCCAGGGTCCGTAGACGGTAAAAAACCGCAGGCCCGTGCAGCAAAGCCCGTACAGATGGCTGTAAGTGTGGGCCATAAGTTCGTTGGCTTTTTTGGTGGCGGCATACAGCGAAACCGGGTGGTCGACATTGTGATGAACCGAAAACGGCATACGGGTGTTGGCGCCATATACCGAGCTGGAGGAGGCAAATACCAGGTGCCTGACAGCGCCGTGCCGGCAGCCTTCGAGGATATTGACAAAACCAACCAAATTGGAATCCACATAGGCATGGGGATTTTCAAGGGAGTATCGGACACCCGCCTGGGCAGCCAGATTGACCACAACATCAAAGCGGTTGTTTTCAAAAAGTGTTTGCATGCCGGTTCGATCAGCCAGATCCATTTCGATAAATTTGAAATTTGAGGCGGATAAAATCCGGTCCAGACGGTCCTTCTTGAGACGCACGTCGTAATAAGGACTAAGATTGTCAAGACCGGTTATTTGGACTTTTTCTTTCAACAGGCGCCGGCAGAGATGAAAACCGATAAACCCGGCAGCCCCGGTTACCAGAACATTCTTATATTCAAATTCCATTTAAAGTCCTCACAAGATAAGTTTACTACGTTTATTGGGTTTGTCGGGTTGATTGAGTACAATGGGTCGACTGATTGAATGTGGGCTTACCTCAGCATGCCGGCTCAGCTTCCGCCTTCTACCTTCCACCTTCCGACTTCCGCATTCTAACTCCTCTGCCCCCGATACCATTCCAGTGTCGCTGATAGCCCCTGCTCCAATGAAAAATCGATTTTGAAATTGAGAACTGATTCGGCCAGATTGATACTGGCGATGGAGTGCAGGATATCGCCGGCTCTGGCAGGTTTATAATCAGGCGTCAGCTGTTGGCCGGCCAGGGAAGCAATCAGCTCCCAGAGCCCGTTGATGGTGACATTGCTGCCGCTGCCGATATTCAATACTTTGCCGGCCGAATCCTTCGCGTCGGCAGCAAGTATCAGGGCCTTGACCACATCCTTGACATACACAAAATCTCGGCTCTGACTGCCATCGCCGTAAATCACAGGTGCGCGGCCTGAAATCGCTCGGGTCATAAAAATCGATATGACGCCGGAATAAGGGGAGGATGGATCCTGTCGCGGGCCGAATACATTAAAAAATCTGAGGCTTGTGGTTTTCACGCCGAAAAGTTCGCCATAGATCCTCGCATAGTGCTCGGCCGCCAGTTTGTGAACCGCATACGGACTGGCCGGCATCGGTGTCATGGTTTCTTCTTTGGGCAGCCGCGGATCGTCCCCATAAACCGCGCAAGAGCTGGCAAGAACAAATCGCTGAACGTTGTTTCGGCGGGCGGCCTCCAGAATATTTATGGTGCCGATATCATTCACCATTGTAGAATCAACAGGATCATCAATCGTCTGCTGCACCGCCACCACGGCGGCCAGATGAAATATGACATCACATCCTTGAGCGACGTTGGTCAAAACCTCCAGCTGTCTGACATCATTTTTATAAAATTCAATACGATCCTTCACCGGTTCTAAATTTGAGAGGCTGCCGCTAGACAGATTATCCAGCACCGCGACCCGGCTGCCGGAAGTCAACAGGGCCTCGACAAGATGCGAACCAATGAAACCGGCACCGCCCGTTACCAGCGCCTTTTTAAATTCAACCTTCATATTTTCTCCATCTGCACGCGCTTTCTTCACCACGGCTCATGCCTTAGGTTCACGAAAAAAATTAGACGAGTTTTTGAAATCGGTGCCACCCAAAAATTTCATATTGATGATCGAAGGTCATGCGGACTTATTTTAACGCAAATAGCGCAAAATTACTATGACTAAAATTGTCGCGACCACCGTCCACCGGCCCTCTGAAACAAAAGAAGTTGCAGGTTATAAAAACAGACTCCCCCCACTATCTCTTGACTTTCAGGCACATAGAGCCTAAAGTTTAATCATCGCGTCTCAAAAAACCAAATCCAAAAGAAGATGAAATCACAAATTCAAATCAAGTTATTTGCAACCTTACATGAATTCGAGCCCCCATCATCTGATAATTACAGCATCGACCAGGGAATAACCGTCTGTGAACTGCTTGAACAACTGGACTTACCACCGGAGAAGGCAAGGCTCGTCTTTATCAATGGTATCAAGGCCGATCTCACCGCGACCCTGAAAGGAGGGGAACGCGTGGGTATCTTCCCTCCCGTGGGAGGCGGATAATTCAGGCTGCAGATCCGATGATCGTCTCGATCCAATACTGAAGTGGCGCGGTGCACGAAGGAGGACGGGCATGGCGAAAGCGTATCTTGTGGTGACTGCTGTCGGCCGCGATAAAGTGGGCACCGTTGAAATGATCGCAGATGTGGTGGCAAGCCACTCTGCCAATATCGAAGAGAGCAGAATGGCACGACTGGGAGGAGAATTCGCGGTTATCATGCTGCTGTCACTTGCCGCTGAAAAGGTGCAACCGCTCTTGAATGCACTGCCGTCTCTTCAGAAAAAAGGATTAACCGTTACCTCTAAGCGCACCAAACTGACGCGGTTATCTGAATTCCAGGGTTATGTTCCCTACGAAATTTCAGTCTTCGGCGCCGATCACGAAGGCATTGTATACAAAGTTGCCCGTCATTTGGCTGCCGAAGGCATCAATGTCGAAGAAATGGATACCCGCGTGAGCCCGGCTCCGAATACCGGCACCCCTCTTTTTTCCATGTCGGCCAGGGTGCAGGCCCCGCCGAACCTTACTCTCCGTCAGCTGCGTCACAAACTGGCAGATGTCGCAGAGGAGATTGATGTGGATATCGAAATAAAGCTGCCTAAAAGCTGATCTTCGCGTCGAGCGAAGTTGGGACCGGCAATCCGCCCGGGGGATACACCGGATTCGAAGCATTCACCGGCGTTAAGTACGTTAGGTGGCGGGTCCTATTGTGCTTTTAATCTATTACCGACAAATATCGGATACCGCCGAATCTGTCTATACTTAGATGCAATCATTGAAAAAGGAGAAACCGCTTATGAGGCTGCACACCCGAACGATGTTAGCAACAGCATTGCTGATCATGACCATTTTAACCGGCGCCTGTTCTTCGGACAAACCATTTTTGATCGTTCACTATCAACTGCCGGCAGCATCTCGCGCGTTGGAAGGGCAGAAGGTTTCGTTGGCGGTAACCGACATCAGAGAGAATAAGGCTTTTTTAAGCGATAGTGCAAAAAAATCGTTGATGGCATTCAAGGACACGTATTCGCTGGTTGTACTCAAGGAAGACGGATCCGGCAATTTGCTCGGGATCTATGACCTTGATGCGCTGGTATCGGAAATTTTCAGCCAAAAATTGGCCAACAGAGGCGTGCAGGTCACACCATCTGCCGAATCCGCCGACTACCAACTCGAAATAAAGCTCAAGGAATTCAGGCTCGATCTGGCGAATCGAAAATGGGTTGTCAATATGAATTACCAGGCTGATCTGATAAAAAATGGAAGCGTTCGCGCGATGGAAACGATTAGCGGCAGTGCGGAACGGTTGAAAGTGATGAAAAAGAACGATGCCGAAAAAGTTTTGAGTGAACTGCTGACCGACATGGCAAACAAACTGGATTTGGTGAGATTGTTTCAACAAGCCCAAAGGTAACGGTAACGCATACGGCTGGAGGGAAAAATGTTTGAATTGGATTCGCAAAATGACAAATATGCAGTCGCAACGCGTCTTTTCAATTTCATCAATGATCTTTCGTTGGAAAAGCAGTTCATTCTCTACAAGCAATTGGTCAAAGACAGGGTCATCAGCGAGCTGTTCAAACTGATTATTGATATGTCCGAGGATGAAAAAGTTCAGCTCCTGGAGCAGCTGGGAGAGTTTCCTTATGAAGACGAGCCGATTCGAACGGTAAATCTGGATGACAATGAATCATTCATGCGCGAAAATCCCCGCAAGATTTGTTTGGTTGCCGTAAAATGCAAGATCGAAGACCGTTCCTTTAAAAGTTACATCATCGACATCAGTGCCGTCGGTGCTTTTATTGAATCCAATGACCTATTTCCCATCGGTCAGAAGATATCCATGGTGCTAAAATTACCTAATTATCATGAAATATTTCAACTCAAAGGCCGCATTGCCAGGAGCGGTTCCAAAGGCATTGGTGTGAAATTCTATGATTTAACGCCAACCCAGGAAGACATCATTCGCAAGTTTATCGAAAATAGAAGTTAGCGTTGCTCGCTGGCAGCGATATTAGCCGGCCTGTAAATACCTCAGACCTGCCGGCTTGCTGGGAAAAATCGGTCTGCCGACTGCTCAGAATAGATTTAACAAATGCTCAATTCTCTGCTGATTTTCAACCGTCCCGGCAATGATTCCCTGAAGATCTTTTTCGGACAGGTCCAGGCGCTTTAAAACATCGCTGTAAAATCTATAGCAAAGACCGTCTACTCCGGTGCAGACCCCCATCATCATACAGATGATATCCGCCAGATACACCAGGGAGGTTTCCAAATCCTGCCTGGCAGATTCATCAGACAGATGATGGTGGCCGATGATGTAAATCAGTTTTTCACTGAAACACCATTTTTCTCCCACCAGTGCCCCCAGCTCTTCGTGATTCATACCGATAATCTTTTTCTCAGCATCGTTGAAACTTTGTCCTTTGGCATGAACCAGGATATTAATTTGTTCTAAGGAAAACGCCACAAACCGTCCCAGGATCAATTTGCCGATATCCTTCAGCAGGGCCGCCGTAAAGACGAGATGTTTGGTTTTTGATGCACCATATCGCACGGCCAATACCTTGGCGACATGGGCCGATGATACCGCGTGACGCCACAGTTCACCCTCACCCAGGCCGTAACCCTCGGCCCCCTTTTTAAAGTTTTGTGAAACGCTGCCGAGCATGACGAATTGAACGACATGATCCAATCCGACCAGGGCGATCGCATCCTGCACGGAATCCACCTTGCGGGTGAGTCCAAAATAGACCGAGTTGCAGGTTTTCAGCAAATTGGCTGTAATGGCGGGGTCATTGATAATCAGATCGGCGATCTCAGACAGGGAGCTTTCGGGGTCCTCAGCCAGCGTCATAATCTGGGTGGCAATCGGGGGAATCGGTGCAAGCTGATCGATTCGGTCAAGGATGTCTTTAAAACCGGTCATACCCGCTCCTGCCCTTGGCCGAAAATCTTAATCGAGCTGCAACCGTTTGCAATTTCCAGACTCAGGGTTCTGCTGCAGGTTCCGCCGGTGTTCTCGTGGTGAATCTTTAAGTCGCAGGAATCTAAGCTTGCTTTGAGCGCCTCGAGGTTTTTTTGTCCGATGTTGAACATTTCGGTCTGATTCATAATATGCGCGCCGCCGGCAATCACAATTTTGGATCTGCCCGGCAGCACTCCCTGCTGATTCAGTGCTGCTATAAATGCCGGTATACCGGTATCGGCAAACATAAACGGCACTTTTGCGGGATCAACCCCATTGGCCTTGCTGGAGTCGGGAAGTATAAAATTTAAAACCCCGCCCGCACCGCACACCGGGTCGTAGATCGCGATCCCTATCCCCGAGCCGATGGAAAAAGCCACCAGTGTTTCCACCGGATTGCGGCTGATCTTAATTGCGGAAGGATTAACGGCGGTCATCAAAGAAACCGCCTGGGAATGGTTTTGCAGGTAACCCATGATGTCATCCTTAATTTTGTCGATAAAGCAGGCAATAATGATGCGGTCTGTTTTTCAATCACAGACGGCACCAACCAGCTTTTATATCGGCAACATGGATGACGAACTTGAGCTGAAGAAGGGGGCTGTCTTTTTCTGAAGCTGCAGCGGGACGATTGATCAAAGGGGCTTACGAATAAGAGCGAAATTAGGTAGACATCAAAATAGCTTCTGCCTTCCCCAAGGATTTTGCCAATCTTTAAGCGGCGAAGGCAGCGGCGGAACTGGCGGTCTGACTCAGCGGAAAATCAAATAACACAGCCAGACAATGATCGTCGGCAGGATAGCTGCCTTTAACAGGCCGAACGGGGAAACGCCGTTTTCGAAATATTTTTTTAGAATCGACTGACCGGCCGGGTTGGGAGCATTGGCGATCACCGTAAGGCCGCCGCCGGTCACGGCCCCGGCGACCACGGCATATTTAAGACTGTCGGTAAATCCCGGTACAAGGGTGCTTAAATAGGTAATGGCGGCGTTGTCATTAAAGGCGGTTAAAACAGTGGCCACCAGCATCAGCGGGATATCGGTCAAATTGCCCAGAACCGGGGCGATCCACCAGCCCTGGACGCCGCCGTGGATAACCAGACCGCCCAGAAAAAAACCCACCAACAGTGCCGGTTTCAGGTCAATCCGGTTTTGAAAAGGGGCTGTCACCTGGGCAAAGCCTAAAAAAAACAGCAAACCGGGGATAAACAGCTCCGGATGGTGGGCATTGAAAATCGTCCAGACCATAAATGCCACG
>Ga0307426_1002420_pt1 | contig 11648 bp, 17 predicted proteins | sample SalMarWE160340MG_FD_202165 | JGI IMG/M metagenome (GOLD analysis project Ga0307426, IMG submission 202165) | Salt marsh sediment microbial communities from the Plum Island Ecosystem LTER, Massachusetts, United States - WE1603-40 | ecosystem: Environmental > Aquatic > Marine > Intertidal zone >... | reverse complement strand
GGGAATTTGGAGGTTTATATAAATTTTCTGAAGAAGATAAAGAACTCTTCGGATTCGTTCTAGCACAGCGTTTGATAGGTGGATATTTCGACATAGAAAAAGATGGCATTACAAGCATTGACATGCAAGATCAGCTGAAAACCAGATTGTTACAAGGAAAATTATTTCCTCCCGGACGTTGAGGCTAGTGTGAGAGTCGTTTCTTGGCAACCAGTTATGTTTTGCGGCAAAGAATTACAAAATGTCTACCTTCAACTGAGACTTGGTCATTTTCAATTTCTTTTCTGACAATTTTAAATCCTGCCTTCTTTAACATTTTCAAGTTTTCTTCTTTTCCCAGATGACTCCAGTACATGGTCTCTCCGCTATCCAACCAATTCTCTTCTTTTCCAACCCATTTCTTATAACCAACGGTTAAAAGAAAATAACCGCCCTGTTTTAGAAACCCGAACACTTTTTTAAGTATTTTTGGCTGTTCTTTTATTGGTATATGGATTAGGGAATAGAAAGCGGTTACTAGATCGAAACTCTCTTTTGTAAGCTCTAGATTTGAAATGTCAGATAGGATATATTTTGCCTTAGGCGCGTTTTTCTTTGCCAATCTTATCTGTGTTTTGGAAAAGTCAACAGCTGTTGTATCAAATCTTTCAGAAAGATACCTCGTGTAAGGGATGCCCGGTCCACAGCCAAGGTCTAGGATTTTTGCTGCTTTTCCAAGCTTGTGTATTACAAAATCCAAGAGTCTCTTGTGTTGCGGATCAAAGAGTGGGTATTTTTCAAAATACACGTTTGCCATCTTGTCGTAAGCAGTTGATATTTTTGTTTTTACATCCATAACCATATCTTACAATATTTTATTATGTACACTTGAAGCAGATGGTTGTGAGAGCGGACGGTTCCAGACCCACCTGCTCAGCAACACTCTAGATAAATAGCTCAGTTTGTTAAAATGTATTGTGTTTACTGTTTATATATTAAGAACTGACAAGAACACTCTTTATATAGGGCAGACTAAAGATCTTAAGACCCGTTTAAAGAAACACACAGCGGGCAAGGGAGCAAAATACTTCAGAATATTTAAATCTTTTGAATTGGTTTACACAGAAAAATTTAAAACTCGTTCAGAAGCCTTGAAAAGAGAACATGAGTTAAAAAAATTATCAAAACAAGAAAAAGAAAATCTGATTGCATCCTTGCTATAATCATCATCAATGAAAAAACTTCTCGCTTCAGATAAAGTGTATGTCAGTAAATCAGAGATCCTTAATGCTGGTAGAGGAGTTTATGCAAAGCGTGATATTAAAAAAGGTGAAATTATTGAAAGATGTCCAATTATTGAAGTTTCGAAACATGATACATCTAATTTAAAAGAAAGCGTGCTTGTTACCTATTTCTTCTATTTTGGTAAAAACAAAGAACGAATAGCAATGGCCTTGGGTTTTGGATCAATATATAACCATACAGATAAACCAAACGCAATTTATAAAATAAAACCTAAAGAAAAGATAATTGATTTTATTGCCTTAACTGATATTAAGAAGGATGAAGAGTTAACATTTAATTACTACAATTCCAGTAATCTAAAAGACAAGAAAAATCCATTGTGGTTTGAAGTATGACCCATTTGCCCTATAGTTTCTTGACAAATGTGTATAATCTGTTACACTAATATCTGTTCCGTTAATTCGGAGCCAAAGACTGTTTTTTTAATTTGATTTAAGTCGGTAAGTAAGGGTACCCCAGAAACTACATTTAATAACGTATCTTTCCTTCAAACACTTGCATTCCCTTTAATATAAACAGTTTCATTTGAAACTAATATATGTATAAACAAAGAAATCGTTCGCGTCGTTCGCGAAGAAGGTATTTCAAACCCAGAAGAGCTAATATTCGTAGCTTTGATCCGAGGACTGTTATTGGAAAGACAACTAGTCCAGTTTTAGATGTTTGTGAGGTTAAAAATAAATTCTCAGATTTTATTCTTAATGAGAGACTTTCTAAAAACATTGCAGATCATAGATTTGATGCTCCTACTCCAATTCAAGACCAAGCTATCCCTGAAATTCTGTCAGGTCGTGACGTGGTTGGTGTTGCAAATACTGGCACTGGAAAGACAGCTGCTTTTTTGATCCCATTAATTAATAAAGTTTGTCTTAATAGAAATTCCAAAGTTTTAATAATTGCGCCTACGCGTGAATTGGCTGTCCAAATTGAAGAAGAATTTCGAAGTTTTTCTCAAGGATTGGGCATATATTCTGTAATTTGTATTGGTGGAGTTTCAATTCGTGGTCAAATTAATAAACTTCAAAGGAATCCTCATTTTGTGATAGGAACTCCAGGGAGACTACTTGATTTAGAAAATCAAAGGAAGATCAATTTTAATAGATTTAATTCAATCGTTTTGGATGAAGTAGATCGAATGCTTGATATGGGATTTATCAATGATATGGAAAAGATTATTTCAAAACTTCCTAAAGACAGACAATCACTTTTCTTTTCAGCAACTCTTGACGGAGAAGTAAAAAGGGTCATGGGTAAGTTTATTTTTAATCCGGTGATGATTTCAGTTAAAACTGCGGATGCCAGCACAAATGTCCATCAAGATGTTATTGAATTGAAAGGTAGAAATAAATCAGATGCTTTGTGTGAACTGTTAGATAAGAAAGAAGTGTCAAAAACCCTTGTTTTTATGAGAACAAAAAGAAGCGCCGATGCGCTACACAGAAGCCTTTCAAAGATTGGATTTCAATCAGCTGTTTTGCACGGAAATAAAACTCAAAATCAAAGACAAAGATCTCTCGAACAATTTCGTCATGGCAAAGTAAGTGTTTTAATTGCAACAGATGTGGCTTCTAGGGGAATAGATGTTGATGATATCAGTCATGTTATCAACTACGATCTTCCAGAGAGCTATAAAGCATATATCCACAGAATAGGTAGGACAGGAAGAGCAGATAAAAAAGGGATTGCCCTAACATTTGTAAACTAAGCCTGCTATAATTGGTTTATCTTAAAAAGTAATGATTTGGGAGAAATAATTGATGGCTTCCTTAAAAAAGGCGGAAGGATCGATAAAAGTTATTTAAGAAACCCTTCAAAAGGACCGGCTTTGGTTTTCTATAAAAAATGGTGGTATCGGGGCAGAAATGTGCGTGAGGCAATCTCCAGAGCCCTAGCGGGGTAGTTAAATATCTTTAAATTTAGTGTTATATCTAATTGGGGTTCAAGACCTGTTTCTGTTGCAAAATAATCGTTATCAAAATGTATCTATGGTTGAAGAAAAAGACGTGTTAATTTATCCATTCCGGGAGTATATCAGGTAAACACGCGGGGATTTATTAATAATTCTTTAAATTTTGCCTGGGTTTAGAAAATTGATTTAAAATATGCAAATGGATCTTTCAAATATTATCCTATAAATAAAAACTGTTAGTGTTAGTATTCTTTTGATATAATCCCAGCATGCCAAGTTTAGAGAAAGGAATAAAACCAACTACTTTGCAGGATAAAGAGATTGTTCCAGCAATGTTTTCGGCAGGATTATTATTAACGGCAAAGAGCGGAGATTCACTAATTCTTGTTCAAAATAGAAAAACAGGTTTATGGGGCATACCATCTGGTCATCTAAAAGTTCGTAAAGAAGATGGTGTGTATACCTCTCTTGAGGATCCAAAGGAAGCGGCCTTGCGCGAAACAGTTGAGGAAACTGATCTTGCTCCTGATCAAATTATTACCTCTCCATTATTCAATATTTTAGTTAAGCAACATTCCAGTGGAGGTATGAGTATTGGATACATTTTTAAAGCTTATATCAAAGACGATAGTTCATTGACGAGCTGCTACCAGCCTGAAAGTTCGGAAATATCGCATGTCAGAGTTTTTAATAGGGGAGAAGTGGCAGATGAACTCCTTCTGCACCCAGAAAGGATCCGTGTGCCAGAATTCAACGAGAGACTACTTCGATATTGGATAGCGGACTCTCTTGTAAGTAGACATACACCTTTTGAAGGAGAAGGCTTTGGTTTTTCGTTATTGATAAGTAATTTTTCTGATGTTGTAAATCCAGAAGATCTTGATTTGTTTGGTGGGGAAAAGGGGAAACTATTATGGAAAAAGTATCAAGAAAATCTAGCCCAGATAAATCAATAAAGCTAGATATATTCTGAAATAGTGCTGTAAGTATGGGGCTAGGGGGTTTAGATCAACCTGCTCAGTCCGACTGGACTATATTTTTAGAACCTCTTAATTTCTGGGAAAAAGCTTGAGCAACTCTTCGCGTGACTCATTAAGAACGCCATAAACATAGTATTTCTCATTTTCATTACTTGTGCCAAAGTAAGTTTTATGTACATTGTCTCCCGCCTCTTTTACTAGGTGTTCGTAAAGATTAGCTCTTCTGGTGCTTATACTTTCTGTCACCACTCGTTTTTTCATACTTTTTAAAACTTCTAATGCATAGTAACTGCTTCCCAATTCAAGAAACATTCTGGCGAGATTGTGGTCTTGAAAACGATGCGCCACCTCTTGCGCTATTAGCCCGGAATAGACATCTATTGATGATGTACCTGTAAATTTAGTGTTCTCCACTATCGTTTCCACGTAGTCTTTGTTTATAACTATCAAGTCCTCTTTAGAATCGTAATATGCAGGAGCCGGAGATTTTGCAATCTTTTTGCTACCAGTCAACTTCTCTCTGAAGTTTTTATACTTATCCTCGGATAGGATAATAATTCTTTCAGGGAGCGTTTCTGGACTCTTTCTCTTTTCAGAAGGCATATATTTTCCATAGAGTTTGACGAATGTTTCACCTATGGCCTGCGATATTTCCTTGATTTCAATATCTTCTTTAGGGGTTAGACCTGAACCCTCAAGCTTAATAGAATTGATTACTTCTCCTGCTACTTTAAAATTCTTTTCAGAGGTTGGACTTTCCATATCTCAGATAATTAATATTATAGACTATGATTCTGGTTCAAGAGATTTTTTTTGACACTTTTTAATTAGTTTTGTAGAATTCTCTCACAATGTCGAGTAAAAATGAAATGGATAGATAAGAGTGAAGGGATTTCTTCTTGAAGACAAATTAATTTAGAATCCAAACTGCACAATTCAAAAGTAATGAATAATTTTTTAAATTTTAAAAAACAAGAGAAAAATTTCTTGGATTGCATTTCTAGATTGTCTCAGAGCGATAAGAGAAGGATTCTTCGGGCATATGAAATGGCGAAGGATTATCATTCTAACCAAAAAAGAGATGAGGGTGGACCATATGTTTTACATTGTCTAAGAGTAGCTATCTGTCTGATCAAAGACTTGGGAATAAAAGATTGCGATGTAATTTGTGCAGCATTGCTCCATGATTCTGTTGAAGATACTGATCTTAAATTGTCGGAGATTAGAAAGAAGTTTGGCAGGAAGGTGAGCAAGTTAGTTGAGAATTTAACAAAGGAGGAATTACCTGAGGAAACGGAATCAAATAAATATGAACGTAAATATCAGCGCTTTTCAGTATTAATGAAAAAAGACCACCATACAAGAGCAATCAAAGCTTGTGACTGGTTGGATAATATGAGGTCTTGGTCATATATTCCCAAAAACCATTCTGCAAGGAAGAAATTTCCAAGATGGTTTAAAGAAGCAAGAACAATGTATATTCCACTTGGTCAGTCTGTCGGCACACATTTAGTTGACAAGATGGAAGAAGCTTTGGAGAGAGCAGTCGGCCAGCAAGAAGCGTATTGACTTCATTTAATCTGAAATGTAAGCTTCTGGCAATGAGAGAGAGGATAGGAGTCTGGGTAGAAGATGGGAAAGTTTTCAGAAGGGATTCTGAAAAACAAGTTTACCCAAGTATTTATGAGCCAGTTGATGCCCAAGATTTAGAAAAGGTACGCCTACTAGCAGAGTCTTTGCATTCAGGAGCAAGTATGGCGCATTGGACTGCTCAGGTTGAGGCTCAACAAGACGAGATTTTAGAAAAATTAAACTCCCTAATAATACAAGAGGAAGAATAGGCTCCACTTTTCTGAAGTCATATTAATTCAGAATCCAAACTGCAAAATTCAAAAGTGAGGCAAATGTTACCCAGAAGAGGTAGGGAAGTAAGATAAGACCGGCAGGTTTATATTCCAAGTAAAAGTTCTTGATCGTTCTTATGATGGCTATCCATAAAAGAATGATATTAAGGAAAGCCAAGCCAGGCATTTTAAAGCCGAAAAATGCAAATGACCAAGTGAAGTTGAGGAATAGCTGAATCCAAAACCAAGAAGAAATCTTTTTTCTTTCCCACATCCAGTACAGAGCTATTCCCATCAGAAAGTAGAGTAATGTCCAGACAGGCCCAAACAACCATGGTGGCGGGTTAAAGAAGGGTTTGTTAAGGGTTGTATACCAAGAATTTACTGATGAGACAGTTGCAATAGAACCCAGTATTCCAACTGCTTCACAAGTTAATATTGCCACAAATAATCTCACGAAATTATATTTTTTATTGCGTTTTTTCATCTACAGCTTTATTACTTTCCAGCGACCATCTTGGCTGCAACATAGACTGCCGATACACCAACCAGAACATATACTACTTGTGAGAGCATGGACATCTCACCAAATAACATTGCCACCAAGTCAACATTCAAGAGTCCTACCAATCCCCAGTTAAGGCCGCCCACGACCAACAGAATCATAGCTAGTTTATATAGTGCTTTCATTGATAATCACCCCCTCTCGGCGAAAAAGGCTCTTATTTATTTATAATATAGAAAAAGTACCAAATACAAGGCTCTTTTTAAAATGTTGTGAAAGTTAACTTACTTGTTCTCGCTGAAGGCTCTTAAAGCAAGCCAGAAGTTTTTACTTGTTTTATTGAAAAAGTAATCTTAGACAAGAATAACTATGGTATCAAATTCCTGAAATTAACAAAAACCCCCTTGTTTTGTGGCTAAATGTCGCCTATAATGAACAAAGCCCAAGAAGAAGGTTCTGATTGTTGATTGTGGATTAAAAGCATAAGAAGTGAATTGAGTTCCAAAGTGTGAGAAAATATGGGCTGGTTTTTTACTTTACAACCCTTTGGCCCTTCTAAAATACTTCGAAAAATCCACTTTAATAGAAGTCATTAGAGTTTAAATGAGTAAGAAACGAAAATTTAAGGTCGGGGATAAGATAGTCGATCATGGTCAGATACACAGAATCTTTAAGATTAAAAAAATTAAGGGTTTTGCTGGCAAGAAAGAAGAACACCTCTTTTATAAACAGTTCTTTAAGAGAGATAAAGATCAGTCTTTAATTTGTTCTATTCCAGAGTCTAATGTCAAAGAGGCAAACTTACGCAGGCCAGCTTCGAGGAAAAAAATAAGGCAAACTCTCAGACTTCTTAAAAAGAAACCAAATGGGGAAGCTAAGGTCAGTGTTGCAGATGCAGCCTCTTTTTTTAAAGAGAATGATCCAAGAGAAATAGCACGTTTATTAAGATTATTGTGGGTGGAAAAACAAGACAAAGACAAGCCTTTCGCTACCAGGAAGAAGATTATTTTCAAAAATGCCATGAGATATTTAACAGAAGAAATATCGTTGGTGCAGAAAATTGGTTTAAAGAAAGCAAGACAGAAGATAAGAAAGCGTTTGAAAAAGATACGCCCAGTAAAAGAAAAAGAAGAGAATAAGTAAGCTTATTTATTTGAAGAATTTTCATCTTCAAAGCATCCTGCAGAGCATTTTTTGAAGCCTCTTTCCAAGCCAGTTTCCACCGAGTCTATGAATTCGGCCCATTTAATACCTTGACGGGACATTGCCCAACTTTGGGACTCAGCTCCACATATTGCTATATATTCTTCACATGGAGTGTCTGCTGGCGTGAAGTCAAGCCTTTTTATTTCAAGAACATGTATTTCATCCCTTTCGACAAAAAGGTCTCCGGCTTTATGTCGTGATTCCCATTCAGCCTTTTTATTTTCAGCCGACATGCCGTATTATAAGATATTAGTCAATAAAACTCAATTTTTAATTAAAAAAATTTGTGAATTCGATTTTCTTTGTGTTATATTTTAGATAGATATGAAAAAGAAAATGCAAGGTGGCCCTTCCGGTTCAGGTGCCGTCTATGGCCTAGGCTTTATTGGTGCAGCTGTTTATTATCTTCAGCAAGCAACTACAGCTTGGGAGGGAATGACAGCTATCTTAAAAGCTTTAGTCTGGCCTGCCCTTCTAATACATAAAGTATTAGGGCTTCTAGGAATGTAATTCTTCTTTAAGGATGATCGTGCTCATCTGCCATTGCTTCCTCTTTTGTTTTGTGAATAGTTCCATCTCGATGTTCAGGTGGAGTGTAGACAGTATAGAGTTTCAATTCCTCCTCATTGGATGTGTTTATTAAATTGTGCTTGGTTCCGGCAGGAACAACAATAGCCCAATCATCTTCTACGTTTGTTTCTTCTCCATTAAGGACAACTTTTCCCTTGCCCTTTTCAATTCTTAAGAACTGGTCAACATCAGGATGAACTTCTTCACCAATATCTTCTCCTGGCTTGAGGCTCATGACGACTAATTGACTGTGAGGACCGGTAAAGAGAACCTTTCTGAAGTTTGAATTTTCTAGCGTTTGTTTTTCAATATCATCAACGTATCCAGTCATTTTTCATCACCCCCTTGCGACTATTCAATTTAGCACAAAATGAAAATAAGTTAAACAGTATCCTATAAGATTGATTTGGAAGATTTTTTGAGATATAATTTAGTTTGTTAAAGGCTCGAAAGAGCCTTTTTCTGTTCTTTACCAACTTCGAAAGCGCCGGAGGGAGAAAATGAAAAAAGAGCAAATTATCTCTAAGTTGGACGACTCTAGGCAGATAACCAATAGGAGATTCATGTTACTTTTGGCTATCGTCTTTGTTTCGGCATTTCTTTTTGCTCGACTTAAGAGCACAGAGTATGCCTTTGGTTGTCCAAATGTTCCTCGGCTTGAACCATGGAAGTCTACAGAAGGATCGTTTGCCATATTAGAGAACGGTCAACCAGTCTACATCACTTGCGCTTGGGTTGCAGAGGTCAGCGAAGAAGAATTACCACCTTCGCTTGGGCCGGAACACTGCTCCTTACCGAAAATAATCCCCGGCTGGGATGAAAAAACACTAGCCAAGTGGGAAACAGTAAGGCGTTGGTGTCCAGAGATTTTTGAGATCGCTGAAGACTACGGTCTTGATCCAGAACTCTGGGCTTCAGTTATCCTGCAAGAAAGTGGCGGTTGGGCTGGTGCGGAGAGTACTGCGGGAGCCATGGGATTGGCACAAGTAATGCCTTTCCATGGCTGCGCCAGGTGGGAACCGAGAAGAAATCTTGACTGTGGGGCCGAAATCCTTGCTGGCCACCTTGAAGATTATAATTTGCGAAAGGCGCTCGCAGCTTATAACGCAGGTGTTGGCGGCATGGCGAAAGGGCTAGGCTTTGACTTTGCCGATGCCGTTTTGGCTATCTACGACGCAGTCAAGAACGCGGAATAAAAAATAGACTTTCGAAGTTGGAACTTTGAGGGGGCGATCGGAAGTTGCACGGTCGGCGCGCAATTTCTTGCCCCCTCTATTTTTTTGTAAGTTGTAATTAGGATTTATGGAATTTTTTCAACCATCCCGAAAGCTACGTATGTTGGCCTGAGAGGTTTATAAACATTCCGGCTTTTGTCAAGCCGCATAAACTTACCTCTTAGACAGAGTATCCAGATTATCAATCTGATTATCCATTTGGGATACTTAATCTTGATTTCAGGACCAGACAAAGTGTCGAGAAATTCATCTTTTGGATAACCCGTAGATTGACAACGAATTAGCTCTTTCAAAATAACTTCCCGGACACCTGTTAGCTGCTTTGCCACAACTGCCTCCTTCTTTAATATGGAATTGATTGGATGGGCCCTCTTACAACTTAAAAGAACTTATCCCACTACAGATTTAAGTGGGATAAAAAAAGCAACCATTGATTGCTACGGTTATTATATATTTTCTCTCTTTTTTTGTCCAAGCTATAATATAGATCTATGTTTCTTTTAATCAACAAACCAAAAGGTATTACTTCTCATGATGTAATTTCAAAGATTAGAAAAATAACTGATGTTAAGAAAGTCGGTCACGCCGGTACTCTTGATCCCTTAGCAACGGGATTATTGATAGTTGGAATTGGTAGAGAATCTACAAAAAGACTTGGCAACCTCATTAAAAATACAAAGAAGAAGTATGTAGCAGAGATTTTCTTGGGAGAAGAAAGAGATACAGATGATGCCGAGGGAAAAGTTGTTTCTAAAGCGAAGAAGTTTACTGCTCCAGATGTAAATTCAATTAAGGAGATATTGAAGAATTTTCAAGGTGAAATAGAACAGACCCCTCCAAAATATTCTGCAATAAAAATAAAAGGGAAGAAATCTTATGAACTAGCTAGGAAAGGAAAAGAATTTTCTCTAGAAGGGAGAAAAGTAACGATTTATTTAATTAAATTAGTTGAATATAAATTCCCAATTTTAAAGATCCAGACGACAGTTTCTTCAGGGACTTATATCCGCGCCTTGGCCCGCGACATTGGTAGAGAGCTTGGCTGCGGTGCCTATCTTAAAAATTTACAAAGAACGAAAATCGGTAAATTTGATTTTAAAGACGCTGTGAATTTAAGCAAATTGACCAAGAAAAATTGGAAGGATTTTGTAATCCAAATTAATTAAATTAAAATAATCTTATGGATTTATTGTCTTCAGTCTTTTTGGGGATACTTCAAGGACTTACTGAGTTTTTGCCCGTTTCTTCTTCTGGCCATTTAGTCATTGCTCAGGAGTTAATTCCTGATTTCGTTCAGGAAGGAGTTCTTTTTGATGTGTTCCTTCATGCAGGAACTGTCCTAGCCGTCCTTTATTACTTTAGAAAAACTATTCTAAAGCTAACCCCTAAATATTTATTCTTTCTTTTAGTGGGGACTATTCCAGCAGGTTTGGTTGGTCTTTACTTTAGCACGCCTATTGAGATACTTTTTGCCAATGTATCAGTTGTCGGCCTTGCCCTTCTTCTGACAGCTGTTTTAAATTTCATGACAGATAAATTGAAAGTGAAGAAGCAAAAAATATCAGTTAAAAATTCACTATTGATAGGTGTAGCCCAAGCAATTGCTATTATTCCTGGTATTTCTCGATCTGGTTCAACAATCTTTGCCGGGACAGGCCTGGGGCTTAAAAGGGAAAAAGCAGCTGAATTTTCTTTTTTGCTTTCTGTTCCTGCCATTGTTGGGGCAAATGTTTTACAGTTTTTTAAGTATGGACCTGATGGAATAGGAAATATGGGAATTTATATAGCTGGATTTTTGGCGGCCTTCCTCTCTGGGATTTTTGCTATCAATTTAGTTCTTAAGTTTTTGTTAAGTAGTCGATTTAAGATTTTTGCCTTTTATTGTTTTCTTCTTGGAGTTGCAGTACTTCTTTTATAGGAAATTAATCAGTTTTGGTACAAAGAGGAGTGCCCCTACGATAATTGCAAAAAGAGCTGTTAAAAGGACAGCTGCAGCAGAAACATCTTTGGCTATTTTTGCCTGAGGTTTTATCTCTGGGCTAACTAAATCAACGATAGCTTCAAGACTGGTATTGAAGAGTTCAAAGATTATGACCAAGAACACGGTCAAGGTTA
>Ga0307426_1002419_pt1 | contig 11650 bp, 10 predicted proteins | sample SalMarWE160340MG_FD_202165 | JGI IMG/M metagenome (GOLD analysis project Ga0307426, IMG submission 202165) | Salt marsh sediment microbial communities from the Plum Island Ecosystem LTER, Massachusetts, United States - WE1603-40 | ecosystem: Environmental > Aquatic > Marine > Intertidal zone >... | reverse complement strand
CCACCTACAACCGGGACCAGTACCAGATCCAGGCCCAGGCCTCCTACACCTGCCAGCAGTCGCCTCCGCCCTTCATCGCCCAGTTCGCCGAGGTGGACGTGGACCTCAAGACCGGCCGGGTTGAGGTGGTGCGCTTCGTCAGCGCCGCAGACTGCGGCCGGCCGATCAATCCGGTTCTGGCGGAGGGCCAGATCGAGGGCGCGGTGGTCAACGGCATCAGTTACGCCCTCTGGGAGGAGTACCGCTACGACGAAAACGGCCGCCTGACCAACCCCCGTTTCTGGGACTACAGGATCTTCACAACCCGGGACATCCCGGAGCTCCAGACCATCCTGGTGGACAGCGAGGAGCCCACCGGTCCGTTCGGGGCCAAATCGATCGGTGAGGTGGCCATCAACGGGCCGGCTCCGGCCATCGCCAACGCCGTCTACGACGCGGTGGGGGTGCGCATCCGGGATCTGCCCATCACCCCGGAGAAGGTCTGGCGGGCGCTGCGAGAGCAGAGCGGGACGGCTGAATCCGCTGATACGACCGACCAGGGCGGCTCATGATCCTGCTGAAAAACTGCTTCGCCCTCTACCCGGATCCCGCCGATCCCAGCTGTGAGCCGCGCAGCGGCGTCGACGTCCTGATAGAGGAGAACCTGATCAGCCGTATCGGCAAGGATATCGTCCCGCCCAAAAGCGGGGCCGGGGCCGTGCAAACCATCGACGCTTCCCGCTTCGTGGTGGTTCCCGGGTTCATCAACACCCACCACCACTTCTACCAGGTTCTGACCCGCAACGTGCCGGCGGTACAGAACGCCAAGCTGTTCACCTGGCTGGTATACCTCTACGAGGTGTGGAAGAACATCGACGAAGAAGCGGTGTCTGTTTCCTCCCAGGTGGCCATGGGGGAGCTGGCCAAGACCGGCTGCACCTGCACCACCGACCATCACTACCTCTATCCCCACGGCTTCGCCGCCGACCTGATGGGCCTGCAGTTCGAGGCGGCCGACCGGGTAGGCATGCGCTTCGCCCCCGCCCGGGGTTCGATGAGCCTGAGCAAGAAGGACGGCGGGCTGCCCCCGGATTCTGTGGTCCAGACAGAGGAGCAGATCCTGGCGGACAGCCGGCGGGTGATCGAGCAGTACCACAATCCGGATGCCCTGGCCATGCGCAAGGTTGTCCTGGCTCCCTGCAGCCCCTTTTCGGTGAGTAAAGATCTGATGGTGGAGACCGCCCGCCTGGCCCGCTCCCACGGAGTGCGGCTTCACACCCACCTGGCCGAAACGAAGGATGAGGATGCCTATTGCCTGCGGACCTACGGCAAACGGCCTCTGGAGTTGATGGAGCAGTGGGAGTTCGTCGGGGAGGACGTGTCCTATGCCCACGGGATCCACTTCACCGATGAAGAGCTGGAGGTGCTACGTCAAAGCGGCACAGCGATCTGCCACTGCCCCTCCTCCAACATGCGCCTGGGAAGCGGCATCGCCAGGGTAAAGGAGATGCTGGAACGGGGGATCACCGTTTCCCTGGCCGTGGACGGATCTGCCTCCAACGACGCCTCGGACTTCCTGGGGGAAATGCGCCAGGCCCTCTTTCTCCAGCGTATCCGCTACGGGGCGGATGCCATCACCGTGCCCCAGGTCTTTGCCCTGGCCACTGGCAACGGCGCCAGGGTCCTGAACTTCCCACGGATCGGGAAGATCGAGCAGGGCTGGGGCGCGGACCTGACCTTGTTCGATGTCCACACACTCGAGTACGCCGGGGCACTTTCCGATCCCCTGGCTGCACTGCTGTTCGCCGGGGCCAACCACCAGGCCGCGTACACGATCATCAACGGCAGGGTCGTGGTGGAACGGGGCAGATTGGTTGGGGTGGACGAAGCTGAGCTCACTGACAAGGCCAACCGCATCGCCGCCCGGATCCAGAAAACCGGCTGAGGTTCATGTCCGGCTCGCCAAACCGCAAGCCCTATAGAGGCGAACTGCCGATGCTGCTGTCGGTGCTCGCTCTGGCGGTGATGCAGGCGCTGGTCCGCTACCTCGGTCCTTCGGTCAGCTCCTGGACCAAGACCTTCTACCGCAGCCTGTTCACGGTCTTCATCCTGTTGGCATGGATGTTCCTCCGAAGGCAGAAGATCCGCTTCAACAACTGGCCCCTGCTGATCGTGCGGGGGCTGGCCGGCGCGGTTTCCATCACCTTCTTCTTCTGGACCATCGACCTGATCGGCCTTCTCAACGCGACCCTGTATCTATACGTCCATCCGGTATTCGCCATCTTCTTTGCCGTGCTGTTGTTCAAGGAACGCTTCTCCCTATGGATCCTGGCGCCTCTTGGCGCCGCCCTGGCCGGCCTGTATCTCATCGTGAACCCCAGCTTCCAGGGCTTCACCCTGGGTCAGGGGACCGGGTTGGCCACGGCCCTTCTAGGAGGCATAGCCCGGGCGGCGCTGCGTCAGCTGAGAAAGACCGACAGTCCCGGCAACATCGTCATCCTGTTCATGAGTTTCGCCGTGGTGCTGTCGGGGATCGGCGTGGTTCTCATCCCGGATCAGAGTTGGCGCTTCAGCCCTGCCGCGAACCTTACAAAAACAACGATCTGGATCCTGCTGGCCGCGATCGCCCTCCTCTCCACCTTCGCCCACATCATGGTGACCGTGGCTTTCAGGAGGCTGTCTACGGCAACCGCCTCCATCATGGCCATGCTGATCCTGCCGATTACCGCGCTCATCGCCGTACTCTACTTTCACGAGTCTCTAACGGCAAACAAGATCGCGGGTGGGCTGCTGATCACCGCAGCGGGAATCGCAGTGTCCCTGGTTCCTGCTCCCAGGCACTCCTCAGTCGCAGATCCGGATCACTAGATCCGCCAGTTTGCGCTTGGGCACGTGGTGCACCCGGTCCTCGCTACGGTAGTAGGTGATCGACTCGCCCCCGCTCACCTCTTCGAGGACCACCTCTTCCACCGGCTTGCCCAGGGCGATCACCAGCTGGATCGTCAGACTTTCCTCCAGGTTCAGGATCTCCTTGAGCTTCTCCTTCCGCACATTACCGAGCATACAACCCCCCAGACCCCGAGCCGCCGCGCCCAACAGAATCGTCTGGGCGGCGATGCCCAGATCTACCCGGGCCCAATCCCAGCTGTCCCCCTCGGTCACGATCACGACGTAGCCGGCAGGCCGCTCCCCATCTTCCGGCCCGGGCCAGTCCGGAAGAGAGGCGGCCCATCCAAGGGTTTCGAATATGCGGCTGTTGATCTCCGGCGAACAGGAAACCACGAATCGCAGCAGCTGTAGATTTCCCGCCGAAGGCGTTTTGCGGGCCAGATCCACCAGGTCCAGCAACGTCGTCTTGCCCAGACGGTGGCTCTGGTCGAAGCGGCGATAGGAACGGTTCTTCTCAACGATCTCTTTGAACTCCACGGTCAACTCCTTCTGCAAAGATGTGTAGGGGTATCATTTCATCTCTGCCGAGATCTGACAATAAAAATTTGCATCTTCCCGCGACCTATCCTAAAATACGGATATCAGGACATGAGAAATCGACTCTAGAAAGGAGGCAACATGAATACAGTATTCGTGAACCCGGAACGCTGTATCGGGTGCAGACAGTGCACGATCGCCTGCACGGTCGAGCACTCCCAAAGCGGCGAGGTCCACAAGGCTGTCTTCGAGACGCCGCTGCCCAGGACGAGCATTCACGTCGCTCCTGGGCTGTTTCTAAACACGGCCTTTCCCAACAAGTGCCGTCATTGCAATCCGGCTCCCTGTCAGGCGGTATGCCCCACAGGCGCGATCCAACGAGACGAGCTGGATATCGTCACAATCGATGGTAACAAATGTATCGCCTGCGCCATGTGCGCCATGGTCTGCCCCTTCGACGTGCTCACCTTCGCATTGTCACCGAAAGTCAAGATCTCCAAGCAGGTAGCAATCAAGTGCGATCACTGTATAGAGAGACAAAAACGCGGGCAGCGCCCCGCATGCGTGGAAGCCTGCAAGACCGGAGCGCTGGAGTTCGGCGAGCTCAACGATCTGATCAGCAAAGCCCGCTCCGAGCTCGCCAGGGCCGTGTACACAGCGGCAACTCAGGTGCAGACTGAGCTGCCGGGTGAGCCCGAACATCTTCAGTCCTGGCGTGGCTGGGGTGAGGCGGTAGACAAAGTAAATAGACGTTAAACAAACGCAAGGAGGAATTGTTATGAACGGGGAATACAGCGGCAATGGAGCTGAGAAGAGGAGCATGCACAAGGATGCTCGGGAGATGCTGTTCCGGGCCACCCACGAACATATAGAGACCGTATGGGATAGACTGGCCGCCCAAGAGCCGGAATGCGGCTATTGCGCCCTGGGCTTGAGCTGCCGCAACTGTTCGATGGGGCCCTGCCGGGTGGATCCCTTCGGGGACGGTCCGCAGAAGGGTGTCTGCGGTGCCGATGCGGACATCATCGTAGCCCGCAACCTTGCCCGCACGATCGCCGCAGGGGCTTCGGCCCATTCGGACCACGGCAGAGATATCCTCGAGGTTCTCCACCTCATCGGCACCGGCGCCACGGCAGCGTACCAGATTGGGGACGAGGTGAAGCTGAAACGTCTGGCCGCCGAGTTCGGCGTCGATACTAAGGGCAAATCCGCCAAGGAGATCGCCAAGACGCTGGCCTGGGAAATCATGGAAGAGTACGGGACGCGCAAGGAGCGCTTGACCTTCGCGGCCAGGGCTCCCAAATTACGGCAGGAACTCTGGGAAAAGCTGGGGATCATGCCGCGAGGCATCGACCGGGAAAACGTGGAAACCCTCCACCGCACCCACATGGGGGTCGACAACGACTACGTAAACACCCTGCTCCACGCACTGCGTACAAGCCTCTCCGACGGATGGGGCGGATCCCTGGTGGCTACCGAACTCTCCGACGTGATCTTCGGCACCCCCAAGCCGATAAAATCGAAGGTAAATCTCGGTACGCTCAAGGTGGACCAGGTCAACATCGCCTTGCACGGACACAACCCTATGCTCTCCGACGTGATTGTACGGGCGGCGGAAGACAAAGAACTGATCAAGCTGGCCGAGAAGAATGGTGCCAAAGGCATCAATCTGGTGGGGCTGTGCTGCACCGGCAACGAGCTGCTCATGAGGCGAGGTGTGCCCCTGGCCGGAAACCACCTGATGCAGGAGTTGGCCATCCTGACCGGTGCTCTGGATGCAATGATCGTGGACTACCAGTGCATTATGCCCGCTGTGACCGATGTAGCCAAATGTTTCCACACCAAGGTTATCTCCACCTTTGACAAGGCCAAGTTTACGGGAGCAACTCATATCTCCTTCGATCCTGCGAAGGGTCTGGAGATCGGAAAACAGATCGTCCGTCTGGGTGTGGAGAACTTTCCCAACCGCGTCAAGGAGAGGGTGCAAATCCCCGACCAACCCGTGGAAATGATGGGAGGATTTTCAGTGGAAGCGATCCTGGCCGCCCTGGGTGGAAGCCCGGATCCCCTGATCGAGGCGATCAAGAAGGGTCAGATCCGCGGTGCGGTAGGAGTGGTGGGCTGCAACAACCCCAAGATCAAACAGGACTATGCCCACGTCACGCTCACGCGCAGACTCATCGAGAATGACATTCTCGTCGTGGTTACCGGATGTGCCGCGGTGGCCAACGGAAAGGCGGGACAGATGATGCCCGAGGCGGCGGAAATGGCCGGCAAGGGACTCGGAGCGGTGTGCAAAGCCCTGGGAATCCCACCGGTACTGCACATGGGTTCCTGCGTCGACAACACCCGCATACTCGTGTTGGCCGCAGCACTGGCCAACGCCCTCGGCGTGGACATCAGCGCCCTGCCTTTGGCTGGAGCCGCGCCGGAATGGTACTCGGAAAAGGCCGTGTCCATCGGTTCGTACGTGGTAGCTTCCGGCATATATACAGTGCTGGGCGTGCCCCCAGCTATATTCGGCAGCCCGAACGTGGTCAATCTTCTTGCCAATGGCTTGAATGACGTGGTGGGGGCCGCCTTTGCCGTGGAGGCTGATCCTGAAAAAGCGGCCGTGCTTATCCGCAGGCACATAGAGACAAAGCGTGGCGCTCTTGGTCTGCCTGCGCTGGATCCCCAGAGCATCTCCATGCCTTCCGAAGAGACCGTCAAGGCCTGAGGTGCAAAGGAGCTGGCAATGACTATTCTGATCGTCGGCGCTGGACCCGCGGGGGTCACAGTTGCGGAGACGGTAAGACAGTACAACCGGGAAGCCAAAATCACCATGATCTCAGAGGAGCCTTTCCCTCCCTATTCACCACCGGCGCTCGCCGAATACTTCATGACCGGGCGGAAGGTCCATTACTGGCGCGGAGAGGATTTTGCCGCAAAGCAGGACATCGACTACCGCCAGGCTACCCGCGTGCAGGCTGTTCGCCCGGAGAAGAACCGGATCATGCTCAGAAACGGGAAGGCGATGGACTACGACCAGCTGGTACTGGCGCCCGGCGGCCGCCTGTACGCCCCGATCGAGGGAGTCGACCAGGAGGGGGTCTATAACTTCAAGTCTCTCTCGGCGGCGGAGGAACTCCTCCGGCGGATCCGGGGGAAAAAGGCGAAGAGCGTTCTCATCGTTGGTGCCGGATTCATCGGCGTGGAGATCGCCCTGGTTCTGCAAGAACTTGGTTTAGAGGTATCGATGCTGGTACGCTCCCGGGTGATGCGCCAGATGCTGGACGAGGGCAGCTCCGAAACGGTCCTCGGAATGCTGCTGGACAAGGGCATCAAAGTGCATCGGGGCGAAGCTGCAGACGCGCTAGCCTTCGTGGCAAACGGGCGAGTTCGAGCAGTGAAGATGCGCTCCGGGGTCGAGTTAAGTGCGGATATCTACGTTGCGGCCACGGGCCTGAGGCCAAACATCGAGTTTCTCCAGGATTCAGGTATCCAGACCAAGTGGGGCATCCTGGTCGACCCGCAGCAGCGGACCAACGTTCACAATGTATTCGCCGCCGGAGATGCGGCGGAAACGGTGGACCTGCTGTCCGGTAAACGCTATGTCCACGCCATCTTCCCCAACGCCATCTCCCAGGGCCGGATCGTAGCCTACAACCTGCTCGGCTGGCAGCAGAGCTACGAAGGGGCTGAGAGCATGAACAGCTTGAAACACCTGGGGCTACCGGTAATGGCCATCGGCTCGATGGAGGGAGAGGAGGTTGCTGTTCAAGCCGACGGAGGCTCACGGAAACTCTTCTTCCGGGACGGCCGTTTGGTGGGGTGTCGTCTTGTCGGGGACACCCGGGCGGCAGGGATCTTGCGCAGCCTTATCAACAAGAAGAGGAGCGTTGAAGCCTTTAGAAATCGGCTTACAGATCCTCGCTTCGGCATCGGTATGGTGGAAGCGCTGGCCCTGGCCGGGATCACCGGACCTTGAGTTTCCCGGTCACGAGACTAAAATTGCGGATTATCTGCATTCCCTGAATAGCGGCTGATAGATAACAGCTGCGCCCGAGATCGACTTCATCGGAGCCGGAAGCTTCATCTTCACCCGCCATCTCGTCCGGGACATCCTCAATTTTCTGTTTGATGGATAGCGACGCGGAGCACCTGTCCTACCTTCAGCCAGCGGCTATCCCGCTGGGACTACCGTACCGCAGCCATGGATCCCCCTACCGCAGCCGTGTTGAGCCTCGCAAGCGTTTCAGACTATGGTGGAGGAGATGTTTGCCGCAAACCGAGACCGGCTTCCCTGGTTTGCGATAATCTCGATACCCCGTCAAGGAGAAGTTGATGCGTCATACAATCACCATTGCCTCGAACCCTCGGATGGTCATCCTCTTCCTGCTCGTGATTGCTCTGCCTGCCACGGGGGTCCTGCTGCTGATCTTTGCCGGCACCCTGCTCGGCATCATCGCCCTGGCCGCAGCGGCCTACCTGGACTATTCGATGCTGCGCTTTTTCCGCAACCATATGAAGAGCTGGGTGGAAACAACGGACACGGAGCTGAAATGCCGGATGGCCGACGGGGACCTGCTCGTCTTCTCCTGGGGACAGGTTACCTCAGCCGGCTACTGCACCCAGGAGCGAGGCCGCCCTTTCCTGTTTGTGTACAGGGAAGAGGGAGACAAGCTGGTGACGATTCCGAAGGAGTATGGTGATTTCGAAGCCCTGTTTTCAACAATCAAACAACGAACCCCCTTTCAGGAGCTGTCTCTCGACAGGGGTGAAACGATCCAGGAACGGTTGAAGCAGAGACTACAGAGCGATTCAACCGAGGAAGCGGAAATCAGAGGCGAAGTTCAAGATCCCGACTGAGCCCGTTGCCGAGAAAAACGATTCAGAGCAAAGGAAGCAATATGGATGTCTTTGAAGCGATCCACACCCGCGCCAGTGTACGCAGCCTGAAACCCTGTTCCGTTACAGAACAGGAGATGGAACAGATCCTCGATGCGGGGCACCGCGCACCCTCCGGGTACAACAGCCAGCCCTGGGAGTTCATCCTCATTCGGGATAGAAAGATCCTCAGCAGGTTGGGACGGATCCAGAACTGCATCGCTGAGGGGTCTGCGGCCATCGCTCTGGTCATGGATGAGCGGGCCAGCAAGTACTGGAAGGAGGCCGCCGCAGCGGCGATCGAAAACATGCTCCTGGCGATCGTGGCCCTGGGATATGCGTCGGTGTGGGTGGAGGGGTACGTGCTCAACCAGGAGGCCTACGGGAAATCGGTTTTGGGAGTACCCGAGCACCTGCGATTGCTGGCCATCCTTCCCATCGGCAAACCCGCCGTTACCCCCGTTCAGGCTGGTAAGAAACCGCTGGGCGAGCTCGTCTACTACGACACATACGGTAACAGGGAGCAATCTTGAAGAACTTCGAGTATATAATCATCGGCTCGGGTCAGGGTGGAACACCACTGGCCTTGGCCCTGGCTCGGGCGGGAAAGCGGACGGCTCTGGTAGAGAGCACCCATGTCGGCGGTACCTGCGTCAACGAGGGCTGCACCCCCACCAAGACCATGGCGGCCAGTGCCCGGGCTGCCTACCTGGCCCGCAGAGGCGCCGATTACGGGATCAACACCGGAGACATAACAGTCGACCTGAAGAAGGTTCGGCGGCGCAAACGGGATATCGTCGACAGCTTCCGCGGCGGATCGCAGATCCGGCTCGAGCAGCAGGAGAACCTGGAGCTGATCATGGGAACGGCCCGCTTCACCGGCGCCAAGACCCTCGAGGTCACCACGGCGGACAGCATCCGGAAAGACAAAACAAAAACGGACAACACCAAGGTAGAGATCGGAGGAGAGACGATCATCATCGACACAGGAACCCGTCCGGCCCTGCCTTGGCTGGAGGGGATCGAGCAGGTACCCTGCCTCGACTCCACCTCGATCATGGAGCTGGGAGAGGAACCGGAACATCTGCTGATCATCGGCGGCGGCTACATCGGCCTGGAGTTCGGACAGATGTTTCGCCGCTTCGGCTCCAAGGTGACAATCGTGCAGAGGGGCAAACAGCTGCTCAGCCGGGAGGACGAGGACATCGCCGCGGAGGTCCTGAAGATCCTCCAGGAGGACGGCATCGAGGTTCACCTGCAGAGCCGAACCGTACGGGTGGAGTCTGCTAAATCAGCCCAGGGCGGGAGCCGGGAAATCTCCCTCTTCTTCGAGAAGGGTGGAGAGGTTCACAAGGCAGCGGGAAGTCACCTGCTGCTCGCCACTGGCCGAAGGCCCAACACCGACGCCCTGAACCTGGAAGCTGCGGGGGTGAAGACCAACGGTCGGGGCTTCATCCTGGTCAACGACAAACTGGAAACATCAGCTCCCGGAATCTACGCGATCGGAGATATAAACGGCGGACCGGCCTTTACCCACATCTCCTATGACGATTTCCGGATCCTGAAGACCAACCTGCTCGAGGGCGGAAGCGCCACTACCGAGGCCCGGACAGTACCCTACACCGTGTTCATCGATCCCCAGCTCGGCCGGGTCGGGCTGAGTGAGAAAGAGGCCGCGAAGGCTGGCGTGGAGTACCGCGTCGCCGCCATGCCCATGAGCTGGGTGACCCGGGCTCTGGAGCTGGACGAATCGAGGGGCATGATGAAGGTGCTGGTGGATCCGATGAGTGAGCGAATATTGGGCTGCGCCGTTCTCGCCATCGAGGGCGGGGAGATCATGGCCATGCTTCAGATCGCCATGATGGCCCAGCTGCCCTACTCCGTCCTGCGGGACGGGATCTTCGCCCATCCCACCCTGGCGGAATCACTCAACACCTTGTTCGGGCAGGTCGGTTGAGGGCTTCATGATATATTTTTACTGGATACCAATATTCTGCTTACGAAAACAGAAGAAGTGCACCAACAACACCGCCTCTCACCTCCGCCCCCGTTCATTCCACTTCCCGGGTGTCACAACCGGTAGTTCCGCCCCTCGTCGAGCATAACCAGGTAGTTGTCCAGGGGGATGTAGTTAGCCACGGTGTTGCCGGTGCCCAGGCAGTAACCGCTGCCGTGGTCCCTGCCGGTGCAGACCTCCAGGGTCTCCCGGACCCGCCTGCGGATCTCGGTCTCCGAAGCCCGGCAGAGGAAATCCACATCGATGCCACCGAGGATCGAGATCCGCTGTCCATAGAGCCGGTAGGCTTCAGTGGCCGGCAGGATCGTGTCCTCGAAGGAGTGCTTGCCGTCGATGCCCACAGTGTCGATCAGGTCCTCCATGACCGCATCCAGGTTGCCGCAGGAGTGCAGCAGGTAGGGCTTGCCGTGCTTGTGGGCGATTTCGGCACAGGTTTGGTGCCAGGGCAGGATTCTCTCCCGCAGGAACTCCGGGCTGGTCATGGTGGCGGAACGGAAACCCAGATCGTCGGATCCCCACACCACAGACATGAAGTCGAAATCACAGAGCAGCTCTGTGAAATCCGCGTAAAACCGCCCGATCTTGTCGCAGATCGCCGCCACCAAATCAGGAGCATCGAACAGGTTGTAGCAGAGGCGCTCGTAGCCCTGGAGGAAGGTCACCATCTCGAAGATGTGGGCGGTCAGCTCGTAGCAGCCCATGCCCCCCGGAAGATTCTTCTCCATCCACTCGATGGACGAGAGGTCGATCTGTTCGATCCCGGGCCATGGGTAGCGCTCGAAATCGGCCCAGTCGCGGATTGCCCCTTCGTGCTCCTCAATCCACTCCCGCCGACCCCGATTCAGGCCGCCGGCGGCGGTATCGCCGCTTTCCCGAGCAGGCATGGGGAAGATGTCCTTGTGCACGAAGCCGATGCGGAAGGCGTCGTAGCCCAGAAAGGCATGGACCCGGATGTCCCGCTGAAGGGAGTAAAAGGGATCCGAGTCGCGCAGGCCTGCGCTGAGTTGGAAGCGCTGGTCCACAGCCTCGATCACCTCAGGATCGAGGAACAGCTCGATGTGGTGAAGCCGCTTCGGCGTGCGCTCCCGGCGCAGTACGGCCAAAAGCTCATCGACATCCGGTTGGATGGAGGTTTTGAACAGAGTCTGGGGCATGGGGACTCCTCCTCTTCTGAAAAATAACGAAGTATATAATTCTGAGTTTTCTTTGGATAGTAAAGAAAGGGTGTTCTTTAGTCTACGTGTTAAACACCAATCCAGCGCTTTACTGTTCTTCGGGAAAGTACAGGTCGACCATGGATTTGTTCACTCCCGGGGCTCCGATCATGGGGAGGGTTCTCGTTCTCATGGTGTTCTCGAG
>Ga0307426_1002417_pt1 | contig 11653 bp, 11 predicted proteins | sample SalMarWE160340MG_FD_202165 | JGI IMG/M metagenome (GOLD analysis project Ga0307426, IMG submission 202165) | Salt marsh sediment microbial communities from the Plum Island Ecosystem LTER, Massachusetts, United States - WE1603-40 | ecosystem: Environmental > Aquatic > Marine > Intertidal zone >... | reverse complement strand
GAGACAGATATGTCACTTATTGCTTGGATTATATTGGGTTTGGTTGCAGGTTTCATTGCCAGTAAGATAGTCCACAAAACCGGTGAAGGATTAATTTTTGATACTCTCTTGGGACTGTCGGCGCAGTAACTGGCGGCTGGTTATTCAAACTATTTGGGATGCATGGTGTAACAGGTTTGAATATATATAGCTTGGTCGTGGCCATATGTGGCGCGGCGGTTCTTTTGGTGCTTTACCACACTGTCCGCCGCACTGCCTGACAAGCTTAGCAGAGTGCAAGGCATTTCTAATTTAAGAAGTATCGCGTCCGCCCGCTGAATCGTTACAAATATTACAACGCGGATCGAACCGATATAAGGAGAATCAGATGTTAGGATATGGACTTATAGGAACTATAGTAATAATAGCCGTTATTGTGCTAGTGATTCGTATGTTGTGATAGATTTATCCTCAAAATCTGAATCGGAGCATAATAGGTTACTCTACGTCAGGTACGGTCTTGTCAATTTATATTTTCTTGTACTGCTCACGGACCGGCAGGTGCCTGAGCTGGCGAAGGATCCCTTGGGTTATGCAGGTTGGAGCTCTGTTGAAGATCGTGAATGAGTCAATCAAAATATGGGGGAGGTAAATGCTATGAGTAAATTCATGATAGTTTATTTAACAATCTTTTCATCTATTGTAATAATCTCCTGTTCAACTTACAAACAACCAGAGGCTGTGAATTTCGTAGATCAATCACAAGTAGTCGGAACACAACCTATACCAAATGAAAGTTGCGCAGGTATAAATGATGGCGTTACTCAGTGCAGATCACAGAATGGACAGTCAATGTGCCAGGCATGTTGTAGCGGGGTATGGCAGCAACTAACTCTCGGCTCGGGAAATATTGAATGCCCGTATAGACCCACTGATACCACATTTGATTGTAACTCGTATAAGTATTATGTAAGTTGTAATTATAACGAGCAACAACCTCTGTCACAGCAGCAGCAGCAACAGCTTATTAATCAGCAGCAACAGCGCCTGGCGCAGTATCGTCAACATCTGCAACAACAGCAGAGTCTCGAGGAACAGCGTATAGCACAGCTACAGCAGCAACAGCGTATGGCGCAGTATCGTTACCAGCAACAATATTCAGAACGCCTGAGTCAGCAGCAGAAAAGTCTCCCGAATGAGCAGAAGTACAATTACGATAGTGATCCCTATTTCAACACGGCCCCGAATTATCGATACTCTCGTAACGGCAGATACTACGAAACGAATCAATACGGTGCAAATTTACTCAAGCAGGCCGTAAACTACGGCTATGAGCAGGGCTTCCGCGCCGGACAGGCTGACCGGGAGGATGGCTGGGGCTACAACTATCAAGACACTTATGCCTATCAGGACGCGAACTACGGCTATAATGGCTTTTACGTTGACCAAAACGAGTACAACAACTACTACCGCGAGGGCTTCAGTCGCGGCTATGATGATGGCTACAATAACCGCTATCAATATGGTAGCTACTCTAACGGCAACTATTCCGTCCAGAGCGCTGTAATGTCGCAGATCCTCAACTTGCAGTCGCTTCGCTAAAGACTGAGAGGATGCTACATCAAACAAGCACCAAATTGGGAATAGAATAGGTCTATGCATAAAATGGGATCATATGTCTTTAGGTCTTAATGAATAGGAGGTTTTACATGCATTATTTCAAATACATGCCATATTTTTTTCTCTTGTTGATTATACTCGCTTTGCCGGTCTCGACCGATTTAGCTTACGCGAAGGAAAAAATGAACAAGAAATGCAGAGCCATGGATCGGAATAATGATGGTGTCATCACACGTGAAGAATGGCGGATTAGTATTGAGAAGTCTTTTGATAACCACGATTGGAATCGTGACGGTGTCCTCTCAGGTAATGAACTGGAGGAGGGCGCGCCATGTGGTAAGTATGATTACGACGAGAGTCGTCATACCGACCCATTTAGTGCATTCGATCGCAACAACGATGGCGTGATTTCCCGCAGCGAGTGGACGGGTACGATCAAGGACTTTAATCGTCTAGACGTTGATCAAAATGGCGTTTTAAGCTTTGAGGAGTTTCATGAACGCGCTGGGAAAGATAATTTTCGCGAGCTCGATCACAATAACGATGGGGTCATTGCACGCAATGAATGGCATAACACCAGTCGGTCATTTGAAGAGCTGGATCGAAACGGCGATGGAACATTAAACCGTGATGAATTTTACAATCGGGAGCAGGTTCGAGTTGCTGTCTTCTATGAGCTCGATGTTAACAAAGATGGTAGGATCTCACGCAGCGAATGGCGTGGCGATACCGAAACCTTTAACAGTCTGGACACCAATCGGGATAACCTGTTGAGCGAGAATGAATTTTATTCTCGTCAAAGTGAAACCGGTGACCTTATTGAACAAATCTTTCAGGAGATATTTAAAAAGCGGTAATAATTCGCCTGTCGGGAAGGACAGGCTTCACGAGGTTGGGTGCATTATGCCTTCAATTGTATATTCAAATAGACTACTTTGAAGAAAAGCACGAAAAGCTGAAGGAGGACGCTTGTATCCAAATGGCCTGTGATAAACACTACCCGAAAACTTGACCTTCCCCCGGATAACTGTACCAGCCAAAAGTAGAGAAATCTGGCAAAATAAAAACATTTATCAGGAGGTATTTTGCCATGAGGAAGTCTAGGTTTACAGAAGAACAGATAGCGTTCGCTTTAAGGCAGGCGGAGACCGGTACAAAGGTATCGGAAGTATGCCGGAATATGGGAGTAGCAGAGGCTACGTTCTACAACTGGAAGAAGAAGTACTGTGGTCTTGGAGTAAGTAAGCTCAGGCGCTAGGCAGCTCAAGAAGCTAGTGGCTGACCTGAGCCTTGATAAACAGATGCTTCAGGACGTTATAGCAAAAAAGCTCTGAAGCCAGCCCGAAAGAGGAGCCTGGCCGAGTACCTGGATGGGGCATATCGTATGGGAATGCGAAGGGCGTGTAGCGTGATAAAGATTGGCAGGTCTACTTACTACTACCGCTCCGTGAGGGATGACAGAGCTCTTAGGCAGCGCATACTTGAGATTGCTGAGACAAGGGTAAGGTACGGATACAAACGCATCCATGTGCTACTGCGGCGTGAGGGCTGGCATGTCAATAATAAGAAGGTGTACCGTATATACTATGAAGATGGGCTTAATCTGAGGAGGAAGCGTCCGAGGCGAAGGGTATCGGCTGCATGTCGGGAGGCAAGGCCCGTAGTCTCCAATATAGATCAGACTTGGTCCATGGATTTTGTGTCTGATAGTTTTTTTAACGGCAGGCGGATAAGGGCGTTAACTATAGTGGATAATTTTAGTCTTGAATGTCTTGCAATCCACGTTGATCATTCTATAAAAGCCGACAAGGTAGTTGATTCAAACACTTCTTGCAACGCTTAAAGAACTCGAGCACGAAACACGGTATCTAGGACTGAAAAGATATGTTCTTGATCTTAAGTGTAAAAAGCAACTATACGGCTCTTGGCTTGGCTTGTCATGCGAGAGGGTGGATAGACCTGTACTATGTGCGTTCTCATTAGGAATGCAAACCGAAGTTTCATGAATCCTGTAGGGTTATTGAGGCGAGTTTTAGGGATTATGCGAGACGTAACTGTGCGAGCGATGCTAGTGCACCTACACCTCCTATGTCCGGAACAATACTCAATTCAAGCTCCGTCACCCCTTCGAGATCGACGGCATAATCTTCATATTCGCGGGTCGTACCCGGTAGGCTGAAGGTATACTGTTGACGCACAATTTCCCTATAAGACTGACCCCCGTCCGACGACCACCGCAGCACGAACTCTTGAGTGCGCTCCTGTTGATCTTCATGAAACAGTAGATGAATAAGCTTGATCCTTTGCGGGGCAGCAAAGAGGATACGGATTGTCTGCTTCCCGGCTTGTGCTGCTCGCCAGCCCGATCCCGCACCGAGAGTCAACGCCGACTCTACGGGATGTGCTGTATCCTCGGAGGTGAATTCGACCTGTGCCAGATGTTCCAAGTCCAGCCAGTCTTGACTAGTGGGTGAGACATCTTGAGGGTGCTGATTAATTAGCCGCTTGCGCATGATTGTATTTATTATACCTTCTATTCATCCTGCGAAAAAATTACTACAGTGTATGGCCCAATGCCGATTTCGCCTGAGCAGGGTAATCCATCGGCTCCTTCCTCATGAGCTTCGACGTCAGGGGTAGGATGATTGTAAAAGTTTGGGCCATAGTTATAGGAGTCACTGTTAAAGCGCGTTTTCCATAATCCCGCTCGCGGAAAACCGATGACATAACCCTCGCGGCTTTGATTAGTCATATTACCTACTACAACTACGCTATCGGTTGAGCCTTGTTCGTCCCAGCGATGGAAAGCAATGAGTTTGGCCTCATCGTTAAAATGATAGATATAGATGTTTTGACCACACAACCCTCGCGTCACACCCGACAGGTTGCGCCGTAGGGCAATCAGATCTCGATACATACTGTGAATACCGCCCTGCTCCTCCGTTCGAGACCAATCGAGCGGGTCCTTATCGTGGAACCAGCGATCTTCCAGCAACTCTTGCCCTTGAAAAAGCATCGGGATACCGGGCGAAGTAAGAACAAGTGCACCGCCCAAGGTGGAGCGTTTCTTAGAAAACCAGCTATCCACTTTACCCGGCCAGATCTCCTCCGGCACGCGTGCTCGACCATTTGCGACCTCGTCGTGTGACTCAGTATAAATGACACGCTGAAAGACATCTAAATCGTAGCGGTGCTCGATAGCTTTACTGACTGCCCCCAAATCGCGTAGTTTATCATCACGGGAGATCACGGCCTTGCGAACGGGGTGAACAAACTCGCTATCCCATTGCGCATTGAAGCCCGCGCCGCCCGCCCCTACATGTTTGGCGACCCAGGCGTTATTCTTTAAATCTTCAGCAATGCTAATTTTGCCTGGAAACCTTTGTTGAATTTCCTCATTGATCCACTGCATTAAGCTCCAGCCTTCGGGGATGTCATTAGCCGGGTTTGCATCATTACCCTCAATATTCTTAATATAGGTAACGCCGTCCCAGCGTAGGCCGTCGACGCGGTACTCCTCGAACCACATCATAGCGTTATCGCGCAGATATTGGCGCACTTCACTCCGACCATAATCGGGGCGTGTGTCACCCCAGGGTGTTTGCGAGCGGCGATCGTTGTAAAAATAAATTCCCCCTTTCTCATTTTCGCTCCAACCATCAAACTGCCACAAATCAAGATCGGAGGGACCAAAGTGGTTGTAAACGACATCCACGATGATAGCGATACCATGCTCGTGGGTCGCTTCAACAAATCCCTTAAAGGCATCCGGCCCGCCGTAAATACTTGCAACTGCAAATGGATGAGACGGATTGTAACCCCACGAAAAGTCGCCTGCAAATTCCATGACCGGCATCACTTCCACGGCATTGATACCCAGTTCTTGAAGATAGGGAAGTTTTTCGATGGCACTATCAAACGTGCCCGGACGCCCCTCTTCTTTGACGTTAAAGGTGCCGACGTGCATCTCATAAATGACAAGCTCATTCCACGTGGCCATGTGGAAATTATTATCACCCCAATCGAATGACTCAGGATCATAGATAATTCCGTTGCCAGTTGAGTTCGTCACCTTTCTAGCATAAGGGTCAATACGAGAGAGGAGGCCATCTGGACCGTGAATCAAATATCTGTACTCATCCCCTTCTTTTGCCTTTGACACGTCAGCCGACCAGTAACCATTCTTCTCACTGAATAGAGGTGTTGAGGTTTTGCTCCACTTATTGAAGGTTCCGGTTACGTAAACTTTTTCGCCATGGGGCGCCCATACTCGAAAGGTTACACCCTTTGCATTGGGAATAGACCCGATGCCTAAATAACTTGTCACCGTTTGGGTTTTTTCTGACATGGTCTCCTATGTCTCAATCATTGCTGTCGGGCCGGCGCGCTGATTGTGCAGATAAGTAATGTCCTCCGTTCGGTCCCTTTCCGGGACAGGATAGAATGCAGCCGCGGCGTTTCTGCCCCATATTCGCCGAACTTAGACAGTTACTTCCCCACATGGATACTGGAGAGTTGACCGAGAACTCCAAAAACGCTCAGGAGCCACAAGACAACGGCAATGACCACGACGGCATTCAAGATCATCTTTATGGAACCCGCCATCGGGATGAATCTGTTGATGAGCCAGAGAAGAACACCAACTACGATAAGGACCACAACGACCTGAATTAAAGGCATGATGTTACCTCCTTTTTATTGAGTTACGGGCGTCTCCTCCCATTTTGTTTCGTTAACTAAAAGCTATGATAGAATACGCCGCCTTCCTAATCCTTTTACACTCTTTTTGATGCTACCACTATATGACTAACCATTCCTTATCAAATCTAAGTTCTCTTTCGCTCCCAATAATTCCAAGACCTTCGCGTAACTGTCCTCAACATCCTTTCTGTCTAACTCCTCAGGTAAGGCGCTATCGCTCCCACGTTTTATCATTCTGGCATGGCGGAGTAGTGCTTCCTTGTCGGTTTCTCTTGAAACCGCTCCCGCTATCATAGCGATAGCCTCCAACAGCTTGATTGTAACGGATGCGCTGCTTTGACCGTATTGACGTATCTGATGGAAGGAGGAATCCACAAGGTCTGCAAAAGACGTGGCCTTGGCGATTACCCTGAGTTGGTTTTGCTCATCGTATCTGTAAGCCGAGGGAATTCTCCGTCCGGCCACTTTACAAAGTGCGGATGTAAGGTTATCGATGCACATAATAGCCGTAAATGGGTCGTTAATACCCGGGGACAAAGCCCTTACGGCAATTTCGACAAGCTGGTCTATAGCATACTCGGCATCCTGTTCGCTGGTTCTTTTCTTACCCAGTCTGAATGAACCCTCGATGTCGCTTTTCATCTCATCATCGATTTCATGTCCGGGCCATATATAAACAAGGGGCATTCCCTTAACAATAAAATCACCGGGTTTATGCTCTATCTTGAGTATTAGATTCCTGGAGGTTGACAGGTCCATTAACCCGTGATTATCCACAACCCTCACGTAACCACCTGACGGGGCTACTACAGGTCTGGATTCCTCTCTGAAATCAGCTGGTAATCCTTCAGATGGAATCCACCATGAACCCAAGTCCTTTCTCCCATACCCGATTTTTTCGGGGAACAGCTCTTCTATTATATTATCTAAATTTCTATTCGCTCCATTTATAACACTTGAGGCCTGAATCGATGTTGCGGCGTGATCTATAAAATATATAAATACGCTGATACTAAATATCGCGAGTAATAACGCAACCGTAACCGATAGTTGCGGAATAAAGGAACTGTCCCCTCCTCTTATGGTACGCAAAAGCAATAAGCAATAGACAAATGTAGCGATAAATGTGCCGAGAACAACTTGATTTCCCCTGTCACGCATGAAGTTCTCAAGCAATCTGGGACCGAATTGACTCGACGCGAGCGTAAGTGCCACGATCAATATGGAGAATACGACACCGGCGACGGTGATCATCGAACCCGCTACCGTAGAAAGGAGAGCACGGGCGCCTTCGGGTGTGTGAATGGCAAACCATTCGAAGGATTCGATCCATTCGGTTTTGATTACTCTGTAATCAATGTATATCGTCGCAAATGACAGGAACACGGAGAAAATGACCATTAGTGCGGGTAAAAACCAGTAGCTCGATCGTATTGAATACCAGAAAGCCTTAATAGACAAGAAGAACGAACGGATCTCGTTGAAAGGGTTGAATGTTTTCAACTTAGTTCTGACCGTGAACTCGAGTTAATAAGAACCATAATAGCATAATTTACACATAAGACGACTTTAAAAAAAGATGTATTGAGTTTGTAATTGTATAGATAGCATAGCTAGTATTGTTTAAATGGCATATCTGGGACTTAGTAACATTTATTTTATAAAATAGATCGCGATAATCAGACCAAGCACAATCCCTAAGACAATTCCTGTTATCAAATTACGCATATAGAATCTCCTTGCTTTTTATATTTTTTATTCTGTTGTTTCCAAACCTTTCCCCATTACGGTTATGTTCGAGAACCTTTTTGAGCAGCTCGATTAACAAAACGGCCTCTACGCAGCGACAGGGCACTTCGATCAATTTTCCACGGGTTCGTTCAAATTCACGCTATATTCAGCTAATGTCGTCTCCAGTAAAGTATAATCTGAGCAAACTCATTCTCAGAGTCAGTAATAATAAATAAATCCCCCTATTTCTCCTTGTCGTTTCGGTTACCTCTAATTAATTTTATCGGAATTGGAAGTTTTTCGTTATATATTTTAAGCTCCAGAATGTCCGCAGGAAGTGTGATCTTGTTTTCAATAAGGGCTTTCTTTGCCTCTTCCATAACGTCACTCTGAATCTCAAGGTCATCCTTACGATAATCAAAGGTATCGACCCAGAAGAACACTCGCATATTGATCGTGCTTGTGGCCAGCTGTTCAACATAGACTTCGGGCGCCCTTTGGCCTCCCAACACCCCGTCTACCTTACTGATAGCTTCCACTATTACTTTTCTCGCTTTCTCGACTTCCTCGTCATAATCAATGCCGATCAAAAATTCATATCTTAAAAATCCGTCATTTGTGTAATTTATCAAAGGTGTTTTAATTACCGAGGCATTCGGCACGTATACGTCCTTTCCGTCGAATGTCTTTATGTGCGTGTTTCTCAAATCGAGCGCTTTTACTATTCCGAAAGTGTCCCCGGTCTCTACTTTATCTCCGATGTTATAGGGCCTCGCGAACGCAAGTATGTACTGCTCCCCATTAAGAACCTGTTGGAATTAAGTTAGTATAATGCGTAGAAAGTGACTAAAATAGCGGCATTGTCCTATGTACATCTTACAATATGGATATTAATAAGACTTAGACTAAAAAGGGAGAAGAGTATCAACAATGGCTAAGCTTGCAATTATTCAAAAAGCGCCTGTATTCTTGAATAAGGAAGACACAATAGCTAGAGCCGTTAATTCAGTTAATGAGGCCGCTTCTAAAGGCGCTGAACTTGTAATATTCACAGAAGCTTTCATACCTGGTTATCCAGCCTGGATATGGCGTTTAAGGCCTGGGAAAGATGGAACTTTATCTGAAGATCTATATTCTCGGCTCTTGGAAAATGCCGTTAGTTTGGAAAGTGACGACCTATCAGCCCTCTATGAATCCGCTCGTAAATTAAATATAACAGTTGTATGTGGTATGGATGAAAGGGATAGCAACATAAGTCGGGCAACTCTTTATAACACAGTGATTGTTATTGGTCCTGATGGGTCACTGTTAAATAGGCATCGCAAATTGATGCCTACTAATCCGGAAAGGATGATTTGGGGATTTGGTGATGCATCTGGTTTAAAAGTAATAGATACTCCTGTCGGGCGAGTAGGAACACTAATATGCTGGGAAAATTACATGCCATTAGCTAGGTACGCACTATATTCACAGGGTGTAGAGATATATATTGCACCAACCTATGATAGTGGAGATGACTGGATTGGAACATTAAAACACATCGCGCGGGAAGGACGTTGTTGGGTAGCTGGTTGTGGTAATGTTATGAAGGGCAGCAATATTCCGGATGATTTCCCAGAGAAATCCGCGCTATACCCTGATAATAACGAATGGATAAATCCGGGGGATTCTATTGTTATTGCACCGGGTGGTGATACTGTTGTAGGCCCTATGCGAAAAGAAGAAGGGATTCTTTATTGTGATGTTGATTATAACCGTGCGGCTCTGGCAAAAAGAACACTCGACGTGGCGGGACATTATTCACGACCTGACATATTTAAACTTCACGTAAATACAAAACCACAATCACCAGTGGAATTTGAATAGCCACATAAAATTAAACATATAAGGAGATAAATTATATGTAATGAAAAAATCTACTTGGGCAGTTGCTTTTGTGGAGCGGTCGATTTCAAGGTAAGCTGCGAGCCGGCTGGTATGGGTCATTGCCATTGCAACTCATGTCGGCATTGGTCAGCAATCCCTGTCAATGCTTTCACTAAAGAGAGCGAAGTAGGAGTTTATACGAGAGGTAGCAAAAATTCTAAAAGAAAATCCATCATGCCGACACCCCTTATACCACCAATGACACGATCAAATCAAATTGAAGGAGTGAAATAATGGCGAAAATTGTTTTTGTTGGTGCTGTTAAGACTTTAAATAGTACGGAACATGCGCATCATGATGTGTAGATATATAAATCCTGACAACATAGTCTTAGCAACTCTCAATAAGCTGAAGAATGTTGGGTATGGACTTTTATGATGTCGGAAGGTACCTCCGTGGATTCAATGACTTTTGAAGATTACAATCTCGCTAAGAACTGGGCTGACGTACATAACTTAGTGCAAACTGGGGAATGAATTTCTCCAACTTCTCCTTGTACAACCACCTCTTGACCCCAAGAAGTTTATTTATGGAGGCAGCGGGGTTTGCTATTTGGTATATAGAAAACCCCAGTACTCACGTCCTAAAGGGAATTGTGGAAAGAGCTACGCCAGCTGAATATGAGAAATTTATATGATACTCCAGTAGTATATTAATGCCGTATTAAACAGAGATTGAGGTACTTCAAACCATGACAACGAGACAAAAAGCATCTGAATATTTCGAGCAAGTCGTAGAGCCGGCAATCACAGAGCTAGTAGATGAGTATAATATGAACGGGCTTGAGTCCGGTATCCACGGGGATACACCGATACCAGGGATAGAGTACGATATAAAATTAAGCATCGGGATCTGGGTCACATTTCCGAATGCAAACCAAATGCGGATAGCTGTATCTTGGCCAGAAGGAACTGACAAGATTCTAGTCGGTAATTTACAAACTATTGGAGGCGGTGAACTTTACTCCATGGATCAGACTGATAATGAGTTTTTGAAGGAAAAGATAAGAGAGTGTGTGGGGATGTGACTGTAGATTTAAAAACAATGCAACCTCTACAAGTGAGGGAGGAATAATAAAGGACAAAGGAAGCAAGTTAGATAGAACTTTCTAAAGTTCGAAAAACACTTTTCCCAAGAACTAAGAAGTTACGGCAACCGATGAGAGAATTTTTCTTGAAAAAAAATATCACCATGATAAATAGTAGGAAAAGCATTTAGATTCGTTACAACTATATGTACATATAAGATTGAGCTTATAATGAATGTGACGGTAATAAAGGCTACTATTGACAGTATGCTTTGAACCTCACCCCGTCTTAGGGCCACGAATAGTGAGAAAATCCGGTTTTTTTAAAGTGCCAAGACATGTCCGAGCACTTGATTTTACAAACTCTGATGGGGTTAGATTCCCAATTGAGCTATGCGGACGTCTCTCATTGTAATCTAACCTCCATGCATCTATTTTACACCTTGCATCTTCCATGTCCATGAACCAATGCTGGTTCAGACACTCTTGGCGGAACCTGCTATTCAAACTCTCTATATAAGCATTATCCGTCGGCTTACTGTCAAGCCCCCGGAAAGCGGTCCACTTTTTAAGTTAGAATTTTCATGCGATTCTCCCTAGTGAGCTGAGACAACTCCGTTTTTAAATTCCTCAGCTTTGTTACCTGGAACTATAGTCTGCGGAGCAGGA
>Ga0307426_1002416_pt1 | contig 11654 bp, 10 predicted proteins | sample SalMarWE160340MG_FD_202165 | JGI IMG/M metagenome (GOLD analysis project Ga0307426, IMG submission 202165) | Salt marsh sediment microbial communities from the Plum Island Ecosystem LTER, Massachusetts, United States - WE1603-40 | ecosystem: Environmental > Aquatic > Marine > Intertidal zone >... | reverse complement strand
GCGACACTGATCGCGAGCGGGGCGCTGGACAGCCGGGAACGGGATATGGCCGCGGGCCGGCTCGAAGCGAATCGGGCGGGCTTTCACTCCGGGCTCGAAACGGTGCGTCGGCACGGGCAGCTTTCGGTGACCGGGGCCGCCCTGATGGCGGGCGCCGAGGCGGACATGGCGGCGTTGGCGGGCTGAGCCGGCGGTTCCCGAAGACGGCTAGCGCAAGAACCGCGGGGTGAACCGGAAGCGGGCCCGCGAAGCGGCGCCGGTGTGCCGCATCAGCCGCTCGTAGACCAGGGAGCAAACGAAAAAGATGACGATGGAAATGGCGAGGAAATAGAGCGCCGCCACGGAGAAGTGCAGGAAGACGTTGAAGTCGCGCTCGAACAGCTCGCCGGCCTTGTTCATCAGGTCCTTCTGCTGGCCGATCACCGGCAGCGAGAAATAGACAAGCGCGGTGGCCTGGAACAGGAACACGATCTCGTTGGTGTAGGCCGGCCAGGCGATGCGGATCATGTTGGGCCAGACCACGGAGCGGAACTGCCGCCAGCGCGACATCCCGTAGGCCCGCGCCGCCTCGACCTCGCCGCGGGGCACGGTGCGCAGCGCGCCATAGAGGATTTCGGCCGTGTAGGCCGTGGTGTTGAGCGCCAGCACGATCGGGCCGAGAAACAGCGGATGCAGGACCAGCCAGTCGATGCCCATCGGCTTCCACAGCGACTGATTGAACGACAGCATCAGCGTGTAGAACATGAACAGCTGAATGAAGAGCGGCGAGCCTCGGAAGGCGTAGACATAGCCCGCCGAGAGGAGCCGGACGGGCGCGATGCGCGAGTTCTTGCCAAAGGCGAAGCCGATGGCGAGCAGGAACCCGACGGGGATCGAGGCGAAGGCGAAATACAGGTTGAACAGCGACGGCACCGCCAGGGTCCGGATGTCGCCGATCACCGGATTTGCCGTGAGCCAGTCCATCGCTAGCGATCCGCGCTGAGCATGCCCCTGCCGGCCCAGCGGGTGAGGGCCCGGAAGCCGCGCTCGGAGGCGAAGGTGACCAGGATGTAAAAGACGAACAGCACGAAATAGTAGCGCCAGCGCCAATCGCCATGGAGGAACCCGACCTGGGTCAGGAAGTTCGGCGTCCCGAGGCGGTCGGCCCACATGACGATATCGGCGATCTGCAGCAGCGAAAGCAGTGAGGTCGCCTTGACGAGAATGAGCCAGACATTGGACAGCCCCGGCAGGGCGTAAATCCACATCTGGCGGACATGAATGCGCCACATCACCTGCCGCCGGCTCATCCCGAAGGCCCGGGCCGCCTCGAGCTGGCCCTGGGGCACCGCCCGCATGGCGCCGTGGATGACCGACGCGGCGAAGGCGCCGTAGATGATGCCGAGGGACACGCAGGCGAGCGCCAGATATTCCCAGGTGCCCAGTATCCAGTTGGCGTCCGGGCAGGGTGGCCAGACCCCTGGATTGGCGGCGATCGCCTCCGCGGTGCAGCGGCTGCGGGCGAGGAATGCTTCGACAGCTTGCTCGAAGGCGAGGGGAAAAAACAGGAAGAACAGGACGTCCGGCACGCCCCTGACGATGGACGTGTAGAGGTTGCCGAGCTGACGCAGCGGCCAGAAACGGGCGTTCTTGGCGGCGGCGCCCATGAGGCCGAAGACGAGCGCCAGAGCGGCCCCGAATATGCCGGCCAGGATGGTGAAGCGGAAGGCGCCGTACCAGGCAAAGTGCTTGCCGTTGGTGATGTAGGCCAGGGCGTCGGCAAAGCCCGGCCCGAGAAGCGCGTTCAGCCAGTCCGGCATGGTCGATGTTCCGGGTCAGGAAGAGGGCGGGCCGGAGTTGCGGCCCGCCCCGAAAAAACGCGTTCGCTCACATCTCGGAGTAGAACGGTCCGGTGTCGAACCACTTGGAGATGAGAGCGTCGAGGGTGCCGTCGGCCTTCAACTCATCGAGAGTGGCATTGAAGGTCGTCTCGAGATCGTCGTCGGCCTTCCTCAGGCCAATCCCGACGCCGCCGCCGATCGGGATGGCGGGCCCGTCGATCTTCAGCGCGCCGCCGGAGCCATCGGCGATGGGCTGCAGGTAGGGGGGATCCAGCATGACCATGTCGATATTGCCCGCGCTCAGATCAGCGACCGCCTGGTCGGCGGTCTCATAGCTGAGGATGGTATTGCCGTCGGCGAAGTTCTCCTCGGCGTAGCCGGCCTGGATGGTCGATGTCTGAACGCCGATGCGGACCCCGCTGAGATTGTCGAAGTCAAACGAGGCATCGGCGGCCATGAGGAACACGGACGGATCGGGCGGGTAGTAGTCCTCGGAGAAGTCGATCGATTGCATCCGCTCCTCGGTGATCGACATCCCGGCCATGATGGCATCGTAGTTGCCGGCCATCAGGTTGGGGATGATCGAATCCCACTCGTTGGTGACCCAGACGCAGTCGAGGCCGGCACGCTCGCAGATTGTATTGCCGAGCTCGATCTCGAAGCCGTCGACTTCGCCGGCGTCGTTCATGAAATTCCAGGGTGCGTAGGCGCCCTCGGTGCCCAGCCTTATCTGCTGGGCGTTGGCGGCCGTGCCCGTCAGGGCGACGATGGCAGCCGCGGCCAGTAGTTTCTTCATGATGGTTCTCCTTTGTACGCTTTCGTTTCTCGTTTTCTTCCGACGCCGCCGCGAGCGTGTTGGCTCACACCCGTTCGTGAGCCTGGCCGGCGGCGTTCAGAAACTGCCTGAGCCGCTCGGACTTGGTGGCGCTGAACACCTCGTTGACGCCTCCTTGCTCCTCGATCAGTCCGTTGTGCAGGAACACCGTGCGGTCAGAGACCTCACGACAGAACTTCATGTCGTGGGTGACCACGATCATGGTCCGTCCCTCGTCGGCGAGCATCTTGATGACCCGCAACACCTCGATTTCGAGCTCCGGGTCGAGGGCCGACGTCGGTTCGTCGAACAGCATCACCTTGGGGCGGATGGCGAGGGCGCGGGCGATGGCGGCGCGCTGCTGCTGACCCCCGGATAGCTGGGCGGGGTAGATGTCGGCCTTGTCGGCGATCCCCACCTTGTCGAGCAGCTCCATGGCGTCCGCGCGGGCCTTGTCGCGGGGGTGGCCGAGGACATGGACCGGGGCCTCCATGACGTTGCGCAACACTGTCATGTGCGACCACAGGTTGAACGACTGAAAGACCATGCCGAGCTCGGCCCGTATGCGCCTTATCTGCTCGGCGTTGGCGGGGTGGCGGTGTGGCGGGGCGCCGACCAGCGCGATCTCCTCGCCGTCGATGGCGACGGTGCCGGCATCGGGGATTTCCAGCATGTTGATGCAGCGCAGCAGCGTCGACTTGCCGGAGCCGGAGGATCCGATGACCGTGATCACCTCGCCGGCGTCGGCGTGCATCGTGATGCCCTTGAGAACCTGGAGGGAATCAAAGGACTTGTGCAGATCGACGACTTCGATGATCGCGGTCATGGTTATGGACGTCCCTCTGCCAGCAAAGCAGATGCCGGCCGTTTAGCAAAGCCAAAACCTTTTCGCTTCGCCGCGAATGGTGAAGGGAGCGCTGGACAATCGGCGCCCGGGCCGGTTGAAATCGGGGCGGCGGATGTCCGCCGGCGGCGGGGAGCCGGGCGATGAAAGCCGACAGCGTGCAAATGCTGGCCGAAATCGAGGCGCGCCGTGACGAGCTGACGGATCTGGCCGCTTCGCTGGTGCGGATGGAGACCGTCAATCCGCCCGGCGAGGGGTATCGGGAAATCTGCGATTTCATCGGGGGGCGCCTGAGCGGGCGCGCCTTCGAGATCGAATATGTGCGCGCGGACGGGGCGCTGGGCGACAGCGACCGGCATCCGCGCTGGAACGTGATGGCGCGCCGGGAGGGCGATGCGGCGGGCCCGTGCGTGCATTTCAATTCCCACATCGACGTCGTCGAGGCGGGCGGCGGCTGGACCGTGCCGCCGTTCGGCGCCGAGGTCAGGGACGGCAACCTTTACGGGCGCGGCGCGTGCGACATGAAAGGCGGGCTCGCCGCCTCGATCGTCGCCGCCGAAGCTTTTGTCGACACCCATCCGGGCTTTGCGGGGGCGGTCGAGATCTCCGGCACGGCGGACGAGGAATCGGGCGGTTTCGGCGGGGTCGCGTATCTCGCCGAGCAGGGCTATTTCCGCCCCTCGCGGGTGGACCATGTGATCATCCCCGAGCCGCTCAACAAGGACCGGATCTGCCTCGGCCACCGCGGAGTGTGGTGGGCCGAAATCGAGGTTTTCGGACGCATGGCCCACGGCTCGATGCCGTTCCTGGGGACCAGCGCCATCCGCCATATGGGGGCGGTGCTCAGGGAATTTGAAGAGCGGCTGATCCCGGCGCTGGCGGGCGTCACCACGGCAATGCCGGTGGTGCCCGAGGCGGCCCGGCAGGCCACCATCAACATCAATTCCATCCATGGCGGACAGGCCGAGCCCGAGGCCGAGTACACCGGGCTGCCGACGGCGCTGGTCGCCGATTCCTGCCGGCTGGTCATCGATCGGCGGTTCGTGATCGAAGAGGATCTCGAGGCGGTCAAGGCGCAGGTTGGCGGCATTCTCGAGGAGTTGGTGGCCTCGCGGGAGGGTTTCGGCTACCGGATTTCCGACTTGTTCGAGGTGATCCCGACGATGACCGAGCCGCACGCGCCGGTGGTCCGGGCGGTCGCCGGAGCGGTCCGCGAAATCCTCGGACGGGAGCCGGAATTCGTCGTGTCGCCAGGCACTTACGATCAGAAACATATCGACCGGATCGGCAAGCTCCACGATTGCATCGCCTACGGTCCCGGCATCCTCGATCTCGCCCATCAGCCGGACGAATATGTGGGCATCGACGATATGGTCGACGCCGCCAAGGTGATGGCGTTGGCGCTGGCGGAACTGCTTCCCTCGGAGGGGTGAAGCCATCTACAATGTTGAAAACGGAACATTCAGGGGGCTCAAGGCAGGGAAGGAAGCAACATGAATACGCCATTGAGAAAACTGGCGATCGCCGTGCTGCTCATGGGTGCGGCGAGTGCGATGCCGGCGTTGGCACAGCGCACCGATATCAATGTTGGAATGGTGCTCGAGCCGCCCATTCTCGATCCCACGGCCGGGGCGGCGGCGGCGATCGACGAGGTCGTTTATGCCAACGTGTTCGAGGGACTGACGCGGTTTGCCAGTGACGGCAGCATCCAACCGGCGCTGGCTGAATCCTGGGACATCTCCGAGGATGGGCTGACCTTTGTCTTTCATCTGCATGACGGGGTCAGGTTCCACGACGGCACGACGATGGATGCCGAAGACGTCAAGTTTTCCATCGAGCGGGCGCAGGCGGAGGACTCCACCAACGCCCAGAAGCCGCTGTTTGCCGGCATCGTCAGCGTCGAGGCCGTCGATCCGCTCACCGTCAGGTTCACGCTGTCCGAGCCGAACGGCAATTTCCTGTTCAACATGGCCTGGGGTGATGCGGTGATCGTCGCGCCGGAGAGCGCCGCGGACAACGCCACCGACCCGATCGGCACAGGCCCATTCAAATTCGTCGAGTGGGTGCAGGGCGACCATGTCGAGCTGGCCAGAAACCCCGACTATTGGGGCACCCCGGTACGGCTGGAAAAGGCGACGTTCAAATTCATCGCCGATCCGACGGCGGCCTTCGCCGCGATGATGGCCGGTGATCTCGACGCCTACCCGAACTTCCCGTCGCCGGAGACGCTGCCGCAGCTCGGCGCCGATCCGCGTTTCGAGGTCATCGTCGGCTCCACCGAGGGCGAGACGGTGATGGCGATGAACTACAACAGCCCGCCACTCGACGACATCAGGGTGCGTGAGGCGATCGCGCATGCGATCAACCGGCAGGAGATCATCGACGGGGCGATGTTCGGCTACGGTACGCCGATCGGCACCTTCTTCCCGCCGAGCAATCCCGACTATGTCGATCTGACGAGCCTGTCGGACTACGATCCGGAGAAGTCGAAGGCGCTGTTGGCTGACGCCGGATACGGCGGCGGGCTGACGTTGCGCTTCGCGCTGCCGCCGGTGGCCACCTACGCCAGGCGGGGCGGCGAGATCATCGCGTCGCAGCTTCGGGCGGTCGGTATCGAGACCGAGATCAGCAATCTCGAATGGGCGCAGTGGCTCGAGCAGGTGTTCCATGGGCTCGACTACGACCTGACGATCGTTTCGCACACCGAGCCGTTCGACCTCGAGATCTTCTCGCGGCCGGACTACTACTTCCAGTACCACAATGAGGCGTTCAACCAGATCATCGCCGATCTCGCCTTCGAGACCGATCCGGCGAAGCGATCGGCGCTGATCAAGGCGGCCGAGACCAATCTCGCGGAGAACTACGCGGCGGTGTTCCTGTTCCAGCTCGCCAAGACCGGCGTCGCCAACGCCAAGTTGCACGGGCTATGGGAGAACTCGCCCACCCAGGCCAACGATCTGACGGCGGTGTACTGGGAAGAGTAGCCTTCGAACCACGGGCGGGCCGGCACTCCGGCCCGTCCCCGTCCCCGCGCGAGCGGACTTGATGGTCAATTTCCTCATCGGCCGGCTGGCCTCGCTCCTGGTGAGCCTGATCGCGGCATCCGTCGTGATCTTCGTGGTGATCGAGGTGATCCCGGGCGATCCGGCCTCCTACATGCTGGGGCTCAACGCGCAGCCGGATACCGTGGCGGCGCTCAGGGAGCAGCTGGGGCTCGATGCGCCGGCGTTGCAGCGCTACTTCGCGTGGATCGGCGGGCTGGTGCAGGGCCAGTTCGGTATTTCCTACACCTACCGGGTGCCGGTCGCCGAGTTGATATCCGACCGGCTGTGGATCTCGCTGCCACTGGCGGTCTACGCGCTGGTGCTGTCGACGCTTATCGCCTTTCCGGTGGGCATCTGGGCGGCGGCGCGACGCAACTCGCCGGCCGACATCACCGTCATGGGGGCGACGCAGCTCGGGATCGCGGTGCCGAATTTCTGGTTCGCGATGCTGCTGGTACTGGCCTTCTCAATTACCCTCAGGTGGTTTTCGGCCGGCGGCTTTCCCGGTTGGCAGGCGGGATTGTTTGAAGGAGTAAAGGCGCTGACGCTGCCGGCGATCGCGCTGGCGCTGCCGCAGGCCTCGATCCTGGCCCGGGTGATGCGCTCCTCGTTGCTCGAGACGCTGGGCGAGGACTACATCCGCACCGCCCGGGCCAAGGGACTCAGCCGCCGGCAAACGCTGTGGCGGCACGCGGTAAGGAACGCCCTCATCCCGGTCCTGACCATCATCGGGCTGCAGTTCTCGTTCCTGTTGGCCGGGGCGATCATCATCGAAAACGTGTTCTTCCTGCCGGGGCTGGGGCGGCTGGTGTTCCAGGGGATCACCCAGCGCGACCTCATCGTCGTCAAGTCGGTTGTGATGCTGCTGGTGTTCGCGGTGATCATGGTCACCTTCATCGTCGACATCGCCTACGCGATCGCCGACCCGCGGCTGAGGCGGCAACGATGATCGTCGAGGAAACACCCGCCGTCGAACCGCGGGCGGAGCTGGGACGGGCGGCGTTGAGAACGCGCAGCCTGGTGGCCGGCGCCATCTTGACCCTGGTGTTCATAGCGGCGGCGCTGATCTCCTTCGTCTACACGCCCTACGACGTCACCGTGCTGGCGATCCCCAACCGGCTGATGCCGCCCTCGCCGGCGCACTGGTTCGGCACCGATCATTTCGGGCGCGATATCCTGTCGATGATCATGGTCGGCGCCCGTACGTCGATTGCGGTGGCGTTCATCGCGGTGGGCATCGGCATCGGCCTGGGCGTGCCCCTGGGTCTGACCGCGGCCGCCAACCGACGCTCGCTTCTCGACGAAGCCATCATGCGCGGCAACGACTTGATTTTCGCCTTTCCGGCATTGCTGATCGCGATCCTGATCACGGCGGTTTTCGGGCCCGGAGCGGTCAACGCCATCGTCGCCATCGGCATCTTCAACATCCCCGTGTTCGCGCGGGTCACGCGGGGGGCGGCGCTGAGCCTTTGGACGCGCGAGTTCGTCCTTTCGGCGCGGGTGGCGGGCAAAGGCAGGGTGCGGATATCGCTCGAGCATATCCTGCCGAACCTCACCAACCTGCTCATCGTTCAGGGCACCATCCAGTTCTCGCTCGGCATCCTGGCCGAGGCGGCGCTCAGCTATGTCGGGTTGGGAGCGCAGCCGCCGACTCCGAGCTGGGGGCGGATGCTGGCCGATGCCCAAACGATGATCGGCCTCGCCCCCCACATGGCGCTCATCCCGGGGATGGCGATCGTGGTGATGGTGCTGGGACTGAACCTGATGGGCGACGGGCTCAGGGACGTTTTCGACCCTCGCATCCGCCGGAGCCGATCATGAGCCTGTTGGTGGTCGACAATCTGGCGCTGAGCATCGGCGATACGCCGATTCTCAGGAACGTGGATGTCGGCGTCGATGAAGGAGAAGTGCTCGGCCTGATCGGGGAGTCCGGCTCCGGCAAGACAATGACGGCGCTCTCGATCATGCAGCTGCTGCCGCAGGCGGCACGGGCGACGGGCAGCGTCAGGCTCGGCGGCAACGAGCTGATGGGCCTCGAAGAAGGGCGCCTGTGCGCGATCCGCGGCAACGATATCGGCATGGTGTTCCAGGAGCCGATGACGGCCCTCAATCCGGTCAAGACGATCGGCGATCAGGTTGCCGAAACCGTTCTTGTGCATGCCGGCGCGTCGCGGCGCGAGGCGAGGGACATCGCCCGCGAGACCCTGAACCGTGTCGGGTTGCCGGCTGCCGAATTCCCCCTCGATCGGTTTCCGCACGAGCTTTCGGGCGGGCAGCGCCAGCGGGTGGTGGTCGCCATGGCGATCGCACTCAGGCCGCGGCTGCTGATCGCCGACGAGCCGACCACGGCCCTGGACGTGACGACCCAGGCGCAGATCCTCGAGCTGTTGCGCAAGCTCGTCGACGAGGACGGGGTCGGGCTGATGCTCATCACACACGATCTGGCCGTCGTCGCCGGCATTGCGCACCGAATTGCGATCATGCGGGACGGCGAAGTTGTCGAGACCGGTGACACGACGGCGCTGTTCGGCACCATGCACCACCCCTATACCAAGGCGCTGTTCGCCGCCTCCGCGCATGTGCCGCATCGGCATCGACGCCCGGCGCCGGGACCCGGGCAAACGCCGGTGGTCGCGGTCGAGGGCGTGGTGAGGGAGTATCCGCTGCCACGGCGGACACCATTGGCGCCCCGCCGCAGCTTCCGGGCCGTCGACGGGGTCAGCTTCGTCGTCCATCGGGGCGAGAATGTCGGGCTGGTCGGGGAGTCGGGGTGCGGAAAATCGACCCTGTCGCGGGCCATCCTGGCGCTCGATCCGATGCAGGCCGGGTCGATCGTGCTCGACGGCGAGCCGCTCACGGGCCGGGGTGGCGCCAGCCAGGCGGCGCGGCGCAAGATGCAGGTGGTGTTCCAGGACCCTTACGGGTCCTTCAACCCAAGGCACAAGGTCGAGCGGCTGGTGGCGGAGCCGTTTCATCTGCTCGCCGAACCACCGGCCGGCGCGGCGCGGCGCCGGCAGGTCGAGCAGGCGCTCGAGGACGTCGGGCTCAGGGCGTCGGACGCCGACAAGTTCATCCATGAGTTCTCCGGCGGCCAGCGCCAGCGCGTCGCCATCGCCCGGGCGCTGATCATCCGGCCGGCGCTGATCATTCTCGACGAGGCGGTCTCGGCGCTCGACGTGTCGATCCGGGCCCAGATCCTCGATCTGCTCGCCGATCTCAGCAACCGGCTGCATGTCTCCTACCTCTTCATCGCGCACGATCTGTCGGTAGTCAGAGCCATCACCGACCGGGTGCTGGTGATGAAGGCGGGCCGGATCGTCGAGGAGGGGACGACCGAGGAGGTTTTCAAGAACCCGCAGCACCCCTACACAAGGGAACTGATCGCCGCGGCGCCGAATCTCGAGCGCGCGATGGCGGCCCGCCAGGCGGAGGGGCGAAGATGAGGCTGCACGGCAAGTCGGCGATCGTCACCGGCGGGGCGTCGGGATTCGGGGCCGGAATCGCGCGCAAGTTCGTCGATGAGGGCGCCAGAACCATGATCGCCGACATCAACGCCCGCGCCGCCCGGGACCTGGCCGAGACGCTCGGGCCGTTGGCGGTGTGGGTCGCGGTCGACATCTCAAAGGGCAAGTCCGTGGCGGCGATGGCCGAGGAGGCGCTGGCCGAATTCGGGCATCTCGACATACTGGTCAACAATGCGGGCGTGACGCACCTTCCCAAAGCGCTGGAGAGGGTCTCGGAGCGCGACTTCAATCGCGTCATCGCCACCAACACCAAATCGGTGTTTCTGACCGCCCGGGCGCTGGTGCCGCACATGAAGGAGCGCCAGGGCGGCGTCATCCTCAACATCGCCTCGACCGCCGCTTCGAGCCCGCGGCCGCGGCTGACCTGGTACAACGCCTCGAAGGGCTGGATCGCGACCGCCACGCGGTCGATGGCAATCGAGCTGGCGGAGTTCGGCATCCGCGTAAATGCCATCAGCCCGGTGGCCGGGGAAACGCCGCTGCTCGCCAGTTTCATGGGCGAGGATACGCCCGAGATACGGGCGAAGTTCCTGGCCACCATTCCGCTGGGGCGCTTCTCGACCCCTCAGGATATCGGAAACGCCGCCTGCTACCTGTGTTCGGACGAGGCCAGTATGGTCACCGGCGCGGTTCTGCCGGTCGACGGGGGACGGACGATTTGAGCGACGCTGCGGCGAGACGGCAGGGCGGTGGCGGCCGAGGGGTGCGGCCCGGGCCCCGCAATCTGATCACGGACATCGCCGGCCTCAGGGTCGGCAATGCCGGCGACCCGCAGCTCAAATCCGGCGTGAGCGTGCTGGTCGGCACGGCGCCCTTCGTTGCGTCGGTCGACGTGATGGGCGGGGCGCCGGGGACGCGCGAGACCGATCTGCTGCAGCCCGACCGTTCGGTCGACAGGATCGACGCGCTGGTCCTTTCCGGCGGCTCGGTGTTCGGCCTGAATGCGGGCTCGGCGGTGGCCGATGCGCTGCGCGCCGCCGGCCGCGGCATCGACGTCGGCGGCATGCGGGTGCCGCTGGTGCCGGCGGCGATCCTGTTCGATCTGGTCAATGGCGGCGACAAAGAGTGGGCGGAGAACCCCTATCGCGCGCTCGGGGCCGCGGCGTTCGCGGCGGCCGGCGAAGCGTTCGAGATCGGCACCGAAGGGGCCGGCGTTGGCGCGACGACGGCGAACCTCAAGGGCGGGTTGGGCTCGGCATCGCTGGTCCTGCCGTCGGGCGTGACGGTAGGGGCGTTGGTGGCTGCCAACCCCGTCGGGCAGGTTGTGGTCGGCGACAGCGCGAACTTCTGGGCGGCGCCGTTCGAGATCGGCGGCGAGTTCGGGGGCCGGGGCGCCGCGCCGGCACCAATCGAGATCGCGCACACCTTCACGCTCAAGCGCGACCGGCTGGCCGAGGCGGGCAATACCGTGCTCGCGATCGTCGCAACCGACGCCATGCTGACCAAGGCCGAGTGCAAACGCGTGGCGGTCGCCGCGCAGGACGGCATCGGCCGCGCGGTGGTGCCGGCTCATACGCCGCTGGACGGCGACCTGGTGTTCGCGGCGGCGACCGGCCGTCGGCCGCGCGGCGCGGAGCCGCTCGGCGAGGTACTCGAAATCGGACATGC
>Ga0307426_1002414_pt1 | contig 11663 bp, 14 predicted proteins | sample SalMarWE160340MG_FD_202165 | JGI IMG/M metagenome (GOLD analysis project Ga0307426, IMG submission 202165) | Salt marsh sediment microbial communities from the Plum Island Ecosystem LTER, Massachusetts, United States - WE1603-40 | ecosystem: Environmental > Aquatic > Marine > Intertidal zone >... | reverse complement strand
GAGCACGCGTGGCCCAGCCTCAAAGAGGGTCTCAATAACATTGAACTTATCAACGAGTTGACCGGTGACGCTCCCGAAGAAAAGACAGGCGCGACATCCAAAGGGCAAAAAATCAAACAAAAAGCTCCGCCGTTTTAGGAACGGAACATAGACGGGAACGCGCTGTCAGCCTGATAAAGACTTTACTCTCCACTTGAAGGACCGCATCCGGGCTGTAAAATTTGTCCGGCCGTAATCCAATCCGTTCACCGTATTTATTCGAACAACTCGACCAGCGGATTCCCCGTCGCTCCGTTCGGGAACGGGATGCCGAGAAGCGCGGATACAGTAGGCGCGATGTCCGTAATCTCCACCGGCCTCACGGACGAGCCGTGCTTGATCTTCCATCCGTAGAATATGACAGGTACGTGGGTGTCGTAGTTGTATCCCTGGCTGTGCGTAGTCCCCTTCTTGCCGAAGTAGCCGCTGTATTCGATCCACGAAGGATCGAGAATCACGGCAACGTCGCCCGACCTCTTCGGGTAAAAGCCGTTCTGCACGAGACGTCTCATTCCGCGTGTGAACTGGGTGCCGTTCAGCTCGGTTGACATAACAACGTCGGCGACCCCGTCGAGCGTGAGTAGGTAGGATGCGGCAGCCTTCTGAACCGTGGGCAAATCGAGATCCGGGTTTTGAGATATGAGCTCCCTGTCGAGGTAAACCTGCTGATTTGTGTAAGCGACGACCAGGTCTTTGTCTCCCGTGTCGAATATGCCCTTGAGATGCTTATTGAGATTTTCAATTGCCTTTCCATCTTCGTCAAAATAACCCGCCGGCATTCCGAGATCCATAAGGTATTGCGGAACGTCGACGACTCCGTGATCGGCCGTAAGGAATACGAGGTAGTTCCCCTCCCCTACCGTCTCGTCGAGCGCATTCAGGAGCTTTTCGATATTCCTGTCGAGCCTGAGATACGTGTCCTCGACCTCGACGGAGCGCGGCCCGTAAAAATGACCTACTAGGTCAGTCGATGAATAGCTTACGGCGAGGAAATCCGTAACGTCGTCCCTGCCGAGCGCAAGCCCGCCGTCATTGAGCGCGGCGACGGCGAATTCGTTCGTAAAGGAGTCGCCGTAAGGGGTGTACTGTATGAGCTTTCCCCATTTTCCGTGGAACTCGTCTTTATTCACGGCGAGCGCCTTTGAAAGGTCGTAGGGGAAGTCCGGCTTTCCGTCTTTGCCCGTCTCATCTTCATTCCCCATTAATGACCTCTCGTATTTTGGATTGTCACCCGGGTTCTTCGCGTAGGTAGACGGCTCAAAGAGCGTATTCCATTTCTTTTCTATCCCGGGTCGTTCGAGGAATTTCCGGGCGGATGATTTTTCGTTGAAGTCGGAAACCCACTTCGGCAATTCGGGCTGCGGAGAGGACTTGTCCCCGTTTCTGCTGTAATAGTAGGTGCTGGTCACCCAGCAGCCGCAATCTTCATCGAGCCAGTAGGCGGAGTTTGCCAGATGGCCGCCGGACATTATCGCCGCCCTGTCCTTGATCGAGATACTAAGTGCGACCGACTTCATACCGGTGGCGAGCCTGAGCTCATCCGATACGGTCGATGAAAGCATGTTCTCCGGGGACTCGCGCCCGGTGCCGTCTTCGCCGGCTTCCGTGTTCCCGCCGACGAGGCGGGCGGAGGAGTCGTACGTGCAGTACATATTGCCGTTTTCCACACCTTGGCTTTCGTCGTACCAGCTGTTTCCTATGATTCCGTGTATCGAAGGCGTCGCTCCCGTGTATATTGAAGCGTGACCCGGGCACGTTTTCGTGGGGACGTAGTTAAATTTCGCGTTGTCGAAGCTGTACCCCCCGGCCAGGAGCCGCCTGAATCCGCCTTTACCGAATCTATCCATATAGCGAGTGAGGAATTCGTACCGCATCTGATCGACCACGATGCCCACCACGAGCCTGGGTGATGGGGGAGCCGCGTAAGACTCAGACTGCGGCGTTGTATGCGGTCCGGGTGTTGCCGCGGTGACGGCAGCTTCATCGTTTCCGGATTCGGATACATTCCTGCATGAAAAAAGCGTAAACACCGAGAAAAGGACCAGACACACAAGCGTGGGGAGGCTTATTGACGCGGATTTCATTTGTCCTTTCCTTTCAAACACAGCAAGAATTTTAGAACAGAATGATTAAGATCGTGTTAAGCACTTGACGCCTATATAAGATAACGACAATACAATAGAAAGGGAAGACAAATGAACGACCGGACGCATCAAAAACTTTTCGTATAATATATATAGGCTCTTCTCTCATCCGCGCCACCGTCCGGACGCAATTTTCGGAAGCCAGGAAGGAGTAAGAATATTGAAGAGAAGAAGTACAGTCGCATTCGTTCTGGTGCTGGCGGCGCTGTTCGGCGGCCTGTACGGATTTCGTTACTTCCACGGGAAGCACACGGAATACTGCCCGCTCTCCCACAAGTTCAGTGACACAGCCGACTGCATCGTGCTCCATAAATCGGGTGACAGGGCGCTAATAAGACACGCGGACAGGTACACACAGGACTACTATTTCGAGATAGTCGACGGCGGACGCTCCTACAAGTACGAGATTCCCGAGTACAGCCTTAACGGTAAAGGGCCCGTGAAATTCAGCATACGGCTCATAGACGGCGAGGACAGCGCGGTAACCATAAACGGCGAGAGATTCGAGCTGGTTCCGCTCGTGAACGGCGGCGGATAGACCCATCCCTTACCCGGACTCTAGTAATAGGGAATGACCTGAAAACATCTGGGCGGGATGGAGTCGGCGCAGTAGTTGCACGTGGCCGCTTCCGTCTTGAAGCCGGGGATATTTATGAAGAGCGAGAGCTTGTCGATCTGAAAGGGTCTCAAGTCTTCGAGCGCCCCCGCGGAATCGCCTTTGACGAACCTGCCCAGCTCGTTCTGAAACGTGTCGAACAGGGTTATCGTCCCGCAGTCGGAAAACTCGGCGAGCCAGCGGTCGGGAGTATTGACGAAGCCGAACAGAGTTCCCGGATCAGACGTCCCTGCCAGAAGAGCGGCGTTCCAGTATATCGAGAACCTGTCGCCTGTTTCCTCACCCGTGCACTTGATGCACGTGAGGCCTCTCTCCTGGCCGATTGATAATATTGTGTCCGCGGGGCAAAAGCTCTGCTCCAGGTTCACGCCGAAACACTGGTTTATCTCAGAGTCGCATGAAGCCATCAAGGAAGCCGTGATCAGAGTGAAAGCGGCGATCAAAACAGGACGCGCGCGATTCGTTAGACCCATATTCTAATTATAGCCAATTATCACCGCCGAGCGCTTATATTTTAATACACCCGCGCGCGATTTCCGGTTAGAATTATCGTGTAATAAATCCTTCATATCGGTCAAAGGAACCGGGAGACACGACATGAAAAAGCTCACATACATCTCAGCGCTCATCTTCATAACGCTGCTCGCTTTCACGGGATGCAAGGAGTCCCCGGACCTACAGCCAGAGCTTACGGGCGTATGGACGAGAACGATAGGAACTGGCGAGGACGCAATCGAAGGGAGGCTCAAGTTCAACCCGGACGCTACCTTCGATTTTACGGTAGAGGGGGACCCACACGGACATATGGCGAGCGAAGGCAGGTACAGCCTGACCGATGAAGGAATTACGTTTTTGGGCGGCTCCTGTGTCGATCCCGGCTCGTACCGGTTCCGTGTGGAGGAAGAGGACAGCGTGCTGTATTTCCTTCCCATGAAGGACGACTGCGGCCCAAGGAAAAAAGACCTGACCGGAGAATGGAAGAAGGTCGAGGAATAGATCTCAATTTAAATCTCAGGCTGCCGGTCGGGGCAGCTTATTCTCTGATTGCACATCCTGCCGTAGACGAAAAAGAGGAGATTCCAAGAATCCGGCTGGTAGACTTATATGAAAAAAACAAAGGGGTGAAAACTCTATGATGGATGAATTCGTATACAAGCTGTGCACGGAAGATAAGAATTTCGCCGCGATAGCGACCGTGATGCCGGACGGCTCGCCCCATGTGAGTATAGTGTGGATAGACGCCGATGAGGATTACATATACGTCAATACCGCCGAAGGACGAGCGAAGCCCGAGAACCTCAGGCGGGACAACAGGGTGGCCGTCTCGATTTTCGACGCCGACAACCTGTACAAGCAGGCGATGGTCAAGGGGACCGCGGTCGAGGACACCGAAACGGACGCCGAGGAGCACATACACAGGATGGCGAAGAAGTACCTGGGGCTCGAGAAGTACCCGCACGGGAAACCAGACGAGATAAGAATCGTATTCAAGATAAAGCCGGAAAGCGTTTTTAAGCTGGAGTGAGAAACAAGTACGACGATTCATTCTCATATGAATGATAAGTCCGCGAAGCAGGTTCCGTTATCTGGCTACATTAAGGAGTGAAGATTAATGAGTGAGCAAAATGCCGTTGAAAAATTCTTTTCAGGACTCGGCAGCGGAAATATGAACCTGATTTTGGAGGCTGTTCACGACGACGCCGTGTTTGAAATCCAGGGACCGGAAGCAATCCCGATTTATAATACTTTTTACGGCAAGGAGGGAGTAAAGGAATTTGTCGGGATACTTGGAGAATTGTTCGATACGGAAGACTTCAAGGTTTATGTAACCGCCCCTCATGAAGACTACATATTCGCACACGGACTGATGAAGCACAGGGTAAGAAAAACCGGAAAAATATTCGAGTGCGAATGGGCTCTCGTATGCAGAATCAAAGACGACAGAATAATATCATACAAGATGTTCGAGGACACATCAGCGCTTGAGAAAGCTTATACCGCTTGAAGCAAGTATTTTCCAACGTGACGGCGTTTTCAAGAAGTAGCTGGCTTATCGGCGGCTCCCGTCCGATTGTATCAGCGGATGATTAGCCGGCACGCATTTTTCCCAGCAGTTTGCCCGGTATCCTGCTTCCTCTCCTCACCAGCTCGAAGAACGAATACATCACAAGGTGCCACGCGCTGTCCATGCCGAAGACGTGCTGGAGGAATTTCGGAAACCCGGCGAGCCTGACGAAAAAGTTTTTGCTCCGATTGACCCGTGAATAATTACCGTACAGGAAGCCTAGCTCGACTAAACCGTCCAGAATCCCCGGAGGGCGCGTCCTGACGTCGAACTGGAAACGCTCCGCACGCGTAACGGGAACTCCGTCAAGCTTGCGAATTACGTCCTCTGGAACCCGGCCCCCCATGTACCGCCTGAGATAACGGAGCGCTTCCCTCAAATGAATGACCTTGCCGTGCTTTACGGACGCTTCCGTGAGCCTCTCCCAGTCCATTCGGTCACCCGTCTCATTCACCACGGCGGCCGCGTCCGCTATCCATCTGATGGGAGGTATAGGGTCCCACCTGAGACCGTGGGAGCATACGTGGAGAAGCTGGTCGGCGGGGTCGAGCGCCATCGCGGCCGCTCCGTTTACTTCGACGCTGCGGGCGCCGCTCCAGAATTCACTGTCAGCATCCGCGTCGTTGTATCCGTGGAGAACATGCCAGTGGAGGTCGATGGTGAAGAGCTCGGGGTTGGTGAAATCCTGGCCGTGCCTTACGCAGAAGTATTCGTCCGAGAAGTCCTCGAGTTTCCTCTCCGCAGGCGTCCAGCCGAGCTTCGAGAGAAGCTCCTTATCGCCGAAACCCTTGAGCGGAGTGATTGAAGACAGCCATCCGAGGCCGGTGATAAGGCGTATCATCTTGCCCGCCTCGCCTGTCCTGACGAGAAGGTCCGCGTCCATCATCGGCCTGAGGCCGTAGTCCCTGTAATACAGAAGCGCGAGGGCGGAGCCCTTGAGTAGAATAACGTCGATATCGTTTTCCTTGAACTTTCTCAGGAACGGGGCGAGATTTTTAAACAGTGTACGGTTGTTATCCAGAGTCTTGTCGTAGACCCATCTGAATATGTTCAGCAGCGGATCGTCGACGCCGGCGGATTCAAGGTTCCGGTATAGGAGCGGGAAAAGTCGGTAGGAGCCGGGATCAACTCTTTCCGTATCCACGGAGGATTTCCATTCCCCGAATGCGGAGATAGCGTCGCCTCCGTTCATAAGACACGCACGGAGCAAAAGCTCCTGCTCGTGCGTAGGCCTGCACCCGCCGTAACCGCGCTTATTTTTCACCGGCTTTTGCCGTCCGGCGGCTTTGGATCTACTCATCTGGGATTAATATCACCTACGGAGCGGAGGGTAACAAGCACTCGCTTGGAAAATAAACGAATCTCACATAAGCCGACACAATGTCAGGAATCAACATTGTGAGCAAAGTTCCCGTACACGAGTATTGTTTCTGAGTATCGGAATAGCCGAATCAATTGTCCGGTATAACTATTTCCCCATCCGAGCTTTGGGCGTTGGCTGTAGAAATATTGAGCCTCTGGTTCAGCATCATTACCGAAATTACGGCAGGTATCACAAACGCTCCCTTGGTAATCTTCTCCAGGAACTCGCGCCGTTCGTGATTTACTTCTTCCAGGAAGTCTCTATCTTTATTCTCAGACATATTTCAACCCTCCTCTATCGACACAGGTATTGGGAACATGCGAATAGTTTTATATATCGCATAAATGAGCGAGTTTGTCAATGATACCAGGAACTAATGTGATTTCTGATCGTCAATAATAAATAGATGCAAGCTAATAACAGCGTTTTCTTATGGAACCGGCGGGAGGTTGCTCTATGCGTTTGCTGTCCTGGTAAACGCTTCTATATATAAAGTTTGGCATCTGAAACAGCCTTTACTCAGGCCGATAATATATTATCGCTGCATTCATTGCCGATATTGAAGCAAGAGACGATGAATACAGATACTGCTTCTTTACTCTATAGTCGGCGCAGGCGGCACCAGGTTGCTCTGCGCGTTCGCAGTGGTGAGATTAAGCTTCTGGTTAAGCATCATTACGGATATAACCGTAGGGATGATGAAAGCCCCTTTTGTCACCTTCTCCAGAAACTCGCGCCGTTCGGGATTTACGTCTTCCGGGAATTTCTTTTCGCTCATCTTAACACTCCTTTATTAACTCCGCATCAGGAATTTATCAGCCTGCGATGCCGGGAAAACAGCTAATTGGCATCTTCCATTAATATGATGTTGCTCTGCGCGTTCGCCGTGGTGAGATTAAGCTTCTGGTTAAGCATCATTACGGATATAACCGTAGGGATGATGAAAGCCCCTTTCGTCACCTTCTCCAGAAACTCGCGCCTCTCAGGGTTTACGTCTTCAGGAAATTTCTTATCGCTCATCTGTTTTAGCCTCCAGTATTTAGGTGATTAAATCCACATTTATTGTTCAGACCGTTAAGAACCAGACATAAAGTGCGTACGTTCGTTTTTTCGACTAAAAAGGAATGGTTATATTACTCTGCGCATTCGCAGTAGTGAGATTGAGCTTCTGGTTAAGCATCATTACGGATATAACCGTAGGGATGATAAAAGCCCCTTTCGTCACCTTCTCCAGAAACTCGCGCCTTTCGGGGTTTACGTCTTCAGGAAATTTCTTATCGCTCATCTGCTTCATCCTCCATGATTCGTTTTAAATATACACTTACGAATACAAATGATTAGAGCATAAGATATATGTATATATCTACATATATGCACAAAAGTATCATAGTTATAAGAATAATGCAATGATAAATGAGGAAATAGATATAAGTTGATTAACAAATGGATTTCTAGATAGATTGCAGAAATTCGAGCACCCTTTGCTGGGAGCTCTCGTTAGTCCACTTGTTTTCTATCCATTTGCCGCCTTCGATCGCCTTTATGAGGCTCATGCCGTAGCTCTTGTACAGATCAAGTATGGCTTTCTCTATATCCTCAACGCTCACCCTGTCCCACTTTCCGTATACTTTGCCATTGCAGTCGGAATCTTCCTTTTCGCGCACCGGTATCACTCCGTAAAAACCGGAATCGACAAGCTCGCGGTGGACCGGTATATCGGATATAAGCGTCGGTACGCCCAGATAAAGGCTCTCTCGGGGCGTGAACGACCACCCTTCGCCGCTCGACGGGAATACATAACACGAGAGCTCCGAGTACCATTTCGACAGTTCGTTCTCGCTCAGCGCTCCCTCCGTCCAGTCGACGAACGGGGAAAATTTAATTACGGCGAGCTCTGGCGTGAAGTAGCCGAGCCTCCTTAAATCCGGAACATGGACCGTGAGTCTTAAGCCCGGGATTTGCGGGAGCAGGTTCACGCATGCCTGGTATAGCTTGAACAGGTTTTTTCTCGGGAACGGATCTCCGAGAAAACCTATCCTGAAAATATCATCTGCCGATGTTCTCGCACATAGCCTGTTTAATCTCGTGAATCCCTGCTGAATTACGTTCACCGGGATCTCGACGCCAGAGTTCTCAAAAACCGTTTTTACATAATCGTGAGGTACGACGCAGTAATGATAGCGCTTGTTGATGCACTCGACCCAGAAGCGCGGCAACTCCGTTGTTTCGAAAGTAGTATGAGCAACGTTCGTGTTGCGGCTCGATATCCTGTCTATGTACAGATGCGGCAACGCGCTCACAAGAACTTTCCGCCCGCTCAGGCTTTTCGTATCCTCTACGATTTCACCAATAGCGCTTGTACGGTCGTGAACATAAGACAGCCCGTCGCTTGGTTTATGAGCATAGGTCAGCAGTACGTATATCTCATCTCGAGGGGAGGTAGCGCTGATCTCTTTATTTATATACTCAAGCGCTTTGGCTCTTGTGTCTTCGGAAACAATGGCTCTACGGACGGGTATCCGATCCGACATTTTAGCCCCGCCGATCCACCTCCATGTGGCCTCGTGATGGTGTTTCGCATAATTACCGAAATGACATGAAACTCCTCCCGTAATCACACAGGTCCGGTCGATGTTGCGCAGCAGGACCACGTCACGCATTTCTTCCCGTGAATCGTGATATTCCGTCGTGACCAGACCCGGACCAGTAGACTCGAGCACGTCCTCTTCGTTGTGTATCTCGCGCCTCGATTCCACGGCGATTCTCCTCAGGAGACGAAGGAGGAACGGATGTCCGGCTTCGCTCCCGAACATATAGTTGGCGACGCGGAGCCGGTCCCGGTGGCGGAGTCTCACGGCCTCTTCTTCAGAGAGCGTGATTTCCTCCGCGAACACGCAGCGGAATTCGCAGAGGTCGTCTAGTGGCCTCAGACACTCGATATCCATATCCAGGTAAAAACCTCCTTCCCCGTAAACGACAACGATCCGGAATATGTCCGTCTTCTGTATGACGCTTGCGCTGTCGTATAAGGGGAGAAAAGCCGGGAGATATTTTTCGACCGCATTCCTGCACGCGTCGTCGTCGTAGAATTTATACTCCCAGTCCGGATGGAGCGTAAGAAGGCCATCCCTGAAACGGCGGTATATATCGCGTATATCGTGAGTCTTGTCCGTCTGATGTATTAACTTCGGGATAGGCATGACGGAATATTATAGATAGATTCGGATCATTCCGAAATATCGTCGAGAATGCGGGCGGCTTCCTTACCAGAGTATTTTCCGTCTAGTATCTCCTTTATGACCCGGCTCGTTTCGGGGGACAGCTCGATACCGGCGTCGAAAATACTCTGCCAGTGATTTTCCGTCCACGCGTTTGAAGAGTGATAGACGTATACATACAGCTTCGGCATGACGGCGGGGAAAAGCTTGTTTTCGGCAAAAAGCTTATTGACCAGCTGTGTATCCTCCCCTATTCCCCTGTCCTCGTAACCGAGGCCGTCTCCGATGAGGGACTTCAGACACAGAAGGCTCCCCTCCCACGGCCTCATGCACGATAGATAAGCCTTGTCGTCCCGCGTATCGAACATGAGCCACTGGAACAGCACGCAAGCGGGCATCCCTGTATCCCGTATGACGCCCATCTGAAACGAAAGCCTCTCGACATGATAGTAATCGTCGTCGTCCCACTGGCAGAAGTACTCACCGCCGCATCGGGCGACGGCAAGGTTTCTGAGCTCCCCCAGCGTTTTGCGCGGAGACGACGGGACTTCCAGCTTGAGTACATCCGAACCTTCCAATCCAGAGAGGAAACGTGCTGTCTCAATGTCGTCGTCCTCGTAAACTATGACAAGCTCTTTGTTCGGGTAACTCTGCTCATTAAACGCGCGGACCGCCCTGTCGAGCATCGGGACTCTTCGGCGCGTAACGCACAGGCATGAAATGAGAGGTGTATCCGGCATATTTGATTTACGACTTGTTCACGAGCGTTTCCACGAACATACGCTTGGTCCTGTATTCCGGGTTTTCCGGATCGCATTTCTCCGCAAGCGAGTAACAGCGCGCGCTGTCCCCGTACCTGCCGAGCCTGTAGTAACACGCCGCAAGCGGCTCGTAGGACAGCTCGTCGAATATTTTTGAATTATAAGCAAGTAATTCGTTATCCAGCTGCCCTGGATCAATGGAGACGAGGTATTCGAATATCCCCGCCGCCTCTTCGTACTCGTCGCCGTCCATTAGCATCATCGCCCGTGTCCAGGTTATAAGATAATTTCCGGGAAAAAGCTTGGACGCCTCTCCCAGAAGCTCCGAACAGTCGCGGCCTTCCTCGTAGAGCATCTTTATCAGGTCATAGTACGGATGGCTGTCTTCAGGTCGGGCTTTTCGCTTGTTTCTTATTATCTCAATCGCATCGAGCCATGCCTTCTCCGCTCCCTCCTTGTCGCCGAGCCCCTTGAGCGACACCCCGAGCTGCCACCTGAGGTATATGCGGGCCGGGTCGTTTTCGATCTGCTCCTTCAGCATAGGCAGGTTTCTCGCGTGCTTATGAGTCAGGTCTCCTTCATATCCCACGTGATCTATCGTGAGATCGGCCTCCCCGATAGTGAGACCTTCTTCTTTTTCGAAGGTTTTCAGCGGCGAAAGCATCGATTCGTGGATTACCCCTTCGAACCTAATTCGCGGATCGTTCCTGAATATGCGGTATTCCCTGTAGAATGTGTATCCGACGATGGGATAAAACCGCACGGTGTACCCGGCCTTGCCGCGGTCCGAAAGTATGTCCCTTACATATGATTTATCGGCCGGGCGGAGCCTCTCATCCGCGTCTATGTACAGTATCCATTCGCCGCCTGAGTGTTCGAGCGCCCGGTTGCGGGCGGCGGCGAAGTCGCCCGTCCAGGGGAAGTCGTACACCTTCGCCCCGTGCTGAAGCGCAATCTCCATGGTCCTGTCCGTCGAGCCCGTATCGACAATGACGACCTCGTCGACTACTTCTTTAATTGACAGGAGGCACTCTTCGATGAACCGCTCTTCGTTCCGGACAATCATGGCGGCGGAAAGAAGTATATCGCTCAATTATCAGTCACCCGTAAGTAATCATAACAAGCAGGATTTGATAGTAAAAATAAAGGCCGGATCAACATAGACCCGGCCTTCTCAAGTTATTTTCTCGCTCTCTGATACCGCGCTCATTCGTTAGTAAGTCCACAAAGCGGTCATGCGGCTTTATGAATCTTACTCCTGGAGCCAGGCGACAGCGTGCTGCCGAGCAAAATGCCGTTCGCCCAGTAGCATCCGGTATCTCCTGCGGGCAGCAGGTCGTAAGTGAAGCCGGCCGCGTAAGGTACTTTCTCAACAGATTGAATCTCCGCCCCGTCGAATGTTTCACCCGGATGGAGTCTCTCCATTTCGAACCCGGAAGACATCGGATGACCGCCCG
>Ga0307426_1002413_pt1 | contig 11666 bp, 8 predicted proteins | sample SalMarWE160340MG_FD_202165 | JGI IMG/M metagenome (GOLD analysis project Ga0307426, IMG submission 202165) | Salt marsh sediment microbial communities from the Plum Island Ecosystem LTER, Massachusetts, United States - WE1603-40 | ecosystem: Environmental > Aquatic > Marine > Intertidal zone >... | reverse complement strand
ATCCCTGAGCCTTACCGAGGTCAGCATATCGGGTGTAACCGTCTTGACCGACCAGTACCGTGCCAGTTGTTCCGACGGCACCAGCGCCAGTTGAATCAACTGCCCGCTGTTATCACCGTCGATAGTCAGGACATTAAACTGCTCGGGAATTTTGAAACTGAAATAAAATTTATTGTCGGGCGGCAGACCGTCATCGGAGATTTCCACCCACCCGCTGTGATATCCCGGCTTATACACCGTATGTCGAAATGGCACCGTCTCGGTTTCATTGCCGCCGACGGCGAATTCGGTCTGCATAACCCGAATACCGTCGACAAAAAGCGACGCCAATAACTCCGACTTTGAAAAATTGTCATAATTTTTTATCTGCGCCTTAATGGTGAATGGTGACCCGACTTCGATTAACTGTCCGCCCGTTTCTATATTAACCACGCCGCAGTTGCCATCGGTTTCGACCGGCAAATCGACAAAATAAACCGAGGCATTTTCATCGAGCGAATCGGCTTTCTCCGGCAAAGAATTCAACTGCCGATCGGTTACGATATACAATTCCTTGTTCAGATTTTTGGCACCGGATAAGAGCTTAACCGCCTTGTTAAAGGCTTCCTGAAAGTCGTCTTCACCATATCCGGGTGTCAGCTCTTTAAGAACATTCTCCGCCACCTCGCGGCTGAAAAACCGCTCCCCGGCCGGAAAATAGACCTGACGATCATACGGTATCAAAAGCAACTCGTCGCTCTGGCCAAACGATTCTAAAATATGGCCGACACTTTTTTTTGCCAAATCGAAAAGTATGCCGTCTTTGACCTGCCTTTGCATCGAAGCCGAACGATCAAGTAAAATCACCGACGACACCCCGGCATGAGAGCCGATGAAGCCGCCTTTCGAGGCCGGGCGCGCAAAAGCCAGCACCGCCGCGAGGATTATCAGCATGCGCAAAAGAAGCAAAAGCAACTGCCGCAGTTTGATACGCCGCACCTGCCGACGCTGCATCTCTTTGAGGTGTTTCAGCGACGAAAACTCGATGATTTTCACTTTCCGTTTTGAAAAGAGATGTATCAACAGCGGGATAAGCGCCGCCGCCGCGGCTATCAATACGGCGGAGTTGAGGAAGTTAAACATATTTCAAATAATCGCTCTTTCGTCAGGTCGTGCGCGAGATAATATCGAGCGTGTGACCTGACGATTCTTTTTCCCATCATCCGGCTATTCTTTATACGGTTTTACTATATACTGTCGGCAGAGTTCACGATGATATTGCGCCGAAGGATTCGCCAGACAGGCCTGATAATACTCGACCGCTTTGTCATGGTCACCGATGACGTCATAAAGCATCCCCAGATGTAGCAGAATCCGCCCCATATGATACGCCCGCTGCTCGGTATAGCGTGCCAGCTCCAGGTACTGTATCGCATCATGGTACTGATCCAGCCCGAAATAAGCCAGACCGGCGCGGAGTTTATAGACCGGGTCGTCGGGGACCTTTGCCATCATATCGCTCGACCAGACGGCCGCATCGGAAAAATATTTTTCGGCCTTGGCCGTATCCTGATTCATCCCCGGGGCTTTATAAAGCCCGCCCAATAGCAGCAAAAACTCGATCTTACCGGGGGGAGATTGCTCTTTGCCGTAAAAATCCTCGGCCAGTTTAATAGCCCCGACCGTATCGCCCCGAAGCGCCAGGATCTTGGCCTCCAGCAGACGGGCGGCGGTATAAGTTGTGTCGAGCTTAAAAGCCGAATTGAACGCCGCCCAGGCCGAATCCAGTTCATTGTTAATCAAATAAAGATTCCCGATTATCTGCCAGTTGGTCGCTTTGGCCGTATCATCCGCCTGCAAAAACTTGAACTCTTTCAGCGCTTTGTCATAATCGCCAATCTGATAATAAGTCGAGGCCAGCTTGGTGTGGGTATCGAGTGTATCGAATCGCGATTGATCATACTTCGGCATCTCCTCCAGATATTCGAGCTGCTGCTTTATATTATTGATGGCGTTGGCCCGGCCCGCAAAATGGTCGAACATCTGTCTTGTAAAAGTAATCGTATCGACCGCGGCCAGCCAGTTTTTCTGCAAAGTATCAAGCGGCTTACCATATAATTCTTCCAGATTTTTCAATAAGCTAAGATCGTCGGATTGTTTGTAAAGCGTTCGTATCTTGCCGATACCGTACACGTTTATCAGATACTTCATAAAAGAGGCCGACACTATTTCCGCCGCCGTCGGGTCCGCCGAATAATAACCCGACGTCGTCAGAATATTTTTTATGACAGGAACCCCGGATTTCTCTCTTAATTTTTTTATCCGGTATTGCGTGAAATCGAAATATCCCGCGATTCCCTCGACCAGAATCGGCGGCGCATATCCCCACAGTTGAAGCAGCCGCAGCATATTCGGCAGGATGGCGTCGGTCGAGACGAAATCGTGATCGTAAATCGTATAGATATTCGCCCGCCCCGGGTCGATTGCATATCCGAAGCGCTTATCCCAGTTGATAATCGGGCTCGGGCAGGGACACAGGAATAACGACATCTTGCTCGACGTCGATATATTGAACTTGGTCTGGAAAAATCCATAATCGGCCTCGAGATAATTTTTGATATTATTCCAGTGAAAATCACCCAGCGAATTCTTTACGAAGTATATATCGAAATTGGCCGACGGATCCATACCGAAATCGCCGCCCGCATTCGGTTTGTAAGTGCAGGATAGAGTATCGATTTCAATTGATTTTCTGGGGCTGATCAGAAGCTGATAAATCGAATTATTTTTCCCCGGAATATTACTGATCCTCGCCGGAAGATTATACTCAATCCGGTATCGCTCGGCGAAATTGTACGGATTAGGCCCGAAAGTGACCAGTTGGCAGTTAAAGGTGACGGATTGTGAATCGATTTCTTCGACCTCGATGTCCAGGCCCATATTAACCAGAAGCGTGTATTGCCTGAGACCGCTGACAACTTCGATTGTATCTCTGGTAATTTCGAAATATTTATCAATCACTTCCGGCTGCTGACGTACGATCAATTCGAATTCAACGCCGTTGGGAATTTTATCATCCGCAAAAAGGAAATCGCCGCTTATAAGAAATATCACGAGAAAATATAAATGGAAATATTTCATAATATCAAAACGAATCAATGATTTGCGTGTCAAAAATTATATTTCCTCGAGAATGATTCGACGATCTTTTAAAATCGGCAGAACCGGTATGGAATCGGTCTCGGTCGCCAGTTCAACGTCGCGTCCGAAACCGAGATCGGCCAGGAGTCGGCCGTGTTCTCCGCGGGCGATGGTTTGTTTCAGGCTGCGGCTGTTGGCCCGGTAAAGCAGCAAAGCCAGCGAAGCGGCATCATTGAGCTCCATCTCGATATTATTTTCGATGATAAGCTTATGTAGAAGCATCCCGCCGCATAGCGTATCCTCAATCGAGAAATCACCTTCCTCACCGGCGCAGATAATAATCAAATCCTTTGCGGCCTCTTTGACTTTCTGCGTTACTCTGGAAATATTCACTAGTCCGCCGGTTATTTTCAAATTCGACGAGGCCGCTTTCGAATAAATCCTCGTGCCGTTGGTAGTCGTTAAAACAACGAATTTATCTTTGACAATGGCTTCGGTATATTCTAAAGGCGAATTTCCCAGATCGAAATTTTCAATCTTGAGACCCTTTCTCTCACCACCGAGAATCGTATCCTCGACACCGATTTTGGCCCTCATCTCCGCCGCCTCGCCCGGCTGCTCGACCGGAATTACCGCCCTGGCGCCCGCCTGCAACGCCTGACAGATGGTCGTCGAGGCGCGCAGAACGTCTATCGCCACCAGCGTCTTATCGGCCAGACGCTCTTCGCTGACCGGGCCCGGTATGAGAAATAATTCGGCGCGCATCAGAGGTGCGATGCCTCCTTATAAAAGGGTGGTTTGACAACTGTGGCCGGGAAAAATTTGTTACGGATACTTATCTCGACCCTGTTTCCCAGCTTGGTCAAAGCCAGCGGAAGGTACCCCATCGCAATCGGCTTTTCCAGAGATGGTGAAAACGTCCCCGACGTAACCTTACCCACCACCTGACCGTCGTTTACGATTTCATATCCATGACGCGGAAAGGCCTTTCCTTCCAACTCCAGACAAATAAGCCGCCGTTTTGGTTTGTTTTCCTTTTGCCGCACGAGAACCTCGCGCCCGATAAAGTCACCCTTATCGAAATTGACAATCCACGCCAGTCCGGCCTCGATCGGAGATGTCGTCTTATCGATGTCGTTGCCGTACAGAGCCATCTTCATTTCCAACCTTAAAGTATCGCGAGCGCCCAGACCGATCAATTTCAAATTGTACTTTTTACCTTCGTCAATAATGGCATTCCAGATATCATCGGCGAATTCGGGCGGAATATAAATCTCGAAGCCATCCTCGCCCGTATAACCGGTCCGCGACAATAGTACATTATGCCCTGCGATAGTTACCGTCGCCGAGTTATAGTACGACAATGAATCGAAATCATAATCACAGATTCCCTTCAGGACATTTATCGCTTTCGGTCCTTGCACAGCCAGCAAACCAAGATCGTCGGAGCGGTTTTTTAGTTCAGCATCTTTATCAAGGTGCGATTCCAGCCACCCAAAATCTTTGTCGATATTGGCCGCATTGACGACCAGCATATACTTATCCTTAAGGCGATAAACCAGCAGGTCATCGACAATTCCGCCGTCCTCATAACACATACATGAATATTGAATCTTGCCCGGCTCCAATCGCGAGACATCATTAACCGTCATTTCCTGGATAAAATTCAACGCGTCAGTGCCGGAAATCTCGAACTCGCCCATGTGTGAGATATCAAACAGCCCGACATTCTTCCTGACCGCCAGATGCTCCTCGGTAATGCCGGTATATTGAACCGGCATAATATACCCGGCGAACGGCACCATTTTGGCCCCGGCCTCGACATGGTGTTTATAAAAAGGTGTTTTTTTCGGGGTGTCCGACGGTTCGTCCGCCATCTATTTTCCTCCGGCTTTGGTATAATTCAGCAGTCCGCCGCGCATTATAATTTCTCGCTGTCGGGGCGTAAGATTGATGTCGAATTTATAAGTGACACCATTAGTTTTATTTTTTGCCTCGACGAAATCTAAGTCCTTAACCGCATCTTTAATATTGGGTAATTCAAATAAATCACCCTGGTTGATTTTATCGTAATCGGCCGGATCCGAGAATGTCGCCGGAAGAATTCCGAAATTAATCAGATTGGCCAGATGAATCCGTGCAAATGATTTTGCCACCACCATCTTAATCCCGAGGTACATCGGCGCCAGGGCAGCATGCTCACGGGAAGAACCCTGCCCGTAATTATCACCGCCGATTATAAAACCGCCGCCCTTCTCTTTGGCCCGTTTGGGGAAATCCGGATCGACGACATTGTATACGAATTCCGAAATTTTTGGAATATTCGACCTCAGCGGTAAAATTTTCGCCCCGGCCGGCATAATATGATCGGTCGTGATATTGTCGCCGACTTTCAGAAGGATTTCGCCCTCAAGCGACTGCCCCATCTCTTTATTCAACGGTAAGGGAGCAATATTCGGCCCGCGAATAACCTTGACCTTGGCCGGAGTCTTTGACGGCGCGATTATACCGGAGTCATCGATTTTTATTGCTTTCGGCAATGCCACCTTCGGGTAGCGGCCAAGCTCTCTCGGATCGGTAATTACTCCCTTAACGGCGCTGGCGACGCATGTTTCCGGGCTGGCCAGATAGACATTGGCGCTTTTTGTACCGGAGCGGCCGAGAAAGTTGCGATTAAATGACCTGATGGAAACGGCATCGGTATTCGGCGCCTGGCCCATACCGATACATGGCCCGCAGGCCGACTCCAGAATTCGTGCCCCGGAAGCGATAATATCGGCCAGCGCTCCATTGGCCGCTATCTCCCGAAAAACCTGTTTGGAACCGGGCGAAATTGTCATGGATACTTCCGGATGAACCGTTTTTCCCTTTAGCAATCGCGCCGCGGTCATCAAATCAGCCAGCGACGAATTAGTGCAACTGCCGATACTCACCTGGTTGACTTTCATTTTCTTCAATTTTTTGACTTCAATGACATTATCCGGTGAGTGCGGCTGCGCCACCAACGGTTCGAGTTTGCTTAAATCTATTTCGATTACATTCGAATATTCGGCATCGGAGTCCGCTTCCAATTTCCTGAAGCTTTTGCCTCGCTTTTGCCATTGCAGATATTTTTTTGTGTTTTCGTCGGAAGGAAATATCGACGTCGTCGCGCCCAATTCCGCTCCCATATTGGTGATGGTCGCTCGCTCGGGAACCGAAAGCGAAGCCACACCGGGACCGCCGTATTCAATAATCCGCCCGACACCGCCCTTGACACTCAATGTCCTGAGGACTTTCAAAATGATATCTTTGGCGGTCACGAACGGTTTCAATTTGCCTTTTAATCGAACATTGACTATTTCCGGCATCTTTAAATAAAAAGGCCCGCCACCCATGGCCACCGCCACATCCAGGCCACCGGCGCCCATGGCAATCATCCCCAGACCGCCGCCGGTCGGCGTATGCGAATCGGAGCCAAGCAATGTCTTACCGGGAACACCGAAGCGTTCCAGATGAACCTGATGGCAGATACCGTTTCCCGGGCGCGAAAAATATATACCATATTTCGATGCCACCGACTGAAGAAACAGATGGTCGTCGGCATTTTCGAAACTCGCCTGAAGTGTATTATGATCAACATAAGAAACCGATAATTCGGTCTTGACCTTTTTCAACCCTAACGCTTCGAACTGAAGATACGCCATTGTCCCGGTCGCATCCTGAGTCAGAGTCTGATCGATTTTAACGGCTATATCTTCACCGGGAATCATTTTCCCCGAGACCAGATGTTCGGAAAGAACTTTTTCGGCTATCGTTTTGCCCATCGCTATACTCCTTAAAGAAAGTTCCGTATTAAAAACCTGATAAAAAAAGAACAACCGGCACGAAAAGTCAACCGTTTATTTAATTCGCTTCGCAAGAACATAACCTGCCGACAGAACTCAGCCCGATATTAATCAAACCGGCCCGAAAAACAGCTTTGAAAAGAGCCAAACATCATTATATTAATTATACAACTCACTTGCGGGCGGACTGATTAGCTATGAAACAAATATCCGTAAGAGCTCCGGCGAAGATTAATCTCTTTTTGAAAGTTTTACGAAGAAGAAATGACGGTTATCACGATATATATTCCTGGTTTCAGGCTATAAACCTTTTCGATTACCTTCATTTCGAAAGAACACCGGAATCCGAAATCCGCCTTTCGATCGAAACCGACGTCGACTTACCGACGGATGAAAACAATCTGGTTGTCAGAGCAGCCCGATTCATGTTCAAGAAATTCAACCTCCCCGGAGGCTTAAATATCGGGCTTCGGAAAAATATTCCCGTCGCGGCTGGATTGGGCGGCGGTTCTTCCGATGCCGCGTCAACTATTTATGCTATAAATGAACTATTCAAGCTTGGTTTTTCAACTGAAAAAATGCAACATCTTGGTCTCGAAATCGGCTCCGATGTCCCTTTTTTCTTTTCGACGGGGCAGGCCGAAGTGACCGGCCGGGGCGAGATTATCAGGGATATCCCCCTTCCCCTTGATTATACTATATTACTGATAGTTCCCAATATCGCCGTCTCCACCGCCGAGAGTTATCGGCGCCTCAATTTAAACTTGACAAGTTCCGGGGATGGTGTTAGGTTGCCGCGTTGCAATGATTTTGGCGAAATGGCCGATCTGATTGATTCGGTCGGCAATGATTTTGAAAAGGCGACTCTCGAAACATTAACAATTTTAAGGGAGATCAGAGATTTAATAAGGAAAACCGGCGCCGCTTTTACCCGCATGAGCGGCACCGGACCGGCTATGTTCGGTTTATTTAACAGCGCACCCAGGAAGGAAAGCCGGCGTGAAATAGGCGGAAAGGATCTATTTGTTTTTCAGGGAATCCCGATTATTCTGCCTGGCTGGACGCCGGCGAATGAAAACCGACCTTTTGGTGGGAGGACCAACAGTGGAAATAACCGAAGTGCGGATCATTTTGCGGGATGAGGTAAAGCTTAGGGGATTTGCTAACGTGACTTTTGACAACGCCTTTGTTGTCCGTGGAATGAAGATAATATCGGGCACAAGAGGATACTTTGTCTCGATGCCGAGTAGAAAAAGGCCCGATGGTACTCATCAGGACGTGGCTCATCCGATTAATAATCAGACCAGACGTATGATAGAAGATGCGGTCCTGGATGCTTATGAAAAGGAAGTGAGAGCCCGGGACGATGTCTGAATGGCTTATACTGGGGTGTCGTCAAGTGGTAAGACACAAGCCTTTGGAGCTTGCATTCCCAGGTTCGAATCCTGGCACCCCAGCTTTTAATTTGTCGGACACTGGATTATTGAGATTAAGATAAACGCCTACTTTGTATAAACCGCTCGAGAAATGGAGAAATAACTTATGCCGGAGTTAAAACTTATCAGCGGTAATGCCAACCGTCCGCTGGCTGAAAAAATCGCAAAATACATCGGTATCGAACTGACCGCCTGTGATGTCAGAAAATTTTCCGATGGCGAGGTCTTTGTTCAGATTAATGAAAACATTCGCGGAACCGATGTCTTTATAGTGCAATCGACAAATCCCCCGGCTGAAAACATTATCGAACTTTTGATGTTACTCGAAGCCTCCCGACGCGCCTCTGCCTCACGAATTACGGCGGTTATACCATATCTCGGTTATTCACGCCAGGATCGCAAAGATCGTCCCCGGGTCGCCATTGCCGCAAAGCTGATGGCCAACCTTATAACCACCGCCGGCGCCGATAGAATTATCACTATGGATCTCCACGCCTCTCAAATCCAGGGCTTTTTCGATATTCCCCACGACCATTTATATTCCACCAGAGTTTTCAAAGAACTGGTCAGCTATATTAATTTGCAAAGTCTGGTCGTGGTTTCGCCTGACGTCGGCTCTATCAAAATATCGAGGGCCTTCGCCAAAAACTGCAAAGCCGATCTGGCTATTGTCGATAAACGACGCCCGGTCGCCAATCAGGCCGAAGTCATTAATATCATCGGAGATGTCAAAGATAAAAATATAATCATTCGCGACGATATGGTCGATACCGCCGGAACGCTCTGCAACGCCGCCGAAGCTATATCCAAAAAGGGGGCGCTGGAGATTATGGCCATCTGCACTCACCCCGTCCTGTCCGGCAAGGCCATCGAACGGATTAACAACTCGGTCATCAATAAACTTATTATTTCCGATTCAATAAATCTTGAAGGAAAACCATTGACAGATAAGTTTCAGGTATTATCTTGCGCCAACCTTTTTGGCGAGGCCATAATGAGAATATCCGGGGAAAAATCGGTCTCGTCATTGTTTAATGACTTCCCGGATTAGTGACGATTATATTGTGTTGGAGGTCTGAATAAGAAGATGGAAGCAATCAAATTGACCGCTACCAAAAGAGAAGGGACCGGCAAGGGTGATGCGCGTAAACTCCGCGCCACCGGCTTTATTCCCGGTATTCTCTATGGTCCTGAAATCGATCCGGCCCCGATATCGGTTAATGCTCTGGAGCTTGGCGCCTTGTATCGTCAGCAGGGGACATCGAGTCGGCTGATCAATCTGGATTTCAACGGCGAGAAAAACGGCCGAATGGTGATTATCCGCGAGGTACAGCGCGACCCGGTCACCGGCGTTTTTCGGCATGTCGACCTGTATCAGGTTTCGATGACCAAAAAGCTTAATATCACCGCCCGAATACAGTTGGTGGGAACCCCCGCCGGAGTTAAACTGGGCGGTATTTTGCAGCACATTCTCCGTGATATCGAGATATCCTGTCTGCCGTCGGATATTCCCGACAGGATTGAAATCGATGTTTCCGCCCTTGAGATCGGCGACTCGATTCATGTCCGGGATATCTCTATGGAGAAAGTGGATATCCTGGCCAATCCAACCCGGGCAATCGCGACCGTCGTTCCGCCGACCGTCGTCAAGACGGCGGCCGAGGAAGCTGCGGAGGCGGCTGAAGCTGAAGCGGCCGAAGTTGAAGCGGTCGAGGGCGAAGAAGCTGCCGAGGGCGAAGCCAAACCGGAGGGCGCCGAGGGTGAGGCCAAAGCCGACGCCAAAAAAGAGGAACCCAAGAAAGAGAAAAAAGAAAAGAAGTAGCGATGTAGTATTCGTATGGTGGTTGGTGTACGTCCCCGTGCACCAACCAAATACGGGATTCGCAGGTCGGGATACCCTAAGGGTTTCCGACATCAAAGATGCGTCGACCAATTCTTCAAAAACCGTCCTCACGGGCGGTTTTTTATTGTGGGCGGCAGACATCCCTGTTTACCCCGATAGTGCTAGTCACTTCTTATTTATATCATAAATTGAATATTTTCAATGGGGTATAAGGTCAATTTTTTTCGGCCCGGGTGCCCCATAGCTTGCTATGGGATCGTAACAATACACCATAAAACACATTCTAAAATTATCTCTACAAATTCACGACCGAATCGATGTTAATTCTGACTTCCGGCCGTTATATAGAAACGCGAAATGGATCAATTATGGATTATAACATTACGCAAAATCGGTACACGCGGCGCAACTGCGAATTGACCAATTTTGGCTTGGTTGGTGCACAGGGCCATAAATTAATCACGTTTTTCTATCAGGAAAAAAACGAAAAAAAAGATGTTAAAATATGCGAATCGAACCCAATTCCTTGGACTATCAACCCCCACAACCCGTTACACGACTTTTTCACCCCAGAAGAGCCGGGAAAATGATGTCTTGGATGCGATTCGAAACCATTTTGAGTAATACGATGTCTTGTATTAAGAGGAAGGAAGAACCCGAGCCCTGTTCTTGTGAATCGATGCAATTTTGCCATTTCAATCGTGGCAGAACCGATTCAGTTCACTACGGATTCCGTCCTGCCTTTAAAATATATTCCGCCGGAAAAATTTTTTTAAAAATCATAAACGAAGCCATTTTTTTACTCCTCGCGATAATATACGACGAATTTTCACAAATCTGTTGTCTAAACAAACCGCAAAATATTTGGCCGTTTTTGCGAAAAGATGGCTATATTTATGCTATGAATAAATCTCCGATTGAAAAGGCCTGTCTGGTCGGACTGGCGCGAATATCGACCGATAAGGGGCGCGTTCAGGAATCAATCATCGAATTGGGCGAATTGGCCAGGTCGGCCGGCGGCACTATAGGCGATAGTATCATCCAGACACGTACTCCCGATCCCCGGTACTATATCGGCAAAGGTTTGGTGCAAAGAATAAAAGAACAGATTTCGTGCGATGGCACCAATCTCGTCATATTTGACGATCCCCTTTCCCCCGCCCAGCAGCGCAATCTTGAAGATGAACTCGGCGTCAAAATAATCGACCGCTCGATTTTGATACTGGATATTTTCGCACTGCACGCGAAAACTGCGGCCGCCAAGCTTCAGGTCGAACTGGCTCAACTGGAGTACATGCTTCCCCGTTTGACCGGCGCTTGGTCGCACTTCAGCCGCCAGTACGGCGGCATCGGCGCCAAGGGTCCGGGCGAAACGCAGCTCGAAACCGACCGTCGACAGGTCCGAAAAAGAATTTCGCATCTCAAAAAAGAAATCAAACG
>Ga0307426_1002409_pt1 | contig 11671 bp, 8 predicted proteins | sample SalMarWE160340MG_FD_202165 | JGI IMG/M metagenome (GOLD analysis project Ga0307426, IMG submission 202165) | Salt marsh sediment microbial communities from the Plum Island Ecosystem LTER, Massachusetts, United States - WE1603-40 | ecosystem: Environmental > Aquatic > Marine > Intertidal zone >... | reverse complement strand
GATGCCAGCAAAGAGGAAAAACAGGAAGAGAGCTGAACGATGCCAACCTATGAATACGAATGCAAGTCCTGCGGGCACAAGTTCGAGAAGCTCCAGTCCATCACCGCCAGGCCACTGCGCAAGTGCCCCCGCTGCGGCGCCCGTGTTCGGCGCCTGATCGGGGCCGGCGCGGGCGTGATTTTCAAAGGCAGCGGGTTCTACGAGACCGACTACAGGCGGAAACGGTCCGAAGAGCCTTCGGGCGCCAAGGAATCGAAAAGCGCCGAAAAAAAGCCCGAGGGCGGTAAGGACGAGACAAAACCGTCCAAGAACAGCGACAAGTAGAATGCGCGTTTACCGCTCCATCTGCCCGGTCTGCAAGACCAAGGTTGAAACGCGCGACCTGTCCGCGGACCAAGACTTCCCTTTCTGTAGCAGGCGGTGCAAGTTGATCGACCTCGGCAAGTGGTTCGAGGGCGAATACCGCGTATCGGAATCCGCAGAGGAATGAGACACATGAGCCAACCCGTCATCGCGATCACCATGGGCGACCCGGCCGGCATCGGCCCGGAGATCTGCCTGAAGGCCCTGAACGATCCGGAAGTCCTCGACGCCTGTATCCCCGTCGTCGTCGGCAACTCTCAAGTGCTCGAAGCTTTGTCGCGCCGGCTCGACATCCCCCTCTCCGCCGACAAGCTTCATCGTGACGACCTCGACGGCCACATCACCCCCGCCGGCCCGGCGATCGTGGACATGCACGTGATGGGCCTGGACGACTTCATCCCCGGCCGGATGGACCCCGTCTGCGGCCACGCGGCGTATGGCTACATCCTTTACGCCGTAGAAGGGGCGATGGCCGGCCACTTCGACGCCGTCACCACCGCTCCCGTCTGCAAGGAGGCGCTGAACGCCGCGGGCATCCGGTTCCCCGGGCATACCGAGATTCTGGAGAACCGGACGAAAACCCCCGGCGCGGTCATGATGCTTCACAGCCCGCGCATTACCGTCTCGCTGGTGACCACGCACGTCGCGCTGCGGGACGTGCCGCCGGCGCTGAGCAAGCAGCGCATCGGCCGCGTTATCGGCCTGACCCACCAGATGATGACCGGCGTGCTCGGGCACTCGCCCCGCATCGCCGTGCTGGGCCTGAACCCCCACGCCGGCGAGAGCGGCCTGTTCGGCGACGAAGAAAAGCGAGCCATCGCCCCCGCCGTCGAAGCGGCCCGCGCGAAGGGCCTCCTGGTCAGTGGCCCGGTCCCGCCTGACACCGCGTTCACCGAAGCCGCCCTCGAACTCCACGACGCGCACGTCTGCATGTACCACGACCAGGGCCTCATCCCTTTCAAGACGCTGAGCTTCAGAGATGGCGTGAACGTGACGCTGGGCATCCCGATCGTGCGGACCAGCGTCGACCACGGCACCGCCTTCGACATCGCCTGGAAAGGGAAGGCGGACCATGCCAGCATAGTGGCCGCGATCCTCCTCGCCGCCAGACTCACCGGGAGCAAATAGCCCCTCGCCTGCGTCCCAGCCATCGGGCGCCGCTGCGACAGTGACGAGGTTCTTAAGAGGAGACGTCATGCCGCTGGACGAAAGCTGGCTCGAGCAGTGCCTGGCCTCGGTGAGTCGGGCGCGCGTCACCGTGTTCGGCGATTTCTGCCTGGACGCCTACTGGCGGATCGACGAGGACGAGGGCGAGCCGTCGGTCGAGACCGGGCTGCCCGTGCGGAAGGTCCGCGGGCAGACGTACAGCCTGGGAGGCGCGGGCAACGTGGTCGCCAACCTCGCCGACCTCGGTGTGGCCGAGGTCCGCGCCATCGGGTTAATCGGCGGCGACCTGTTCGGCCGGCAGATGCTCGAACTGCTTGCCGGGCGCGGCGTCAACACCGATGGTCTGCTCCGCTCGCAGGGCAACTGGCAGACGCTCGTCTACGCCAAGCCATACGTCGGCGACGACGAGCAGAGCCGTATCGACTTCGGCGCCTTCAACGCCGTGAGCAACGCCAGCATCGACGCCCTCGCACAGCAACTCGATGAGGCGGCCGCCGCCTCCGACGCCGTGATTCTCAACCAGCAGGTCCCGTCCGGCGCCAGCACGCCCGCGATGATCAGGCGGATCAACAAGGTCGTCACCGCGCACCCCGAGTGCTGCTTCCTGGCCGACTCGCGCCACCGCGCCGAACTCTACCGCGGGGCGATCCTCAAGCTCAATGCCCACGAGGCCGGCCGACTGGTCGGCGAGAGATGCCCATTCGACGAGCGAATCACCGCCGACGAGGCCCGGTCGTTCGCCGAGCGGCTCCGCGACCAGACCGGGAAACCGGTGTTCGTCACCCGCGGCGCCAACGGCATTCTCGTCGTCGACGGCGCCGGTGTGCACGACGTCCCCGGCATCCAGATCGTCGAGCGGACTGACCCGGTCGGCGCCGGCGATACGGTGGTCGCGGCGCTCGCCGCCGCGCTGGGCTCGGGCTGCAACGCCCTCACCGCGGCGACACTCGCCAACATCGCCGCCTCGGTCACTGCCCGCAAACTCCAGACTACCGGCACCGCGACGCCCGATGAGATCCGCGCCGTTGGCCCCGAGCCCGACTACGTCTACCTCCCCGAACTGGCCGAGGACCCGCGCCGCGCTCGCTATCTCGACGACTCTGAGATCGAACTCATCCACGAGCTGCCCGACGACCTCGACATCCAGCACGCCATCTTCGACCACGACGGCACCGTCTCGGCGCTCCGCCAGGGGTGGGAGCAGATCATGGAGCCGGTGATGATCCGCGCCATCCTCGGCGACCGATACCACGACGCCGACGAACCGCTCTATCCCAAGGTTGTCGATCACGTCCGCCGCTTCATCGACAAAACGACCGGCGTGCAGACGCTCGTGCAGATGGAAGGGCTGGTCGGGATGGTCCGGCAGTTCGGTTGCGTGCCTGACTCCGACATCCTCGACGCCCGGGGCTACAAAGACCTGTACAACGACGAGCTGCTCGCCATGGTCGGCCGGCGCATCAAGAAGCTGGAGCGCGGCGAGCTGACCGCGCACGACTTTCAGATCAATAACGCTCGCGCGCTGCTCGAACACTTGTGCGGCCGGGGCGTCCGCCTCTACCTCGCCAGCGGGACGGACGTCGAGGACGTGGTGGCCGAGGCCGAAGCGCTCGGCTACGCCGACCTCTTCGAGGGCCGCATCTTCGGCTCGGTTGGCGACGTCCGCGTCGAGGCCAAGCGCATCGTACTCGAGCAGATCTTCCGCGAGCACGACCTCAGCGGCCCGCAGCTCGTCACGTTCGGCGACGGGCCGGTGGAGATGCGCGAGACCCGCGAACGGGGCGGCATCTGCGTTGGCGTGGCCAGCGATGAGGTCCGGCGGTTCGGCCTCAACCCGGCCAAGCGGGCCCGCCTGGTCCGCGCCGGCGCCGATCTCGTGATCCCGGATTTCACCCAGCTCGAGCGCGTGCTCCGGCTCCTTGCTCTCGAGTGAGGCGCTCCATGCCCGACCCGAACGAGATCGCTGATCTACTGGACCGGACGGAGACGTATCTCACGCAGACGCTCCTGCCATTCTGGATCGAGCGCTCGCCCGACCGCGAGTGCGGCGGGTTCCTCACCTACTTCGACCGCCACGGCCGGGCCACCGGTGAGGCGACCAAGACTTTCCTGATGCAGATCCGAATGCTGTTCACGATGGCCGCCGCCCACCGAGCCGGCTACGGCGGCGGCCGGTGCGCGGAGCTCGCCGAGATGGGGGCGCGCTTCATCCTCGACCATTACTGGGACAACGAGCACGACGGCTGGATCTGGATCGCCGACCGCGAGGGCCGGCCAACCGTCGCGGACAAGGTGGGCTACGGCCAGTGCTTCGCGATGTACGCGTTCAGCGAGTATGCCCTCGCGACCGGCGACGGGCGCGGCCGCGACGCGGCGCTGCGCACGCTCGACGCCATCTCGCGCCACATGACCGACCCGCGGAATGGCGGGTTCTTCGAGCTGATGGAGCCCGACTGGCGGCCTAAGCCGCCGGGCCGCGCGGGCGGCGACCGTAAGTCGCTCGATGTCCACATGCACATGATGGAGGCGCTCACGGCGCTGTTCGAGCTCACCGGGGAGGACGCGCACCGTTGCCGCCTGCTCGAGGTGATCGACCTCATCCTCACGCGGACGCTCCACCCCGAGACCGGCCTCGGCTACGTCCAGTTCGCGCTCGACTGGACGCCGCTGCCCGCGATCTTGTTCGAGACCGAATGGGGCCGCGACGCCGAGCCCGACGGCGGGCCGGCCCACCCGCTCGACATGACATCGCCCGGCCACAACGTCGAGCTGGCTTGGCTGCTGCTCCACGCCGACGATGTGCTCGGCGTGCCGCGCCACACGCACGCCGACGTGGTCCGCCGCATCTGCGACCACTGCGTTGAGTTCGGCCTCGACGCCGAACTCGGCGGCGTCTACGCCGACGTGCCGATGGCCCGACCGCCCCTCAAGACCGAGAAGCAGTTCTGGCAGCAGGCCGAGGTCCTCATCGGCATGCTCGACGCCTGCTCCCTGCTCGGCGACGAGAAATACTGGACCGCGTTCCGCAACGTATACGACTTCGTGTTCGACAAGCTCGTGGTGATGGACGCGGGAGGTGAATGGTATGAGCGAGTCGACCGCGAGGGGAATCCGATCGACGACGCGCTCGGCCACGCATGGAAGATCAGCTACCACACCGTCCGGTCGATGATCGAGGTCGTCCGCAGGCTGCGCTCCCTGTCACCAGCTTAGGGTGAGCCGAACCGAGGGGTCTTCTCTCCAAGAGGGTTCCCCCGCATTCCGTTCAAGACAGCAACATCAGGGCTTCCGGCCCACGAACTGAAAGGCGTAGACGTCGGCGTCCTTGAGGGCGAGGAGCAGGCGAACCGGTTTGCCGGCCAGGGCGCGGAGGTCGGCGCTCCCTCGCCACTTCACCACGCGGCCCAGGTCGTCGCCGTAGATCTCCGCACAGTCGCCCAGGCGGAAGCCGTCGATGGGCCCGCCGGCCGCGGTCTGAATCGCAACGCGAACCGACCCGGCGGCGGAGGTGGCGACGTTGAGCCGAAGCTCCCTGCCCGAGAACGTCAGCGGCTTCGTGAGCGCCCTCCCGCCGCGCAAGGGGGAGTTGATCGAAACGAACCCGTCGATGCGGTACGTGTAGCGGCGCGTCTTCACGCCACGGCCCTTGTAGTACCGCTCGTTCGTGTACAGCGACAGCTCGTTGCCCGCTCCCGGGAGATCGGACTTCGTCTCGACCAAGCCGAGCCAGATGTAGTTGCTCCGGTTGTGCCAGCGGTCCCGGTTCCCGCCCGGCCGGATGATGGCCTCGCCCCACCGTTGGAACGAGCGGCCGTCCCGGCTGGTCATGAACAGCCCTTCGACCAGCGAGCCGCGGTTCCCGATGTAGCGGACGGGGAACCCAACGAGCAGGTGCGGGGCGCGGTAGTACGGCTGGACCTGGTTCACGTAGAGGTGCTCGGTCGGAGCGCCGGGATACTGGAGCCACCGGCCCCGGGTCCAGCGGCGGAAGTCCTTCGAGGTCGCGGTCTTGATGTCCCGCACGCCCTTGCGGAAATCGCGGTAGTACGCCCGGTACTCGGAGCGGACGGCGTCCCAGAAGACCAGGTTCTGCGAATCGAACGCGCCGTCGGTGATGATCGGCTTGTCGGACATTAGCCGCCAGCGGGTTCCGTCGGCCGACGTGAAGGCAACGAGGCCGCCTTCCAGTCGCTTGAGCCCGCCCACCGCCTTGTACTTCTCGTCCGGCTTGCACGCCGGATTCTTGTCCACGAACGGGCAGAAGTTGTGCGTCCCTTTCCCGGCCCAGACGATGTTGTTCTTCTTCGAGCCGCGGAACTCGAACAGCCCGAGCTCCGGCCGCGTCCAGCGAATCCCGTCCTTGCTCTCGGCGTAGCAAGTCACGGGCGGATGGGCCTCCTTCTTTCCTTCGTGGTGGGAGCCGCGGTAATACATCCGGTAGAGGTCGCCGTCCTGGAAGACGGTGTGATATCCGCTGGTGTTCCCTTCCCACGGCTTGTCGTGCTCGAGGACCACCTCGCGCATGACCGGCCGGTGGAGCCGGAGTTCGGCGCCGTCGAGCTTGGCGATCAGGTGGTGGTCGACGAACAGCTCGCGCCGGTTCCCGATCGGAATGGCCTCTTCGCCGGCGCTCGCCGCCGGCACCGACATCAGCGCAGCCGCCATGATCCAACTCCGCATGGTCTCCTGTCTCCCAAACTCACAGCGCGTTTACCGGCGTCACGGCCTCACGCCCTCCCACCCGCGGTGCAGGGCGTGGCTCAGTTCGGCGACGAGGGCGGCGTTCTCCGGCGCCTCCGAGATGTTGACGTTCTCGTCCGGGTCGGCCTCGTGGTCGTAGAGCATCCGGGCCGTCAGGCTCCCCTCGTCGTCGGTCCACTCGGTGTAGAGGTGGCGGTCGGTGCGGATCGAGTCGCCGGCGTTGTACCGGCTGAACGCCGCCGGCTTCCACGGGCGGGCGGGCTCCTCCATCAGCGGGGCGAAGCTCGTGCCCTCGAGATGGTCGGGCCGCGGCAGCCCGGCCAGCGCGCACAGCGTGGGATACACGTCGGCGAACTCGACCAGCGCGTCGCAGCGCCGGTCGCCCGCCATCCACGGGGCGCTGACGATCAGCGGCGCGTTGAGCGAGGTCTCGAAGTTGCAGTGCTTGCACCACAGGCTGTGCTCGCCAAGCTGCCAGCCGTGATCGCCCCACAGGACGACGACCGTGTTCTCGCGCAGGTCCAGCGCGTCCAACTCATCGAGCAGCCGCCCGACCTGCGCGTCAGTGAAGCTCGTCGCCGCGTAGTAACCGTGGATCAGCGTCCGGGCCATCTCGTCGGGGAGCGGGCCCTCCTTCGGCACGTCGAAGTAGGCCCGCAGTTCGCCCCAGTTGTGCATCGCCGCGTCGGGCGCGCCGCGCGGCTTGAACGGATTGTCGGCCAGCTCGATCTCGTCGCGCTGGTAGTAGTCCCAGTACTTCTTGGGCGCGTTGAACGGCAAGTGCGGCTTGATGAAGCCGGCGGCGAGGAAGAACGGTTCGCCCTCTTTGGCCAGCCGGCGGAGGTCGGTGATCGTGCGGTCGGCGATCTGGCCGTCGAAGTACGCGTTGTCGGGCACGTCCGCGCATTCGAACGGCGGCCCGCGGTGGTCATGGGCGACGTCGAGCGCCTTGTTCTCCGGCAGCAGATAGTTCCGCCAGCTTTCCTTCGCGATGCCGGCCGGGTGCCACGGTTCGGCGCTCCAGCTTCGCTCCGCGGCGTCCTCGCGATGATGGAACACCTTGCCGTTGGAGAGCGTGACGTAGCCGTGGTTACGGAAGTGCTCGGGCAGGGTGAGCGCGCCGGGCAGGTCCTCGTCGACCCAGGTGTAGTAGTTGGTGAACCGGTCTCGCGTCGGCCGGACGCCGGACAGCAGGCTGGCCCGCGTCGCGCCGCACACCGGAACCTGGCAGAAGCTGCGCGTGAAGACCACGCCGTCGTGCGCCACGCGGTCGATGTTCGGGCTGACCATCTGCTCGCGCCCGTAGCAGAACAACTGCGGCCGCAAGTCGTCGATGGGGATGAAGAGGACGTTCGGTTTTTGGCTGCTCATAGAACGCGTGCTACTCCGTTACTTCCAGCTTGAGATGGGGATTACCTTTTGCCTCTTTGCTCTTGAAGTCGATGACGGCCTTGGGCACGTTCATCGGCTGCGCGACGAAGAGGACGAGGCCGCGGTTGTTCGGGTTCTCGGCCAGATCCTTGACCAGCCATTCGTCGATGGGCACTTCGACGGTCTTCATTCCGGCTTTGATCTCGACCACCCCGGAGTTGACCTTGACCAGCGGCTTCATCCCGGGCTTGTCGTAGAAGAGCGCCCGGACGTCGGCGACCTCGGTGCCGTCGGCTTTCTTCCACTTCAGCTTGTCGTGCTGCGCCCACTTGTAGCTGCACTGGCCGGGCTTGGGCGGGCTCATCACGCCGTCGCCCTCGCGCCAGTCGGTCGCCGAGACCAGCCCGGTCACCTGCAGCGTCGCGGGGAGGTACTGCAGCTCCATCGTCTGCAGTACGAGCGTGGCCTTGACGGCCTTGCCCTTGTGCTTGTCGAGGAATGCTTTCATCGCGTCGGTGTTGAAGTCGAGGATGCTCAGCTCGCCGGACTTTGAGTTGACGTTCTTGATGCGCAGCCGCGTGCTGCTGCCGGAGTTCATCGTCTCCTCGGTCGGGTGGCAGGTGATCCGCGCGTCGCGGTACGCCTGGAAGACCGCGGTCTTCCCCCGGATGGTCGGCTTGGGCAGCGGCGCCATCCCGGCGTCTGGCGTGGACAGCCGCAGCACGGCGCCCCGCTTCGCCTCGCGCGTGTGGAAATCGAGGATCGCCTGCTTGCCGTCGACCGACTGAGCGGTGAAGAGGATCAGGCCGCGGTTGTTCGGGTTCTCGGCCAGGTCTTTGACCAGCCAGTCGTCGAGCACGACGTGCACCTCACGGGCGCCGGCTTTGACCTCGACCGGCTTGCTGTTTTCCTTGCTCAACAGCTTGCGGCCGACGCGGTCGTAGAACGTGGCTCGCACGTCCGGCACTTCCACCCCCTCGCCGTTGGTCCACTTTTTTTCGCCGTACCGCGCCCAGGCGTAGCACGTGGTGCCTTTGTTTGCCTTGTTCTGGACCTGGGTACCTTCAATCCAGTCGACGGTCGAGTGCAGCGGCGCGACGCGGAGCGCGGCGGGGCCGTTCTGGACGCGGCTGACCTTGACCGACAGGACGGCGGTGATCTCCTTGCCCTTGTTTGCGTCGAGGAACGTCTTGATGGCCCGTGTGTCGAAGTCGAGGATCGGGAATTCGCCGGACTTCGAGTTTGCGTTGCGCACCCGGACGATGGTGCCGCCGCCGCCGTTGAACTCAGCCTCGCTGCGGTGGGTCATGATGCGGATGTCGCGGGTGACGGGGAACTCGCCTTTGCCGCCGGACACCTTGGGCTTCGGCGGTTTCGGTGGCTTGGGCTTGGGTGCCTCGAAGAGGCGCTTCTCGGTCAGCACCGGCTTGGGCGGCGTGTAGTCCTTGGCCAGATAGGTGAGGAATTGGGGAGAGATGCGGAACTGCTGGGCGAACGACTTGGTCCGGCTGGCGCCGCCCATCGCCGCGAGCTGGCCGAGCCCCTTCTTCAGGTACTCCTCGTCGCCGGTCAGCTCGTAGGCGTAGCCGAAACAGATCAGGCTGAAGCCCGGAAGCGTCTTCGTCGCCTTCCGTCCCGCGTCCCAGAAGACGCTGACGAGCGAATCGCAGCAGGTGCGCACGGCCTCGGCGCCCATCAGGTCGCCGGTGGTCCGGTAGTAAGTCATCAGGCCCTCAGCGGCCATTCCGTACATCCACTCCTGGTCCCACTTCTTGACGCCGCGCGACTTGGCCAGCCCGATGCCCTGCTTGTAGACGAAGTCCTTCCAGCGCTTCAGGTGCTTCGGGTCGTGCGTCTGTTCGTACGAGCCGTAGAGCCCTGTCATGCGGTTGCCGCGGGCGCGGAGCGCGCCGCCGCCGTGGACGGCGTTGTAGTCGCTGACCAGGCGGGCGACGTCCAGGTACCGCCGGTCGCCGGTCATGTAGTAGCAGTGGTACAGGCTCTGGTTCTTGGTGGAGTCGGCGTTGCCGCTGACGCCGAACGGCTCGGACCGCCAGAACTGGCGGAAGTGCCCGATCGAGTAGCAGACGTGCTCGATGCCGTTGAGGCGCCGGTTGGTCGGGTGCCAGTGGCACACGTCGACGTCGGCAATATGCAGGGCGTGCGCCTGGGCGATGTCCCAGTAGACCGGGTCGCCCGTGCGGACGAAGTTGACCATCAGCGCGAACGGGAAGTCGTAGTAGTTGCCGTTCCAGCCGGTGTCGAGCCAAGTGCCCTTGACCACCGAGCCATGGTGGACGCCCGCGCCCCAGTTGAAGAAGCCGTACTCCTCCATCCCGCGGTTGCTCTTGCCGCTCTTGCGGCCGAGCACGGTCTTGAACGAGTTCTCCAGGTTCGCCTGGAACTTCTTGACCAGCGGCTGGTGCTCCGGTTTGAAGTTGTCGAGCCTCGCGTCGACCAGCCGGCCGAAGCCGTTCGTCTTCTGGCAGTACCAGTCGGTCGGCGCCACAGCGAACAGTGGGTCGACCACGCCCATCGCGCGAGCGGCGTCGCCGCGGGAGGGCTTGTCGAAGCCGATGTCGCCCGGGCCGCGGAACGCGAACAGGATCTCGTGGGTCCGTGCCGCGCCGGTGAAGAATGGCACGCCGGACGCGCCCGCGCACGAGGGGCTCTTGCCCGGAGCCACGAGCATCACCTTGACCGCGCCGTCGCCGCGCAGTTCAAAGCCCTTTGGATACAACTGGCCGAAGTAGCGGACGCCGACGGCGAGCGCCGCCTCCTTACCGGCGAGCGCCGCCCAGCCAAACGACCGCGCGCTCTGCCTGACCTCCGTGTAGCCGGGGTCGCCTCGTCTGGGATACCAAGCGTATTGCACAACTTTGCCATCGAGCTGAAGAAGCGTCGTCCTGCCCGCGGGGTCCGACGGGCCGACGGTGGTTGAACCCGCGCCCCGTGGGAATTGGTGGCCCCGGTCACCGCCGCCTTTCAACGGGACGGTCATGCTCAGCTCGCGGACGCCGATGAACGATGCGAACTTCTTCCCGACGCGGTTGGTGACCGTGAAGACAACGCGGACGGACGGGCTGCCCGCGAGCGCGTAATAGCGAGCGACGAAGTCGAGCGTCTTGCCTGCCCCGAGCCCCGTCGAGGGGCCGTTCTCCTTCGCGAACTCGCCGGTGACCTTGACCACCGCGCGGACGGGGCCGTTCTCCTCCAGCTCGAGCGTCTTCACCACGGGCGTGACCTTCACGACGTCGCTCTCGCTTGCGACCTTCGCCAGCTTGCCGGCGACACGGTACTCACCTTCGGTCGCGACGAGCGTCAGCTTCACGGTGCCCGGCGCCACGACCTCCTTGCCGCCGAGCCACACCTGGTCAAACAGGTTGTAGCCCTGCTTCTTCACGACGAACTTCACCGCGCCGGTGTCGACGGCGACGGCGTCAGCGGTCGCCTGCGTCTTCAGCGTCTTCGCCGGCGTGGCCTTCGCTGTCTTGAGGACGTACTTCGCCGTGCCCTTGGCGGGGACGTCGCACAGGAAATGGACGGTGACGAACTTGAGGCTCTTGTCCTTCAGCCACCGGCAGCGCTCGACGATCTGCGCGTTTACCGGCTTGCTGTCGGCGGTGAACAGCGCCAGCTCGCCGACGTCCTTGACCGCGCCGACCGGCAGCGGCACGCCCGAGTTGACGTGATTGGCCACGCGCGGCACACCCGCCCGCTCGGTCACGGTCAGCGGCACCGTGATGTCCATCCCCAGAGCGCTCGGCACGAACGCCGCCACCATTGCCAACAACAGTGCCAGTCTAGACACCTTCGCCCCTCCTTGTTCAGCGTGTTCTGGCCGTTCAAGACGATGTCGCCTTCAGCGCGATTGTACCACGAAATGCCGTGGAGGGAAGGGCCGACGGCCCTGGGGGTTGATGGCTGGCGGGGCAGGGATTCTTGCCTGCCAAATGGCGGAGAGGAAAGCACTCCGCCGATCCAGCCGCCGCAGCCGGCCCGACAGCGGCCGGTTGCGCTATCTCCTGATCGTCAGACCGGGCAGAGCCTTCTTAAGCTCGGCTATCCC